>Ga0157375_10000222_pt1 | contig 53493 bp, 56 predicted proteins | sample M35metaG_FD_115311 | JGI IMG/M metagenome (GOLD analysis project Ga0157375, IMG submission 115311) | Miscanthus rhizosphere microbial communities from Kellogg Biological Station, Michigan, USA - M3-5 metaG | ecosystem: Host-associated > Plants > Roots > Rhizosphere > Soil | place: USA: Michigan...
CGAATGTAAGACATCAGCTTTCCGCCGTACTTTGTAACGGTTTGTGAGATGATATTTTCCTTCTCTTTTTGCGGCATTGTTATTTTTTCGACAATCTCCATATTGCTATGACGATTGATATTTTTGTTTTACTTTAATAAATTTAAAATATTTTTCCGGAAATTCAGTTTTTCTTTTATTAATCGTGTTTTTAATTGTTTTTATTTTATCACTTTTAAATTTAATCAACACTCTGTTTGAGATTCCGGAAAGCGGGAAATTGCTCCTTAAAAAAACAAAATAAAAATTACAATTCGGCGAAGTCAAATAGCTTCTAAAAAGATAGATAATTGATGAGTAAATTATTTGAGACTGCTTCGTTACTCCGTTCCTCGAAATGACAGAACAAAAAAACGGAAAGCAAAAACACTTCCCGTTTAATTAATTATAAAATTCTAACTTATTTATTAAAATTTTCAGCAAAAAAGCCTAACATTGATTTATACAGTTCAAGCCTGTTGGGCTCTTTTCCGAATCCGTGTCCTTCATCATATTTTACCATGTACGGAACTTCAAACCCTTTTCCTCTCAATGCTTTTACGATCTGATCAGATTCATTGATATTCACTCTTGGATCATTCGCTCCCTGAACAACAAATAAAGGTTTTTTAATCTTATCAATCTGGAAAACAGGCGAAACTTCTTTTGCAATTTTCGCTTCTTCAGGATTATCCAAATCATACCAAATTTGCTTTACCATTTCTTTGTAAGGTTTCCAGTATTCCGGAAAAGAGTCGAAAAATGTGAAAATATTTGAAACTCCCACGTAATCAACGCCACAAGAATATAAATCCGGAGTTTTGATCAATCCCATTAAAGTTGCGTAACCACCATGGCTGCCACCATAAATGGCAACTTTATCCTTATCAACCCAACCTTGCTGAATGACGTATTTTACCCCATCTTCCACATCATCCATCGCTTTTCTGCCGATTTGCTTATAACCCGAAGTCTGAAATTCTTTACCGTAACCTCCTGAAATTCTGAAATTAACCTGCAACGTCGCATATCCTCTGCTCGCAAACAATTGCGTCTCAGGATTGAACCCCCAATCATCTCTGATCCCTTGCGGGCCGCCGTGAGGATTAACAATCAAAGGAACTTTTTCGCCTTCCAGAGCGGCTTTGGGCATCGTAATGTATCCGTGAATCGTCAAACCATCTCTGCTTTTAAATTCGATCGGTCGCATTTCTGCCATATCCTCTTCTTTTAACTGCGGCATTAAGTCGAAAAGAAGTTTTATATTTTTTGATTTTGTATCGTATTCATAGTATTTTCCGTACAGCTTGTCACTGTCAACAACTACCAAAAGCTTGGAATCATTATCATCGGAAGAAGCTATATAAAACTGTTTATCTCCAAATTCGGAAGCCAGTTTATCATGAACTTCCTTGTAAAATTTACTTACCGGAATTGTCTCGTTTTTAATTCCTGTGTAACTAATGTAATCAAGCTCATAATTTCTGTTCTTTCCGGCAACGCTTACTGAACTTACATCAAATGTAGGATTAGAATAAATTTCTTTAATAACAGCATTTTTCTTTAAATCATACAATACAATCTTTGTTTTATCACTGTCAAGATTTGATACAGCGTATGCTTCATCTTTATTTTTAGAATTATCATTAAATCTGATAATACTGAATGTATCTTTCCAATCCGTTGATTTCAAAAGATTGAATTTACCCGTCTGTAGATCTTTATAATACGTTTTCGTTGTCAATCCGTTTTCTAGAACAATATATCCTCTCAAATTACCGTCTTTATCAAAAAGATAATCATCAATCGGACTATTAACATCTTTATTTTCATACAATTGCGTCATTTCGCCTGTATTGAAATTGATTTTATAAGGTTCAAAAATCTGCTTATTGTTTTTATTCATCGTAACAATCACAAATTCAGTATCTTTGATCAACCTCACAGAACCTAGAGTAATGCCTTCAAAAGGAGTTAAATCTTTAAGATTTTTCCCGTCAATATCTGCTGCATACAAATGGATATTTTCGTTTCCGCCTTTATCCTGAGTGTAAAAAAGTCGTTTTTTATCAAGCCAGCCGTAGCTTTTAATCAGATCATCCTTTTCAACAAGTGATTTTGTAATTTTTCCTGTCTTGAGATCTTTTACGTAAACATGATTCTTCATGTCCTTGTCTTTTTCTTTGTAAGAAAGGTATTGTCCGTCGGGAGAAATTTTAAATTGTGAAGCTTTTGGTCTTGCAAAATAGTCTTCAACTTTATATTTGAAATTCCCTTTATCATAAGATATAAGCTGATCCAAAGTAGCCTTTGAAGAGACTAATGTAGGATCACCCGGTAATTTTGTCGTGCTGCTTTGTGCATTTATCATAATGGCTGATATTACAACTTGCGCGGTTGTAAAAATTTTAGAATTAAGGTTCATACTATATTTTGGTTTGGTTCGAAATTATTTTATCTATAAGACACTTAAAATGTATTAAATGTTACAAAAATTTCTCTCCCTTCCTAAATTTAACAAAAAAACGGAAAGAAATACTCTCCGTTTTAATTTTTATGATAATATTTTAATTCAAATAAATCCCGAAATACCAAGTCCAGACAATTAATATAATCTGCATCGAAATCCTTTCTTTATAAAGATACCTCATTCCGGGACCGGTGTAATCACCTTTGAAAATATTGACTTTTTTCTTTGAAGAATTGATATTCGCCAAAAAAACAAGAATAAAGAAAATAATCAATAAAATTGCAGTCATTTCCCGAAATGAAGGAAGCATCAAACCAATTCCGGCGGCAATTTCAATTATGCCTGTGAAATATACCCAAAACATTTTAGCAGGAATAAAATCAGGAATCATCAGTGCCATTCCTTTTTGAAACTTGAAATGTGAGAATCCCGTAAAAATGATGAAAACTGCCATCCCCAGATTTCCCGAAAACAACAAATTCCAATCTCCCTGATAGAGTTTAGTTCCTACCAATGCTAGAATGAATGTTACAAAAAGAATTGTTAATAATTTCATGTTTTTTTATTTTGTTTTCAACAGATTAAACAGATTTGCACAGATGTTTGCGCATATTTTTTAATTATATAAATGTAACGCAATCATCTGTGCAAATCTGTGTAATCTGTAAGAGAAAAAGCAATTATTTTTCAGCCAAATTTTTTACAACTTCCAAACCTTTTATAAAGCCTGTATTCATATGTTCTTCCCAGTTTTTTTCGACCTGGACTTCTGTATGAAGTTTTGTTTTTCCGTCAAAATCTATTAAAATATATTTTTCAAAGCATCCGCTCCATTGCTTGATTTCCATACTTTCGGTATCTTCTACTCCATTTTTATCAACCATTCCTAAATGCTTAAAAATAATCTGATTCGGTTCATCTAAACTATCGATGGTAGAAACCATTCCTTCATTATTCATATCAAGAAAATACGTTTTTCCTCCTACTTTCCAATCGGATTTCATTTGAGACTGAGAAGCTGGATTGAAAAATTGCGTCCATTCTCTGTATGTTTCAGGATTCCAAAGAATATCCCAAACCTTTTGCTTAGGAGCATTGATTACTGTTTCGTATGATAAAGTTTCCATATTTTTATTTTTTATAATTTGATTTAATTAAACACTAATAACACGAATTTTTGACACTAACCACACAAATAAAAGCGTTTAATAATTGTGATATTTTGAAAATCATTAGTGATATTCGTGTAAACCTAAAGTTGGTTTTCCGAAAGATTTTTTACAATTCCCAATGCTTTTGGAAATTTATCTTCAAAAAACTCTTTAAATTCTGCAGGAGTCTGAATTTCTGCTTTCAATTCTGTACCATCTTCGTTTTCCTCCAAAATATAGGCTTCCGTTGCTTCTCCCCAATCCTGCGGAGCTTCAACGCCGTCATAAATTTCACCCAGATGTAAGAATTTCATTTCTTTATGAGGAATATTTTTCTCAACACGGCTGTACATTCCGTTGTTTTTCGGATCGAAAAATTTTACAATGCTTCCTTCTTCCAAAGTTCCCTGATAAAACGAACCTTCGGTAAAAGCTGTAGTCCATTGTCTGTAAGTAATTTCGCCCCAAAGTACGTCCCAAACTCTTTCCGGACTGGCATTTATCTCAATTTCGTATGATAATGTTTCCATATTTTTAATTTAAGTGGTTTTTAATATTTATCCTCCAACAAAATCTCCGCCATTGATATGAATAATCTCTCCCGTAATAAAACTTGAATCTTCCGAAGCCAAGAAAACATAAGCCGGAGCAACTTCAGAAGGTTGCCCAGCCCTTTTCAAAGGATTATCTTTTCCGAAAGTTGATAAATTATCAAAAGTTTCTTTCACAAGAGGTGTCCAGATCGGTCCGGGAGCAACTCCGTTTACCAGAATTTTCTTGCCTGCAAGATTTGTCGCCAATGACCGGATAAATGTGGCAATCGCTCCTTTCGTAGCCGAATAATCTATCAGATGATCGCTTCCACGATACGCTGTAACAGATGTTGTACAGATAATTCTTCCACCTTTTTTCATTAAGGGTAAAAAATCTCTTGTAAGGGCAATCATGGCAATAATATTCACATTGAAAGTTTTCTGAATCTGTTGATCAGTGATTTTTCCAATATCATTTTTCGGAAACTGAATTCCTGCATTATTAACCAGAATATCAAGAGTTTTCCATTCTTTTTTGATCTTCTCCAAACATTTTGTTTTAAATGCTTTTTTAGAAATATCTCCTTTCAGCAAGATACATTTCTGCCCTTCTTTTTCGACCAGCTTTTGAGTTTCTTTAGCGTCTTTATCGCTTTCTTTATAAATGATCGCTACATCTGCACCTTCTCTGGCAAAATGAACTGCAATTGCCTGTCCTATTCCACTGTCTCCTCCGGAAATTACAGCTTTTTTGCCGAGCAATTTCTTGCTTCCCAAATAGTTTTTACGGATAATTTCAGGGAGTAATCCTTCTTTAGGAACTTTTGATTTTGATTGTGACTTGTTCTGTGTCTTCATAAGCAAATCTTTTTCCTAAATACCCATCAAACAACAAGCCGAAGAGATAAAATATTGAATTTAGATGTTGGAAGCTGGAAGTTTAAAGCATAAAATCAATTAAATTAATTATTTCAATTTCCAACCTTCCAGCTTCCATCCAAAATCTTATGAATTATAAGCGTTCTCCAAATCGTTAATGACAATCTTCTGCATTTTCATCATAGCCTGAACTACTTTCTGAGCTTTTTCCTGATCAGGATCACTCATCAACTGGATCAATTTTTTCGGAACAATTTGCCAGCTAAAACCATATTTATCCTTTAACCAGCCGCACATACTTTCACGTCCGCCGCCGGAGGTCAATATATTCCAAAGGTGATCTGTCTGCTCCTGATCATCGGTCATGACAACCATTGAAATGCCTTCATTGAAATCAAATTTATGATCATAAGAATTATCCATGCAAAACAAATTGTATCCGTCAATGACAAAATGAGCGTGTTGCACATTTTCAGGAACTTCATTTGCTTCACCTCCATCTTTATATTTCAATACATTTCCAATGCTGGAATTCGGGAAAGTCTGAGTGTAAAATTCCATTGCTTCCATCGCTTTTCCGTTATTTTCATGAATAAACATTAAAGTCGGAACAATTTTCTGGTCATTTTGTTTTTCACCTAAAAATATTTGCCAAGTAACGCCGAATTTATCTCGAACCCAACCATATTTTTTACTCCAAGGATAAGAATCCAAAGGCATCAATGCCATTCCGCCATCCATTAACTGATCCCAGGATTTTTGAACCTCATATTCCGTTTCACAAATTACCATGAACGAAACTGCGGCATTTTTTTCAAATTGGGGACCTCCATTTAAAAGCATAATTTTTTGACCAAAAAGATCAATATTCATCACAACAGGAGTATCTGCGGTAATTTTTCCGTCAAATACTTTACAATAAAATTCTGCTGATTGTTTTGCATCTCCGTCGTACCAGAGACATGGGAAAATATCGTTGTTCATTGTTTTAAATTTTAGGGTGATTTTTATAGTTTAATTTTTAAACACAAATAGCACAAATGATTTCACAAATATCTGCTTAGTGTTTAAAATTCAAAATGAGATTGCTTCGCTTCGCTCGCAATGACAAAGCGAAGATTTAATATTAATTATTTTTAAAAGAAACGTGATTTTCTTTCATATAAATCTTTAATTTTTCCATTGCGTTTTTTCCGAAACCGTGAAGTTCCATAATTTCTTTCTCGGAATAATCCGACAGCTTTTCCAGAGAATTTATTTTCTCTTTTTCCAAAGCTCGTCTTGCAGGCATGGCAATAATACCTCTTAAAAAATCTCCTTCCACAACATGACTAACAACACAAATAGAGCTCAAACATTTCGCCATTATTATTAAGTTTATCATGATTGCAAAAAAGGTTTTTAGTTATTCTCAACGTATTTGTGAAAATTATTCAAAATAGCATACCAGCCATTTCTTTGCATTTCCACAGAGTTCAGCTTTTCAGGATCGAATATTTCGGTAATTTTTGTTGTATTTTCATCAATTTTATCGAAAATCACCTCAACTTTTCTACCATCCTCCGTATGATATTTTATTCTTTCATTCTGAATAACTTCATCATAAATTCCTTCAAAGTCGAACCCGAAACTTCCATCTTTAGCTTCCATTCTGGTTTTAAATTTTCCGCCCACTCGAAGGTCATTTTCAGAACTAGGACATTGCCAGGTGTCATCAGCAAAGGTCCATTTTGTAATATGTTTAGGATCATTGAAATAGTCCCAAACCTTTTGTACAGGGGCTAAAATCGTAATATCAATCTTAATTGGTTCCATATAATTGTATTTTTTTAGTTGAGTCAAAGGGTAACCAAAAATTCAGCTACCCTTTTATAATTTAGTTTAAATATAAGATTATTTTGCGTATTCATCATTATAGTTCACCATCCAATGAACACCATATTTGTCCTGAAAGCTACCGAAATAGTCACCCCAAAACTGATCTTCAATCGGCATCTCAATATTTCCGCCCTCTGAAAGTCCTTTGAAAATTCTGTCAGCTTCGTCCTTAGATTCAGGGAAAATCGAAACATAATTATTATTTCCTACATTCAATGTTTGTCCGAAACTCGGAACAATATCTGAAGCCATCAACAAATCTCCCCCGATCGGAAGCGCGATGTGCATTACTCTGTTTTTTTCTTCGTCTGAAAGATTTTCAGTTCCGGGAGCATTTCCCATTTTATGAATTCCACCAACGAATTCTCCTCCGAAAACAGATTGGTAAAAAGTGAAAGCTTCTTCTGCTTTTCCATCAAAATTTAAGTATGGATTTAATTTAGCCATGATATTTTATTTTAAAATGTTTGTTTTTTTGTCATTGCGAGGAGCTTGCGACGTGGCAATCTCATCTTTTTTTAAACGCAAAGAGCGCAAAGTTTTTTTGAAATAATTATGAATATTTTCGTTCGTAAAGGCGTTCTTCTCAGCAAAGAATGAAAGTTCAATTCCCTAGTCATCCATTTTTTCATTCTGAATAAGGAAGAATTTCAACTTACTATTCTAATTGAATCTTAATGGTTCAAAAACTTTTCTACTTCAATCACAGTTGAATCAATCAATTTCCCATCAATATTTCCTCCAAAATCAGCCATCATATAAGAACCGTGAGTTGCGGGAAGAATCATTAATTGAGCGCCTTCCACCAAACGCCACATTTCAACGACGTGTTCGGGTTTCATCACGTCTTTATCACCTGAAATGAATAAAGCTGGAGATTTTATACCTTTCAAAACATTTTCGCTCCAATCTTCGAAAGTCTGCATTCTTTTGCTGTCTTTGTCGAACATATTTTCAAGTTTTGAAAAGTCAGGATTTAAGTTTAAAAAGTTGATTTTCAAAGGTTCAGGCATTGATTCTAAAGTTGCTTCTGCCATACTTTCGAAAAAACCATCCATCATTCCATTTTTCTTATAAAAAGCGGATGCAACGATCAGTTTATCCACTATTTCAGAGTGGCGATGAGCAATTTGCATTACAGTACTTCCCCCGTTGCTGAAACCCCAAAACGAAGCTTTTTCAATATTTAATTCTTTCAAAAGAGCGGCAACATCATCGGCATCCTGCTCAAAAGTTTCAGGAATATCGCGATGTTCGGTCATTCCGTGGTTTTGTAAGTCGATTCCGATTAATTGAAATTTATTTTCCAATCTTGAAATGACTTCTTTAAAATCAAATAAAATCGAACCGCCACCGCCATGAATCAATACCAAAGGTTTTCCGGAACCGTAGATTTCATAATACATCTGAATTCCGTTGACGCGTTTATGACCTTTTTCAACCGGATTCATATTAATATTTTAAATCTTTATCAAAATCGTATTTCATTCCTTCGTAGCCCAGAATTCTACGCATTAATCCTATTTGACCGCACAGATAGTCTTCACGACCAATGCACATTCCGACAAAATTAAGAACCGTTTCGGGGAAAAAATCGATGTTCATTCCAATCGGAAAAACTTTGTCTAATTCTTCATCAGAAGCTTCCAATAATTTGTTATAAACAAGCGGTGAAATTTTATGAAAATCATCCTTCAATTGTTGTAAAGTCGGATAATTCAAACTTTCATCCAATGCTTTCCCCTGAGAGAAAAAATCTTTAAATTCAAATTCCTGACTGATTCCTAAAACATTTCCCAACGCGTAACGCATATCGAGAAAATTCCCGACCATCCAAACGATGTGATTGGTTCTGCCTTCGATTCGTTTCAAGGCATTTTCTTCGGAAATTCCGTCGAGAACCATCAGAAAATTCTGACTGTGACCTCGAAAAGCCGGAATTATGATGGCTAATTTTTTTGATTTTGGTGTATCCATTTTGTTTAGTTTTAATATTGTTTTTGTTTTCCACAGATTTACACAGATGATTGTGTTTATTTGTGTAAATATTTATGTGATTTGTGTTTAATTTTCTCTCGTAGATTTTATTTTATAGCTCCTGGCTTTCCTAAAATCCGTCTAAGATATCCGAATTGACCGCTGTGATAAATTTCGTGAAGAGATAACCCTGAAACATCATTAATTATTGCAGGATCAATGCTTTCAAGCTTGTTCAGTTTTGTTTCAAACTTATTCTGAGATTCTCTTAAATAAGATTTTAATTCTTCAAAACTTACAAATTCATCTTTTTTGTTTAAAGGAATTTCACCTCTGTTGTAGCAGGAAAATTTTTCGTTATCCCAAACTGATTCTTCTCCCAAAACATTTAAAAAAGCATTTCTTATGTAAATTAAATGTCCTAAAACCCAATTCATACAATTGGCTTCACCATTAGGAAAAATCATTGCTTCTTCGTTGGAAATATCATTAATATTCATTGAAATTACTTTGTAATTGCTGAATACCAGGTATTTCAGAATTTCAATATCATTTGATTGTGTTGCCATTCTATTACTCTGAAGGTATTTGAGAAGGGTCTGCAAAAATGACATTCCAGCCGTGTCCGTTGATGTCCCAGAAAGAATTCTGATACATCCATCCATGATCCTGTGCTTCTTCGTGTTGGTAAGCGCCGTTGGCTACAGCAGCATTTACAACCTGGTCAACCTCTTCACGGCTGTCTAACCCAATAGCCACCAAAACCTGCGTCGTATCACCTTTTGGGACCGGTCTTTCAGAAAAAGTCTGGAAAAATTCTTCCGTTAAAAACATCACGGAAATATTGTCATTCATCACAATACAAACTGCTTTCTCATCTGAAATCTGCTCGTTGATTGAGAATCCAATATTTGTCCAGAATTCTTTTGTTTTCTGAATATCTTTTACCGGAAGATTGACAAAAATTTGATTGATTTTCATTTTGTAATTTTTTAAGGTTTTATTTGAAATTTTATTCTGTCGGAATTTTAGACATATCAGCAAACATTACTTCCCACTGATGTCCGTTTAAATCTGAAAAAGCGCTTTGATACATCCAGCCGTGATCTTGTGGCTTGCTGTATGTTGCACCTCCGTTTTCGATGGCGGTTTTCACCATATTGTCAACTTCTTCACGACTGTTTACTCCAATGGCAAGAAGCGTTTGCGTTGTTTGTCCGTTTGCAATAGGTCGGTCTGTAAATGTCTGAAAAAATTCTTCCTTCAAAAACATTGTATAAATATGATCTTCTTTCATGATGACACAAATTGCTTTTTCATCGGAAAACTGTTCATTGATAGAAAAGCCCAGTTTCGTCCAAAACTCTCTCGTTTTCTGAACATCTTTTACAGGAAGATTGACATAAATCTGATTGATTTTCATTTTGTAATTTTTTGATGTTAAACTTTTAACCAAAATTACCAAGTCGCCACGAAAGTCATCTTGCCATAAGGCAAGATTTATATTTTCTTTGGATGAGAAACCAATTCTTTACGGATTCTGCTTAAGGAAGTGTCTGTAACCCCCAGAAAAGAAGCAATTTGCTTAAGTGGAGCAAACTGAATCACATGAGGTTTCTGTTCTAAAAGATTAAGGTAACGTTTTGTTGCAGAAAGGGTGAACATCTCTACCGAGCGTTGTTTATATACAAAGAGCTGGTGAGACATCCACGCTCTGCCCCACTCTCTGAGGTTTGGGATTTTATGGAATAATTCCTGGAAGGTTTCAAAACTGAATTTCCAGCATTCGCAATCGGTAATGCAGACAATATTTTCCTGCGTCGGAATTCTTTGAAATAATGAGGAAACCTCAATAATGATTTCGTTTTCTACAAAAAAGTGCGTCGTTACCTCGTTTCCGTTGAAGTCATTAACAAATGACCGAGCCAAGCCCTTCTCCAAAATATAATATTCATTGGCGGTTTTTCCTTCTTCAAGAATCATTTCACCTTTCTGAAAAAATACTTTTTCATGAGCCAGAAATATTTCTTCAAGCTCCTCGGATAAGAAAAAAGGAAAATCATAGCAGATTTCTAAGGCTTTATTCGTCATCAAATCAAATGTTTTTTTTGTGGTTTTAAAATTAAAAGTTTTTATTTAATATTTTGAAGATCACTAAAATGTTTGGCTATATTTTAACAAAGATTGGGAATGGCTATTGAAGATTGGCATTTTAATTGAGATGTTTATCATACTTTTAATTTTAAATGAAGAGGAAATGAAAAAATTATTTATAACAGCATTACTTTTAGGGACTTTTAGTTTGAGTTATGCGCAGTCAGATTATTATAATGACTACAGAAGAAGTATTTCTGATGTCAACTGGCAAACGGTAATTGCAGATCTATTGCTGTCGAAAACACAGGCCAATGAAATATATGCCTTAAACGACAGATATGACAATTACAATTCGTGGAACAAGGTATATGTACACAACCCCGACAGATGGAGGGAAGACAGATACACAGAAATGGAAAGAATCTTAGGACGAGAAAAATATCTTAAGTTTAAAAGCAAATATTATAAAGGACAAAATCCTGTAGCGGTCTACAACAGAAATAAAAATAACGATAAAAGATATAAGCACATGGACAAAAAAGTCAAAGTGTATAAATCAAAACATGGAAACGGTCATCATTAAACAACTTATCAACTATACATTCAATTTTGAAGTGACTGGTCGCAAGACCGGTCATTTTTATTTTATCTATTGTTATTATTTTATGATTAATTATTGTTTGAATTTTATAATTTTGAATCATGGAATCTAGAGGAGAATCAATAAAAGGTTTTTACGAGCGAAATGCTTCAAATAAAGGTTTACAATGCATCAAAACTCCGGGAGTCGGTCATTTTAATGTGTTTGAACGTGAAAATTGTTCATCAATTACACCTTACAGCAGAAGAGATTATTATAAAATTTCATTAATTCTAGGAAAAGGCAAGCTCCATTATGCAGATAAATGGATTTATGTTGATAAGCCTGCCTTATTATTTTCAAATCCTGTAATTCCTTATTCCTGGGAAGCAGAAAATGAGGATCAGAAAGGTTGGTTTTGCCTTTTTACAGACCAATTTCTGCAAAATGGAAACCGTCTCGGGACCCTTCAGGATTCACAACTTTTTAAAGTGGGCGGAACTCCGGTTTTCTTTATTAATGAAGAACAGCAGCAGACAATTTCTGATATTTTCATTAAAATGATGACGGAAATTCAGTCTGATTATTTACATAAATATGATATGCTTAGGGCGTATCTTCATCTTTTGGTGCATGAAACCATGAAAATCCATCCTGCAGAAAATTTTGAACACTATCAAAATGCTTCTCAACGCGTTGCCTCCTTATTTATGGAATTGCTTGAAAGACAGTTCCCCATTGACAGTCCGGAAGCTTATTTGAAATTGAAAACACCAACTGATTACGCAGAGAATCTTTCCATTCATGTAAATTCCTTAAACCGTTCTGTGAAGGAGATTACAGGCAAAACAACGAGTCAGCAGATCGCCTCCAGAATTATTCAGGAAGCCAATGCCCTATTGAAACATACAGACTGGAATGTCTCTGAAATCGCCTATGGACTGGGTTTTGAAGAACCTGCATACTTCACCAATTACTTCAAAAAACAAACCGGAACAACACCAAATGCAGTAAGAACTCATCTTGTTTGATTTTTATAATTCTTAGTTTGAATTCTATATTGTAATTATTTTGGTCTTGTTATAATTTTGTACCAATAAATTTTAAAATCACAAACAATCATGAAATTTAGAAAATTAGGAAACACAGGACAGCAGTTATCTGCTATTGGTTTAGGATGTATGGGGATGAGCTTTGCTTACGGACCCGCAGATGAACAGGAAAGCATCAACACTTTACACAAGGCTCTTGATCTTGGCGTGAATTTCTGGGACACTGCCGATATGTACGCAAACGGAGAAAATGAAAAACTGATCTCAAAAGTATTGGTTCCGAATCGTGATAAAATTTTTATTGCAACAAAATTCGGATTTAGATTTAAAGATGGAAAAGCCAGTCACAGCGGTGCTCCCGGAACTTATTTCGATGGTTCTCCGGAATGGATTAAACAGGCGGTGGATCAAAGTCTTCAACGATTAAAAATTGACGAAATTGATCTTTATTATGCTCACCGAGTTGACCCGAATGTGCCTATAGAAGAGACTGTCGGAGCTATGGCAGATCTGGTAAAAGCCGGAAAAGTAAAATATATTGGTTTGTCTGAAGCTTCTCCTAAATCTATTAGAAAAGCAAATAAAATTCACCCAATCACAGCTTTACAGTCGGAATACTCCCTTCTTACAAGAGATATTGAGAAAGAAATTTTATCAACCATCAGAGAACTTGGAATTACTTTGGTTCCTTATTCTCCGTTAGCCAGAGGACTTTTCTCCAACATCAATGAAGTTCAGAATTTCGGAGATGATGATTTCAGAAAATCGTTGCCTCGCTATCAGCAGGAAAACCTTGAAAATAACAGAAACTTAGCTAAAGAAATTAATGATTTTGCAGCTTCAAAAAATGTTAAAGGAACTCAATTAGCTTTGGCTTGGGTCTTAAATCAAGGTGAAGACATCATCCCGATTCCGGGAACAAAAAGAATTAAATATCTGGAAGAAAATATTGCAGCGACCCATATCGAACTTTCATCATCAGATTTAGAAACCATCGATTCTATTCTTAAAAAATATCCGAATATCGGGGAAAGATACAGCGAAGGTTCTATGAAATTAGTAAATAACTAAAACATTCTACAATTTAGGTTCCTGAATATCATAAACAGGAACCTAAGTTTTTTATGAAAAGATTTAATGACAGGAATGAAAACTCTTAAAGAAAAAAATCAATTTATAGCAACAATTCTGGCTTTTGCTGTAATCCCGATGTCCGGTTTGGCGACGGATATTTATTTACCTTCAATGCCAAGCATGGCAGCCGAGCTCCATAAGTCGGAAGCCAGCATCCAGCTTACCTTATCTATTTTTTTAATCAGTTATGGTTTAACGCAGTTTTTCGCGGGCAGCATTGTCGATTCATTCGGAAGATACAGAGTTTCAATGCTATCACTGGCTTTGTTTGTCGTTTCGTTTATTATTACTGCTACAACAAAAGATATTATGGTAATTTATGCCATGCGTGTGCTACAGGGCATCTTGTCGGGTTTTGCAGTCGTTTCCAAGCGGGCATTTTTTGTAGATGTGTATGAAGGAGAAAAGCGGAAACATTATTTAAGCATTATGACGATCGTCTGGTCTGTAGGTCCTATTATTGCGCCTTTTATTGGCGGTTATCTGCAAAAACATTTTGGTTGGCAGTCTAATTTTTATGTTTTAGCCGGATATAGTTTGTTGCTTCTACTCTTGGAATTTATTTTTTCAGGCGAAACTTTAAAAAAGAGAAATCCTTTTCATATTGATTTCCTGATCAAAGAATATAATTCAATGTTTAAAACCAAAGATTTTTTCTATGGAATGCTGATGTGCGGTTTAAGTTATTCAATCGTCATGTTCTTCAACCTATGCGGATCTTTTATTATTGAGCATAAAATGGGATATTCCGAAGTGGTTGCAGGTTCCGTCTCGTTAATTCTGGGTTTCGCCTGGATGACGGGTGGATTCTTGGGAAAAGCATTAATCAATAAAGCGTTTTTACCTAAAATTCGTTACGCAAACCTTATGCAAATTATTTTAATCATTTTGATGTTTGCGACTTCATATTTTACAAGTAATATTTACAGTCTGGTAATTTTTGCATTTTTAATTCATGTCACTGCCGGATTTATTTTTAATAATTATTTTGCTTACTGTATTGGAAGATTCCCGAATTCTGCGGGTATTGCTGGTGGCTTAACGGGGGGAATTGCCTTTATCATTACCTCAGCTATAAGCTATGGAATTGTAAGCATCATCAAACCTGAAATGCAGCTACAAGTCGCAGAAGGATATTTTGTACTTGGAATTTTAGGACTGTTTATTTTAAGTATGATTAAAATTAGAAAGGCATACATTTAATTTACAAGATTAAAATCATTCTAATTATCAGTCATTTTAACTTATATTTTCTACTCATAATTTTCAACAATAAATCCTCTCATTTCTGGGAGGATTTATTTAACATAAGAAAAGTTGACATTTTTTAAACACTAATGGTCTAAATATCGTTGTGCATTAATAAAGACGGATGAACCTTCTTTTTACTTTAAAAAATTTAATTCTGATTAAATTTCTCCAAAAATCAATTCCGGATGATAGACCTTTCTAAACATCAGATAGGTAATTGAAAGCACTGTAAATGCTACGATTGCATCAACTGTTGAAGCCAATCCAAGGACAGCAACTTTCGAGAAAAATGCAAAGGTGATGTCAAAAAACATTCCTGCAAAAACCCATTCTTTCAACCTCAACAATCTGTTTGGAAGTAAAAGAACGATCACTCCTGCCAGTTTAAACACTCCAAGAATATAGATAAAGTGTGATGGATAGCCCAATTGAAGTGTGATATCCCAAACTACAGGATTTTTTGTCAATTCAAAGAAACCGCTCGCTCCAAACCAAAGTGACATAAAGATTGCGCCTGACCAATAGATAATTTTTGCTGTTTTTGTTTTCATAATTTTTATTATTTTAAGGTTGTTTATTACTTTTGAATATTTTAATTGGAAATTTTTGTGATCGTTTGTCATTCTGACACAGACTGAAGATCTGTGAACGCAGTTAATGTCTATTAATAAAGATTCTTCACTACGCTTTCACTTCGTTCAGAATGACAAAATAGCGCTTAAAAAGTAGCTTTCGTAGAACTTACAATCTCCCCGCTTTTCGTATTCTGAACCAATCCGATTATTTCCCAATCATTCGTATTGAAATTATTAGGAAGTGGAAATTTTACAGTTCCTTCCGCAGTATTTAATGAAACAGGATATTGCTTTTGAACAATCTGCCAATGCTGTAAATGTCTGCCCTCATTCTCTCCTCCTCCAACATTTGTTGATGAATTTTTTTCTACAAAAGTGATCAAAAGCTTATTTTTAGAATTAACCTCTGAAATTTTATAATCAAAAGTGATTTCCTTAGAAATAATTTTAGCTTTTAAATCAATTGTAATGTCTTCGGAACCAAATAAAGCATTTGAAATAGCATTTTCTACAGCATTTTTATCTGAACCTACAAATTCACTTTTTCCATTAACAACAAGTTGTGGAGTGTAGACCTGGGAATTCAATTTATTGCTGTAATCCTGCTGACGTTGAGAATTTTGAGGACTGCTGAAACGATCTTTCCAGCCCAGTTTGTTCCAGTAATCAACATGGTAAGCGAGAATATAAACGGGCTTATCTTTGTATTTTTCTGCAATTTGTCCCATCAAAGCATCCGCTGGCGGACAACTTGAGCAGCCCTCTGAAGTGAACAGTTCCAAAACGGCAAAACCATTGTTTTTGGAAGAAAAATTTTGATGAGATTCTTCACCTTTATTCTTATAAACAAAAGCGGAGACGATGAACATTAATGCTATAAAAGCTGCTGTTCCTATTAAGTTTTTTAGTATCATTTCTTTTAATTTGATTCAAAAGTAGATACCTTTTCGACGTAAAAGAATACAAAAAAGGTTCAACCGGACAAATTGCAGGGTGAACCTTGAATATAGAAAACTGAAGCTTTTAAGATGGAAGCGGGAAACTAGAAGCTGGAGGTTAGCGATCTTCCAGCCAAGCAAAAAAATTATGCGATTTCTCTTTATTAATTAATAATTTTTCAGGAGTCTCAATAGTCAGTTTCACATAAATTTTTCGCTGAAAATAATGCTCCATTTCCTTGATTGCACTGAAATTTATAATGTATTGTCGATTAACCCTGAAAAATTGTTTTTGAGAAACCTGTTCCGCAATCTGCGCTAAAGTTTGAGTAAGCTGAAACTGTTGTTTATCAAAAGTCATTAGATGGGTAATCTCATTATGAATAAAAAAATACGCAATATTCTCAGTAGAAATTGTTGTGTATTTCTGATTTTTAAAAACTAAAAAACTACTTTTCGCAGCCGTTTGAGGTTGCGCTATTTTCTGTAAAAGAGCCTCCAGATCGGGAAGTTCTGATTTCTGAAAAAATTTCTTTAATTCATCGACTTTCCTGAAAGCTTCGGCAATATCGTCACGTGAAAATGGTTTTAAAACATAATCGACACCTTTACTCTTAAAAGCATCCAGCATATATTGATCGAAAGCGGTACAAAAAATCACCGGACAAGTGATTTCCACCTGTTTGAAAATTTCGAATGAAAGTCCGTCTGACAAATGAATGTCCATGAAAATAAGATCAGGCTTGATGCCTTTTGACAAAGCCTCAACACTGCTTTCTATACTATCGTAAACATCAATAATCTTAGCTTCCGGTTTTAATTCTAAAATCAAATTCTGTAGGGACTTTGCTGCCCGAAATTCGTCTTCAATAATGATTATATTCATGGATCAGGGGTAGTTTTATTTGAAATATTTTTTCGTCGTCAAGAATGCTGATCTCTTTTTCCAGCAGATGTTTGTAGCGCATATTCACGTTATTTAAACCCACTCCCAAAGAATCTTCAGGAATCATTTTTCGCTGAATAGGATTTTCAATAATAATTTTATCTTCAACATTATAAATCTTAATATGCAAAGGTTTGCTTTTAGAAACAATATTATGTTTAATACAATTTTCAACTAATAATTGTAATGTAAAAGGCGGAATTAATGTGTTTAAAACTTCATTATCTAACTCATTAGTCAATGTAATTCCTTCGCCAAAACGTGCTTTTTGTAGAAAAATATATGAATCGATAATCTTCATTTCTTCCTTAACAGTAATCAAATCTAACTTTCTACTTTCTAATGTAAAACGGTAAAAATCAGACAGTTTCATAATGAAATCAACAGATTCCGAATCATGAGTTTCAACCATTGATTTTAAAGTGTTTAAACTGTTAAAAAGAAAATGTGGATTAACCTGTTGTTTCAACAATTCGTACTGAGCACCAAGGTTGTCGCTTTTCACTTTTTCTAGTTCCAATTGAACCTGCTGTCCTGCATAATTATTTTGAAGTAAAGTCAAAAACATATAGCAGACAAGGTTGATCAAAATCCCTCTAACCTCGACCATCAGCATGGTCGGGCCAAAATTGATATGTGACAAAATAAGTTGTTGTATCCAAGCCAAACCGAACATAACAACCATCCCAAAAGCCAAAACGATCATCAATCTTGAATAAGAAATATTTTGTCTTCTTTTTCCTGAATTACGGTTCAGCATATAGATATTGAGGTACCACATGATGATTGAAAATGCCGCTGTTATCGCTGAATTCACGATCGCCTCCTCCCAATTAAACGCATGGGAAGCGAGTTGCGGAACCGAAGATAATATCCCCAGAAACAGGGAACTTATCCAAATGATGGCTTGTGAAATTTTTATTTTTTGTTGTTGCATGACAACTGTAAATTTTAAAGATGTTAAGTTATGTAAAATGCTTTAAATTTAGCAGTGAATTGTGAATTTTGCTTACGCAAATTAATTGTCAATTTCTAAAGTGAAAAAAATTAACAAGCGAAGCGAATTGACTATTCAGATTTCAGTGTTATGGTCTTACGACTGGTTTGTAGCCCATGATGTATTTTATCCTTTCTTCTTTATTGGATTGAAAATTTTCAGTTTCAGAAGAATTTTGTATTTGATAAAAAATCTTTCCGGTTTTATCAGTTTTAATAGTTTCTACGCTTAATAATTCTCCTGTAATCGTTCCTCCAATATATTGAGGGTTTGCATGATATTTCCAGGTTACTAATTTTAATTCAGAATTTGGTTTTGGGTGATGAGTTTCATTTTGTAACGATTGTAAAGCTTCCTGATTTCCATACAAAGCAGATGACGTTTCTTTTGTTGTATTTAATGAGGTTGAAATAAATTTCAAATTTCCCGGATCAAAAACAATGCGTTTTAAATCTTTGTCCGGTTCATCGATTTTGCAGGCAGTGAATATTGCACAAATTGATAAGATGATGAATAGTATTTTTTTCATTATTTCTGAAGGTTTTTAATTAATCTTTCTGTATTTACTTTCATTGGAACATCAAATAGATATCCTGTTTTTTCGGCTAATTGTCGGTGACAAGCAATGCAGGATTCTTTGGCAAATGAGGCTGTTTTTCCTGTTGGATGAAGGTCTTTTCCTGAAAATTTTGCAAATCCCCAACCTTCTGTATCCGTATATTTTTTTGAATCTTTAACCATAAACTGTGCATTGATAAATTCTCCGGCTCTTACTTCTCCATCGGATAATTTTTCCTGTTTCCATACAGATTTTACGACGACACTTCCATTTGGCCAGGGATGAAAATCTTCTGTTTCAATCGCTTTTACTGCAATATCATTTCCATAAATTACACGGATTGAATTATCGAAAAGTGTACTCATGCTGATGACTTTCCAGCTTTTATAATCATCTGTATATTTTACGCCGTTTGGAGAAACCGGAAATTTCGAAGTTCTGTTATTTTCTTGACTTTCGATATTTTGATGGATATTTTTCAGTTCTTTCTTGGCAGGAGCAACGCTGGATAATGAAAGGGTATACTTTTTAATCGTTTCAACATCTTTTGTAGTAATTTTCGCAGAAGGATGAAGCAATGTATAATTATGAAGCGGCATTTTTCCGCTTTGCATCATGTTTAAAATAGCGTACATTTTTCCTTGATTTTCACCAGCCGAATAATTCCATTCTGAAAAATTGAGAACTTCTCTCGCTCTTTTTACATCTTTGTTCACTGCCCATGAAATAGGGACAATTTTATCGTACCAACTCAGATTCTGTTGATTTGAATGACAATTAAAACATGAGTTTTCAAGAATTGCGAGAACTTCGCGAGGTGCTTCTATCTTTTTTGCGACAGGTTTTCCTTCCAATGGCTTATTAAAAAGCTGTAAAATGGCAAATACTCCCAAAATAGCCAAAAATACGATGGCTATGGGGTTTATTGTCTTTTTTTTCTTTAGTGAGTCCATAATAATTATTTTTTATGGATCAAAAGTAGACGCTTACATAAGGTTTTGAAATCTAAAATTAGGTGAACCGGACAAATGAATAGGTGAAAATGGAAATTTTAAGTGTTAAAAGGAAGGAAGTTTGAAGCTGGAAGTTTAACGATCTGTAAAATCTTCCCTCTTCCAGCTTCTTTCTTCCTACTTACAGAAGCATTCCGCCATCAATAACGATTTCGGTTCCTGTCATGAAGCTTGAAACGCTGTCATCAGACAAATAAACAACCAACTTAGCAACATCTTCAGCTGTTCCCATTTTTTTCAAAGGAATCGTATCGATCAGCCATTCGTTGATACCTTTCAGTTTTTCTTCATCCAACCCTGCTTTAGACATGATTTCCGTTTTTGTCGGTCCCGGACTTACCATATTTACCCGGATTTTTCTTGGCGCCAATTCTGCCGCTGCAGTTTTTGCAATTGAGTTTAATGCTGCCTTACTTGCCTGATAAACAGAATTATTCGCATGATACATTGTTGCAACAATCGAGGACAAAAAGACAACAGAAGCACCTTCATTCAACAACGGAATGAATTTATTCAACGTAAAATATGCTCCCCTAAAATTGATGTTCATTACATTATCAAAATTCTCAACACTCATATTTTCAATGGGAATTAAACCTCCCGTCACTCCAGCATTGATAAATAAAATATCAACTTTTCCGTATTGATTTTCAACTTCTTTTTTTAATGAATCAATATCATCAAGATTTGACTGATCCGCCACGAAAGGAATTGCTCCCAATTCTTCAGCGGCCTTTTCTACAGCTTCTTTTCTTCTTCCTGTGATGATTACTTTTGCACCTTCTGCAATTAATTCTTTTGCTGTTGCATAGCCAATCCCGCTGTTTCCTCCGGTTACGATGGCTAGTTTGTTATTAAATTTATTCATTTCTTTAAAATTTTTGACAAAGTTATTTCAAATTGGTATACTTTTGTAACCAGTATCACAGAGTATATCAGTATCATTAATTATATCACGTAAATTTGCAGACATGGAAAGAGATCAAACCGAAGAATTAAGAGCATTGCAGGACACCCTTTATTTTATTGGCGGAAAATGGAGAATTCCTGTTATTAATGCCATTTGTAACGGCAACAAACGTTTTCGTGAAATTGAAAGAAGCATCCCCGGAATTACAACAAGAATGCTTTCTAAAGAATTAAAAGACATGGAATTGAATAAATTAGTCAAACGAAATGTTTATCCCGAAACTCCTGTCTTAATTGAATATGAAGCAACGGATTATTGCAGAACTTTCGGAAATATTATTGCGGAAATGATTAATTGGGGAAGGGAGCATCGGAAAGTAATTGTGGAGGATAGAGTTAGGAACTAGGTTTTAGGGCTTAGGAATTAGTTTTTCCATTAAGCGGCTTTTTTGTCATCCAGAACATAGACTGAAGGTCTACGAACGTAGTTCAGAAGTGGATTAAAGAATCTATTAATAATACTAGCTTTTGATGTTTTATAGAGATTCTTCCTTCGTCAGAATGACAAACGAGATGTATTTATTTTGTGTTTATTCGTGAAAAATATTTATGTTATTTGTGTTTAAAAATAAAAAAAGCCCCTTAAAAAAGGAGCTTTCATTTTATATTAAATTCGAAAATTAAATTCCGTCAATAATTTCATTTAAAACTGTGCTTGGTCTCATGGCTTCATACGTTTTGTATGTGTCAGTTTTGTAGTAACCGTCAATGTTTTGAGGCTTACCCTGAGCACCGATTAATTCAGCATTAATAACTTCTTCGTTTTCATGCATTGCTTCTGCAACCGGAGCAAACTGAGCCGCTAATTCAGCATCTTTTGTTTGGTTAGCCAAAGCTTCCGCCCAATACATTGCCAAATAGAAGTGAGAACCTCTGTTATCTATTTGTCCGACTTTTCTTGCAGGAGATTTATCTGTAGCCAAGAATTTAGCGTTTGCCTCATCTAATGTGTCAGCTAAAACCTGAGATTTTGTATTTCCTTGAGTTTGAGCTAAATGTTCCAAAGAAGCCTGTAAAGCTAAGAATTCACCTAGAGAATCCCATCTTAAATACCCTTCTTCGATAAATTGCTCAACGTGTTTTGGAGCAGAACCTCCAGCACCAGTTTCAAATAAACCTCCACCGTTCATCAATGGAACGATAGAAAGCATTTTAGCAGAAGTTCCAAGCTCAAGGATTGGGAAAAGATCCGTTAAATAATCTCTCAATACGTTTCCTGAAACAGAAATTGTATCTTTTCCTTCTCTTGCTCTTTTCAACGTTTCCGTCATTGCGTCTTTTACATCAAGAATCTTAATGTCAAGCCCGTTTGTATCGTGATCAGCAAGATATTTTTCTACTTTTTTAATGATTTCTCTGTCGTGCGCTCTTCCTTTGTCTAACCAGAAAATAGCAGGCGTATCAGATAATCTTGATCTGTTTACCGCTAATTTTACCCAGTCCTGAATTGGAGCATCTTTAGTCTGACACATTCTGAAGATATCGTTTTTTTCTACTTTTTGAGAAAGAAGAACATTTCCTGCTTCATCCTGAACTTCAATTGTTCCGTCTGCAGTTGCCTGGAAAGTTTTATCGTGAGAACCGTATTCTTCAGCTTTTTGAGCCATTAAACCAACGTTCGGAACAGAACCCATAGTTGTAGGATCCAATTTTCCGTGCGCTTTCATGTCATCAATTACAGACTGATAGAAACCAGCGTAAGAACGATCCGGAATGATACAAACCGTATCTTCTTCTTTCCCTTCTTTGTTCCACATTTTACCGCCGCCTCTTACCAAAGCAGCCATAGAAGCATCAACAATGATGTCAGAAGGAACGTGGAAGTTGGTAATTCCTTTATCAGAATTTACCATAGCCACTCTTGGTCCGTTTGCCAAAGCAGCGTCGATATCAGCTTTAATATCAGCTTCCTGAGCATTTCCTTTGATTTTTTCGAAAAGATCGGCAAGACCGTTGTTTGGGTTAACATCTAAAGACTTGAAAGTCTCAGCATATTTTGTGAAAACATCTTTAAAGAAAGTTTCTACGATCGCTCCGAAAATAATAGGGTCAGAGATTTTCATCATCGTAGCCTTTAAGTGAGCAGAAAGAAGTACATTTTTGTTTTTAGCTTCTTCGATCACTTCCTGTACGAAAGCTTTCAAAGCGTTTAAATTCATAACAGAAGAATCGATAATTTCCCCAGCCTGAAGACCTGCGAAATCTTTTAATAAAGTTTCAGCACCGTCATTTCCTTTGAATACGATTTTGTATTTTGTTGCGTTTTCTAACGTTGTTGAAGTTTCAGTTCCGTAAAAATCTCCGTTGTTCATGTGCGCAACGTCAGTTTTGCTGTCAGAAGCCCAATCACCCATTCTGTGAGGGTTTGCTTTTGCGTAGTTTTTAACAGCTTTTGGAGCACGTCTGTCAGAATTTCCTTCTCTTAACACAGGATTTACAGCACTTCCCAATACTTTAGCATATTTAGCTTTGATTGCTTTTTCCTCGTCATTTTTAGGCTCTGCAGGATAATTCGGAACTGCGAAACCTTTAGATTGTAATTCAGCAATAGCCTCGTCTAACTGAGGTGCAGAAGCTGAAATATTCGGTAATTTGATAATGTTTGCATCAGGTTGAGTTGCCAATTGACCTAATTGAGCCAATGCATCATCGATTTTCTGATCATCTCTCAAAAATTCAGGGAAGTTTGCTAAAATCCTTCCTGCCAAAGAAATATCCGGAACTGCGATCTCAATATTTGCTGATTTTGTAAATGCTTTTACAATCGGTAAAAACGAGTGTGTCGCCAACATTGGAGCCTCATCCGTTAATGTGTAATAGATTTTTGATTTGTCTGACATTATACTATTATTTATTATTTGATTTTTTAGTTCCACAAATTTAGTTAAAATTTAATTTTTTTAGATTAAACCTAAATAAGATTTTCCACTTTAAGAATTATTTAACCTTTAATTGAAAGAAAATCCTCTTCATTTTGATTAAATTTGAAAAACTTAAAAAAATAAAATTATGTCAAATATCACTTTAAAAGGAAACGAAGTACATACAATAGGAACATTACCGGCAGTAGGAACAACTGTAAGAGATTTTGCTTTGGTAGATTCAGGTTTAAATGTAAAAACGCTGGAAAGCTTTGAAGGTAAGAAAAAAGTTTTCAATATTTTCCCAAGCATTGATACACCAACTTGTGCATCTTCTGCAAGAAAATTCAATGAGGAAGCTTCAAGCCTTGAAAATACTGTTGTCATCAACGTTTCTAAAGATTTACCTTTTGCATTGACAAGATTTTGTGCAGCAGAAGGTTTAAATAATGTGGAGACACTTTCAGATTTCAGAAGCAGCTTTGGTGATGATTATGAAGTAACGATCACAGATTCTCCTATGAAAGGTCTTTTGAGCCGTGCCGTAATCGTAACTGACGAAAATAATAAAGTAGTTTACACGGAGCAGGTTTCGGAAATTGCCAACGAACCAAATTACAGTGCAGCAATTGAAGCATTAAAATAATTTAGCGATAAAATTTTTATAAAAAGCCTTGTGAAAGTTTTATTTTACAAGGCTTTTTTGGTTTTAATAAAATTAATTTCTGACTTCTAACCTCTAATTTCTATTAAAAATATGAAAGCAGAACAAGTTATTCCTATTCTCAGAATTTTTGATTATCAAAAAACGATAGAATTTTACATCAACTGGCTCGGGTTTGAAATTGTTTTGGAGCATCATTTTGAAGACAATACTCCCGTTTACATGGAAGTAAAAAAAGACAATATTATTCTTCATTTAAGCGAACATCACGGCGACGGAACTCCCGGGAGCAGAGTTTTCATTTGGGGTGAAGGTATCGTAGATTATCATAAAGAATTGATCATTAAAAAGTACAAATACAACCGACCAGGCTTAGAAAAAACGTTTTACGATGCTATTGCTTTTACCGTCGATGATCCTTTTGGGAATAAAATTATTTTTAATGAAAAATTTGATGAGGAGAAACATAAAAATTTATTTTAAAATATAAATCACACTAATTTCAACACTAATTTTCACAAATAATTTGTGTTTATTCGTGAAAAAGATTTGTGTCATTCGTGTTTTAATGATTCAAATCATCCAAATTTAATTATAAATAAAACTAACTTTACAGCATAATGAAACGTTCCGGAACAGCAGATTTACCCCTTCACTATGGCAAAGTACCGCCGTGGCTGTACGAGCGTATGTCTATTCTCGGGCTTTCAATTATTGAAGTGATTTTAGCAGATTATGGTAAAGATGAAGTTCTTCGCCGATTGGCTGATCCGTTTTGGTTTCAGAGTTTTGGTGCGGTGATGGGAATGGACTGGCATTCTTCAGGGATCACAACTTCCGTGATGGGCGCTTTGAAACGATCTATTAATCCCAATTCACAATCGCTTGGGCTCTACATTTGTGGCGGAAAAGGTAAATTTTCCAGAGATACCCCTTCAGAATTACTTCAAATTGCAGATAAAACAGGTTTGAACGGAACCGAACTGGTACGAGCCAGCAAACTTTCCGCAAAGGTTGATAATACGGCGATTCAGGATGGTTATCAATTGTATTTGCACAATTTTATCTTATCAGACAACGGAAACTGGAGTGTCGTTCAACAGGGAATGCACGAATCCGACGGAACCGCAAGACGTTATCACTGGCATTCAGAAAATATAAAATCCTTTATTGAAGAGCCTCACACGGGAATCAATGGAATTTCAAGAGGTAAAATTTTAAATTTAACAGATTCTGAAGCATCGGAAAACCGAAAAGGAATTTTAGATATTTCCCACACCGATTCTGCGGAAATTATGAGCGACTTTTCACGATTAATTCTTCCTAATCATCATGATGTACAGGCTTCTGATGTTGATTTAAGACGTTTGGGAGCGCTTTTATATGTAACGCGTGAGCAGCAGCCTCAGAATTTCGAAGATTTATTGATGTTGGATGGTGTCGGTCCGCGAACGATGCAGTCTTTGGCTTTGGTAAGCGAGGTGATTCACGGTGCGCCCTCAAGGTTCAAAGATCCGGCAAGATTTTCTTTTGCCCATGGTGGAAAAGACGGACATCCTTTCCCGGTTCCGACCAAGGTTTATGATGAAAGCATTCAAATTCTTAAGTCAGGAATTGAAAAATCAAAGCTGGGAAATTCAGATAAATTGAAAACGTTGAATAAACTTCATCAGATTGTTGAAGCCACAGAAAAAGATTTTACTCCTAATTTTGATATTCAGGAAGTGATTCAAGAAGAAAGACAGAATTCATGGCGTTTTGGCGGAAAAACTGTTTTCGGGGATGCTCAGAAACCTTCAGCTTCAAAATCGATTCAGCTTTCTTTGTTTTAAATTAAAACACGAATATTTTTTCTGTTTAAACCAATTCCTAAATTTTTTAATTCTAAAATAAATTTGTAATTTTAAAGAAGAGAATTTAAATAAAGTTCTTAAAAATCAAATTCAAATCAACCAAATTTCAATAATTATGGAAAATATAAAATTCGAAGTATCTCCATATCAGGATGAATTGCAGATATTAATTGACGGAAAAAAGACAGGTTATATGTCCATAGAAATTGACGGAAGATTGCTCATTGTGTATTATACAAAACTTGACGAAGAACGTGAAGGTCAGGGATACGCTAAAATGCTTCTCGATGAGTTGGTTCGTTATGCCGAGGAAAAGGATTTATTAATAGATCCTGAGTGCGATTTTGTGAGACAACAATTTGAAAATCATCCGAAAAGATATAAAGATATCTGGCACGCTTAATTGTTATCTTCCCACCAATCAACGAAATTGTATTCAGAAGCATTCAAATCAACTGTTTCGCCGATCATTGGGGTTAAAATATTTAAATTTTTGTCTTTTCCAAGGCTTGTTACTTTTTTCAAGGGTTCGTTCCACGGGTGAAGAGCCAACGCAAATTTTGATGAGTGAACAGGAATAATATTTTTTGCATTTACATCAATACTAGCCTGAATTACATCTTCCGGTAACGCGTGAATATACTTCCAGGCTTGGTTGTACTGCCCGTTTTCGATGATTGCGTAGTCAAACGGTCCGTATTTTTCGCCAATCATTTTAAAATGTGTATCATAGCCACTATCGCCACCTAAAAACATTTTTTTCGTCGGAGTTTCCAGAACGTAGGAAGTCCAGAGCGTTCCATTTCTTTTGAATTTTCTTCCTGAAAAATGTCGTGCCGGCGTGTAGATAATTTTAATATTATTCTTTAAAATTGCTTCTCCGCCCCATTCTTCCTCAATAATCTGATCTTCTCTATAACCCCATTTTTCTAAATGCGCTCCCACACCCAAAGGTAAAATCACGGTTCCTACTCTATCTTTTATTGCTTTTATGGTCGGATAATCCAAATGATCATAATGATCGTGGGTGATGATAAGATAATCTAAATTCGGAACATCTTCAGGCTTAAAAATATCCGCTCCTGTGAAAGCTTTGTTGAAAAATTTAAACGGAGAACCATATGAACTCAAAACAGGATCAATCAAAAAAGAAACTCCATCAGTCTGAATATAATATGACGAATGCCCCAACCAAACGAAAACATCCTGATCTTTCGAAAAACTCTTTAAATCCGTATGAATCGCAGGAACAATTTTATGAGGCTTTAAATAAGGATCTTTTTTCTTAAAAAAGAAGTCATATAACACTTCCGTTATAGTATGACCTTCCGCAAGTGATGGTGTATGACTTAGATTCTGGAATTGCTTGTTTTTATAATGCTGAGACTGCTGCATTCTTGCCAGCCTCTTCCCTTTCGGCTCTGCCCCGAAGACTTCCTGACCGGTAATAATGAAATACAATAAAACTATTAAAATAGCTATTGTGAGAATTGTGTAGATCATTTTCTTAAAAATAGGGTTTAAATGTATGACTTTAATCTTACATGACGATTTGAAAATGGTAATCCTTTATTTTTAACTAAAATTATAATGCTTTGACGATAATTTATCACTTTTTTAATAAAGAATTTGTTTCAAACTTTTTAATTTTGCTCCATTAAAAAACACAATCTTGAAAAATTACCTACTTTTATTAATCGTAGCGGCTATTTCGTCATGCGCCTCAACAAAACGAGGCATGAACACAGGCAGCCTCATCCCACCTGAAAAACTGAAGAAAGATGTTGATTATGCTTATCATAAGCTAAAGCAAATGCATCCTCAATTGTATGAATATATTTCAAAATCTGATCTGGATTTTAAAATAGACAGCTTAAAAAAAACAATCAATACCCCGCTCAATCCGATCGACTTTTATTTTAAACTTCAACCTGTTATAACAAGTATTAAACAGGGACATCTTTCTTTGCAGGTTCCTACGGAAATGCTTTCTAAGGAAGATTTATTAAAAATTACAAAGCCAATGTTTAGCCGTTTCAAATATCTCATTGAAGGGCAACATTTATATATCGTTGAAAACCCGGATTCCATACAAAATATAAAACCGGGAACAGAGTTAATAAGCATCAACAATGTACCGGTCTCAAAGTATCTTGAAAAATACACCAAACTGATAAGTAGTGATGGTTTAAACACTACTTATCAGCCCTATTATTTAAAGGATATGTTTTTCCATTTTTATAATTTGGAAAACGGGGTTCCAAACAGTGCAAAAATTGAAACTTTATACAATAATCAAAAGGAAACTTTCACTCTTGAACGAGAAAAAGAAGCCGAAAACGATAATAAGAAATCGGCATTACAACTTTCTTCCAGCAGGAATTTTAAATTTTTAGATGAAAAAAATTCTATTGCTTATATGAAAATTAAAAATTTTTCTCATTATTCTTCGGATAAGTTTTATAAAAACACGTTTGCAGAAATCAAAGCCGCAAAATCTTCATATCTCATTATTGATATCAGAAATAATTATGGAGGTTCCCTGGAAGAGATTAATAATTTATATTCTTATCTGGCGACTCAGCCTTTTGTCTTGATAAAGCCTTCACAGTTGAGCTCGAGCCTTACTCCACTAAGAACCAATTATTTCAAAAAAAGCACAGCTTTGGAATACGCGTTGAAAAGCGTAACCTATCCAACCTATGTTTTTCTGCAGGCTCTCAATATTTATAAAGGCAAAGACGGAAAATCATACTATAAAATAAAAGCCAACAATATTACAAAACCAGAAAAAAATGCTTTTCAGGGAAAAATTTTTGTTTTGATTAATGGAGGAAGCTTTTCATCATCATCCATTCTCAGTTCAAAGCTGAAATATGACAAACGAGCTACTTTAGTTGGCGAAGAAACCGGTGGTGCCAATGATGGAACTGTAGCCGGATTTTACTCTTACCAGATACTTCCGAATTCTAAATTGGTTTTGCCCATCGGCTTATTACTGGTAAATCCTAATATTGCTTTTTCAAAGACTCGAAAAGGAGTAATTCCTGATGTGAAAATCGCCGAAACGCTACAAGATGTTATTGAAAAGAAAGATCCACAGCTAGATTGGGTGAAAAATGAAATTATGAAAGAACGTTCTTCTCAATAGCACTATGAAGTTTCGGGCGGGCTTTCAGCCCGCCCGAAACTTTTACATTAAATAAAAGATATTAAACATTCTAGTAAATTTAACGTATATTTTATCACTTTGTAGAAATCTTCTTTTCAAAGATGCTTTCAGTGTGACAAACCGCATGTGAAATCTGGACTGTTTTTAAATATAATTGCTGTTATTTATTCAGTTCATTTAAAAGATTTTCAATTTGTGTGATATATTTACCGTAAAATTGTTTAAACCACAAATTTCCAACAAGATACAAAGCAAACAAACCAACCACAACCGATGTTATAAGAGTCACCGCTATCTGCAAATCTGACAATGGAACCGTACGCGGAATCCCCTCAATCACAATAATCAGCTCACAAACCAGAAACGGAACAAATGAAAGATAAAATGAAAGATAATACTGCTTGTTTAAATTAAGCTGATGCAGAAGGTCCTTTAAAGAATCATAGGTTTTCAGACCGGGATTGCTCATTTCCTTATACAATTTAAAAAACTTACTGAAAAAGAAAAAAGTTACAAATCCCATTGAAGCCAGTAAAATGGTAATGTAAAATTTAAACTTAAAAGGTGCTCCACACAGCCAGACGATGGTAAATCCAAAGATAAATATTCCGACTGTCGACCAGAATTCCATGCGCATATTTTTTCGCATTTTTTCTAGCGGGAGGTTGATTTTATTTTTATGTTCAATGCTGATTTCCGGTGTTTCTTCTAAAACATCTTCATTCCAGACATTTTTTAGGTCATCTATATTCATTGTTATTATTTTAAAAATTAGAATTTATTTTGAGCTTAAGATATCTTTCAGTTTATTTTTAGCGCGATTCATTTTTACCCTTACATTTCCTTCGGAAATTCCCATTTGTTCCGATATTTCCTTTCCTGAAAAATCTTCGAGATAATAAAAAATGAAGGCTTTATCGATGGGATTCAGCTGATGGATTGCGTTGTACATTCTGGATAATTTCTCTTCTTTTTCATCATCATATTCATCCTGAACAATTTTGTAATTTGAGAAATCTTCGTTTCCTATGAAGCTTCTTTTCTTTTCAGATTTCAGAAAAACGATGGCTGTATTTAAAGCAACTCTGTATAGCCAAGTTGAAAATTCGCTTTGTCCTTTAAACCCCGGGTAAGCTTTCCAGACCTGATAGGTGATCTCCTGAAAAAGATCGTCGCGGTCGTCTTTTTCATCCATATACATTTTAGAAATCTTGAAAATGATTCCTTTATGCTTTTCAATTTTATCTAAAAATTCTTGTTCTAATGAGATCATGGTTTCTTACTCTGAAGAGTTAGTTTGAGTTTGAAAAAAATGTTACAGTTTTTTTGTAAAATAATAAAAAAACCCGACAGAAAAATTCCTGTCGGGCTTACTTTGTGTTTTTTTTAATTATTCAACTACGATTTTCTTGGAAATAGTATTTCCGCTAGCGTTAATTTTTACAATATAAACTCCTTTCTGAGTTCCGTTTATATTGATTTTATTTGTTCCTTTATGTAATTTTTCAGTTTGTCTTACTAATTTTCCTGATACATCATACATTTCAAATGTAACTTCCGCTTTATTATTTTCTATTGTAAAGGTTCCGTTTTTAACAGGATTTGGATAAATTCTGATATCCTGTAAATCAGACTTCACCGTCTCATTTGTCGCTAAAACATTCGCACAGTTCCCCAATCCTACCGCACACCAAGCATTTTCCACCTGCTGCAATTCATTAGATGCGGCTCCGTACAGATCAATTGCCGCCTGTTTTGATGCTGTGTAAGCATTGACATATTGGCTGTTTGCCGTAAGGTAAGTAGAAAGAGTTCTGTAGGCAATTTTTTCAGCCTTTTGAATTGTAATTCCTGTTACATTAAAAGATGTTCCGCTGTCGTTTGTGCCTGATCCACCATTAGAAAGGAGATAAAACCAGTAATTTCCTATTCCGCTATTGGTATGTACTCCTCCGTAATCATTCTGAGCGTTCGGATTTGCCGTACTTGCCCAATAGGTTCCAAGATAGGTGTCCGGTTGTTGAGATCCCAATACAGCAGGTCCTGAATTAGGATCAGACATATTTCTTAAAAATGTAGCCCCTAAAGCAGGATTTATTAATCCTTCGCCTATTGTCCAGTTTGGAGTAACTCCTGAATAAAATTCAATAGCAGTTCCAAACATATCTGCAAAAGATTCATTTAATGCTCCGGACTCGCCCTCATATGCTAAATCAGCAGTTCTGCTCACAATGAGATGGGAATATTCATGACCTGAAACATCTATCCCCACAAATGGATAAAAATAACCCTGCATTCCCTGATACGCGCCATTGCCGTATGCCATAACAACAATTCCCTGCTCATCAATTGCTGCTGCATTTGCACCATCTTCAGGAGCTTGGGGAGCGCCTGTAGTCTGATTCGTGTTAAAATTTATATTGTAATAATTTCTTAGAATAGACCCGTTATTATCGTAACTGTTTCTATTATGTCTGCTTAAATAATAATCGTAGGCATTTTTCATTGCCCAGTGTATTTCTACCGGAGGTTTTGTAGCTGTAGTTGTAAAATTAGGTGTGCTGCTTGTATATTCAGTAATATTTCCTGTTAATCCTGTTGCTACATCTCCATTACCATCCCAACCCGCTCCATTGATAGTATGAATGTTTCTGGTATTATCTTTCAAACGGTAACCTTCACTATAAGAATCAACTGTAATCTGCTGATTGCCTTTATAATAGGTAGCACTTGTTGAAGACGTATCTGTAAAAGGTTTTATAAGCTTAATACTTGCCGGTGCAGGAGCATTATGATTGTGAATTCTTTCTAATTTTTTCACAATAGCTTTAGTTGTATTGTCAACATAATAGATGTAACAATGCAAAGTGCTTAAAGAAAGAGCATTGATACGGGAAACCAGATGCAATCTTATTCCTTTATCAGTAAATACTTTTGCGATTACCTGCTCAAAGTCATCAAAAGTTATTTTAGGAGCTTTCATATCTGCATTAGCAATAGCTTCAACTTCAGTTCTGGAAAGAGGCTGTTTAATTGCTAAATTGATTTCAGTAGATAATTCTCCATTGACGTAAGTAACTTTTCCTTCTTTTTCATGTAATAAAATAAGCTCATCCGCAACTTTCACGCCTTTATAAAAATGTTGATAAACAGAATGCTTCATTCCAATATCATCATTCGTCGCCTTTACAAACTGAAAGGTGTGATCACTATTTGTTCCTAGCCATTCTCCCAAATGATTGACCAAATACTCTGACGGAATATTCTTTCCACTAAAACCAGCATAAAAACTTCCTGTTGCCGAAGTTGTTGAAATTTTAGGAAGATCTTTCACAGAAATCTCTATTCTGTCTTTGTTTTTGTCCTGCGCGTGCAGAAAAGTAAACGGTACTAAACCTACTGTAAGTGTAAAAGTAAGTGTTTTAACATTTGTAATAATTTTTTTCATAATCCTTTAATTATTTTACTTAATAAGTATTAATTAAACAACAAATGTTACAAAACAACCTTACTTTAATCAATTAAAGTATATCAATTAAAAATATTTGATAATTCAATTTAATTCATTTAAAATATTTATTAAAAATTATAAATCAGTTAATTAAAATTTCAAACCAAATAATAACTATTAAAAAAAAAATAATATTTACATAAAAATCCTCAACAAATTAAAAAAATCTGTTGAGGACTCGCATTTATATTAAATTAGGAATCTTACTATTTAATTTAGAAAATATAATCTGTACTTAAAAAATTAGAATCATGTTCTCTGACGATTGTATTTAACAGATTCTTATTGGATTCCGTTAATTTCGCAGCAACTAAAGATCGAATCGAGAACGAACGAAGCGCATCAAAAACTGAAAGCGTTCCTTCTGCGCTGTCTTTTCTTCCTGTGAACGGGAAAACGTCCGGTCCGCGTTGAGACTGGCAGTTGATGTTAACACGGCTTACTAAATTCACGAAAGGATCAATTAATTTTGAAACTTCCAACGGATCTTCACTGAAAATACTCACCTGCATTCCGTGATCGGCATTTACCTGATAATCAATCGGCTCTTCAATATCCTCAAACGGCACGACAGGAATTACAGGTCCGAACTGTTCTTCATGATACAATTTCATATCGTTATTTACAGGATAAACAACTGCCGGGAAAACGAAAGATTCTTCGTTATAACCTCCGTCTTCATTTAAAACTTTCGCTCCTTTCGCTAAAGCATCATCGATACATTCTTTCAAATAAGGCGGTTTATTCACTTCCGGAAGCGGTGTAATTTTTACACCTTTTTCCCAAGGCAGTCCAGGTTTCAAAGCGGAAACTGCTGCAGCTAATTTTTGAGTAAATTCTTCTGCAACTTCTTTCTGTACAAAAATCAGTTTGAGCGCCGTACAACGTTGTCCGTTAAAAGAAAGTGAACCCAAAATACATTCGCTTACCGCAACATCAAGATTGGCGTTTTTGGTAACGATTGCAGCATTTTTAGCATCTAAACTTAAAATCGCTCTTAAACGATTCACCTTTGGATGTAATTTTTTCAATCCATTTGCTACTTTACTTGAACCGATGAAAGCCAATACATTTATTTTTCCGCTTTCCATGATTGGGGTGATAATTTCTGAACCTTTTCCGTATAAAGTATTTACCGTTCCTTTTGGAAACGCTTCCTTAAAGGCATTTAATAAAGGATAATGTGCCAAAACCCCGTGCTTAGGAAGTTTAAACAAAATTGTATTTCCCATAATTAAAGCAGGGATCAATGTTGTGAAAATTTCATTTAAAGGGTAATTGAACGGTCCCATGCTCAACACAACACCCAACGGAGCTCTACGAATCTGCGCAATTGTACCTTCCGCCTGCTGGAAACGTGAAGATTCACGGTCCAAATCTTTCAACGCATCAATTGTCTGATTGATATAATCTACCGTACGGTCGAATTCTTTGGTAGAATCAGCCAATGTTTTTCCGATTTCCCACATCAATAATTTAATGACTAAATCTCGTTGCTCAATCATTAAATACACGAATTTCTGCATACATTTGATTCGGTCTTCCACAGACATTGTCGGCCATTCTCCAAGTCCGTTGTCGTAGGCTTTGACAGACGCTTCCAAAACTTCCATCGCTTCTTTCGGGCTGATATTCGGAATGCTTCCCAACAGTTTTCTCTCTAAACCGTTTTCCGTACGAATGCAGACCGGTGAATAAATATTGGTGACATCTCCGTTCCATTCAACCAATTCTCCGTTTAAGAGATAGTTTCTCTGATGAATTTCGGGAACTTTATATTCTTCGGGAATTTCGTTTTCGCTTTTAAAAATTTTCTGAAATGACGAAGTATTGAGTGAATCCATAAGTTTTTTATTTTTTTAATAATTTTTAATGTAAATTTTTGATAGAATAAAGTTAGATGTAAAATTTGACTTTAAAAATAGTTGTTTAATAGATTTGCTCTATTTGACGCTGTTTTAATTAAAATTAATTTGAAGGTCTATTTTTAAGGATAATGTTTTTTAAACACAAAGCACGCAAATATTTTTTTGATTACTAACTGTTTTTAAGGTTCGAAGGCGTTCTACTCAGCAAAGTTTACTAAGATTTTTTCGATTTTTAAGTTATTTGGAATTCTCGATTCTCGTGTGATCTGAACTTTTTATTTCAAAGTGTTAAACTTTATATAACTTAAGCGTTCTAAAGTGTTTAAATAAAAATCTTTTGCGACTTTTGTTAAAAATAAAATTCATGTTAAAATTAGTCTTCAGCACGTTGTTATTTTTCTCTGCATTGAGTTTCGCTCAAAATTCCAAAACGGAAAACACTGTTTTGATGGGAGGAAAACCTGTACATACTTATGCAAAATTGCCTGCAGTCAATCAAGCCGCTCCAAAGTTTACGCTTACGGATATTACAATGAAAGATCAGACTCTTGATTCCTACAAAGGAAAATTCCTGATTCTGAATATCTTTCCGAGTGTAGACACGGGTGTTTGTTCTGCTTCTGTACGTCATTTCAATGAAGATGCGGCGAGCATTCCGAACTCTGTGGTACTTTGTATTTCTAAGGATTTACCTTTTGCGCAGAAAAGATTTTGTGGTGCGGAAGGAATAAAAAATGTTGTCATGCTGTCGGATTTCCGTTCTGATTTTGGAAAAACCTATGGTGTAGAAATTACAGATTCTGTGATGAAAGGTCTTTTGAGCAGAGCTGTTGTCGTGATCGATCCTTCGGGAAAGATTATCTATGAAGAGCAGGTTGCAGATATTTCGCACGAACCGAATTATGAAGCAGCGATTAAGGCTGTGAAGAATTAATATCTTATTGATATCAATGAAAATCTCCGGCGATCTTCGATCGCCGGAGATTTTTTAAACCACCACTAAATCCTATTTTTTACTTTCAATAACAATAACTCCATATTCTCCAGCTTTTCCGTAAAGTTTTTTAGCGCCTTCGCCGGAAAGAACTTTTATACTTCTTACGTTTTCAGATTTTATTCTTTTCATTTTAGCTTCGGAAATCTTTTTATTATCAAGCATGATCAATGGCTGCGTAGATTCAATATCTTCTTTACTTGGCATTCCCAGCCACATGGTTTTATTGATCGTTTTGTTGATAACTTCTACTCCTTCAAATCCTTTTTTAAAGTCAACTTTTTTTACTTCTTCATTTTTTAATTCCTGTGCATTTACGGTTGTTACAGCTCCTGTTGCTGCCAATAATCCCAACGTTATTTTACTCGTTACCGAAAAGCTTATATTTCGTCCTAATTGATCTTCTCTAAATCTTCCGCATACTTTTTCATCAGAATTAAAACTATTTAAAAGTTCGTCATCGGAAAAATCTGTAAAATCCTGAACGGTCTTTGAACAAACAGAACAAAATCTTCCTTTTTCGTCAAGCGTCATATTTTGCCAGTTTTCGTGACATGGTTTTGGTATTGTAAGTTTCATGTAATGTCTTTTATATAATAGATGCATTATTTTTGAAAAAGGTTGGAAACTGGCTAGTAAAATATAATGCTGAGCGGAGTCGAAATGTTATTTCATAAAAAACTCAGCATTACGCTGAGTCTAATCATTTACATTTTCTTATCTGATGAATTTTCCTCTTTAGTTTTAACTATAGAAGAATTTTTCGCTGCCTTCACAAGCTCGTTGGTATCGGCATAGAAAACCTCCCAACCCGGGACATCTTTCATCACGGTCACGAGATTGATATAAGATTTTAGTGTTTTTTCAAGATTCTTACGGATCGCTGAGGCACTTTTCATCTGGCGGAGTTCACCGTTGGCTTCTGCCTGTTCTGCAAAAAGAATTTCAAAAGCTTCTTGCTTAGACTTCATATCGTTGTATGCCGTATTCAGGGAGAGGTTGGCTATTTTCTCCATGTTTTCAGGGCGTTCTATGGTTTCAATCAGCTTTTTCATTTGAGCTGTTTGGGAGGAATAACTTAAACGGTCAAGATCCAAACCGAAAGTTTTGAATACTCCATATAGATCTTCCGCCAACTGATAATTAGCCATTGAAGGAAGTTTTCGGTAACCGTTCAAGAATGCCTTCATATTGCCGTAAGCGACATCTCTTTCATGATCCAGTGAAGCAACATCTTTTCCTTTTCCGCTGTAGATCTGCTTGGTATATACATTGTCATACTCCGTGTATGAAGTCTGTAAAACCGAAAGTAAAGGATGATTGGTGATCACAGGATATTTTCCTGATTGAGAATTTGAAATAATTCTTTGAGCTAAAGTCGCAAGATCTTTAGTACTCAATTTCGTGAGTGCGATTTTCATTTGTTGTGTTTTTATTAATATTTTAAAAATCAAATATATAAAAAAGTTGTTTTGTGACAAACAACCTTAAAACAAACCTCCGTACATCTCCGGAGGTTCCCCGCAACTTGCAGGAGACTTCCGGAGATGTACGGAAGTTACAAACACTATTATTTTAAACTAACGGAGATATGCGAAGGTTTGTTTTATTAGTGGCTGAGACTTACGGAGATGGTAAGGAGATTGAAAATAATATTATTTTTTTGCTTAAATCGCCATTAAAAACAACTAATTGAAAATGTTAGATTCTAATTGTAGTTATTCGTATATTTGAATAATCAAAATTATTTATAGATTTTTTTAAAGGATTTGTATATTTGAGAATCAGTACAAGTAAAAATGAAATTATCAAAAGTTCAAATTTATACAATTTTAATTTTCATTATTGGTTTTTTAGGCTTATATATTTATTATAATAGCCTTGATAAAACATTTAAAAATTCTTTAAATTTAATTTCTATTTTCGGAAGTTATTTATCTCTTTTTGGAATAATAATGTCATTTTATCAAATTTATGATTTAAAAGCTATTAATGATAAAACTCAAAAAGAAGTAAATCTAAGTCTTATTAAAATCAATAACATTTTATCTGTATCTGAGCTATCTAAATCCTTAAAGATTGTTGATGAAATACAAAACTCATTAAGAGTAAATAAAAATGAATTAGCTTTAATAAGAATGAAAGATTTAAAATATATTTTAATTCAAGTAAAGCATAATAAGGATTTAGAAAAATATACAAATAATGAAGAATATTCAAATCTCCTTGTTGATTTAAGTATTGATATTTCGAATCTATCTGATAATATTTTTAAACCACAAAAAACTATTAATATAACTAAGGTAAATTCTAATTTGGAAAATATTTCAACAAAATTTAGCGAACTAGAAAATAAATTAAAATTTGAATAGTATGGAAGTAAGAATAAAAAATTTAATATTTCTATTAAAAAATAAAACTATAAATAAAGAAGCTATTTGGTCAAGAACAAGTGGTGAGAATGAATTTAAAATTGAGTTTAATAATGCTACAATTACTACAGATATGTGGTATATAGAGGATAAATTATTTTATGATTTTGCTATATTAAATGAAAATGGTGATACTATAGAAAGAATTTCTGTTAATACATTAGATAGTGATTATGATGATTATATGATCATATCTGACTTTTATGATGTTATTAAAAATAATTATTTTAAAGTTGATGAAACCATAGATAGTATTTTAATTGAACTTAATTCTAGTGCAAAGATTGGAAGTAACAAAAAAAAATGATAAAATTTGAAATTTAAAATTTCGATTTGGAAAATAATTTTTTAATAATAAAAACCTGCCTCACAGCAGGTTTATCATTACAAATGAAAATATCTTGGATCCGGATATTCAAATTCAAAATCCAATTCTGCAATTAATTTTGAAGGCGATATCGTTCTGCCTTTTGTAGTACGTTCCCCTGAATACGGCAGACCTTTCTGAGCATTGATAATCTCTTCTTTATTAGGATGAACAGGAGCCACCACATTATATACTTTGGATTGAGATTGTCTGTACAGCATTTTTTCAACGACCGAACAAATATCAGCATAATGAATGTGGTTGACCAACAGATCCAAATTAGAAATATTATAATTCTTTAAAAGCCGTTGATCTCCCATTAATCCAGCCAATCTCAAAATATTAACCTGCGGAAATTTATTCTTTATAAAACTTTCACTTTCCACATCGTCCGCAGATTGGTCGTCTTCTGTAAAATCTTTTTCGACATCGGGATAAACTCCGGTAGAGCTCATCAAAAATAACTGACCTTTGTAATCTCCAAGAAATTTCAACATATTTTCCTGTCGGTCTTTCATTGAAATCTGCGCTCCCCTGATTCCCGAAAACGGAACGGTAATGATAATGGAATCTAACTGAGAAGCAACTTCCCATTGTTCCATCATTTCAGATTTATCATCCGGAAAGTCAACCAATGTCGTGTGATATCCTTTTGAGGTTAAATTTTCTATTTTAGATTGGGATGTAGTCGTGGCGAAAATTTCATATTGACCGGATAATCTCTCCGCAATATGTGAACCCAGCCATCCACAACCGATAATTCCTAGTTTTTTCATGTTTAATTATTAGATTTTACTTAAAATTTCTTATCATTTCAAAGACTTGTAGTTTTCATAGGGATCTTGGAAGTTTTGGAGGATTCTGTGGATATACAAAACATCATCTTCATAATTATAAATAATTGAATTGTGTTTTGTTAGAGGAAATCTGTGGAAATGTGTGTCTTCATATTTTTTAAAAATAACCTTCTTTTCCAATAACATATTTATTGCTTCCTGAAATTTTCCAAAGAAATCTACTAAAACATCTATATTCCACTCTTCCAGAAGATAAGCTTCGATATTTAAAAGATCATTTTATGCCTTTTCAGATATTTCGTAACGCATCTGATTTGTAATTTTCAATACGTTTTTTCATATTCTCCAACACAACTTCTCCGGGAATTCCTTTTCCGTTTTTAAAATCTTCTTCGGTTTGCTTCAAAGATTCTAAAATTTCTTCTTTAGTTTCATTTCTCCATTGCTTCACTTCTATTGTTTTTGAAATCACTAAAAGCTCTTCCGGCGTAAATCTTTTTTCTTTCAATTTTTTGAAAAATGTTGGTTTCTTAATTCCGGATTTTTCAATGATATAAGACATTTTGAAAGGAGAATTTTTCAAAATCTCATCAATGTTATTTTGGATTTCGATGAATTTTTCTATTTCTGCTATCATAATTTTATAATTTTAAGTATCATTATATGACACAAATATAATACATATCTTAATAACAACTCAAAATAAAAACCTGCTTTTTGCAGGTTTTTATTTTATCTTTAATCTTTTCAATTCTAATATTCATAGATGTCAATTAATTCTGTTTCAGGAATTTTTAAAGAATCTAATTTCCTTTTAAACTCATTAAACTTCAAATTCTTTAAAACATAGTTTTTCTTTGTGTTTAAAATCCAATAATCTTTTACATTTTTATCAGGAATTTCATAAGTATCTAAACTATCATTTGGTCTTCTTCTCTTCAATCCTTGTCTTTCTGCAATAATAAATTCTTCGTATGTATTTACTTTAATAACTTTTGCAGGAATTATAGCATCTTCATCGCTCCAACCATTGTCAATAAAGACTTCGTGCGCAGAATTTCTGTATAAATTATATCCTCCTATTAAACTCTTATTAAAATCTTGACTTCCCGGTCCGTACATTAATCCAAAAGATGTAAGAAATCTTGGATTTAGCAAAAAAGTAATGCTAATTAATGCGATTATAAAACCTGAAAAGAACAGGAATATTTTAAAAAACTTATTCATTTTGGCACTGTAATTATTTAAGCATTGGAAAAATTTTCTTTCTAAAAATAAAAACTATTAATCCTGAAAAAATTAGAGCAAAAAAAGAAATAATAATTCCAATTAAGTGAGATCTCCTCGTTGGTTTTGTCTGAAATTTTACTTCTTGTACAACTTTCTTTTCAACCTTATCAATAACTTTTGGAGAGTAAAGTTTCATCCTTTTTTCTAAAATTAGATCATCAAAGCCATATTCTTTAGCAAGCTTGTAATCTTCCATTGCATCTTCCTTATCACCAAATAAATAAGAAGTATTTCCCAAATCAAATAATAGTTGAGCAACAATTTTATCCTTTGGTTTTACAAAAGAAATTCTTTCATTCAGTTGATAATAAAGTTCTTCTCTAAAAGCATACAGGTCTTTCCTTCCCATATTAGATTTAGGAAGTGTTTCTTTTCCAAAATCTTTTCCAATTAAAAACTGTGAAGTAATATTTTTTTCACCCTTAATTTTAGCCTTTAAAATATTAATATGAATCCATTCTGAATTAAAATGTGAGCTAGGATTAATTTTCACCGCTTTTTCAATCCATCGTAGAGCTTCTTCATTATTTCCAATTAATTCGTAAGCGGTTCCCATATTCGAAGCAGTGGAATATCTGTCAGGTTGTAATTTTTCAATTTTTTTATAAAGATCAATTGCCTCCTGATATTTCCCCTGAATAATCAGTATCAAACCTTTGTCAGATAAATATTCTATTTTTTTTGTTTCATTATAACCTGTTTCAAGTAATAATAAAATCTCATTCAATTCTTGATCTCCTCCAAAGTTGTGTCCGTATGGAATCCAACCGTCGTAATCTTCGTAAAGCGTTGTTCCGTCCTCTAATTTCAAAGTTTCACCATTTAAACAAGCAAATATTGGGATTGAAAATAAAAGACCAAATGTTAAGCTAAGAAAGTATTTCATCATATTTATGTGTTGAGTTTTCTTTATTATTTTTAGGCTAAAAATAATAAACTTTGTTATAAAATATATAACAAAGTCTTTTAATTATGATATCTTAATTATTTAAATAAATCTTCATCCACAAAATTCGGCAACGTCACTTTAAGATTGGGCTCTATTTCCATGGCTCTTTTGATGGCGAAAACGGCACCTTCATTTCTAGCCCAGCTTCGTCTTGAAATTCCGTTGTTGACATCCCAGAAAAGCATTGATTTTAATCTTCTGTCGGCATCATCGCTCCCGTCAAGCAACATTCCGAAACCGCCGTTGATTACTTCTCCCCAGCCAACTCCGCCTCCATTATGAATGGAAACCCAGGTTGCCCCACGGAAACTGTCACCAATCACATTGTGAATCGCCATATCTGCCGTAAATCTCGACCCGTCATAAATGTTGGAAGTCTCTCTGTAAGGCGAATCCGTTCCCGAAACATCGTGATGATCCCTACCCAAAACTACAGGTCCGATCTCTCCGTTTTTAATGGCTTTATTAAAGGCTTCTGCGATTTTCATTCTTCCTTCTGCATCGGCGTATAAAATTCTGGCTTGTGAACCTACAACTAATTTATTTTCCTGCGCACCTTTGATCCATTGAATATTATCCTTCATCTGCTGTTGGATTTCTTCAGGAGATGTTTTGATCATTTCTTCTAAAACCTGGCATGCAATATCATCTGTTTTCTGTAAATCTTCTGGTTTTCCGCTTGTACAAACCCAACGGAAAGGTCCGAAACCATAATCAAAACACATCGGTCCCATGATATCCTGAACATAGCTTGGGAATTTAAATTCTCTTCCCAACGTCGGATTGTCTGACATTACATCGGCTCCGGCTCTTGATGCTTCCAATAAAAACGCGTTTCCGTAATCGAAGAAATACGTTCCTTTTTCTGTATGCTTATTGATTGCTGCAGCGTGTCTTCTCAATGTTTCCTGAACTTTTTCTTTAAATAATTCAGGGTTTTCTGCCATCATTTTGTTTGATTCTTCAAAACTTTGTCCGACAGGATAATACCCGCCAGCCCAAGGATTATGAAGTGAAGTCTGGTCTGAACCTATATCAATTCTTAAATTTTCCTGATCAAATTTTTCCCAAACCTCAACGATATTTCCCAAATAAGCCAAAGAAACAGTTTCCTTATTTTCCTGAGCTTTCTTAACTCTTTCTACTAATTCATCAAGATTTTCATGAATTTCATTCACCCATTTTTGTTCGTGACGGATTTTTGTAATTTTTGGATTCACTTCCGCACAAACCGTAACGCAACCTGCGATATTTCCAGCTTTTGGCTGAGCTCCACTCATTCCTCCTAAACCTGAAGTTACGAAAAGTCCGCCTTTTGGCTCTTTATTTATTTTTCTGAAAGCATTTAAAACCGTAATCGTTGTTCCATGTACAATCCCTTGCGGACCGATGTACATATAACTTCCCGCCGTCATTTGCCCGTACTGAGAAACACCCAACGCATTGAATTTTTCCCAATCATCCGGCTTAGAATAATTTGGAATAACCATTCCATTTGTCACAACAACTCTCGGTGCATCTTTATGAGAAGGAAATAATCCCATCGGATGCCCGGAATACATCGTCAATGTTTGTTCGTCTGTCATTTCCGACAAATATTTCATCGTCAACAGATATTGAGCCCAATTTGAAAAGACCGCACCATTTCCGCCGTACGTGATCAATTCATGAGGATGTTGAGCCACCGCATAATCCAGGTTATTCTGAATCATCAGCATGATTGCTTTTGCCTGCTCAGATTTTCCGGGATATTCTGAAATTGGTCTTGCCTTCATTTCATAATCCGGACGAAAACGATACATGTAAATTCTTCCGTATTTTTCCAGTTCTTCCTTAAATTCAGGCAACAATTCTGCATGAAACTGTGGTTCGAAATAACGTAAAGCATTCTTTAAGGCTAATTTTTTCTCTTCTTCAGTTAAAATTTCTTTACGTTTCGGAGCATGATTGATGTTGGTTTCGTATGGTTTTGATTGAGGTAATTGGCTTGGAATGCCCTGTTGTATTTGTTCTTGGAAAGTCATATTACTGTTTAAGGTTCAATGTTTAGAGTATGCTATCAATATTTGATATTCAAAATTTTTGATGTTTTAAAGATATTCAAATTAGAAAATACAATGCAACTAAACGAGAAAAATTCGTAATGGAGGAAATTCTCCTCCTCTGGAGGGGTGCCGAAAATTCAAAAGAATTTTTGACGGGGTGGTTACAATTTATAATGTTCAATAATAAAGTCTTCTAAATCCTTCATTACTACAGAAGAATTATTTCTGATATCAAAATCTTTTATTCTAAAGACTTTCAGTCCTAAAGATTCTAAATATTCTTGTCTGGCGTCATCATAAAATTCTTTTTTATCATGACTCCAACCATCAATTTCAATTATCAAACCTAAAGTTTTCAAATAAAAATCTACAATATAATTTCCGATAACTCTTTGACGATCAAAATCAATGTTATGAAATATTTTTGCGCGAACCTGTTTCCAAAATAAAACTTCGCCGAGAATTCTGGCTTTGCGTTTACCGCTTATCAATTTTCTTAAATTTGGATTATATGGTAGGTTTTCTACGAAATTCCTGCGGATAGGAACTCCTTTTATTTGAGTTAAAATTTCTATCATTTGTGTTGTCTTTTCTTTTGTCTGTTTTTTAACCACCCCGTCTTCTCCCTTTGGTCGAATCCACCCCTCCAGGGGAGGGGAATTTCGATACGGATAAATTCGAATGTTTAATTTTCAAATATATAAACTTCCGGAAATTTACTTTACGTGTAAAAACTCCGCGGCAACTTTGTTGCCGCGGAGTTTTTTTAATTATAAATTTCAAATTGTTAATTATTATTCTTAACGAGAATCCATCCTGTGAATGATCTCCCGTCCGGAAGTGTGATCACGTACCAATAACTTGATGTAGGAATAGCTCTGCCTTTTATAGTGCCGTCCCAGACAATCTCCGTATTTGTACTTTGCTCGAAAATCAATGACTGATAACGGTCAAAGACTTTTACGTGGGTCATTCTATTTCCGAAAACATGAAGATTTCTTACAATCCATTTGTCATTAAACCCGTCTCCGTTTGGTGTAATGGCATTTTTAATATCTAAAATAACGCCGTCCTGCTTCACGATACATTTTCCTTCCACATATTTTACGTAGAAAGTGTAAATTCCTGTTGCCAGATTATAGAAAACATTGCTTGTCTGCCAATTAATACCATCTATTGAATAGACAATTGGCTGTGAACCTGTTGCATAAACCGTATATGTATTTCCATCGGCTACCAATTGCTGGATGACAGGTACGTCGTAATATTTGATTTCAAAAGTATCGGTATAAGAGCATCCGTTATCTGCTGTTACCGTAACGCTATAAGTTCCGATCTGATTGACTCCAGTAATCATGTCTGTGGTTGAAATAACCTGTCCGGAAGGATTTGTCCAGACATAACTTATGATTGTATAATTTTCAACATGAAGTGTAAAATCCAACGAACCGTCCGGACAAATATATTGTGTAGGAATGTCAAAAATAGGCGTTGGTTTTAATGTTAAATGAATTTCAACTTTTTCGGGGCAGAATCCGGGTGCGCTTACTTTTACATAAATAATACTTGAACCCGTATTCTGGTTGTATGAATACGTGGTAGGATTGGAAATTGCATTTGTTCCCGCATTCAGATCGGCTAATGTAGGGTAATACGTGAAAATAACGCCTGTTCCTGTATAAATCTGCTGTTCAAACTGTGTTAAATCAACATTTTCAATACCGTCATTTCCTGTGTCACACACATTATTAAGCTGAAATGGACCTGCATTGAGAAGCGTAACTTTGCTGCCTATTGTAAAATTAATCGTTGCAATATCATCACATCCCGGAATATTCTGAACTTTCACCCAAATCTGTGTCGGGAACGGCTGCGCGGAATAATTTTGAGGATTCGGAATCGGATTTACTCCGTTTTGTGCATTCTGTTGTGTTAAATAAAAGATAAAAGTATTCGCCGGATTCGGAATATCAACCATTAAATTGGTATAATTCAACAAATTAACTTCCTGGCTTCCATCTAAATTTTCATCACAAACGATAATCGTCGAATTGATTGCTTTTGGCGGAAAATAAGTATTCAGCTGAATCGATGCCACCGAATAACAACCCGTTGTATTCGATTGAAATCTCGCCCAAACCTGCACGCTGGAAATATTGGTCGTAGCTGTATTTCCGATTTGCGTCGCAGGAACTCCTGCATTGGCTTCTGCTGAAGTATTGTAGTAAGAAATTGTCATATTAGACAACGGCTGGGTATTCTGTGAAGCCACAAACAGCTGCGGAATCGCATCATTCAACTGGAATGTTTCGCTTAAATTAAAATCTTCATCACATTTATCTAAAACAGCATTATTTAAAACAACCGGCGGTAAAAACGACATTTGAATGTTGACCTGAGCCGCTGAAAAACATTCACTGTTATTAAATTTAACCTTAACATAAACCGTTGCATTTCCCGTTACAGAAAACTGAGTAGGATTGATTATCGGACCTGAAAAAGTATGCGTCGCCGGATCGTAAGAACTGTAATAGCTGAAAGTTACATTTGATACCGATCCGCTATAAATCTGAGGCTGAGCCTGTGTCAAATTATAAATTTCAACCCCGTCATTATTGTTGTCACAAATATTGTTAAGCGAAATCGTAACCGGAGAATTAACCGCAGGCGTTGACGTTAAGGTTAAATTAATCGGATAAATCTGCTGACAGTTGTAAGACGTGATTTTCACAAAAACCTGTTTCGTTCCTGTAACGGTCGTACTTGTAATCGGGTTTGTCCCGTTTTGTGCATCTGCCTGAGTAAGATAGAATATTGTCGTTGCATTTTGGGTTCCGATGATCGCAGCCGAAAATTGAGCTAACGGTACATTTTCCGTATTATCATTATTAAAATCACAAATCGTGAAATTAGACTGAACCGTTACCGGATGAACCAAATGCACATTGATCGGTCTTACGGTATAGCATTGATCGGTCTGCTCAAAACGCACGAAATACGTTTGTGTAACGAAGTTTCCGTCTGTTGTAATCGTCTGATTCGGGCTGATGGGATTCGTTCCTAAAGTTGCGCTCGCAGAATCTGCATAAAATTCCGTAACAGGCACCGTCGTTGGAGAAATCAGCATCCCCGCCGAAAGTGTGGTAAGATTTACACTGATATCATCTGTTCCATTAAAACAAATGTATTCATTTTTCTCATTAGCTTCAATTTTAGTGAAAGTTACATTCATATTTACCTCAACCACAGCAAAACATCCATTAGGAATCTGAACTCTTATGTAAATAATATATTGACCTTCTTTTATAGTTCCTACAACCGGTCCGGTTCCTGAATAGGCGTTTGCATACGTTTCGTAAGCAGTAAAAGTTGCTCCGGGCTGTGTCGAAATGAGCGGACCAATATTTAACGTAAAATCAAAAGGTTCCTGATTATCTGCATTGATATCACAAACCGTGTAAGGAAAAGTAATTGGTGAATTAACATTTGCCCCCGGTTTAAACTGAAAATTCACAGGTCCCAAAACATAAGTACAAGTCGCATCCTGAAGCCTTACCCAAACAACTGTACCTGTAGAAACATTTGTGGTTGTAATAGGATTAGAATTATTTTGAGCATCTGTTTGCGTTGAATGATAAGAAATTCCTGTAGTTCCCGCCGGGAAAAGTTCTGTATTCAACAGTGAAAGATCGTAATTCTGTTCTACTCCGTCGTTATTTGTATCACAAAGTTCGACTGTGTTTTTAAGCAGATTTTTGGTTAAAAAGTTAAGCGTTAAAACAGCAACTCTGAAACAGTTTGGAATACTTGGATTTTGAATTCTTACATATAAAACCGTATTGGCGTTAAGCGTAAAAGAATTTGACAGCGCGTTCTGTCCGTTTTGTGCATCCTGTAAAGTGGAATGAAAACTAAAATTAAAATTCGCAGGATTCTGGGAAGTCAGATTCGACTGAAAAGTATTAAGATTAAGGTTAACAGGCGAATTTCCACAAAAATCCTGAGTATAATTTTTCGCAACAGGGTAAGTCGGGTCAAAAGTAACCGCAAAATTATCGGTTAAAATCAATTCACTGTTTCCACAAATATTAAACTTAACATTGGCTGTATAAACTTCATTCTGCGTCGGACAAAGTGTCGCCTGAATTCCTGTAGCTAAAGTTTGTCCTCCAGCATTCGTCCATGTAACATCCGGCTGAATCACGTTTCCAAGAGGATTAAATCTCCAGCCTTCCTGTAAAGCCTGCCAGTTTCCTGTATTTCTTGCGGGCGGTGAAATTCCTGCCGTTCCGTCATTATTGATCACTCCGATCAAAGCGTTTTCGAACTTTCTGGTGGGGCACGGCGTTGGTTTTTTCTCTACAAAAACTTCGATCACATTCGTTGTTTCATGCAATACGATTTGTGAAGAAGACCGATCTGTACAACCCGCAATTCGACCTTCAAAAAAGCTGATAACAAACTTTCTGTAAGGCGCGGTTCCAATGGTTGAATAGTAAATTTCAGACTGGTCTCCGGATGAGAAAACCATATCATGATACACCCCGAAAATTGAATTTTTCGGTAAGCTCACATTGGGATTCTGCCACTGAACATTAGGATAATTGATGTTCCCAAGCTGACTTTGGTCGAAAGTGACCATTCCGTTGGAACCCACCACAAGCGCTTCAAAATATTGGTTAAAAAAACAAAATTTAAAAGGCAGATCCAGTTTTGTGGCAAAAAGATCGTCATAATTTGCATTAAGGGCTGTTCCCTGATTCATCGCAATTGGCGGGCTATACGTGGATTGCACCACTTCATAGCTCGTCGTTTGTTTCAGAACGGGATACTCTACGTGCAGAGCCAGACAGCCGTTTGCATCGAGGTTATTATTACAAGTGACATTATAGTTTTCATTCCCGAAAGCGTCCTTTACTTTGATATCAACAGGAGCCTGAGAAAAAACAAAAACACCGGTAAGTAAGAATAATATTTGTAAAAATTTCACCATATGTCAAAAGATTAATCACTACATAAGGATAAAATTAACACTTTTTATTACTAATTATACAATAATTATCATTTATTTATATTAAATTAATATATGAAAACAAATATTGTTGTGATAGAGCCTGTTTACGCTTCATAGGTTAACAAAAAAAACCTTACTCTGTAAAGTAAGGTTCATCTATTTATATTTCATTAAACTTAGGTTAAAACATCATCATTTTCTTCTTCGTGATCGTCATTATTATCACTGGTGCTCCAGTAATTGTTTTCTTCATCTTCAGAACCTATTTCTTCCATCTCATCGTCATCTTCAGTTCCCGGAATATCCAATCCCTTATCAATTTTGTCATCCTCATCAAAATCTTCATCTAAAATGGGATTTCCGTCTCCATCGAGCGAAATATGCTTTTCCTGCTTAAAAATATCTTCACTTGGATTATAATCCATTTGCTCCAATTTTCTGTCTTGTTCCTGAGGTGTATTTTCCGGTGTCATAGTATTATATTTGATTATTTAATGACAAAAATGATTCCAATCTTTAAATTAATTAAAAATTTTAAATTACAATTTAAATTTTAGTTATTTTTATAAACATCCGGATTAGCACAATTCGGCATTTCTTCACCTTTTGAAAAAGCAATAATATTTTCCGCTGCCAATTTTGCCATTCCATTTCTGGCTTCGATCGTTGCAGAACCGATATGAGGCAAAACGCAGACATTCGAAAGTTCTAAAATAAGATCATTTTCAGAGATCGGCTCCGGATTGGTAACATCCAAACCAGCTCCCCAAATTTGCCCTGAAACAAGCGCATCATATAGGTCTTCCTGATTATAAAAACCACCTCTCGCGGTATTGACAAAAATTGCATTAGATTTCATTTTTTCAAAAACAGAGCTGTTGAAAAGATCTTTCTGGTCGGGTTTAAAATTCGCATGAACACTCATAACATCAGATTCTGCAATCAATTCGTCAAAAGAAACATATCTAGCACTTAACTCCTTTTCAGCTTCTTCATTTTGATGACGGTTGTGATAAATGATATTCATATCAAAAGCCTTTTGCGACTTTTTTGCCATCTCAAAACCTATTCTTCCCAATCCGAAAATTCCTAAAGTTTTCCCATACAATTCCTGCCCCAAGGCATGTAACGGATCAAAATCGCCCCAATTTCCGGTTTTCACCTTTTCAAAATTATAACTCGCTCTTCTCGCGACCGACTGCATCAGCAAAAAGGCAACATCTGAAGTCGCTTTACTCAAAACATCAGGCGTATTCCCGATCGGGATATTTCGTTGGTTAGCTTCTTTAATGTCAACATGATCAAAACCAACTGAATATAAGGCAATTGCTTTTACATTCGGACATTGCTCAAAAAAAGCTTTATCATATTTAAAATCAGTTCCCACACTTAAAATTGCGTCGGTATTCTGACAATATTGCAGCCATTCTTCATGGGATAATGGATCTTTTTTGGGAATGGTAACTTCCAATCCCGCTTCTTCCAGCATTTTGATTCCTGTTTCCGGAATTCTTTTATTTATGAATACTTTCATTATTTATCTTGTGATTAGTAATTATTTTAAATAAAAAACCCCACTCTGCTATAAAAAGTGAGGTTCTTAACTTTAATATTTAAAAATTATTTCTTTTCATTTTGTAACCGTGGTTATTATGTAAATTTTTCTAAAGATTCCTAAAATTACGTGATAATTTAAATCTATTCGTGTACACAATAATAAAATTTAAGTGATTAGGCTCAAAAAATGACTTCAATTTTCATTCCGAAACGAACTTCAATCTGATTCTTTATAACAACAAATTAAAAAAATTCCCGTTAGAAGTTTATTAAAATAAAATTAAAAAACCCAACATCTAGACTTTAATTCAATATAATTATCACTAGATTTGTTTTGTTTTTACGTTAAATTCAAAAATATCTCACAATCTATAAAAATCACACAAAATAAAATGACTAAGAAAAATGCTTTTATAAAAGGCACAGGTTCTTATGTGCCTCCCAAAATTATCAAGAATGATTTTTTCGAAGCAATCGGCTCTTCGGATGAATGGATCTATAAAAATTTGGGAATAAAAGAACGGAGAATCGCTGAGGGAGAAGTTACGAGTGATCTTGCTTACAAAGCAGGTCTGGAAGCTTTAAAAGAAGCCAATTTACAACCCGAAGACATCGATCTTATTATCGTTGCCACTTCTACTCCCGATCGACAGGCACCTTCCACAGCGTGTTTCGTCCAGGAAAAAATGGAAGCTTATCAGGCTGTTGCTTTTGACATTTCAGCAGTTTGTTCAGGCGGATTGTACGGGATCGCGATCGGTTGCCAGTTTATTGAAACCGGAATGTATCAGAATGTTTTAATTATCGGGGCAGATACTTTTTCGACCATTACAGACTGGACGAGAAAAGATTCTGTATTTTTCGGTGATGGTGCAGGAGCGATTTTACTCTCTGCAACTAGCGAAGACAAAGGTTTTTTTGATTTTAAGCTTCATGCAGACGGTCGTGGAAAATATCATTTTAATATTCCCGCCGGAGGTTCTGAAATGCCTGCATCAGAAGAAACTTTAAAACAAGGACTTCATTATTTTCAGATGAACGGGAAGGAAGTTTTCAACACGGCAACCAAAGTTTTACCTGAAACAATTATCGAAATTCTTGAAGCCAATAAACTTTCGGCGAATGATGTTGATTGGGTAATTCCGCATCAGCCGAGTATCAGAATTCTTCAGGAAACGGCTAAAAAAGTCGACATCCCTTTTGAAAAAGTAATGACCAATATGGATAAATACGCCAATACTTCCGGCGGAACCATCCCGATTGTTCTTGACGAAACCTATAAAAGCGGAAAAATACAGCCGGGAAATATCCTTTTATTTGCTGCTGTAGGTTCGGGCTGGACTTGGGGAACGGCTCTTTATAAAGCCTAAATTAATATTTCATTTAAAAATTGACAAAAATATGCTGAAGAATCAGACATTTCTCATCACCGGCATCGCGGATGAAAATTCCCTTGCTATGAAAACCGCCGAAAAAATCCTTGAAAATAACGGAAATGTAGTTTGTGCAGGATTAGGCGTTACTCCTTTTCATCAAAATCTGTCCGAAAAAGCGCAGGACTTTCTTCATAAAAACTATTCCGACTTTCAGAATGCCTGTCAAAAAGTGTTAGGAAAAGATGTTTATATGGCGCCTTTAGACGTTACATTACCGGAAAGTCTGGATTTTCTTGCGAAAGATTTATACCAAAAAGATATTAAACTTAATGGCTTTCTTCATGCCATCGCCATGGATAAAACAATCAGACATAAATCTGTAAAACCAATGCTGGAGGTGACTGTAGAAGAATTTAATGAAACCATGAATGTTTCTGCATTTTCTCTGATTTCTCTGTCACAGGCTTTGATTTCAAATAATGTTCTTCAAAATGGCTCTTCAATCGTTTCTCTCAGCTATATTGCGGCAGAGAAAGTCTCATCTTTTCCTTACATTAATATCAGTATTGCAAAAGCGGCTTTGGAAAGATTAACCCTGGAAATCGCTCATGAATTAGGCAGAAAATATGGGATCCGCGCCAATGCCATCCGTTTTTCTCCGTACATGGGAAGCAAAGCCGGAAATGCGACTTTAAACGAAGTTGATGTAGAAAAAGCCAATCAAACAAGCCCGCTTGGAAATGCTCAACCTGAAGATCTTGCCCATGAAATTGTTCATCTTTTCAGAAAAGAAACAAGAATTACGGGAGAAATCCGCCATGTTGACGGAGGTTTTCATATTATGGGGTAATTTGTTAAGTCTTTATGTTGGTCATCGCAAAGGCGCTATTTTTTTAAAGATTTAATGACATACAATAAGGCGCAAGGATTTTATCTTCGATAAAATTAATACATTAATATCACTGAAAATCTTTGATTTTCTTGCGTCTTAAAAACTATTTTTTTGATTAATCTTTGCGTCTTAGCGTTTTCCAACAAGATAATTATTATTGATTTGTATTTCCTAACATCGGAACAAATTTATAAGCTCCAAATTCCTCTTTTTCAAATTCTGTCGGCGAAACTTTTGTAAATCTGTACAAAACCTGCTCATCAGTCGGACCTAAAGGAATGACCATTTTTCCGCCGACTTTCAATTGTTTTAACAATTCTGTTGGTAAAACGGCAGCCCCGCAAGTCACGATAATTTTGTCAAAAGGTGCAAAAGTAGGCAATCCGGCAAAACCGTCTCCAAAACTCTGAAATTTCGGATATAAATGCATTTCCCTCAACTTTTTCTTAGAAAAATCGAACAGATCTTTTTGTCTTTCAACCGTGTAGACCAAAGCTTTCATAGCTAATAAAACAGCAGTCTGATATCCGCATCCGGTTCCTATTTCAAGGACTTTTTCGCCCTGCTTTACCTGTAAAAGTTCGGATTGCTCAGCAACCGTTGACGGATGTGAAATTGTCTGATGCGCTAAAATCGGAAAAGCACGGTCTTCATAGGCAAAATCCTCAAAAATACTTTCTATAAAAAGGTGTCTCGGAACTTCATTCATTGCCGAAAGTACATTTTCATCCGAAATCCCGATTTTGTGTCGGAGATAATCAACCAAGTTTTTTCTTTTTCCTTTATGTACAAACGAATCGTGCGTCATGAGTGGTAATTATTGGCTTGCAGGCG
>Ga0157375_10000223_pt1 | contig 53476 bp, 34 predicted proteins | sample M35metaG_FD_115311 | JGI IMG/M metagenome (GOLD analysis project Ga0157375, IMG submission 115311) | Miscanthus rhizosphere microbial communities from Kellogg Biological Station, Michigan, USA - M3-5 metaG | ecosystem: Host-associated > Plants > Roots > Rhizosphere > Soil | place: USA: Michigan...
ATCCACATTCCCCCGTACTGTTGAGCGAAAGCCATCGTTGCCGGCAAAAGAAATACAGATAGAAGTATCTTTTTTGTCATAATCAAAATTTTGCCCAATTTACAAAGAAAAAGGGAGATTTTGATTATGAAAACGGTGAATTGTGAATCGTTAATGGTGAATTTTTACCTGCTGATTTGACTGAGTTTTTCAAATAATTGACAATTGACCTTTCACAATTGACTTATTTATTTTTAGAACTGATAAGCAATAATTTTTTCATCATCCATGAGGCTTTTCATTAAGGCTTCATGATTGGTGTTTTTTCCTGTCAGGATCCAACTTGTGGAGAGGTTTCCTTGGGTGTATTGCTGTTTTGCTACGATAAATTTCAGATGGTGGCTTTTGAAAAGATCTTGACAATGTTCGATGTCTTTTGGGCTGACAACAGCGATTTTATATTCTCTTATTTTATGATTATTGTCAATAAAATTCTGCAGATAAGTCAATGAGTTTAAAATTAATAACACCAACACCGTTCCCAATAAAGACAGATAAACGTAGCCGGAACCAACCGCCATTCCGATGGAAGCCGTTGCCCAAATGGTTGTAGCAGTAGTGATGCCGTCGATTTTGTTGTCGCCTTTGAAAATGACACCGGCACCCAGAAAACCGATTCCTGTGATGATGTTCGCAGCGATACGGTCAGGATTTTCGACACCAATTTTAATGGAAAGAATAGTAAACAGGCAAGATCCGAAGCATACCAAAATAAAAGTCCGTAAACCGGCAGATTTGTTTCTGTATTCGCGTTCAGTGCCGATAAACAGACCGAGAATTACAGAAATAAATATCAGCAACAGCTCATTTTGGATAGAATGATCCTGTAAAAATTCCATAGCTTAAGTTTAAAATAAAATTACGATAAATCTTTAAAAAAAATGCAATAAAGTCCGATTGATACGAAAAAAAAGACTGCCTTTAAAGACAGTCTTTAATTTGTATTGAGTTAAAAAAATTAATTCTTGATAAACTTCTGCGTTACAGATTTATCTTTTGTGAATAATTTAATGATATAATTTCCTTTTGCAAGTTCAGAAACGTTGATTGAATTGTCTGTTGGACTTGTAGAATTTAAAATTCTTCCTGCAACATCATAAATTTCTGCTTTTACGATTTTTTCTTTTGATTTAATGAATAAAACATCTTGCACAGGATTCGGATAAACGCTGAACTGCGTTTTATCATGATTAATTTCCGTTGTTCCTAGAATATTTTGAACAGTTGTTGTGTAATTATTCGTGATAATCGGAGCATTGTAATCGAAATAAATATTGGCTTTATTGCTGAAACTGTCACCAAGATTTAAGGTAGATTTTGTTTTGATTTTAAAAGAAACATATCCGTCGTTTGTTGCATCATTAAATGGAAGTTGGATATTTTCAAATATAAATTCTGTTGTGTTTCCTGTAATTTTTGTAGTAAAATTGTGGCTTGCAGTAAGAGAAACTAATGTTGAAATATCAAATTTAGCGGCATCGATTTCATCTTTTACCACGATATTTTGTGCATTTGCAGTTCCTGTATTTTCAAATCTGATCATGTAATGAACATAATCTCCAACCTGAGCCTGCGTGATAGAAGTTCCTTCAAGACAGGTTTTGTCATTCGGATCGAAAGAATTGACAACTGTTTGGTTTAGTGTAAATGTGTTGTCTAAAGGTGTTTCGTCCGCTGCTCCTGTGATTTGTGAAGTATAATGAAGAACATCATTCCCGTTTAAAGGTGGAGTTTGTGTTGGAGTGTTTAAAGTAAATGTAACTGTTATTTCTTTTGTTTCAAATGGTAAAAGATTAGTGAAATTCCAGCTTAAAGATCCAGTTGATTGAGAACTTGGCACAAGTGTGGAATTTAAATAATTCATCAAATTATCATTATAATTGAAAGCAATAGTTCCTGATTGCGTTGTTGTTCCTTTATTTTTGTAAACGATTTTATATTTTGCATCAAAACCCGGTCTTGCAGCCGTAATCGGAATGGTTAAGACTTCAAGATCATTGTGAGTTCCATTTGCTGAAATGCAGAAGTTTTGGTTTAAAGGACTTGTTTGTGTCGGGAAATTCGCAGTTAAACTTGTTGGTGAGACATTAAAATAAGTCGGGTTTTCTAATACAGGTGTAATTGTATGATTACCTGCTTGAACAGGAATTGAATAATTTCCTGAAGCGTTGGCTATCATATTTCCGGAATTGGAGCTATTCGTTATTGAGAATTTTTGAAACGCTTTTGCAGGATCATTGAAGTTACAGCCATTATTATTGGAATCATATTTCGTGCTTCCTTGTATTGTATAAAAATTTCCTCCTGGAGTGAAAGAACAGTATGAGTTTAATACAACATTAGGCTGATTGTAAAAATTTAATAGTGCATTTATCATTCCCAGCTCAAAATCATCAACACATACATAACTTAAATTTGGCGTGTTTGAAAAAATTGGAGTTGCTCCTTGAGTGTAATTATGTTTTCCATTCTTAATATTAAAGCTTATAAGATTGGGATTATTAGAAAAATTAAAATTGCCAAGCTGTGTGAGTTGTCCGGCATCAATTGTAGTAAATAGATTATTATTAATGTATAGATTCACCAAATTAGGAGCTTCTTCCAACGAAATTGCTGTAAGTTTATTATTTGTAGCCGAGATATTTAGTAAATTACTATTGTTACTTAAAATTAGTGTTGTAATTAAGTTATTATTACTTTCTAAGGTCATCAGATTTGGAAAATTAGAAATATCAACTGATACTAATTGATTCCCGCTACAAGAGAGAGTTTGCAGATTTGGAGTATTAGTAACTGAGAAATTAGTAAGTTGATTATTAGCAATAGTTAGATTCTGCAGACTACTTAAATTATTAATAGAAAGAGCCGTAAGATTATTATTAGCTACATGTATAACTTCGAGATAAGATAATCCTGATATTTGAAGATTTGTCAGAGCATTATTAAAAGCAGCTAAAGACTTGAGATTAGTAAACTGACTAATACCTGTAAGATCAGTAATCATGCTACCAGCTTGGCCGGGAATAAATAACTTGGATACATTCAATGCTTCTGAAACCTGAATTTCTTGATCTCCATTGGTATCAATTACAATATTTTGGTTATTACTGCCGATCGCGATCCCGTTTGTTGTATTTGCCGCTAGAAGTTTCGCTTTAAAAACAGGATCAGGAATATTTATGATTTGCGCCTGAAATACAGAAAACAAAATCAACAAAATGATTAAGTAGATTTTCTTCATGGATTGTTATTAGTTTATTATTTTTTTTAATCTTTTCTTAATGATTGAGCAAAAATAAATTATTAAAACGAGATCTCAATAGAGTAATATGTTAATTGTTCTAAATTGTAAAATTGTCAAAAAACAAAAGACTGCCTTTAAAGGCAGTCTCTCATAAGTACTGAGTTAAAAAAGTTAATTCTTAATAAATTTCTGAGTCACTGTTTTATCTTTTGTAGATAATTTGATAATGTAATTTCCTTTTGCAAGTTCAGAAACGTTGATTGAGTTGTTTGTTGGACTTGTAGAATTTAAAATTCTTCCTGCCGCATCGTAGATTTCTGCTTTTACAACTTTCTCTTTTGATTTAATGAATAAAACATCTTGTACAGGATTTGGATAAACGCTAAACTGAGTTTTATCATTATTAATTTCTGTTGTTGCCAATACATTTTGAACCGTTGTTGTGAAAGTATTTGTAACGATAGGATGATTATAATCAAAATAAATATTCGCTGTATTGCTGAAACTGTCACCAAGCGCCAAAGTAGCTTTTGTTTTGATTTTGAAAGTAATATATCCGTCATTATTAGCATCATCAAAAGGAAGCTGTACGTTTTCAAAAATAAATTCCACAATATTCGGGTTTGTCACATTTGTTGTGAAATTATGACTTCCGGAAATAGGTCTTAAAGTTGTAATATCGAATTTTGATGGGTCGATAACATCTTTTACCACAATGTTTTCAGCATTTGCAGATCCTGTATTTTCAAATCGGATCATATAATGTACGTAATCTCCAACCTGAGTTTGAGTGATAGAAGTTCCTTCCAGACAGGTTTTGTCATTCGGGTCAAAAGAATTTACAACCGTTTGGTTCAATGCAAAAGCATTATCAGTAGGGGTTTCATCTGTTCCTCCGTTAATTTGTGCTGTGTAATGCAAAACATCACCTCCGTTTAAAGCCGGAGTTTGTGTCGGGGTGTTTAATTTAAGGGTTACAACAATTTCTTTCGTTTCAAAAGGTAAAAGATTGGTGAAATTCCAATTAAGAATACCTGTCGACTGAGAACTTGGAGCCACTGTCGAACTCATGAAATTCATCACATTATCATCAAAATTATAAACGAGATTTCCTGATTGTGGGGTTGTTCCTTTATTTTTGTAAATAATTTTATATTTAGCATCAAAACCAGGTCTTGCACCGGTAAGAGGAATAATGATCACTTCCAGATCATTATGAGTTCCGTTCGCTGTCATACAGAAATTCTGATGTAACGGACTTGTCTGTGTCGGGAAATTAGCTGTTAGAGTAGTCGGTGAAATATTGAAATAAGCAGGGTTTTCCAGCACAGGCGTGATCGTGTAAGATCCTGCCGGCACCGCAAAATTATAATTCCCTGAATTATTGGAAATCGTACTTCCCGTTGTTCCGCCACCTGAAATATTGAATAATTCAAAAGCTTTATTCTGGTCATTTGCATCACAGCCGTTGTTGTTATAATCGTATTTTACATTTCCCTGAATTGCATATGAAGTTCCGCCCGGAGCAAAAGAACAGTAGCTGTTAACTTCTACGTTGCCTAAACCTTGCGCAGATAATTGGCTGTAAACATACTGTACTTTGTTGGTGTCACAGCAAACATACGCCAGATTTGGTAAATAGTTCGATGGAGAAGGATTAAAGATCAAAGTAGAGCTTCCGTTTTTTAGGTTAATGTTGGTTAATGAATTACCTAATACACTAAGACCTTGTAACGCAGTATTTTGGCTTAAGTCTAAACTTGAGATATGATTTTCACTGAAGTTAAGAACAATCAAACCAGAAATCGGAGCAAGATCCAGTGAAGTAAACGCGTTTCCACTTAAAGATAGGTTAATGATATTCGGAGTTCCCGTAAAATTTAGCGATGAAATATTAGTGTTCATACAACTGAAAGCTGTAAGAGTTGGTTTATTTTGAATATTTAAATTGCTTAACTGTAAATTGTTAACAATCTGCAAATTTTCTAAGCTGTTACAGTTTTGAATATTCACTGATGTCAGATATGGATTACCATCCAGATATAAATAGGTCATAAAGCCAGCACTGCTTAAGTTCAATGATGTTAATTGGGTCTTTTTTAGTGTAAATTCTAATAAGTGACTTAATGGGTTTAATGTCAGGGAAGTCAGATTTGGTTTTTCAATGATAATTTTTTTCAGGTTAACATTATTGGTTAAATTTAAACTTGTAAAATTAGAATTTACATAACTTGTACCTGAAATAGTAAGTTCTTCCAATGCAGGAAAAGCCGACAGATCTGCACTTGCAAGATAATTATTATTAATAAGAGTAAGCCTTTTTAAAGAAGAGTTTTGAAGAAAAGCAAGGCTTGAAATGAATCCGTAATTGTTTATAAGGTTAAACTGCTCTAGTTGTATACAGCCTTGTGTATTGATAGCATCTAAGCCGTTATTGTTCAGCGTAAGGTATTTTAAATTTACCATATTGCTTACGTCTATTTCTTCAAGTTGAGAATTGAGCTGCGCCGTCAACGTGGTCAGATTTGTAAAACTTTTAATTCCGGTGAGATTCGAAATTTGAGTCTGATTAAAATTTAAACTGGAAATGTTTAAAGCTTCACTTACTTGAATTTCTCCGTCATTATTAGTGTCAATAACAGTCGCATTTCCCGATAGATCGGTCGCTATAAAATTCCATTGGTTGGCGGAAACCAGTTTGGCTTTAAATTGAGGATCCGGAATGTTGACGATTTGCGAACTGAGTGATAAATGTGCTAATAAAAGCACAAAAAAGTAAATGTTTTTCATAGGTTAGTGATTTTTGATTGTTAAATATATGCAAAAAATCTAATTCTGAAAAATATTTACTTTTTAATTTAAATTTCTAAATATAATTTGAAAATTATTGCTTTATGTTTAAATATTTATTGTTTTTCAATTAAATCTAAAAACTGTTGTTCATCAAGGATTTCAATCGTTCCGATGTCCTGCGCTTTCTTTAGTTTGCTTCCGGCTTTTTCACCTACAACGAGGAAATTCAGGTTTTTAGAAACAGCAGAAATATTTTTTCCGCCATGTTTTTCTACCATTTCTTCCGCTGCTTCTCTTGTAAATAAAGACAGTTTTCCGGTGAAAAGGAATGTTTTTCCGTCTAAAACATTGGATAAAACTTCATTTGTACTTTCTCCTTTTTCAAGCTGAACTCCGTACGATTTTAAGCGTTCAAGCATTAAAATATTTTCAGAATTTTTGAAGAATTCTGCAATGCTCACCGCGATTTTTATTCCGATATCTTCAACCTGGCAAAGTTCTTCTTCAGAAGCGTTTTTCAAGTCTTCAATAGTCGGGAAATTTTTAACCAATTTCTTTGCAACCGTTTCTCCCACGTGCTTTATCCCGATTCCGTACAATACTTTTTCAAACGGAATTTCTTTTGATTTTTCGATTCCCGTGATGATGTTTTGAGCAGATTTTTCAGCCATTCTTTCCAACGGAAGAAGCTGTTCTTTCGTTAAAGTATAAAAATCCGCAGGATTTTCAATTAATCTTTCTCTGTAAAGCTGTTCGATTGTTTCGCTTCCCAGATTATCAATATTTAAAGCCTTTCTTGAAACATAATGAATCATTCTTCCTACAACCTGCGGTGGGCAATGCAATTCATTCGGACAAAAATGGATCGCCTGATCTACAATTTTTACAAGCTCCGTTCCGCATTCCGGGCAGTGTTTGATATATTCGATTTCTTTGCTTTCGGAAGTTCTTTTTTCTGTGTTTACGGCAACGATTTTAGGAATAATTTCACCTCCTTTTTCTACATAAACGAAATCATTTTCATGCAAATCGAGTTTTTTAATAATATCTTCATTATGTAAAGACGCTCTTTTTACGATGGTTCCGGCAAGCAAGATCGGCTTCAGATTGGCAACCGGAGTGATCGCACCTGTTCTTCCAACCTGATAAGAAACGCTTTGTAATTCGGTTTCCACTTTTTCAGCTTTAAATTTATAAGCCATCGCCCAACGCGGAGATTTTGCGGTATATCCAAGCTGTCTTTGTTGCTGTAATGAATTGACTTTTAGTACAATTCCGTCAATTTCAAAAGGTAAATTATGACGTTCTGTATCCCAAAAATTAATAAATTCTTTTACCTGATCCAAAGTTGTACACAATTTTGCCTGCTGAGAGGTTTTAAAGCCCCACGTTTTAGCTTTTTCAAGAAGTTCCCAATGTGTTTCGGCAGGAATTTCCTCAGAAATATATTGGTACAAAACGGATGAAAGAGAACGTTTTCTCACTTCCGCGCTGTCCTGCATTTTCAGACTTCCGCTGGCTGTATTTCGTGGATTCATGAAAGGGTCTAAACCTTCTTCCTCACGCAGTTTATTGATTTTATCGAAATTTTTTCTGGTTAAATAAATCTCTCCGCGCATAAAAAAATGATTCGGAAAATCACCTTTCAACGTCAGGGGAATATCTGAAATGGTTCTGACGTTCGCAGTGATCTCATCTCCCTGAAAACCGTCTCCACGCGTCACGGCTTGAACCAGCTTTCCGTTTTCATATAAAATAGAAATTGAAGCACCGTCGTATTTCAGTTCTGCAACAAATTCTACAGGATCAGCAATCGTTTTGATGATTCTTTTTTCCCAGTCTTCCAGATCATCAAAATCATAAGAATTATCGAGAGAATACATTCTGAATTTATGCTGAATCGTTGGGAAATTTTTCGTCACAGCCCCACCAACACGCAAAGTAGGAGAATTATCATCATGGAATTCCGGATACTGGGCTTCAAGTTCCTGAAGTTCTTTTAATTGAGCATCAAATTCAAAATCTGAAATGGTAGGCTCATCCAGAATGTAGTAATTATAATTATGCTGATGCAGTTCCTCACGAATCTGTTCTATCTTTTGTTGAATGTTTTCGGACATCGGTTTTCTATCTTTTAAGCAAAAATAACTAAAGTAATTTCATTTAAAAAATAAGAGAATTAAATATTATGATAAAATTAAAATCGCGTAACATATTTTAATGGATTGATTATGATGAGAATAAATTAGATGTTTACATTGATTTAACATAATGTTATGATTTAATTGAAAAATTGTTAAAACTCCCTTAAACACTCGTGTCATTAAGTCAGAATACCTTTGCGCCAGCTAATTTGAAATAATGAAAAAAGTAAAGATTGTATTGGGTTTATTATTCTTGAGCATGGGAACGATGGCGTATGCACAGACTACACAGGCTTCGATTGTAGGAAAGGTGACAGGTATCGGAAATGCAGCTCAGGAAAAAGTGAAGGTAACGATCGTAAACGAATCGACGGGTTTTAAAACCGAAACGGAAACAAACTCGAAAGGAGAGTATATTTTTAAGGAAATCCCGTTGGGCGGACCTTACACGGTACTTGTAAACGATGAAAAAAAAGAAGGGTACAACGTAAACTTCGGTGATCAGGTTACGGTAAACGTAAATCTGGGGACGGGCGAAAAAACGATCGAAGAAGTAATCGTTACCGGAAACCTTAAAAATAAAATCGGAAACTTAGGCGCTGCAACAGCTATCACTGCAAAAAATATCGGGATTCTTCCTGTTAACGGAAGAAATTTTGCCAGTCTTGCCGACCTTTCTCCTTTAAGTGGAAAAGGTGGAAATTTATCAGGTCAGTTAGGTTCTTCAACGAACTTTACGATTGATGGGATGACTGCAAAAAACCCAACTTCTGCAGGAGCTACAACAAGCCGAAGCGGTGCGCCGTTTTCAATTTCGATTGAAGCGGTTCGTGAATTTAAAGTAACAACCAACCAATATGATGTAACGCTGGGAAGAAGCGGTGGTGGTACGGTAAGCGCAGTAACGAAATCAGGAACAAATAAGTTTTCGGGAAGTGCCTGGGAATATTTAAGAACAAATTGGCTTTCAAGTCCGTATGATATCAGAGGGAATAAAAGAGAAAATGATTTCTCGACTTCTCAGTTCGGTTTTTCATTGGGCGGACCGATCATTAAAAACAAATTACACTTCTTTGCGGCTTGGGATCATCAGTTGGATTCAAGACCGTTGCAGATTGCTGACATCAAATCGCATGATGATGAGCTGAGATTGAATACGACAACAACAACGCTTAATAAATTCTTAGATGTTGCAAGAGCAAAATACGGAGTTGGAAATACACCACAGTTCGGAAGTTTCGACAAAGTAAGAAATTCTGATACAGGATTTTTACGTTTAGACTGGCAGATTAACGACAAAAACTTATTGACATTAAGAAATAACTTTACTTACGATTTAAATAAAAACGGATTGGCAGATAATACTGCCATCAATTTCTATGAATCTTACGGGAACGACAAAAACTGGGACAACAGTTTGCTATTGACTTTAAGATCAAACTTAAAGCCTAATATGACAAACGAATTGAAGGCTCAGTATTTGTACACTTCGCAGGACAGTTACCAAAATGATGAATTGGGGCACGCTGTTCCTAGAGCAATCGTAGAAAATGTACTTTCCAATATTGACGGTAAAGACCGTGGAACGAATATCCAGATCGGAGGTCACCGTTTCGGGCAGGAAGGTTTCAGAAATAATGTTTTCCAGGTTGTAGACAACTTATATTACAACACAGACAAAATTAAATACACTTTCGGTGCTGATTTAATGTACACAAAAGCAAGATCAGTGTATGGAAGTGAGGTGAACGGTAGATTCCATTTCAGGGAAGCTGCAACAAACCCCAGCAATCTTTTCAATTTTGAAAACATGACGGCTTACAGATTCTACAGAGAAGTTCCTTTGGTGGACGATCCTTCTGTAAAGTCTAATATCTGGAATGTAGGAGTTTACGGTCAGTTGCAGACAAAAATTGCAAAAGGTCTTGATTTAATGGCTGGTTTAAGATTGGATTACGGAGGATATCCTAAAGCTCAGTTTAACCAGAAATTATTTGATCAAATGGGAATCAGAACCGATAATCAGATCAAATCATTCGTAATTCAGCCAAGATTTCAGTTTGATTGGAATATTAATGAAGGAAATAAAGATTTCGTAAAATTCGGTGCCGGAATTTTCTCTTCGGATATCAACAATTATATGGTTATCAATAATTTGGTGTTTGACGGAAATCATTTGGCTACTGTGGATGTTAATCCTTCGCAGATTGGTCTTACTCCGGATTTTATCAGCTATAGAAATGACTACGGAACAGTTCCTACACTTTCGCAATATCAGCTTCCAACGATTAATTATACGGGAGAAGATGCAAAAGTTCCTATCATTTACAAAGCAAATATCTCCTATACGCACTTCTTTAACGAAAGATTCAGAGCGGGAGTTGCAGGGTATATGGCTTTAGGTAGAAATAATTACTTCTATTATGACAGAAATATGGTGTCAAACCCGTATTTTACATTGGGTAATGAAGGAGACAGAGGAGTTTATGTTCCTTTAAATTCAATCAATGCTAACGGAACATTAGATTGGAAAACTGGAAGAATTAACCAGAATTTCGGAAGAGTTTTAGAGCTTGTAAGTGATGGTAAAGTAAATCAGTTCTCGTTTGTGGTTGATACAAGTTACCGTTACTGGAGAGATGGTGAAATCACGGCAAGTTACACTTGGTCAGACATCAAGGACAACACATCATACAACGGAAATGTAGCCAACTCAGCAACTTTATCGACAATGGTGCAGAGTGATCCGAGAGATTTGAGAATGTCTTATTCTGATAACCAGTTCCGTAACAAAATTGTGTTGTATGGTAACTCACCTACAATTGCAGGATTTACAATCGGGATCAGATATTCAGGAATCGGAGGAACACGTTTCTCTCTGACAGCGGGAGGAAATATTAATGGAGATTTCGTTGATACGAATGATCTGGCGTATGTTTTCCCAAATCTTACACAAACATTGATCGAAAATCCTGAAGTAGGAGATGCATTGAAAAATTACATCACGGATTATAACAACAAAATCGCAGAAAGAAACGCAGGTAAAAATGGATTCTACGGAGTTTGGGATATTCGTGTAGCGAAAAAGATCAAGTTTGAAAAAATAGGTGCTTTTGAGCTTTCGGTTGATATTTTTAACTTTGCCAACTTGCTTAACAAAGAGTGGGGCGTTAACAAATCGTACAGCACGATGGCGCTTTACAGAATTACAGGTTTTGATGCCGCAACAAAGCAATTTAAATACAGCTTGAATACAAGTGGTTTAGAGCCTTTGTCAGGAAATCCTTATCAGATTCAGATTGGAGCGAAATATTCATTCTAAAAAAATGTGAAATGTGAATGGTCAATTGTGAATTTAGTATAGAGCCAATTAATTAAGCATCTTATTGACAATTGACTTGCAAAGAAAAATTGACCATTCGCTTTATCATAGTGAATTGTAATAGTGAATCAATTTTGTTGTCAATTTTTAAAATTATATTTTTATAGTAAACTATTGATTAGCAATGCAAAATTGATCATTCACTTTTTAATAATAATTATCTCATTATATTATGAAAAAAATTATCTTAGGGTTAGCAGTTTTAAGCACAGTTGTAATGAACGCACAAACCCAAATTATAGCACACAGAGGTTATTGGCAGACACAACCTCCAACAACGGAAAATTCGATCAAATCGTTAGAAAATGCTCAGAATTTGAAAATTTACGGATCTGAATTCGATGTTAGAATGACGAAAGACGGTGTTTTGGTGATAAACCACGATGAGCATCACGAAAAAATGGAAATTTCAGAAACCGATTTCAAGGAATTGAAAAAAGTGAAATTATCAAACGGTGAAGATTTTCCAACATTAAAAGAGTATTTAAAGCAAGGAAAAAAAGATAAAGCTTTAAAACTGATTGTTGAGATCAAGCCAGACAAAACGAAGGAAAAAGAAGATGAATTGACCGCAAAAACCATCAAAATGGTGAAAGATATGAAGCTGGAATCTCAAAGTGAGTTTATTTCTTTCAGTTTAAATATCTGCAAGGAAATTAAAAGACTTGAGCCGACATTCAAAGTTCAGTATCTGAAAGGGGAATTGTCTCCGGAGCAGATCAAAAACGAGGGTCTAGACGGAATCGACTATCACTACAGCATTTTCCAGAAAAACCCAACCTGGATTTCAGAAGCGAAAGCATTAGGTTTAGTAACCAATGTTTGGACGGTAAATGATGTGGCGATTGCAAATGAATTAAAAGCGCAGGGAGTAGGTTTTATCACAACAAATATTCCTGATCAGCTGAAATAGTTATTTTTTACTTTTATATATTAGATTCAGAAATTTTTTTTAAGCCTGTCTTCTATTCGGAGGCAGGTTTTTTATGGTTAAATTTTAGCTTAAATATATTTTATTTTTAACCTGAAATAATATTGTCTTAATTTGATATTTTCAGTGATAATAAAGGTGAAAGACTGTAAAGTTATGCAAAACATATTAAGCATTTATATTAATATTGCTTAATTATTTTAATTGGTTGTTAATCAAAAGCGTATATGTTTTTGTTAATAATAAATTCATATATCGTTTAATAATTATTTAATAAATGTTAAAATGATGTTAAAAGCTTAATCATAATGTCGTTCTAATTTTGCGCAAACAAAAAAGGATATGCGTAAAGAGACACAAAAGTTGTTGGTTTTAGCTCTTCTGGGATTAGTAAGTGTCAATTTGGCGGCACAGCAGAAAGCTAAAAGAGACACTATTAAGAACATTGATGAGGTCGTGGTAACGGCTTTAGGGATCAAAAGACAGGACAGATCTTTGGGATACGTTGCTGAAACCATCAAGTCTGAAGAATTGCTAAAAACTCAGAACAATAACTGGTCACAGGCATTAGAAGGAAAAGTTGCCGGTCTTAAAATTCAGACAGCAGGAGCGGGACCTTTGGGAAGCTCAATCATTAAATTACGTGGAGACATTTCCATGAACCCGGACCAGAACAACGCCCTTATCGTGGTAGACGGTGTTCCGATGAATAATAATACAACAGGTACCGGATTTTCCGCTTACGGCGCAGGAGCTAAAGCAGATTTACCGATCGACTACGGAAACGGGATCAACACCATTAACCCTGATGATATCGAGTCTATCACGGTACTGAAAGGTTCTACAGCATCCGCTTTGTACGGTTCTAGAGGGGCAGGTGGAGCGATCATGATCACTACAAAATCAGGAAAGAGCAAAAAAGGAAAAGTACAGGTAACTTTAAACTCTTACTCAAGTTACGATACGGTGTTGAAATGGCCTGATTATCAATATGAGTACGGTCAGGGAACAATGCAGAAAGACACCAACGGAAATTACTTTTACTCTTACGGAGCTTCTGCAGACGGGATAAGCACCGGAGGAACGAGTAGTGCTTTCGGACCGAAATTCGCAGGACAGTACTATTTCCAGTATGATCCTACAACAGAAGGACAGAGTGCAACGAGACAATTGTGGCAGCCTTACAAAGATAATATCAAAGGTTTCTGGCAGACAGGAACAACTTTCTCAAACAATATCTCTTTAGAAGCTTCAAACGAAAATACATCTTTCAGATCATCTTTAACCTATTTAAAGAATGAATGGATGATGCCGAATACAGGTTTCGACAGATTTAATGCCATGTTTTCAGTTGATCATAAATTAAGTGAAAAATTAAAAATCGGTATTAAATTCAATTACAATAAAACAAAGAGTGACAACTTGCCTGCAACAGGGTATAGTAACCAGTCGATCTCTTATTTCATGATCTTCCAGAATCCCAACGTTGATTTGTCTTGGTATGCACCAATCTGGAAAGCTGGAAAAGATCAGGTTGAGCAGATTCACCCGTTCAGCTCATTCATCGACAACCCTTATCTTATCGCTTACGAAATGTTGAATGGTGTTGATAAAAACTTCATCACAGGAAATGTGAATCTTAACTATAAGATTGCTAAAAATTTCGACGTAATGGTGAGATCGGGTATGGAATTGACCAACGAATTGCGTACTCAAAAAAGACCTTATAACTCGGCTAACTACCTTCAGGGGATGTACAGAGAGCAGCATATCAGGCTAATGGATTTAAATAACGATGTTTTATTCACGTATAAAAATAAATTCAACGATTTTGATTTCAGTGCGTCAGCCGGAGCAAATATCCGTTACACAGAATATACGATGAATGATTATTTGGCAGAAGGGCTTCAAAAACCAGGACTTTACACAATGCCAAATGCGATTTCAACGATTATAAAATTCGCAAAACCAAATGATAAGCAGGTAAACAGTGCCTATGCATTGGCTACTTTAGGGTACAAAAATTTAGTTTTCCTAGACCTTACCGCAAGAAATGACTGGAGCAGTACACTACCGAAAGAGAACCGTTCTTACTTCTATCCATCGGTGGCAACGTCGTTTATTATTTCTGATATTTTCAAATTGACTTCGGATAAATTTAATTATTGGAAATTAAGAGCTTCTTGGTCTAAAGTCGGTAATGATACGGATCCATATCAATTGACCAAATACTATAACAACAGTGATTTTTCAGGTTCTGTAGAGTCTCCGTCGTTATTCCCGAATCCAAATCTGAGACCCAACATGATTACCAATATGGAAGCAGGGATGGACTTGGGTATTCTTAAAAACAGAATTAATTTCACTGTTACAGCCTATCAAAACAACTCTAAAGATCAGATCGTAAGAATCCCTGCCTTATGGGAAACAGGTTACAGTGCAAGAGTGATCAATGCCGGAGAGGTGAGAAACAGAGGTCTTGAATTAACTTTAAATACATATCCGATCAGAAATAAAAATTTCTCTTGGAGCGTAAATGCCAACTGGTCAACAAACAAAAATAAAATTCTTTCTATTCCTGAAGAGTTCCATGGTGAGCCTTATACAATGGGAAGTGTAGGTGGAGTAGTGTATTACAATGCAGTTGTAGGCGGTTCTTTAGGTGATATGTACGGTTACGGACTGATGTATTCTCCTGACGGAAAAGTGATTTTCGGAAGTGACGGTCTGACGGGAAAACCGACTCAGATGAAGAAAATCGGAAATGCTTACGCAAAATGGAGAGCAGGTCTTCAGAATGAATTCAGATATAAGAATGTCACGGTAAGTTTCTCATTTGATGGTCAGTACAAAGGGATGGCATATTCACAGTCTCACCATAAGATGACAGAACAGGGGAAACTTGAGCATACCTTGATCGGAAGAGACAACCCTGGAGGTTTAATTATCGGAGAAGGAGTCGTACAAAATGTTGACGGATCATTCTCTACAAATACAAAAGGAGTTTTGGCGTCAGCTTATTACGCAGATTACTACAGAAGAGCCAACGTGGAAACGAATACATTCGATACATCTTTCATTAAATTAAGAGATGCCAGAATTTCATATTCTTTCCCGAAAAGTGTAACCGAGCAGCTTAAAATCACAGATTTGACTTTAGCGTTATTCGGAAGAAACCTTTGGATGTGGACGAAGTTCCCGTTATTCGATCCGGAAGCTGCAACGCTTAACGATAACCAGATCACTCCTGGTGTTGAAATGGGACAGTTGCCGACTGCAAGAACGGTAGGTATTCAGCTTAATGTTAAATTCTAAAATTTAAAATCATGAAAAAATTACTTTTAAATATATTATTAATTACAGGAATTGGGATGGTTTCAGTCTCTTGTGACAGAAGTCTGGATGAGGTAAACGTTGACGAAAGTAGAATCAGCGATCCTGTAGCTTCAAAATTATTGCTTCCGATTCAGTACAATATGTCTGCGATCAACTATATGAGAGCAAACGATTTCACATTCGATATCATGCAGGTTTCTCTTGATTTTCCGAATGAAGGAAACTCGCTGAGCCGTTATTATTTAACGGAAAATACAGGCGCAGGTTTCTGGAATAACAGCTACAAATGGCTGATGCAGATCAACGATATGAAAAAAGCTGCAATAAGAGATAATGATGTTAATTATCAGGCGATTGCAATGGTTTTGAATGCTTGGGTATATTCAAATCTTACCGATACTTACGGAGATGTGCCATTTAGTGAGGCTTCAAAACTGGATGAAACGATTCCTCAGCCGAAATTTGACAAGCAGAAAGACATTTATATTAAATTATTGGATGATTTGAAAGCGGCAAATTCACTTTTTGTAACGACAAAAATGCTTTCAGGACCCGATCTTTTCTATAAAGCGGAAAGCGATGCAAACGGAATTGTAAATTGGAAGAAATTCTGTAATTCTCTTTCATTGAGATTGTTAACAAGAATTTTGAAGAAAAATGGAGAAGTAAATGTTCATGAAAGAATTCAGGAGATTATCAACAATCCTACAACTTTCCCGATTTTCCAAAGCAATGCGGAAACTGCAAAATTAAATATTACGGGAGTTGCACCACTTCTTCCTCCAATCGCAAGACCACAGGATTTCACGACAGGAAGGGCTGCTTCAGCATTTTTTGTGGAAACTTTAAAAGCAAATAATGACCCGAGAATGTCTATGTTTTTCGGTCAGGCAAAAGATTTGGCAACAAATGCAAATATCGGATACAAAGGTGCGCCATCAGGATATACATACGGAACGGTATTCACTTACCAGCCTTCGAATATGAACCAGAATCTTGCAAAAGCTCCTTTAAATATCTTGGTTTATCCCTACGCAGAATTACAATTTACATTATCTGAATTGGCATTTAAAGGAATCATTCAGGGAAGTGCGCAGACGTACTACGAAAACGGTGTAAAAGCAACAATCGAACAGTGGGGTTCTACCATGCCTACAACATATTTCACAAATCCAAGTGTAGCGTACAACGGAACTTTAGAAAGAATTATGCTTCAAAAGTATGTCGCTTTATTCTTCGTAGATCAGCAACAGTGGTTTGAAAAAAGAAGAACAGGTTTCCCGGTACTTCCAAACAACGGCGGACTTTTAAATAACGGAAACTTACCTTCAAGATTAATGTATCCGCCAAATCCAAAAGTTTTAAACACAGCAAATTATCAGACGGCTGTTCAGCAGATGGGCGGTGATGATATCAATATTAAAACCTGGTGGAGTTTGTAATTTGAAAAGATAACCACAAAGTTTGTCATTCTGAAAAATCTAAACTAATTTTTAATAAAAGGTGTCGAGATTCTTTCAGGATGACAAATTAAAGGCAACAACAATTTAAAAAAGTAAAATGAATATAAAATTCTTAATGCCGTGTCTGTTAATTTCAGCAATGGCATTTTCTCAAAATTCCGTTTCGGGATATGTGTTCGAAGACGGCAACAAAAATCTTAAGAAAGAAAGCCGTGAAAAAGGAATCGAAGGAGTGGCTGTTTCTAACGGAACACAGGTGGCTGTAACGGATAAAAACGGAAGATACAGCTTGCCAATCCAGGAAAATCAGACGGTTTTTGTGATTAAACCTTCGGGATATATGACACCTGTTAACGGAAATAATCTTCCACAATATTATTATCAATACAAGCCAAAAGGTTCACCTTCTGACTTCAAATACAAAGGAACTGCACCGACAGGTGCGCTTCCGAAAGAATTAAATTTTGCATTAAATAAGCAAAACGAAAGCAAAAATTTCGATATTTTAGTTTTCGGAGATCCGCAACCTTACACAGAAAAGGAATTGGATTATTTCAAAAGATCTATCGTAAATGAGGTTAAAAATACCAAGAAAAATGCAGTATTGGGAATCAGTTTGGGTGATCTGGTCGGAGATAATTTAAGTCTGCAAAAACCTTACGCAGATGTAATGAAAGAAGTTGGTTTACCATGGTATAACGTAATGGGCAACCACGATATGAACTACGATGCAAAAGAGGATTTGTTCTCAGACGAGACGTTTGAATCGAATTTCGGACCTGCAAATTATTCTTTCAACTATGGAAATGTTCACTTCATTATTTTGGATGACATTTTGTATCCGGATCCGAGAGACGGAAAAGGATATTGGGGTGGTTTTCGTGAAGATCAGTTGAAATTTGTTGAAAATGATCTGAAATTGGTTGATAAAAGCAAACTGGTTGTTGTTTCTTTCCACATTCCGTTGGAGCATAAAAATGAAGATAATTTCAGAAATGCAGACCGTCAGAAATTATTTGATTATCTGACGCCTTTCCAGAATGCTTTGATTTTATCGGCTCATACACACATTCAGCAGCAGATTTTCTACGGAAAACAGGCAGGTTGGAACGGTTCAAAAGACCTTCACGAATTTAATGCGGGAACAACCTGCGGAGACTGGTGGTCCGGAACGGCAGACGATGCAGGATTACCGACTTCTACGATGAGAGACGGTACGGCAAAAGGATATTCATTCATCAGTTTTAATGACAATCAATATAAAGTTAAATATAAAACAGCCGGAAAACCGGAAGATTATCAGATCGGTCTATATGTCCCGAAAGCAATTCCTGGAAGAACTTCTGCAAAGATTCTGGCTAATTTCTTCATGGGAAGCAAAAAAGACAAAGTAGAATACAGAGTTGACGGAGATCAGTGGGAAGCAATGGAGTATGACGAAACGCTGGATCCAAACTTTGTAATGTCAGTTTTCAAATGGGATGTTACCCCAAATCTTTTACCGGGAAGAAGACCATCAAACCCGGAAATGTCTAAGCACATCTGGACAGGTGCTTTCCCTAAAAAATTATCTTTAGGAAAACATAAGGTTGAGGTAAGAGCGGTGGATATGTATGGAAATCAGTTCACAACATCAGAAGAATTCGAGGTTCAAACCCCGGTTCTTATTCCTTAAGTTTTTCATTTTTTACTATACTTTCAAAGAAACCGACTTCAAGTGGAGTCGGTTTTATTATTTGTGATATAAAAGTGTGTTGAATAATGATAATAAATCCACTACAAACCCACTTCAAATTTACTTCAAATTTACTTTTAATGGTATTTAATTTATTGATTTTTAGTGTATTATAAATTTAACGTTTTATTGTAGTATCATGTTTTTTTGTTTTAATAAGTAATTTTGATGCTCGGTTAGAAGGGATGTATTCCTGTTTTATTCTTTAAGTGAATATACATGATCTTATGTTAAAATATTCTTATTACAAACATTTTTAAATTTAAATACATGATTAAAAGTAAATTTTTGTTTTTATTAATAGCTTTATGCACTTTGGTGTTTAGCTCAAAAAAATTATCGGCGCATGGATATGTAGTCAGTCCTGCTGCACGAGGATATCAGGGAAGCTTAGACAAGGCTACATTAGGATATAATGTGGCATTAGGGCTTTATGGTAATGTAATTAACGATCCGCAATCCTTAGAGGCACCCAAAGGATATCCCGCTTTTGGACCTTCAGACGGGCATATTGCTTCAGCTGGTGGAGTATTGGGAGATACTGTTTTAGATAACCAAACTGCTGACCGATGGAAAAAAACAAATATTTCTACAGGGGTGAATACCTTTATTTGGAAGTATACCGCAAACCATCATACTGCAAAATGGCATTATTATATGACAAAACCAGGCTGGAATCCTAATAAACCACTTACCCGCAATGATCTTGAGCTTATCGGTGAGATAATGAATGACGGTTCACAGCCAGAAGATAATACGCCTCATCACATTACCGTTCCGAGCAATCGTCAGGGATATCATATTATTTTAGCTGTGTGGGATGTATTTGATACTGCGAATGCATTTTATAACGTGATCGACGTGAATGTAACGCCTGATACAGGAATTCCAACACCTCCAAGTACACCAACCGGATTGGCTAAAGAATTCGTAACAAATTCTATGGCTAAAATCAGTTGGACCCCACAAAATGATGCCACTTCCTACATTGTTTTCCGAAATGGCAATGCTGTAAAAGAAGTGAGTGTTTCAGAAATTGAAGATAGTGGTTTGGATGCAAATACTACATATATTTATAATGTACAGGCCAAAGGAATTTCCGGGCTGGTCTCTGAAAAAAGTGCGGATCTTTCGGTGAAAACTCTGGATGATGAAACGATTGAAAAGCCAACGCCACCAAAGCATCTTCATTCAATGGGAGTGACAGAAAATTCTGCCTCAATAATGTGGATGGCTTCTACGCATTCTCAAGGGATTAAAAATTATGAAGTTTTTCAGAATAATATTAAGATCGCTGAAACGAATCAGACAAGCTTTCTAAGTACAGGCCTATCTGCAAATACAGAATATCGCTATACCGTAAAGGCAATTGCGAAAACAGGAGAAGTTTCTGATTTTAGTAATGAATTAAAAATTAAAACCAAGGAAAGTGATAATGGAGGAACATATTGCGGAGCACAAACTTATAATCCGGCAAACGCTTATCCTACTGCCCACACAAAAGTATTCTATTCTTGCAGAATCTGGGAAAACAAATGGTATGCAAATCCACAAGAATTCCCTGGAGAAAGCATGGTTTGGGAAGAAGTAAGCATTTGTACAGAAGGCCCTGATTGTGAAGATCAATTGATTACATATTGTGGAGCATACGAATATGATTCTAAAAAAGCGTATTCTACAGCTGCTACAAAAGTATTTTACGATTGCAAAATCTGGGAAAATCAGTGGTATGCTAATCCCGGAGAACTTCCTGGAGAAAACTCTGTTTGGAAAGTAGTAAGCAGTTGTAATGAAGGACCAAACTGTTTAAATGCAAAATCTAATGAATATGACAATCTTTCGGTAATTGTTTCGGCTAATTATATCAATTTTTCACCTGAAAATTATTACGGAAAAATTAGCAAAGTAGAAATATTTACTACAGGAGGATTAAAAGTAATATCTTCTGTAAGACCTGGGAAGAATACTATTAATATTGCTTCTCTTCAGCAGGGAGTCTATTTTATGACGGTCACTTTTATCGATGGAACTTCTGTTATGAAAACTATTAAAAAGTAATTCTAAAGAGATCAATTCCGATTTTAGAATATAGCAAATCTCCGCTTCCATTTGATGTGAAGCGGATTTGTGTTTATTGTGAATTTTTATTATGGATGTAATTATACATCATTAAGAAAAAACATTTGTATCATTTATGTTTAATCAAAAATCCCTTTCGTAAATTTGCTTAAACGAATAAAATTCTATTAAAATTCTATTAAAATGAATATAAACGGAAAAAAAGCCATCATTACAGGCGGAGGAAGAGGTCTTGGTAAGGCAGTAGCTTTAGCATTGGCAAATGAAGGTGTACATATTGGAATCACCGGAAGAAACGAGGAAAACCTGAAAATGACGGTTGAAGAAATCAAAAATCTTGGTGTAAATGCATTTTATGCCGTTTTCAGCATGGATAATGAAATTCATGTAAAATCCGGAATCGAATCTTTGGCAGAACAATTAGGCGGAATTGATATTCTGATCAACAATGCCGGGATCGGTGATTTCGGAACCATCGAAGAAATGCCTTCTGAAACTTGGGAACAGGTTATTAAAACCAATCTTTTCGGAGTGTATTATGCGTCAAAAGCAGTTCATCCTTTCATGAAAGCAAAAGGAGAGGGAGATATTGTCAATGTAGCATCAACAGCCGGATTAAAAGGCGGTCCGAATATGTCAGCATACGCAGCTTCAAAAGCAGCCGTCGTTTCCTTATCCCAATCCATGATGGCGGAATGGAGAAAGCAAAATATTAGAGTTATTACATTGACACCAAGTACAATTGCCTCAGATATGTCTATTCAAGGCGGATTAACAGACGGAAACCCTGAAACGGTTCTTCAACCCGAAGATTTCGCAGAATGGGTAAGAGATATTTTAAAAATGAACAGAAGGGCTTTGATCGCAAATGGTTCTATTTTCTCTACAAATCCGTAAAGTAGAAGTTAGAAATTAGTTGTAGGAACGTTGGAATTCCTTTAAATAATACTTTACTATTTTATACTTTAGTAAACATTTAAAAATCAGTAGGAGCGGGGTTTGTGCCCGCTTTTTTTTATGCGTCATTGCGAGGAGCGAAGCGACGAAGCAATCTCTTTAAAAATATTAAAGTACCAAGCTGGCTATTCTGTTTGTCATTCTTAAATCACCTCAATAATATTAAAACTTTGTAGAGATTCTTTTGTCAGAATGACACTAGACGGTTCTTTGCATTAAAAACAAAAGTACAATATTCCAATAAATCAAAAAAGTAGTTTTATTTTTGCAACAAATTATTCACATGCAAAATTATTTAGAATTCGATTTCAAAATTTCTCCGCTTCAGCCTTGGAGTGATATATTGATGGCAGAGCTTATTGAGATAGGTTTTGACAGTTTCACGGAAGAGTTGGAAGGTATTTTAGGATATATTCAGAAAGATGCATTCAATGAAGAAGAGCTGAAAGCTTTACCACTTTTCCAGAATGAAGAAGTGAAAATCGAATATTCTTTCACAGAAATGCCAAATATCAATTGGAATGAAGAATGGGAGAAGAATTTCGAACCGATTAATATTGATGATAAAGTATTGATCAGAGCCGAATTCCATGAATCTGTTCCGGGAATGCATGAAATTATCATTCAGCCAAAAATGTCTTTCGGAACGGGACATCACCCGACAACGCATCTGATGATTCAACAAATGATGGACATTGATTTCAATGGCAAAAAAGTCCTGGATATGGGTTGCGGAACTTCTGTGCTGGCAATTTATGCAAAACAAATTGGAGCCGGAGACACAAAAGCTATCGATATTGATGAATGGTCAGTCGAAAACTCAAAAGAAAACGCTGCAAGGAACAATGTCGAGCTGGATATCGAATTAGGAACTGCCGAAAATTTAGGAAAAGACAATTACGATATTATTTTAGCAAATATCAACAGAAATATTCTGATTTCAGACATTCCAACGTATGTTTCTGTGTTGAATGAAGGTGGTAAATTGTTGCTTTCAGGATTATGTTTCTTTGATGTTGACGATATTTTAGAAGTGTGCAAAGAAAACGGACTTGAATTAAAAAAGAAACTTCAACGCGAAGAATGGGTAAGTTTATTGCTTGAAAAATAATCTTACAAAATATTAACTTGATTATCAGTGAAAATCTTTGCACAAACTTTGCGTTAAAAATAATAATATTATGAAATGCGTATTCACCGTTTTATTTTCATTAATCATTCAGATTTTTTCGGCACAGGAAGAAGTCTATGCCAATGGAATTTTTAATTTTGAAGAAAATAAAACTCAAAAAATATTCACAGATTGGACGAGGATTAGGCAAGAACCCAACGTAAATTCTCAAATCTTGGATTCTCTACAAACTAATCAGCCGATTTTGATTATTAAGAAAGATGAAAAGGTTTTAATGCTGGGCGAAAGGAGTGCAAACTGGTACAAAATATCCTATCAGAAAGGAAATCAGACTTCCGAAGGTTATGTTTGGGGTGGAAATCTTGCAGTTGGTTACAGAAATAAAAATGGATATGATTTTCTCTTTGGTTTGACAAAAACAGTTGACCGAAAGGATAAGCAGTTTAACCAAAATTTTAAGCAGAACATCGCAAGTGTAAAAGTTATAGAAGGAAATACTTTGATTGATGAGGTTTCTTTTGACACGGGTTCGGGAGAAAGCTTAAGTTATGGAACATTCAACATAGAAAGTAATCATAAGCTTCAAAATGTAGAATTGACTTTAAAAGCGATGGTTTCCGGGGAAGCTTGTGGGATTGCAAGTTATGACCAATATATTTTTTTTAAGGATAAAAAACTGATCGCTCTTCCTCAATTAATGAATGTCGGCGATGCTGATGTTTATTATCATTCCGAAGAATTTGTTTTTCCGAATGACAAGGGTGGAATTCCCAATGCTTTTATTTTTAAAATGGAAGAAATGGAAAAGGATGATAAAGACAAAGAAAAGAAAAAACGAGCCTCGAAAACTTATCTTTGGACCGGAAATTCTTACAAGCTGAAATAAAATTTTACTATAAATATGAAAACCACTGTATATTTACGGTGGTTTTTTGTTTTAAGTGTGACAACAGAATTTTGAAATGTCTGAAAAAATATCTGAACAATTTTTTTCGATTTATTGAGAAAATAAGGCTATAAAATAAAAAAAACTCACAATTTCTTGTGAGTTTTCGTGAACTTGGAAGGATTATCTTCGAACCGTCTGATACAAGATTTGAATTGGATTTTGAAATTAAATGTTTGATTATTAGATATTTGTGTTGGTGTTCGGAGAGTTCGAATCCTTTTGCGATATGTTGACGGGAGCGATTTTTCGAACTTTTGTCCTAATATTTTAAGAAGTATAATTGTCAATATATTGGTTTTCAGTATTTTGTGATTTGTAATTCAAGTTCGAATCCTCTTGCCATATTGATTTTTATTAAGTTTTCGGACTTTTATAATAGCTGAAATACATATTTAATAGATTGGAGTTGATAATAAATCAGCTCCAATTTTGTTTATAAAAGAAATGTATTTTTAATTACATGTTTTACAATTTCTTTTTTAACATGCAAGTGAGGGACTGGAACTTTCTTTGTTTTTAACCCTGTTAGAGCCGTTTTCAACCGATGCAGCATTTTGCAAGATTATGCCATAATCTTATTTTCCATGCCTAAAACTGCGCGTTTACGTCTCAACGGAAAGAGAGGGATTCTAACCCATCTCTTCCAAATTACTTTAAACCTATAAGGATGTTTTAAATTACTGCCATGAATTTGCTATAAGATATTTCAGCAGATTTAGGAAGTATATATTTCAGCGACTCCAAAGAACAACTTTTAATTTCTCAAAGGTACAAATTTTCATACTAGTGTTTTAAATATCTATGTAATTGATGAAAGAGGAGGTACTATTGTATCTTAAGGTTTTCCGAATTATTTTTTGTTTCTCCTATTTAGGATTAGCGAAACAGAATAAATATAGTAATTGTAAACCTGCTCTTCTAAAAATACATATATAGCCTGTAGACAGCGCTTAGCAAGATCTCTAAAGATCTTAAATTTACTCAGGACGTCAATAAAATGAGTTAATTAATACCTAAAAAGACGGGGTAGTACCCCATCCAATTTTTATAGATTATTTATTTCAAAGAGATGCTCAATTTGCCGCAGTTTACCTTCTTCCAATGTTGGTACAGATATAAATAATCTTTCTCGTGCCCGGCTAACCGCTACATAAAATATTCTGTGCTCCTCTGTTCTTAAGGTCTGACGAACCAAAAAATCAAAATGTTCCTCTTTTTTCAGAACCACCAGAACATTGTCAAATTCATCTCCTTTGGATTTATGAATGGTTTTACTTGGCGATCTTTCATTATCGATTCTTATGCAAACTGCTAGTTGCTGAAAAGAATAGCGTTCATAGAATTCCTTAGCCCTTCCTCTGGTGATGGCAGGAAAATTATTCCTTACATCAGTGCGCACATGATTGTAGAAATCCAAAAGCGGTTGATCGTGATATTCATCATATTTTGACAAAAGCTTTGAGAGTCCATCCAACGCCATAGCTTTTCGGTCATTTTTGTTTCTGATATGAAGGTAATTATACGACATTTCTTTCAAAGCATCTTTAAACCGCTTTTCTCTTGCAAATTCTGCGGCACTGATACAGGATAAAATTGCATTACGTCTATCAGAATTGTCAATCGCCTGTAAATCCTCTACAAGGTTGTGATCGGGTCTATCTGCTACCATTTGAGATCCGAGCTCGCGTGCAGTAATATTGTCCCATGAAAGGATGGTAAGGTTATCGCCACAAATTCCCTGTGCAAATTCACTTGCAAGTCTATAGTTTCCGATTAGGAGATTACATCTTTCACCTGGAACGTTTCTAAGAGGTTCCTGTCCCATGTCCTTTCGGATGTGGTTGAGGATGCCGACGATTTCATTTGTACTTCTTCGATTGTCGATAATTCTATAATCCTTTAAACCTTCCAAATGATAATCTGTAAACTGTGCGGGTTCTGCTCCCTGAAAGCTATAAATGGACTGGGCTATATCACCGATTATACCGGTAACAGTGCCACTCGCACCGATTAGTTTCAATATTCTGGCCTGGATAGGACTTGTGTCCTGAAATTCATCAATGAAGAAATAGGGATATTTTGTTTTCAGAACCTCTACGATGAAAGGGTAGCGCGTTAGTAGGATATAGGAAAAGTATAATACGTCTTCATGGTGAAGGACTCCTCTTGCCCAGAATAATTTTTTGTAGGACAGCAGATCAGTAGACAATATATTTAGGCAGTTTGCTGCTCCAAAATTTCTTCGTGTACCATTAGGCATAAAATAGTAAGCTTTACTATTATCTACTGATAGGACAATCTGATCACCATTTAATTTATAGTCTATTGTTGAAAGCCAGTTTGCTAGCCCTGTCATAAAGTAAGGAAGAGCTTTTAATTGATTGAGCGTATACGGATTTCTGAGGTTAGGTGCTCCTGGGTGTTCATCTAGCCACTCGGTAATTTTGCTCCGACTGGCTCTATGTTCCTCATGACCGTCCATTTTTATAGCATTGAAGCCAAATTCTTCGGCAATGGATCCAATATATGGTTTTATGACATTGCTATAAAGAAAGGCATGTATCGTTGAAACTTCGATTCTGTCTGCACCGAACTGTAGCCTTTTTACGATCGTCTCGACGGCCACGTTTGTGTATGTAATACATGCAATTTTTTTTGTTGCACCAAATTTGTTGGAACTTTGAAGCAGATGGCGCATATGATTTACAAGCCAATGTGTTTTTCCTGCGCCAGGTCCTGCAAATATTCTAAAATGCTCCTCCGTATCTATAATGGTTTCTGAGGTAATTGTTGTTATTGGCATATCCAGTGAATTGCTTGTTGAATATAATCAGGTACATTAAAGATCTTTCGTGTTTTATCTTCTGGATTTACTGCCATTTCAGGAAGAAGAAGATTTTCTTCAAGCAATGTTGCCAGTTCCAACGCATTTTCACCCTTGCCTACGGACGAAAGATATCTAAATGCCAGTATTACCTCCTTTCTTTCTTGCTGCGTCCAAGTATTATCAGCTAAACCTTCAAGTGCTGCCCTGAATGTTCTTGAGGCTGGGCTATCCCTCATTCTATTGAGAAGATCAACTTCAGGGCGACCATCGTTGTACCATTGTATTAGATCATTTAATTCATCTTTGTTTGAAATCGACCGAGTTAGAAGGATATCATTCTGAAGGTTGGAAAGCATAAGTTCGTATTCAAATGTTTTTCCATTTTTATGGTTTTGGCCGAAAAACCTAATATTTGGATGAGCTTGGTAGGTCTCCAATTTGTCTTCTATATGATTACGATAATCATATAAAGCTGCGTTTTGACCTACATCAAAGGTGTAGCATTTCCCAAAGCTTCCGCCTGCCTTACGCTTTCTTTCCGGATCCCTGTCTTTTAATACTAATACCATTTTAGGTATCGTAAAAGGCCGGGTTGAATCAAAAATCTGTAGGAAATGATCGAAGTATCTTCCTCCCACTGGAACAATCGCAATATGGTGATCTGCAATATCAATATCGATATACTTCGTTAGTGTTGGAAGTAAGACCTGTTCTGCGAGTCCTTCAACAAAAATCACTTTTTGTGCAAACAGCATGTCGGACCTGGTTGCATCCAAGAACCTCTGAACGTAGGCTTTTGATTCCCGGCCTTCGTCATTATCTGCAAAGCATTTTCCTGGATATCCTGCTACGATCTCATTGCCCAGATTATGTAGACATATGATATCATCTAATGAAACAGCCGATGTTATCTGTGTTGAGTGCGTAGTCACAAAAATCTGTCTTACCTTTCGTTCAAGTCTGTTTTCCTTTAGAAATTTCAAGAACTTATACTGCATGGAAGGGTGAAGATGTGCTTCTGGCTCTTCGATAGCCAGTACTGGGAAAACCTTCGCATTGCTACCAAGATATTTTCCATCAGAATTTACCTGCATTTTTGCAAGTAGAAGAGACATGTAGATCAAGTTATTATAACCAAGCCCATTATGTGTAGCAGGGATTTTAATATCTAGCCCCGCGTAGCCAATTATTAGCTTTAGTGCGGAAAAAAGTTCAACTTCAGAAATTCCTCCGTCGAAGTCAGGAGTAGCGTTATTAAAAGTTGCACCTGTCTGCCTTGCATAATTTAATATCTGGTCTTTCCCTGCACGCATCCGGCGCTGGAGTTCCGTAATCAACGCAGCAGCCTGGTCTGAGAAGACCTGTTTTGCGGCTTTGATTTCCGCTACTTTTTCCTCATTTGACTTTACAGCCTCATCTGTTGATTTTATGTCGTAATCCAAAAAGAAATCCAGAATTTCACGTAGCATCGTGTTGCGGCCAGTAAACATGTCTCTTTCAACATCTCTTATTGCATTCAAAAACTGGAAATCAAATTTTTGTAAAGAATCTGAATCCGCTGTCTGTAGGAGGGTAGGATCTCCTCCGTAAATTTTGTAGGTATAGAACCTTAGATAATCCTGCTTAATAACCTGCCATGCTTTGTCTTTCGTTTCACAGTCTGCTAATGCAGTTTCATATTCATCGTGTTTATCTACTGGGAGGAAAAATCTATACGTCAATTTAGCCTCATAATCAGCATTCAGTACAGTTAGCCAATCTGATACAGTGACAAGATCTTCACTATTGGCGGGTTCATCGATACTTTTTTTGAATGTTAAAGTAATAGTTACAGCTGGCGGGTTATTTTTAAGTTGCTCCAATGTCAAGCTTTTAGAAAAATCGTCCATTTCAAGACGTCTGGAGCTTTCACTGTTGATGACCAGACTGATCGCTTTTATTAGGCTTGTCTTTCCGGAATTGTTATGGCCGATTATTACATTTACGCCATCATTGAATAAAATCTCATTATGAGGGAAATTACGAAATCCCTCAATTGATATTTTTGAAATATACATAGGTTAAATAGCTTTCTTATAAAAATAATTAAAATTTTTGAATTGAAAGCTATTTCCTGTCATTCTATTTGACTAAGAGCAAAAGAATAAGATATCAATGGTACTACAACTTTATATCGATAAGATTTCTCACGGTGAAATTGAAATTGCGATGTGAACGGACTCTAAACTTGATAATATTAGATCGTTAGAAAAACGATCTTCTTTCTAAGCTCCTCTGATATTGATTTATTTGACCAAAGAGATGTTAAGCGTCAGGGATTGTAATGGAAATCCTTTTCATGCTGAAAAGATTGGAAAGAAAAGCCCCCCGAAGAGGACGCCCTAATAAAGTTCTTTTTATTTTTGCAGAAACAAACGATCATGAAAATCCTAAAAAGCAGTTTTTTCAGACCTAGGAAATGCCAGCACGGTAATTTTGAGCTTTCCCCTGATAAAGGCAGGGAGATCCTGCAGACTTTTATAGACTTTGAGTCAGGACTTCTTGTGGTCAGTACCATCAAGGGCAAAGAGGATTCTTCAAAATCCGGCGTACAGTGTGAAGTAAAGCAGTATCTTATAAATCTACAGTCACTCCAAATTCTTTCCAGCGATGATTATAAGGAATACTTTGACTATGGCCTCAAAGAATCCTACAGCCTCGACGGAAAACTACGGCTTATCTCCCAAAGGATCCATGACAAAGTGAGGAATAATGATTTTTTTGCTGAGAAGCTCTACGATACAGAGATGGGAACACTTATCAGCTCAGGAGAATCCCTGGCGTTTACAGCAGATAGGAGAGAGAACCTGCTGGAAAGACATTATTCCACTTTAAAATTGCAAAAGGAATCCCAGCGCAAAGAGACGGAAAAATTAAGCTTATCCGATCTTGAATCCATTCATAAAGCTGTCCTCAAGAAGGAAGTACCAATTATTTCATTTTTCGATGAGTTTTACTGCTATAAAGATCTATACCGGAAAGCATTTTGAAATCCTCAGATACAGTATAAATGACAGAGAGTCAGAAAGTATTCCGGCAAAGCTTAGCACCTTTTTAAATATCGAAGATTTCTGGAAAGAAATTACGGTAGACCCCAATTGGTTCAGGACACTTAGTATTGATCACCAGCAATCTCTGCAGCCTTTTGTGCTTTCAAGAGAAGTGATCGAAACTTTCAACAGCTTAAAAAAAGAAAAAGAGCTCAGCTATGGACAGCATGAAAAAATCTATGCATGGGAAAAAGTATTTATCCATCCGGACTTAAAAGCAGGGGAGGTCAAACAGTTCTGTTCAAACTGCATAAAAGAAGTGAAATATAATCCACGTTACCCTAAATATATCTGCAGTATCTGTTCATCGAAAGATAAATACAGTCCGGACCGAATGCTTCTTGAATTTTACAATACAGACCTATCCGCCGGACTGAAGATTGTTTATAAAGACATACACGGCAATGTACTGGGGGAAGATGACTCTAAATCTGAATTCCTCTGCCTGATCGATGGTAAAGAGTTCATCGTGCAGGAAGCAAGGTTCGGCGGGATTGTCATCCAGAGGAAGTAAAACATTACTCTGATGAATTTATTAATGAAAAAGCCCTGGGCTGGGAACCCAAGGCTTTCTACTATATTAACCTATTTTATGAAAAGTAATACTAAAACAGTTATTACTGATTTTAGTTTTCCGCTAATTTTTTTGACTCGAGGGATACGGTAAAATCTACCTTCAGGGTAAAACAGGCAAATATTTTTTGAATTATCCTTATAAAACAGAAGCCTACCCGGTGACAATCTATCAATTATTAACGCACACATAAGAAAGTTCAGTTTTGCGAGGAATATGATCAGTGACATTACATTGGTATAAAGTGAGAAAACAGGCTATTGAAAAGTGTAGGAGGGGAGTAGTCCTATATACATTTAAGTACATTATCACAAAAGTTATGACTGGAATCTAAAGTATACCAAGAAGAAGTTCCCTAGATAAAAAGAGATGTTGGTTCAATAAACATCTCTTTCTATTTGAGATAACTTAGTTTACAGTATGTGCCATTTCTTCTAACGGTATTCTGACTTTCTTCGTGCTCGCTAAATAATCGTTTGCTTCATCACGATATCCAAGAGAAAGAATAACTGTGCTGTGTAATCCTTTTTCGTCAAGACCTAACAGTTTGTCGAAAAGCTCGGAATCAAAACCTTCCATAGGTGTCGCATCAACCCGTAAGTTAGCAGCAGCAACAAGTGCTGTTCCTAATGCGATATAGGTTTGTTTCTCTGCCCAGTGTCTGTTCTGCTCATCGGTTCTACTTCTAAAAAATGAATCAATGGAGACAAATAATCCATCTAACGATTCAATTGATACATTTTTTACCTGAGATGTCAGAGAAACTAAATCTTGTACGTTTTGCGTTGTGATTTTGTTATAAGCGGCAAAAACAAAGAGATGTGAAGATTCTGCAATCTGTCCGTTAAATGAATCTGCCTTCAATTTAAGTTTCAGTTCTTCATTTGAGATCACAAATAAGCGATAGGGCTGTAATCCGCAGGAGGATGCACTTAAATTAATTGCGTTAAGAATTAAGTCTATCTTTTGCTCATCCACTTTTTCAGTGCTATACTTTTTAACTGCGTATCGCCAGTTTAAATCTTTTAATAATTCCATTTTGTAAAAACTTTTTTTTCTTTAGCAAAGGTATAATCCGATGGTGACTTTTTGTAACTTTGTGACAAAAAGTAATGGTGACATTTGGGTAACCATCTTAGTAAATTGTATAATTATGGAAAATATCGCTGGAGAAAATATAGACAGCCCTGTTAAAGAATGTAGTTACAATATATTGTGTATTCATGATGCGATGGATGTTATCGGAGGACGATGGAAAGTATCCATAATAGCCTGTTTATGTTATCAGCCTATGCGTTATTCTGAGTTATTGCGTGAAGTAAAAGGTATTTCTGGTAAGATGTTGAGTAGAGAATTGAAAGATATGGAGATTAATCAGTTAATCAGCCGAACGGTTACCAATACCCAGCCGCTATCAGTTGTTTATGAGCTGACAGATTATGGGCAAACTTTGCGGGAATTGACTCTAACTATTTCAAATTGGGGACGTAATCATAGAAAGAAAATCATGGAAAAATAACCAGTCAAAATTTGATTTAGTTAAAGTTAGGTAGAGAAGCGATATTTTCCGCATCCTCTTTTGAAACCTTTTTTCTGGCATTTACCCAAGCAAAAATATAGAAAGGAATATTTGTTACTTTTTATCTCGTCCTAATTTATCTTTCCACAATTGAAATAAGTTTTAGCATCATTTCAATGACTTTTTCTTTGGTAAGAGGAATAACGTTGTGAACAATGGTATATCCTTCTACAAAAGGTATAAGGAAACTTACAATTTCATCCGGCTTACTGCAAAATTTAGAGATCAGATCAATCATCCAAATACAGTATGTCTTATAATATGTTTCTACAGCTTTTTGCAACTCTTTGTTTCTGGCAGCCAAAGTCCATATTTCTTGGAACATCAAAGTTTGATGGCTTGATTTGCTATCAATCAGCAGCATACTCAGTACTTTTTCCAGGAAAATATCTTTATCCGGGGTGCTGCCTTCAGTTAACATCTTAATGGCATGGGTAAGTTCTTTCTTGCAGCTTTCAAAGTAAAATTCAACCGTGGCGATGAAGAGGAGGTCTTTATCCTTATAGTAATACTGAAGGTTACTTAGCGATATATTTGCACTTTTAGCAACCATTCTCATGGAAAGTTTTTCGGCACCTTTTTCGGTAAGTATATTGATCGTCGTCGATAAGATCTGATGTAGTCGCTCTTCTTTTTTGTCCATCTGGTAAAATTAAAAATAAAATATTAAAAATTAATTATAATTAGGTCAAATGACCTATATTTGCATTAGGTCATTTGACCTAATTTAATATTGCATTATGGAATTAAACAAAAAAAGAATTTTAATTGTTGGCGGTTACGGCCAAGTAGGCAGTAACATAGCGCGTCTGATCAGAAATGAAGATAGAACTGCTGAACTCATTCTTGCAGGTCGAAATCCCCAAAGTGGTGAAATGTTAATAAATGAATTGACAAATGCTGAAACAGCCTATATTAATCTGGATGAAAGCTTTGATTTAAGCGACTTCGGAAAAATTGACCTGATCATTTCCGCATTAGACGATCACAGGAATGTTTTGAGGGAAACTGCTTTAACCAATGGCATTTCTTGCATATCTGTAAGTGAATTAGCCGATCAAATTTCTCCGATGGTATTTCTAAGCTTACATAAAAGGATCTCTGCGCCGATAGTATTTGCCGGACATTGGCAAGGGGGACTATTGACACTTGTAGTCAAACATCTGTCAGCTAGATTTAGCAGGGTAGACAAGGTAGAGATTGCAGGATTATATGATCCGAAAGACCCTGTTGGGCCATTGGTCACCGAAGAAGTAAAAGGTTTCGTCGGTAAGGCACTTATTCGCCAGGATGGGAGCTGGCTATCAGTAGAGTCGAGAGATCATGCGAGATTGATCGATCTGCATGATCATTCACAAGTTTTGGGCTATCCAATGGGTACCTTGGATGTTCCCAGTATCGCAGCTTTTACCGATGCTTCAAATATTCGATTTGATTTTATTGTCGGGGAGTCGATAGGCAGCAGCAAAGGTTTGGGGGCATCGCATGATTTGTACATTGAGATTGAAGGAACTTTATTGTCCGGGGAAAGGACTAAGCTTCGCACGATAGTTTCCGGGCCAAGAGGGAATTCCCATCTCACTGCCGTGGGTATATATTTGATAGCAGAAAGTATATTAGGTCTAAAAGGGCAGTCCGTACAGAAAGCGGGAGGTCTGTATCTTCCTGAAAATATTGTTTCATCGGATGATATTATCAGCCGTTTATCAGGATTCGGAATCAATGTAGTTGAAGAGATCGGTATAAGTTAACTTAGGATCGATTCAGTACAATCTTCAGGTATGAGAAAATCATTAATCATCATCATATTAATGCTTGTAGCATGCAATATAAGTGCGCAGGCAAAAAATGATCACTTAAAACAACAGAAAAAAATGAAAAATGCAACAATCTTACACAAGGCCAATGAATTTGTTTCAGAGGGCGACTATGAAAGTTTTTTAGCTTATTGTACTCCAGGAACAAAATGGGTATTTGTTGGGGAGCGTACCCTTAATGGGAAAGAAGAAGTACGGGCTTATATGAAAGAATTCTATTATGAGCCTCCTGTATTCAGCGTGGAAAAAACTATCGAAGATGGCGATTTTGTGATGGTAACCGGAGGAATCCGACTAAAAAATAAAGATGGACAATATGAACATTTTGATTATTGTGATCTTTGGCGATTCGAGGATGGAAAGATAGCGGAGCTGAAAGCTTTTGTTATCGAGAAAAATAATTTTTAAAGATAGATTACCTAAACACTTCTTGGGGATTGCGGGTAGCATGGAACAATGGAATTGTTCCATGCTATCGGACGATATCGAAATAAAGAGAGTTACAATCAATAACTGAATAAGAAAAGTGAGGTTATTTTTAGGCTATTTATAGGACTTCCCTTAGAGAATGAAAATTTGAAAGACAATTAAAATCTTGGAATTTTGAAATTTTTAATTTGAAAGCCACCTGTTTGGTGGCTTTTTGCATGACCTCTTCTATGCGCTCATACTCCATGACATCAACCATGATTTGAGCCCGCGATTTATAGTCCTTCAGTTCCATTATTTTCCGCGTTAGCGATAGGAGCGGCATCCTTTTGCTGGGCGAAAGATATAGCGGAAAGCGCTGCCGATGAGTGTTCGAAATCGGAACGCCCCGGTAAAACGAAATATAGATACTATCGTAATTATTATGATATCTACGTCTTCAATCAATAAAGATTTCATCTTGTTTTAAGTCCTCCGTCTATTACCAATAATTCACCGGTTACAAACTTTGATTCATCTGAAACAATACAGAATCGAATTGTTATTCTATTTCAAGGTTTCAAAGAATGATAATAATGGCAGAAGTAGTTCGAGTGGGCTCCCTCTCTCGCTTAGGGAGACGTTTATTTTTTAACGTCTCTTTTTTTATATTTATTACCAGTGAAGGTGCTGTTTTTAAATTGACCAAAAGGTATTTTAGACAAAGGATCGATGAAGATGGATCGGATTTCGATAAAATAACGATGGCCCATTATGAGTAATTTATTTGTAAGATCAATCTTTATTTTGGACCTTTTATTTTGCTGTCTTCTTTCTGCCCAGGGTTCTTCAAAATATATAGAGCTGGAGTGGAAGAATGGAAGCGAAGAAGCAAAGAAAATTATGGTCAGTTCATCTTATTATGATACTATAGAAAATTGGTCTCCATTCAGTAGTGATATCAGTAATCGTACCTATTAGTTATAGGTGGACTGGGGCACGAAGAAAATGGATGTACTGTACCTAGAGGCATTTGCTAGAGTGAGCGGACTGATTATCTCTTAGAACAGGGCAAGCTGGAAATAGTATGCCATAATCATGAAATAAAGGCAGAAGATTATTGAAAATTCAACCTTTTTCAGGCTTTGGATAATGATTATTTCACTACATTTAAGCTCAACTATTAACACGATACTATTTAGAATTATGAACAAACTTGATGCTGTTATGGTAGAGGATTCATTTCTTCTTACAGCTCTACAAAATAAATCTGCGGAAAAATTGGCATTTAGTGATTATATGGATATTTTTCTTGCTTTCAAAAGATTAGTAAGCCAGCATGTCAAATTTATCTGCCAGGTTTTTCCTGAATACACACCACACGAGGAAGAGTTTCATCTTCGCCGTTTACTTGGTCTGGCCGAGGAGATTTTGGGACATGAACTTATTGAGCGGCTCAATGCGGCCGAGCTACTGATCCTGTGTCTGTCAATATTTGGACACGACTGGGGGATGGCTGTATCACAGGCCGAAAAAGATGCCATAGCAGACCGCCCCGGTAGCAGCCCTGAGGAATATGCGCTGCTCAATTCCGAGCATAACCGATTTGCTAGACATCTTGAAGTTTTTGGCGAAAAAACTGATAAGATTTCAGATTTCACATGGCAGGAATACATTAGGAAGACCCATGCGGAAAGAAGCGCACAACGAGTTAGAAAATACTTTAAGACGATTGATAATGGAATAGGAGAGGCAGCCGCGAGAGTGTGTATCGGACATTGGCTGGATTTCAAGGAGCTCAGGGATCAGGATGATTATCCATTGAATTATATTGTTAAGGGCGAACGGGTAAACCTCAGGGCGGTAGCTATCTATCTTCGCCTGATTGACCTTTTTGATATCACCAATGAACGCACACCTTATGCGATCTATAAATATACAGCACCACAGTCATACCGTTCCAAAATGGAGTGGTCAAAGCACTTCGCGATAAATTCTCTTGCCACTGTGGCATTTCAGAATGGGCGTCTGATACAGGTCGATGGGCAGACCAATGATTATAAGGTCTATGCCGAACTAGAGGATCTGCGAACTTTCTGCGTGGAGCAGCTTGTGGGCTGTAATGACTTGCTGAAAGATGATCCAAGCGAAAGATACTATCTTAATATTTTTGATATCAAGTGGAATGTTCGGGCATTGGGATTTGACCCTATCCTAATTAAATTTCAGTTCGATAGAACCAAAATGTTTGATGTACTTAGCGAAGAGATTTACAGTGGGGACAAATATGTATTTATCCGTGAGCTTGTTCAGAATTCAATTGATGCCATCCGCATGCGTAAGGAATGGATCGAAAAAAATACAGGTGCGACCGTGAGCAATTTTGGAAGAATTTCAATAGAGGTAGAAGACGCAGGGGATGATCTCTTGACCGTTTCTATTAAGGATGATGGAATCGGAATGGATCAGTATATCATTGAAAATTATCTGAGTATTGCCGGAAAAAGCTACTATGGAAGCGATGAATTCAAACAGCTGGGGTTGGAGATGGATCCGATTTCCAAATTTGGTGTGGGTATCCTGAGCTGTTTCATGGTTGCCGACAAGGTCCATATCAGTACCTTTAAAGATCCACACATTAAAAGTGACAGTAAGGTTATAAATATTGATATTCCCCACGTTGACCAGCAGTTCCGGGTATCTGCAACCAACCACGAGTATGAGCCAGTGGGAACCACAGTAACGGTTTATGTTTCAAAGAATAAGATCAGAGGCAAAGTTGATGAAGATCCACGGATTGATATCACTTCTTATCTGAAAAATCTTACGGGATATATTGATTTTCCGATATATATCAAGGAAGGAGGCAAAAGTACTGTTATTGTTGACCCGCTCGATAAAACAGATAGTTACCCTGGATATGAAGTTCACAGGTTGGATACCGCAGTTGATTTCAGCAAGATTTTTTTACCACAGAGCCTGAAACTTGCCAGGGAACATTTCACGGTAAAACAGATTTCGATCCATGATGATCTGAAAATGGAAGGGGTTACCGGATCCGTCAGTTTTATAATTCCGAAAGATCCATTTTTAAAAATTGCCGGTTATCCCAGCAACAAACCCGAATATTCACTGGTATTTCCAGGAAAGAGGACGCAAGACAGGATAGTAAAGATAAGATCCATCTGGAGTTCCTACAAGCACGCAAACCCTGGCAGAGATTATCCATATGGACAAAGTTCATATTCGACCGAACCTTACAAGGTTTACCTAGACGGAATTTTGGTTCCAAGAGCGATTCCGCCAACTTCCGTCGAGGGAGGTTCCTTTGAAGGACACCTGTCAGAGGATTTCTTTGATTATTATCCGATGGAAAGGTTTGTTGTTCCCCAATTGCACGTGCAGTTTATCAAAAATGATATCAGGCAGACAAATATTTCCAGGACCGAGATCAGGCAGCAGGCATATTTTTGGGACGAGGCTTTAGCAAAGAAACTCTATCTGTATATCATTGAAATACATAAAGAAAAGCTTATGGATCCTGATCTGAAGAAAAGGATGATGTATATCAATTATCTGATTTTCTTTTATCGCGTCCCACTTAGCGTAATAATTAAATTCATCGGTCTGGAGAATGCCCCCCTGATGACTGTTAACGAGCAGGGAATCCTAAAATTTGATACATGGAAAAACCATATGGGCCGACCCGTCCATTTTCAACCGTCTTATACCTACTGGTTTAGGGAAATGGTCCTGAAGGAGTTTGACGAACGGCATAAATTGGACGAGAATCTGCTGGACTGGAGAGGAGATACCTTTGTTATCAGTGATATAAGCTATCCTGAGCTTTATAAGAAAAAAGGCTCAGTGCAGGCTATTACGGGAAGTCTTCTGGCTCAGTCTTATATATTCCTTAGCCACACTTTTTGTTCATTCCACTTTGTGGAATCACCCTGGTTTGGTGGACCGCCACTGATCCAGGCCAGATGGGATCCTTCGGTAGCGACCTGTTCACCTGAATATTTCGAGATATTGACGAAGGCGGCAGAAAATATCGAGACCGTGGAAGAGGAATATTTCGGGCAGCTGCTATATGAGATCCGTGAAGAGCTTCATGAATATATCGATGTATTCCCACAGATCGGTCCATTTCAAGAGCCCTACGAAGATGCCATGGGTTATGGCACGGGAATACTAAATCAGCGACATCCTTTCACAAAAAGATTACTTCGGATTTTAGCGAACATCGCAGTTCTTGAACAAAAACCAATAGCAAGCTCGGCAGAACTTGCGCAATTGATAGACAAGGTCATGGAGTTGCCATTTTTTGATCATAATACTTATTTTGACCATGAATTTTTACTGCATGAGACCAATATGGTAATCGATGAGATCAATGTTATGATCGAAAGTGGACAGCTGATAAAAAATTATGAACCCCTGGAACATCTTTCGATTGAAGTTTTTGTGGAAGAGACGATTTTCGAGACGGAAAAAGGGAGTTACTATCAGTTTTTTAATATGAGTGACACAGAAGATTATGGTTTAAATCCTTTTTATTCACATTCGTTGTAAATGAATGTAAGTAATATGCTTCGTCTTTTTCCGTAATTGCTGCACTGTTTATAACGATACAATCTGTACTGTTTTTTTTGGTCTTTGTGGTTCTACCTGTGTAGCACAACACTGCAGAGATTCTGGAATTTGCGACTGAATGTGGCGAAATTTTCGGGATAGCTGGAGTTGAAGTAGGATATCAAAATAACGTAAAAATGATCAATATTTAAGAACATGCTTTTCTGGACGAAATGCTTAACAAACTTAGTGGGGAACAGAAACCTAATTTCGGAACAATGACGCCTCAGCACATGATCGAGCATCTTTCACTTTTTGGAAGATTTTCCAACGGAAATGAGCCACAGACAAGCTATTATACGAGTGAACAGGAGAGTCTCGTAAAGGAAAATGGTTATTAAAAAAAATATATGCCAAAAGACTTTAAGCACCCTGTTCTGCCCAAAGACATGCTTTTATTACTAAAGTGTTCAACATTGGCAGATGCCATTGGAGAATTGAATGTAGAGCTGGGGGAATTCAGGGAGTATTTCAGAAAGAATCCAGAGGTATACCCTGTAAATCCCATAATGGGTGAGCTGAACTTTAGTGAATGGGTGATATTTCACAACTGTTATTTTACACATCATTATAATCAATTTGGACTACTGTTCTATAAAGAAAAAGAAGTAAATTTGCTCAGGACAAAATAATGTGGACAAAACAGTCCGATGCCCAGTTTGGGTGCAAACAGGACTGTTCTTTAGATTTGGTGCCTCTTCTTGGGAAACTAGCGGTAGGTGCAATGATGATTGCAGCCGGCAGTGGTATGACTTTAAGCTGCTGGACGATGTTGATTGTTGGTTTAGGGAAGGCATAAACAAAAAAAAATAAGATAACTATGCCAGAATTCAGATTTTCATTACCTGCCATAACTGCGCTATATAACGATCAGCAACTGGCTTACAATCCAAGACACTCTGTGTTGGTAACGGGAGGACCGGGCAGCGGTAAGACAGTTGTTACCATTTTTAGGTTTTTAAGGGCTATCGGTGAGGAGCAGGAGATTATGCTTTTTACCTTTAACCGGACACTGATCTATACGATAAGAGGAATGTTAAAAGCAAGTGCCGAGGAACTTTTTGGTGAGCTTAATGAAGATCAGATTGATGATATTGTCAAAAATAGGCTGTCAACATTTTATCAGTGGCATAAGGACAACGTCGCTTATTTCAATGAAGATGAAGACAGCGATGTTATGGGTGAGAATTTTCGGAGGTATATCCGAAAAAAACGTAGTCAGCAAAAGTTTGATGAACTATTTTATGATGAGGGTCAGGATCTTCCGGGCAATGTTTACAATAATACTTTTGACCTGTCAGAAGTAGTAACGGTAGGAGCTGACAGGGCGCAGAATTATAGAGAATTTTATCCACCTGACGAGGTAGAAGACATCATTCTGGACAACCTGCGAAAGCAGTTTAGAGCTGACCAGCAATATCTTGGCGGAAACTACAGAAATGCGAGACAGATATTTGATCTGGCGAAGAATTTTGTACCAGATGATCTCCGTGTTCAGGATATAGATTCTTCGGAACTGTCACCTGGTAACCGACCTGAGATCAGAATCGGACTTTCCCATGGGAAGCAGATGGATTTAATTATAGAAATTATTGAAAATAATCCAAACAGTAACATCGGAATCTTAGTTCACTTCGGAAACGAAGTGGAGACCATAAAAAATGAACTAATATCCAATGGGTACAGATGTGATGAAGACGCCCCGGTAGAAAAGTCCTTTTCGTATTATTATAACGAGATGAGTGCTGCGGATGAGGAAGTTTTAAAGCGAAAATTCCGGACACCTTTCATAACGACCTATGAATCATGTAAAGGTCTAGAATTTGATATCGTGATCATGGCTTTATTTGAGCTTTCCAACAAAGCAATGATAACTAAGAACAGAAGCGACAGATTTTATGCCACAAGAAGTCATTATTATGTTGCGGTGACAAGGGCCAGAAATGATATTTTCATTTTATGCAACAGAAAGCCAGATGTACTGGATTTTTATAATGAAAATGCCCAGCAGGATATCCTGGAGGGTTTATAGTAATTCAAAAAAGGAAGATTAAAAATGGCTAAAGGAAATAGAAGAAATAAACCCGTTGATAAGAAAGATACAAAAAAGCCGCAAGATAGCAGAAGCTTTTGGGAGAGGGCTATTTCGCCTAAAGATAAAGAAAACAAGAAGGCTTCAGATATAGAAGAAAGAAATGTCGATGGCGGGGAGCAGGTTGCTGGTCAGGCACAAATAGACCACGATATAACGACGGTAAGAGATGAAAAAAAGATATCCGTGGAATCTGAACAAGAGACGTTAGATAATGTTGGCAGGCCCATCATGCTGCAAGAAACGAATCACGGGCCCGAGAATGATGTAGATGACTCCGCTAGGGACTCCAAGACTGACAATGGTCAGGATGAGCAAAGTCAGAATTCTGAGCTCTTGACTATGCAGCAACAAACTGAAACCAAGGAGAACAAAGATGGATTATCAGATAGTGGGGCTATGGAAGTTCGAAAGGAATTTTTACAAGGAAGTATTTCTTTTGATGTCGATCGAAATGATAAAGCAGATTATGGGCCTACTGATAAGAGATCAAAAACTGACCGAAATAACGTGGAAATGGACAAAATCAATTTTGATCTATCAAAACCTGTTTATGTGGAGATCCATAAAGGTAATATATTTCATTATTACACTTCGGGACTACTAATGCCTTCCAGTTATGTAAAGAACCGGGCGTTTACCGATATTCAGACTGTAAACGGAAACTTTCTTGTTCTGTCCAACAGTTCATCACATTCCTCAAGCGATCATATTCTACTGGAGATAGATGTATTACAGATAGAAAATCAGGATATTACGGTCTTTGATAATTTTGCGCTTTTGGCTGTACCATTGCCAGTTACCAGAATAAAAAAAATAATTGTTCAGAGCAATGATCTAAAAAGTGCTATTCTCAATGATTCGCTTCTGTTCAATGGAGGATTCATTCCTGAGGACATAATAATTGTCAGGGAGGTCGTTATCAGGCAGCAGTTCAACTTTAAAAGTTTAGAAAAAAAGGGAAGTGAAGATTATCAGTCAAAAATTGATAAATACGACCGAATTCTTGGCCTTTTGGCTTTTTTACGCAATTATGATCTTTTAACCGTTGATAAGAGCAAAGTATTTAGGAGTCTTTCTCAACATTTTTTCTATGCTATGCAGGTTCTGGATGAAGGATTCGGAGTTGAAATTGTACAGAAAAATACTATTTCGGAATTTTATAGTTACCTGTTCAATGAAAATTGTCCACCTGACAAATCGCTCTTGAAATGGCTTTTTGCAAGGGTTCAGATAGAGGAAAATTTTACCGATGCAGATACTTTGGACTTTGGGAAGATCCTGAAAGCCTCTGGCGAGGATTCGCCAGCTGTTAAACGTGTTCTTTCACTACTTGTGAGTAACGTTGAACGGAAAAAGGCGCTAAAGGAAGTTGAAGAGTCCAAGCAAAAATCGGCATTGCCGCTGTACGTATTTGCTTTCCTGAGAAATTACGGAAATCTTAACGGAATAGAGGTTGCCAGAAGGGATATCGCATCCGTTTATTCACGTTCATTCGGTGAATATGCATTTGCGGTTCTTGGATATTTTTATGGTTATAAAAATTTAAGAAACAGTGAGGAGCGACTTAGTTCCTCTAACCTTGCTTTATCCATGGTCAAAGGGAAACAGCCGATCAAATTCCAGCTGTCCACCCGTTTTGATTATGTGGTTATTGAACTAGTCTACCGTTTTGTATTTGAAAGTCTGGTCGGTATTACAGCTGAGACTATCAGGATTAGGGAGGATATTGAGGATGAAAAGGTAGGAAAGAAAATACCGGGCGAAAATTTCCCTGTTTTTGAAAAACTTCTTTACGGTAAACTTTACAGTAGTATATCGTTCGTTGATCCTTTTGAAAAGTTTATCGAACAGATTTCGTTTCTTCCACAGGAGATTCCGTTTTCATCAACATTTGGAACGTTCTGCCATAAAGCAAAAATAAAGATTCTACCGGTGAGCATAACTGAGCTTGGGGATGCCGCTTACTTCCTAGACCGTGTTTTTTTCGCCAAGAAGGATCTTTTACGTTACCTGTACGACAACAGGGACAAAATTGACATGGAGGAAATGCAGCTGAGAATTCAACTTGAAAAAAAAATAGTCAGTAGATAATGATTTTGCAGGATTTTCAAGATACAATTCTTCAGCTGAACGCACAGGAGATCATCGGGCACATCTCCATAAACAGAGCTAGTCTGAAGCTGATGTTCATCAACCTTGATGTCAATAGGGGAAATACGGATCTTGCAAATCAGATTCTGGTACTTTTAAGTACCATGCAGCTTGATGATCAGACCGAAGGATCCGAGGAAATACAGTTTTTATTCAAAGAACTGGGTTTTTATTTCAAGAGAGCAAATATACTTGCCTCGGTAATGAACTGTTCGAACCATATTGGTGAAAACATCTTTAAGAATAGACTCAGGGCATGGATGCACCATAGGCAGTATAGAGATGCGGAATCGCATTGTAGGCTTTTTGGGAAGTATCTTGAAAAACTATCATCGGCGATAACTGATGGGGTGGAGGATTACGAAAATGACGTACTACGTGATCTATACACCTATCACGTGCAGACTGCTGCTCTACTTGAGGGAAAAGGCAAAATAGCTGCACTACATACCTTCGAAGAACTCTTTGAAGATCCTGATTTGCTTCAACAGTATCCTATACTTGAGATCTACCAACAGAACCGCCAGCAGTTTACCGCAGAGATAGCGATCGAAGATGAAGTTAAAAAAATTTATGAGCCTTCTATTTTCACAGAAGCGCTGTTTAACAATAAGTTTCTTGATTATCTCCGTAACCATCCCAGAACGGAATGGCATGAGATTTTGCTGGGCTATGACCAGTATACCGTCAGGAAAAAGATCATTAATTTTGGGCAGGCACATTTTGATGATTTATATGGCCATCTGACCAGTAATGATATTGTTAAACTTTACTGTTATTTTAATATGCGCAAACATTACTACTCCTCCTTGTATTTGTTTGAGCGTTTCAACCATATAGCTCGATTTCATGGGACAAACGGCAGGATTAAGTTTATTGATGTAGGCTGTGGTCCGGCTACTTCGGGCATAGCACTGGTAGACCATCTCTATTCGGATAGTGGTGAACTTGTTTCTTTTGACTATTTTGGTGTCGATTATTATGGGTCGATGCGTGAGGAGGCTGAATACATGATGCAGAACAGCGCATATAGCGATCAGGGTACGACGTTTTATCTTGCCGATCTTGCAGAACTGGGCTATGAGCTGCTAGACAACGCAAATAGCATTTATATAAATACCTGTTACCTGTTTGCAAGCGACAGTCTTAATGAGAATAAACTAGCAGAGGATGTGATGCACATTAGAAAATCTAAGCCTGATGTACCCTGTTACCTTCTGTTCCAGAACAGCACGGACCCTGCTAAAAATGTGAAATATAACAATTTTAAACGACTGCTGAGATATGTGGAGCCTCCCATATTTTCGACTACTGCAAGGGTCAGTTACAATAACAGAAGGAGCAGCATGTTTGGTCCGACACACGAGGATGTATACTTTGAAATTTTAGAATTAACTTAAAAATGTACGATTTATTTAATCCACTACCGGATGATATGGACAAAATCCCATCAATAAATGAAGGGATAGATTTAAGTGTAATCAGAGGACTTGGATATATTCCCAATTTTATCACAGGTGCAGAGGAAAAAAATCTTTTGGAGTCCATTAACAGGGAGCCATGGCTGAATGATTTAAAAAGACGTGTTCAGCACTATGGTTATAAATACGATTATCGTGCGCGCTCGTTGAATTATTCCATGTATCTTGGAGATCTCCCGGCATGGGTAGATCCTGTTGTTCATAAAATGCGGCGCAGAAATTTGATTGATCAGAATTTTGATCAGTTAATTGTTAATGAATATCTCCCAGGACAGGGTATTGCCGGGCACGTTGACTGTCAGCCATGTTTTGGAGAGACTATCTTTGCACTCAGTCTAGGGTCAACATGCCTAATGGATTTCATCAATATTGAAAGTAAAAATATAGTTTCACTTCTTTTGGAGCCTAGAAGCCTGTTGATTATGTCTGAGGAAGCCCGTTACAAATGGACACACGGTATCGCCGGGAGAAAGACTGACGTATATAAAGGACGTTCTTTTCCTAGGAAAAGCAGGGTTTCGCTGACTTTTAGGAAAGTTATTTTCTAAATTAGTTTTGGCTATTGCAGAGCTGTGGAAACCAAATTCAAAGAAACCGGATAAAAAAATAGCTACTAGATGCCTAATACATATTGTTTTTGGTCTAAATAATCAGTTCCGAATTAAAGGTGGTGATCAAACTAAAGTTTTCATTAAGGAATTAAGATTTAATTAGTCGAAATTGCCAATATAAATTGTGAGCTTCAAAATTTTATCATTTTGTAGATCATAGATTCCCTAAAAAACAATTCCTCAGGTATCTAGATCAGATTTACACATCACATTAACATTTAACGGGGACCTGATAAAAGCTGGATCGAATTCTTACTCAAAGACGGAAAACTGGTGAATGCCTTTGATTTTTTTAACATGGGATTGCACATTGACAGGTATAATACGCAACGTACATATGCACTTCAAAAATAAACGGATTATCGTTACTTAAAGTTAATACCTTTTATAGATGAAAGATGGTGTGCTGAGGCTAATCGGTGAATTTTCAATCAATTAAATATTTTTGATATTCAAAATTTGTTGATAATAAAAATGGATAGCCGTAATACTTTACTTTTTGTTTTTAATATATTTGTTTAAGAACATCTTTTTTAATCTATTACTAATACTTTTTTTAGCCATTTGAGTGAAAATTTAAAACCTGATTTCAACTTTGTGCGGGTTCTCAGTGAGAACGAAACCTATAAACTTCTTTTTCCTTCAAAAGAGGTGGGAATGGCGATTGTCATACTCTATGAGAGAATTGTCAATAAGGAATTTGATGACGACAAGTTCTCCGAAAAAGATATCCATACGGCATTTGAGGAAATTTATCAGACCAATATGCGGTATCCCAAAGAAGTGTACAGTGGTCATATTATGGATCTTCAGGAATATTTTTTGGATTATGACCAGGAAAAGCAAAAGTATTATTTTAAGGATTATGCCAATAAATTCTGTCTGCATGCAAAGGATACGCTGAAGGGCGCATTTAACCCCACAAGAATCCAGCAGATATGTTCCCATCTGAGTTCAACACTCAAAAATTCGGATGATCCCAGATTCTGGCTCGAGGAAACGTTTAAAAAATTTGAACCGGACCTCAGGGAGCAGCTTGATTTTTTGGACCGTCAGATTGTGCTGTCCGTTGAGGATTTAAAAAATGAGACGAATTTTTCGGATCATAGTTTTATTGATGTACTTGTAGCCACACAGGAGCGGTTGTCACAATCGCAAGCACATGTGCAGGAGCTCCGTTCGGCGTATTCAGAAACCAATAATATCCGTGCTACCTTGGATAATATAGATTTTACTGATCCGGTAATCAATGATCTGATCTTGGAGGTTCATGCGTGCCTGAGATACATCAATGACAGGCTCAATTCACTCGACCGGAAATTAGACCGTATTCAACCCAAGGTCCGCAAATTATTTTCCACATTGAATAAGCCTTCGTTTAGTTCAAAAGTTGAGAAATTTATAATCCATCTTCTGAATGAAAGTGTTTTGGAGAATAGGAATATTGTTTTTCCTGGAAACATTAAGCCACCACAACTGCACATCGATACACCTGAATTTACTATTGTAAGCAGAGATAAGGAGCTATTTCCACCAAAGCCGAAGGAAAGAAAAACATATGTTCAAAATGAGGAAATCATACAGGAGAATGTAGAAAAGGTCAAAAGGGAAATCCGGGAGATGGAAGTTATTGGCAAGTGGGAGAAACTGATATTTGCGGAGCTTGAATTAAAAGGCGAGATCAGATTATCAGCCTATTTTTTTGAGATACTGAGAGATTCCCAGAGCAGCCAGATTGCGGTAACTGTTTTGTTCAACGTTATAAAGCAGGTATATGCCAGTGAGGGTAAATTTAAACTGTTAACAGAAAAAACTCTGCAGAGAGATTCTGAACATAAAAATATTGGATTATGGAAAATGTCAATTATCAGGACATAATGCTCGATTTCCTCTATGATGAGGAAGCACGGGAAATTTTTGCCACAATTGATTATCAACTGAAGGATGGCGTGCATTTTCAGGATAGCGGGAGCCAGACCAGATACTTCGCCTATATACAGCGGAATATAAAAAGTCTTGTGAATTATTACCATAATTTTTTTGGTGTGGGGCTGAGTGAGGGGGGCGAGAGTCCGGACAATTATTTTTATTTGGATTTCTATGGAAATGACCGTGGGAAAATTTCCTCCAGGCACCGTAATATCCTTAAAAGCGAATATGTGATCATCGGCTTTATACTTTATAAAATCGTATATATTGACAATGATTTATTGCTCGATTCTGTCCAGAGACTAAAGGAAAAGATCCGGATCGACTATGATGATTATAAAAGGGGCATTTATTATCTGATCGCAAAATCAAAAAATATCGGTCCCGGCAATGTAAATGACACGATGCTGGATTCCACTGTACAGTCAGCTCTGATCGAGTTCAAAAAGATCGGATGGCTGATTTTAGAAGGCGATGAATTCACCGTGCTACCGGCGTTTGATAGGTTGATAAAGATTTATGAGGAATACATTGTGGATATTGATAATACGTTAAATGAACTGAAATGAAAGATTATCCGCGAATAAAAAGACTGTCAACATTAGGAATCATCAGGCATCAGCACTTTGACTATGAGTTCGGGCCTTTCAGAACGGATTTTGTCGGGGAAGGGGGCGCAGGTAAAAGTATGATTTCCGATCTACTTCAGCTGATCTTTGTTGGGGTCCGTTATTTCCATTCTCCCACCAAAGGTAGTGGTCCCAGAGAGGCTAAGACTCTGGTGTTACGATCGGAGGGAAAGGGTACTGATATGGGCTATGCATTTTTGAGCCTTGAGCTCAAAAAGAACCAATATGTGATCGTCGGGATATATCTGGAAAGTTCGGGCGCTGCAGAGATGTTCATTGTTCAGCAGGGGAATAATTTTGAAGCCGATACGAAGCTAGCAACGTTTGGCCAGCTGCTCGGTGTTGCTGAATTCCAGCGGGATAATTCCATTTTGCCCATCAATGAATTACGTGACCACATCATTGATAATTTTAACCTGACCTGTGAAAGCTGGGAGAGGACCCAGACCTACCATAAGATTTTATTTAACAATGATATTCTGCCGCTGGATCTTTCGGTAAGTAACCAGGCATTGCATAATTACGCAAGGATTGTTCAGGCTTTTTCGCGGGAATCGCTAGATATGGATAAGAGTGTCAGCTTGCAGTCTTTTCTGTTCGGTGATGAGAAAGAAAAAGAATTTTATAACAGGTTTGAAACCACGGTTGAGGAGCTGCAGGGTGATGAGAAGCAGTTTCAGGATAATGTCGCGGAAATAGATAAGCTTAAAATTAAGCAGCAGAAACTCAGTGATCTGCTCGATCTGAAGGTTTTAAAGGAGCGTCTTTTTAAAGACTATATCGAAGCCGAGTATGATTTCCTGGGCCAGCAACAAGATGGTCTATTTAAGGAGCTCGAAGAATTGATACTAAAATATGAAGAAAGCACCAGGCTCCTTCCACTTCTTGAATCTGTTCTTTTAAAAAAAATGGAGGAAATAGCACAAGTGCAACCTGTAATTGAGAAACGGGTTGAGGATGCTCTTGTTCTAACAAAGGAATGGACCGATAAACGTAAGAAAAGAGGTGATTTCTTGCGCTGGCTGGATGAGCTGGAAATTTCTGCCGAACAGGTTCTGGCCAAATACGACAGCTATCAGGAATCCAAGGATAATATCCGAAAGATAAATGAACTTGAAGCGCAGATTCAAAAGAATAAGATATCAACAAACCTGCTGGCCAATTATTCGGGAAAAGCAGTACTTGTACAGATCCAGCATAGTTGTGACCTATTGCAACAGGAAATCGAATTTAAAAATAAGCTTCGGTCCCTAAACAACCTGGATGAAGCCACTTCTATTGCCAGATGGGCTCTTGAAACAGACAGTGTTTTGAATCAGAGACAGGAGGGAATCATCAGAATGTTCCAGAATCAGGACATCAGGGTCGATCAACCGCAGGATAAGCTGTACAGATATCTTCCGTCGCCGGAGATATTGATTCACGGGGAGATTCCAGTTTATAGCGAAGATGAGCTTGGATTTTGGCTAAATCTCAATGGTGTTCTTGAATTTATTTCAAAAGATTTTGAGCCTGTGTTCAATACCGGAAACAAAGATGACATCAAGAAATATTTTGAGGTCCAGACCAGTAACATCGCTAAGGATATAGAGGGTTTAGAAAAGAGTTTAGCAGATTTAAGTGTTCTTTACGGGATTCTTGAAGAACTTGGAGATGCCGATGAATATGTTAAAGCCTGGGGGGCAAAGTGGGAGCTGGATGTGCAATTACAGTCCCATGAACTGTTTGCGTTAAAGAAAGATGAGCTACTCGATCATTTCAATTTAGTAGGTGATAGTGAAGTGCCGGTAAAGGCCATGCAGTATGAAAACACCTACAAAGCATTAAAAAAGAAAGAAAATGAGTTGATAACCTTATCGACGAATCTATCGCAGCTGGAGAAATCTTTTATTGATGTGATATCCGATGGACAGGTTGAAGAGATAAAAAGTAAATGGCGTTTTGAAGTTTCTGGGCAGGGAGCGACCAGCAGCGATCTGGTAGATGATACTGATAATGCGGAGTTTTATGGTAATTTTTTTGGAATTTACAAAAATCAGGAGAAGTATTATGCTGGTTCAGAAAGGATCAAAGAACTGGATCGATTGATAAATGAAGTAAAGTCGAAAAGGAATGATGCGTACGGTAAGTGTCCGGAACTCTTTGTTTCAGCCTATGTTCCCAAGATCAGGCAATATGAGGAGGTTGAGAAATTGCGTGAAGATAGTTCTGCAGCAGAAAATAAATATATCGTCAAATATAATATCATTGCAGGGGAAAATTTAAACAATAATCTCAAAAGATTCGAAGATTCGGGGGATTTTAGAGATTTATGTTCAGAGATCTTACCTCCCGAAATTCTAAATGACGAGAATATTCTGGACCGGGATGTTATTGAAAAAATAGGAAAATATCTTGCTGATATAAACTTAAAGAACAGGAAATTGAATTCCCGTAAGCTGAATAAACTGGCTCTGATCATTGAGGATGTCTGGCTTGAGGTCAGTACCCAGTTATACACCGTACGAAACATCCGGAATTTTCTGAACGATGATCAGAAAATAATCTCCGGCGGTCACAGGGCTACCTTGGCTGAGATAAAAGAAAATTCACTTTCAGCCGACTGGATGAAGATCTTTGTTGAGAAGATCAAAAAAGACGGTGAGCTTGGCTCTGATGGAACTTTATTTGAACAGGAGAAAGGAATTACCAATGAACTTGAAAAGTATCACAACTTAACCCATAAACTTCAGGAGGCCTATTACCGCTCGGGCGGTGACCGGAACCTTAGACCAAAAATTAAGGAGCTGTTAAATCCCAAGTCATATTATGGACTTAAATTTTCAATGGTAAACAGTTCCGGCAAGAAAAATGACGGAAGTACCAGTCAGACCTATTCCGCAATTGCACTTTTGTGTATAGCCAAGTTAGCGTTACTTGACAAAAAATCTGGCAGTAAAGACAAGCATGCAGTTCGTTTTATGGCCATTGATGAAGTGGCCGGTTTGGGGAAAAACTTTGACATGCTATATAAAATAGCTGAGGACAATGATTATCAGATCATTTCCATGTCAATATCTCCCCATAAGATAGATGCCGCTAAGCAGAATATCTACCTGCTGCATAATAGTGTGGAGGACGATGAGGTAAATTATGATCCTGTCCCAATATTTGGCCTACTTGAAAACAGAACAGTATGAGAACAGTAGAATGGAAATATTTGAGAGGCCTCCATGAATTATATGTAGGTGGTAAAACAAGGTTAAAAATACTGAATAATAGTTATATCCAAAGGATCATTTTTACACAAAAGAAGCTTATAAGGTATCAAACGGGCAATCATCTGGTTCTGGAGTCCTCGCCCAGGTTCAAAGCTTTTTATGAAAATGAATTTTTGCAGACTTTTCTCTATTACAATAAGTTTTTCGAGGAATCGGGGTTGGAAAATAACAGCAAGAAGAATTTCACGGAACAAGACCTGAAGGCTCTGATATTTGTTTTTTACAATAAACAGGAGATCAAAAATAGGATGACCACCAGAAAAAAGCTTTCAGCGGAGCTTTTTAGAAAAGAAAATTCAAAGTATATCGAGAACAGGCCTTCTCTGGAGAAAGCAATATTGCAGCTTCTGGAGGTAGATTCATTTCCTGAAAATGATCCAAAAAATCATCAATGGAGATGGGTTGTTGACTGCCTGGAGCCACAGATTATTGTTCTTTGCGAAAATCTTGATTGCCTAAAAGTACCTGTTGAATATAAAAATAACAACATTGAACTTTGGTATGTCGGAGGTAATAATACTAAACCCCTGGTGGACATTTCGGCGGATAAGCTGGGCCTGCCCATCTATTATTTTTGCGACTGGGATTATAACGGTCTAGGTATCTATTGCCAGGTGAAAAATATCTTTAAAGAAAAGGGAAAAGATATAATACTCATTGAACCTCCTGAAAATGCTAAAAAATTACCGGTCTCGGTAAAACATCACAAAAGTAAATGGAGTCAGGAAAAGCAATTTTCAGGACTTGACCAGTCTCATTTTACGATTGGGCAGATTGAGGTAATTGATTCGCTTATTTCAAAAGATGAATGGATTGAGGAAGAATCTATTGATTTAATAGAATATTTAATATTCGCGTGTAGAAACTAATGACTCATTAATTTTAGTTTGTTAAGATTTTGTATGTTTTAACCAATATAAGGAGTTGTGGCAAATTCGTGGTAGATAATTTTTTTTAATAAGTCATTGATTAATAATGTTTAATTGCATTAGATGGTAATCTCTACACAGATCAGAACCAGTCTTTTCAAAATAGCATAAAAGCCTCTATTTTTATTCATTTTTAAATTACTGCCATGATTCTGCAATAAATATAAATCATGCTATTATCTAGTAGAACAGAATATGACCGAAGCATAAAAATTTTTTGTTAAAATATGTATGTAAACTCGTCAAATAATTTGTTCTGTTTTTCGTTTAAATATATAGGAGTTCTAACTAAAGGACTTTAATTAATACCACGCCATGCAAGCCGTTTATCTGTACATACGAGTCAGTACCGATGAACAGGCTGTAAAAGGATACTCCCAACGCAGCCAGTTGGACCGACTTGTGCTTTATTGTAAAGATCACAATCTCATTGTTACCAAAAACATTTTCGAAGACTATTCAGCGAAATCATTCAACCGACCGGAATGGAACAAACTATTCGCTGAACTTAAGCTCACTAAAAATCAATCTTCACTTATTCTCTTTACTTATTGGGATCGATTTAGCCGCAATATTATGGATGCTTATAAGATGTTAGAAAGATTGCAGAATATGAAAGTCTCCATTCAGGCTATTGAACAGCAGTTAGACTTCTCAATTCCAGAAAGTAAAATTATGTTGGCAATGTATTGGGCTACTTCTGAAGTAGAAAACGATAAAAGAAGCCGTAATGTGCGTTTGGGAATGCAAAAAGCAAGACTGGAAGGAAGATGGATCAACAAAGCTCCTCTAGGATATAGAAATAAAATCACATCTGATGGGAAAAAATATATAGAAATCTATGAACCGGAGGCGTATGTTATCCGTGAGGCTTTTACAGCTATATTGATACAAAATAAATACTGTTTAAATGATATATACAAAGAAGCGGTATCAAATGGGCTTAATTGTAGTAGAAGTGCATTTTACCGGCTGGTAAGAAATCCTATTTATTGTGGTAAAATAAAAATTCCGGCATTTGAAGATAAACCTGAAAAAATTGTTGAGGGTACTCATGAGCGTCTTGTACCTGTCGTTTTATTTGATCATGTTCAAAGAATAATAAAAGACGCAGATTTAAACCATCCTAAAAAATTAACTTCAAAAAGGATAGCTAATGAAAATTTAATTTTTAGAGGTGTCCTACAATGTCCTAATTGTGGAAATACGCTTACAGGAAGTGGATCGCAGGGACATACTAAAAAATATTATTATTATCACTGTGTGGGACACTGTTCA
>Ga0157375_10000226_pt1 | contig 52490 bp, 43 predicted proteins | sample M35metaG_FD_115311 | JGI IMG/M metagenome (GOLD analysis project Ga0157375, IMG submission 115311) | Miscanthus rhizosphere microbial communities from Kellogg Biological Station, Michigan, USA - M3-5 metaG | ecosystem: Host-associated > Plants > Roots > Rhizosphere > Soil | place: USA: Michigan...
CCACAGCTTGTGCTAAGTGCGACTAATCTGAATTTCGGCTCCGTTATCGTTGGCCAGACGAGCACTCAAACGGTTCAGGTGATTAATAGTGGCGGCTTAACGCTATCGGGGTCTGCCAGTGCGACCTCACCTTTCGCAATAGCAGGCGGCAGTCCATACAGCGTGCCGCCGGGCCAAACCGGACAGGTAGCCATCAGTTTCAGTCCGGCAAACGCGGGAGTTTCCAGCGATGCGATTGTATTTGCCAGCAATGGTGGCAATAGCGCCACCCCGGTCACTGGGATTGGACTTACAGCGCCACAATTGGCGGTCTCACCTGCAAGTATAAACTTTGGCACCGTGGCTGTTGGCGTTAGCACTCAGGCGAGTTTTGTCATCAGCAATCTCGGTGGAGCGCCTTTATCCAACGGCCTTGCAAGCATCAATCCGGGAGCTTTCAATATTCTCACAGGCACACCTTTCACTCTCCCCGGTTTTGGCTCGACCAATGTAGTGGTGCGTTTTGCTCCGGGCAGCGCAGCCAATTTTAGCAACGTGGTGGTCATTACCAGCGAGAGCGCCGGAGCGAGTACCAACACCGTCCTGGGCACGGGTGCCGTTGTGCCAATTGCAAACTTTGTGGGCAGTCCAAGGGCGGGACTCAAACCTTTGACTGTGACTTTCACCGATATTTCTTCTGGCACAATCACAAGTCGCTTTTGGGATTTTGGCGACGGAACGACTTCGAACGCCACTGCGAGCAGTGTTTCGCATATTTATAGCGGTGCCGGGACCTACAATGTCAGTCTCACTGTGAGCGGCCCAGTAGGGAATAATGGGCTTTTGCTGGGCAACTATATCGCGGTCACAAACGTGCCTCCGCAGCTTCAAGCGACCCCTGCCACTCTTGATTTCGGACAGTTGATGATAAACCAAAGCAGCACCCAAGCCTTTCAAATCGTAAATACTGGAGGTTTAACATTGAACGGAAGTGTAAGCGTTACATCGCCATTTATGATTCAGAATGGGAGTACGTATTCATTGGCGCCAGGCGAAACCGGAGTGGTTTCTGTGGTGTTCAGTCCTGTAACCGGCGGGACCTTCAGCAATGCAGCGATTTTCTTAAGCAACGGTGGCAATCAGTCCTATGCGACCACAGGCATCGGGCTAACACCTGCTCAACTGGCGGTCTCACCGGGCACGTTGGATTTTGGTCTTATTTCTGCCGGTTCAAGCGTCCAGGCCAATTTCCTTCTCACCAATCTGGGCAGCGCACCGATCAGCGGTGGCACGGCATCAGTTGTGGGTGGGCCGTTTGCGATTGTTTCGGGTACAAATTTCAGCATCCCCGGCCTCAGTTTCACGAATGTACGGGTGCGCTTTAATCCAGCAAAAGCCGGCAGTTTCAGCAACGCGGTCGTCTTCACAACGGCGAATGATGGCGGCAGCACTAATTCTGTCCTTGGCGTTTCGACGTTCTCACCGGTCGCCGACTTTACCGCGAGTCCAACAAGTGGGTCAAAGCCTTTGGTTGTGACTTTTACCGATCGCTCGTCAGGTTCAATTACGAACTGGTTCTGGGATTTTGGCGATGGCACAACGAGCAACAGCCTGTCAGGCGGGGTTTCGCACACGTATGGAATTTCGGGCACATACACAGTCTCTCTTGGCCTGGCAGGCCCGCTTGGCTCAGACATGCGCACCCGCACCAATTTGGTCATCGTGACGGACGGATTGCTTATTACAAGTGTTCGTCCAATCGGTCCGGACGTGCAGATTAAATTCAATTCCAAGGCTGGTGAGTTCTATCGAATTGAATACAGCGATTCTCTATCGCCGCCCGATTGGAAAACCGCGATTAGTGTTGTTCCCGGCAATGACGATACTGTCACATCGATCCATGTTGACGGTGCTGGACGCCCATCACGCTTTTACCGCGTAGCAAAGTTGACTAATGCTGATTTGTTACCCGTGGCAAATTTCACGGCGAACCCAATCTTTGGCCGGACTCCTTTGACCACGACTTTTATCGATACTTCAGCCGGTTATGTTACAAACCGTTTCTGGGATTTCGGCGACGGATCCACTACCAACACGACCGCGAGCATCGTTTCACATACCTACACTTCGGCTGGCGCTAGGACAGTCAGTCTCACTGCCAGCGGCCCATTTGGGGATAGCAACCTTACTCGGCCCAATTATATTGTTGCGACTGATCTGTTGGTAATAACCAGTATTCAAAACTCTGGTACCAATGTGGTCATTCGTTTCACCTCGAGCGCGGGCGCATTCTATCGTGTCGAGTACACGGATGGGCTTGTGTCACCTGTTTGGAAAACCGCGGTGGATCTCGTTCCAGGAACTGGGAACATTGTTACCAGCATACACATCGGCGGCCTTTCACAGTCTTCACGATTTTACCGTATTCATCTCCTCAGCCTCGAGGAAGTGTCACCGTCGGCGGACTTTAATGCGGATATCACTTTTGGGTTAGCGCCCCTCCAGGTGAATTTTGTCGATACATCGGGCGGATATATCACGAATCGCTTCTGGAATTTTGGTGATGGCGCAACGACGAACACCTCGTTGCCGACAGTTTCTCACACCTACACTTCTTTGGGATCCAACACGGTTGGTTTGACAGTCACAGGTCCGTCGGGGGCCAGCACGACAATTCGTACGAACCTGATTATTGTGACCCGCCAAGTGCTCATCAATGGAATTCAGCTTTCAGGGGTCAATGTGACGATTAGCTTTTCCTCTGAATCAGGCCGGTCTTACCGTATTGAATATACAGATGACCTGAATCTCCCCTGGAATATCGCAGTGGATGCGGTCCCCGGGACTGGCGGGATCGTTTCTGCTGTTCAAGTCGGAGGCGGCAGTTCACCCGCTCGGTTCTTCCGAATTCGTCAACTTTAGCTCTTTAAAAGCAGGCACTCAGGGCTTAGGCTGCGATTTCAAAACAACCGTTTGCTTTTGCTCGCTGAGTGTGTTGTATTGAAACATCATTGGGGCAAGATTTGCCGGAACAAGCAAAGAAAGACCATTATGGAAACGATGACCGAGAATTCGACTATTCTGAATAAAACCAAGGAACTCTGCCAGGCAATCCTGGAAGAACCTAATATGAGCTCGATTCGCCAGCGAATGGACGCCTTTATGGGAAACGAGGAGGCGCGGTCTCTTTATGATGATTTGGTGACCAAAGGTCAGGCACTTCAACAGAAGCAACAGCTTTCCATGCCTGTAAGCGGGGAGGAAGTTGCCGATTTTGAACAGCATCGCACAGCCTTGTTTAATAATCCGATTGCTCAAGGGTTCCTCGACGCGCAAGAACAGTTGCATAAGGTTCAGGAATCTGTTCAGCAGTACGTATCCAAGACGCTTGAGCTGGGGCGGTTGCCGACAGATGAAGAAATGAATGGCGGTTCGTGCGGTCACGGTTGCGGCTGCTCGCACTGATTGAGGAGCGGGTTTTCATTGGCCTGCCAGGGTGTTGCGCATCCACGAGGATGTGAATTCGCGTCAGCGGGTTGGCAGGGAGCATGCGTCACCTGCGGTAATTTCCTTCTTTTGACAAATCCCGGCACAAGGGCATGATCTGAGGACAGTGGAGTAACTCGCTCTCCATCTTATATGCCTGTTCAATATAAAGATTACTATCAGATCCTGGGAGTCGCTCGCACCTCCAGTGACACAGAAATCAAGAAGGCCTTTCGCAAACTTGCCCGTGAATACCATCCAGATGTCGCAAAAAACAAAAAGCAGGCGGAAGAAAAATTCAAGGAAATCAACGAAGCCTATGAAGTTTTGGGCGACCCGGCCAAACGTAAGAAGTATGACGAGCTAGGTCCCAATTGGAGAGCTGGTTCGGAGTTTCGTCCGCCGCCCGGGTGGGAAAAATTTGGCACTGGCCGCCAGTATTCAGGGCGGGGAGCACAGGGCGAAGAGTTTGAGTTTCAATTTGGAGGCACCGGGTTCAGTGACTTCTTCGAGCAATTTTTTGGTTCAACGGGGGGCCGGGGCAGGGGCGCAGATTTTGGCCGGCGTCCAGGTCCGGTGGACGAGGATTTCAACGAGCGCGGGCGAGATATTGAGGGAGACATTATGGTCACTCTTGACGAGGCCACTCGTGGTTCCGTTCGATCGGTTCAAGTCCGGCACGCGGCCCCATGCGAACGTTGCGCCGGCACAGGTGTGCGTGGACGCCAGAGATGCGATGCCTGCGGTGGGGCGGGTCAGATCACCAGGACCGAGACCTATCAGGTCAAGATTCCCGCGGGTGTCGCAGAAGGACAAAAACTGCGCGTCGCTGGGAGGGGAGAGGCAGGGATGGGTAGGGGAGCGGCGGGCGATCTGTACCTCCGTGTTCGCCTGGCCAAACATCCAGATTTCGAGGTGGAAGACCATAACTTGATTTACGAGGCGGAACTCGCTCCGTGGGAAGCCGTTCTGGGCGCCAACATTTCGGTTCCTACTTTAAATGGCCGGGTAAATATCCGTATCCCGGCAGGAACGCAAGCCGGCCAAAAGTTGCGTGTCCGAGGGCGGGGCTTGCCTCTGCACGGCGGAGGCAACGGTGACTTGATGGTGATGACGAAAGTCGAGTTGCCGAGCACACTGACCGACTCCGAACGGAAACTGTGGGAACAACTTGCTCGCGAGTCAGACTTCAAGCCCAGGGAGTAGGTTCCCCTGTTTCCGATTGGGAACGAATTTTACCAACGTCCGGCCCGCATTTTGTGTTGTGAAAATTCTTCCAGCAGAACCGCCCGATCGGCTTTGACGTAATGCTCCGGGAGATAGCGGCGGTCAGAACACGCGAGCACGGCCGCCAGTTCTTGCAACGCCAGCAGCTCGGGGTCCAAGGGATCAATGAATGAGCTCACGGCCTGCTCCAAATCCTCGCGTTGCACGTCGTCGTCCCTTTTCGCAAGCACCGCCCGTTCTTTCGCGCGGATCAGGATGGATTCGACATCGCTGCCCGTCAAGGGCCTTGAGCCAAGGTTCTCTTTGATGCAGGCCATGATTTGATCAGTAAGAGAGATCTTTTTCACGCGGGCCACCGTTCTGAATAATTCGGTCACGTCTTCCGCGTTTTGAGCAGGAAAGAGCGGGATGCACAAACCAAAACGTCCCTGCCTTTTCATATCGATGGACAAAAGATCAGGTCTCGAAGTCATTGCGACCCAAAGCTCGCGTCCTCGCAAACTGGAATCTCCGATGTGTGCTGCGAAGGCTGCAAAAACCCGCCCGGACACGCCGCTGTCGCCATCAGCCTCTCGGCTGCCGAAAATAGCATCCGCTTCATCAACAACCACGATGACTGGACCCAAGGCCCGGATTGTCATCAAGATTCGCATTTGCTGGCGTTCGGTATCACCTACCCATTTGGAGCGGAATTCACCCATTTCCATAACGGGCAAACCGCATTCGCTCGCGAAACAATCGATCAGAAATGATTTGCCAACACCAACCCGGCCAGGCACCAGGACGCCTCGTTCGAGCACGTCTGTTTTTGCATTTTTGATGAGCCATGCCAGTTCACGGAGCTTCTGTTTCGCGGCTGCATGGGTGGCGACACAATCGAGGTTTATTCCGGGCTTCGGATCTTTAAAGCGGACCAGGCCCTGACAATACTCCTCAATCAATTGTTTTTTACTAACTGCCACTAGCTCCGAGGTGACTCGGGCGTTGTTGCGAATTGCTTCGGCAAGAAAATGGCGGATGCGGAGCAGGTTCAATCCAGATGATCGAGCCGCCAATTCCTGGGCAGTGAAATCGCTCCAATTTGAGAAAACTTTTCCGCAGGCCATCGTTTCGGCCCAGCCTGACTGAAGGAATCGAACTCTTTCTTCCGCGTCGGGCAAGTCAATGCGTACTTGGGCCACATAGGGATTTTGGAGAAGTCGCGCATTGAGTTCACTGGCGGACTCGGTGACCAGGATCACCCCAATGTCCAACCTGGCCATTTCAGGTGCGGCGGCCCATTTAAGGAAAGTTACCAGGTTCATTCGCTCATCGACACTGGCATTGGCCTCCTCACTTGCCGGAATGAGTTTTTCAGGAAAGTCGATAATCAGCGTAATTCCGCGCCACTTTTCCTTCTCTTCGGCGACGCGCAGGAAAAAACGGCGGAGCAGGGGAGCCAGGCGGACAAAGTCCCGCGGAGGTCCGGAGGCACGAAAGTTCGTGTTTTCGACGCTGTCATAAATTTCCAGCCATTCAAAAAAGCGTTTCTGCATGTCCGCCGACCCAAAAGTCAAACCATCACTGATATCATAAAAAAGCAGGCAGGCGCGCTCGGGGAAAAGACGGCGAACCAAAAAAGTCTTAAGAGAAACGTAGTCAACCCCCGATTGTTCCTGCACGGGAAAGAGATCAAAAATATTTCCATGAATGACAAAAAGGGAGTAAGTGCCGCCATTCCATCTGCGGGCAAGTTCCAGACCCCACCCGCGAAGCGGCAGGCGATTTTGGGGCGGCGTAGGGTTTCCTGCCGAAGCAGTTTTTGATGCGGGAACGGTTTCAATTTTCATAATCGAAACTCACTGGCAGCAAATTCAAGTTGAGCACTTCGGATTGCATTTAGATGTGGCGTTAACTCTTTTTTCATTGGTTTTGCTTTGCCGCATCGCGCTTTCTACCTTGAGTTGGACCGATGATCGGTGGAGGGGTGCGCTGGCCAATCGAGGCCTCATAACCTACCCGGAGTTCGGTCCCTGGCATATCTCCCACCAAATCTTTAAATTGGTCCAGCTCAGACAGCCATTTGTTTGTCTGATCCAGATGCTCGATCGTCGCATCGATCCTGGCAGTAAGTGTCTCCGCATTCTTTGTGGCAACGGCGTCGGCGCGAATCAATTTAACCTGCTGCTCGAGCCGATCTTCTTCCGAGCAGACGAGCGAAAGGTTTTGCTCGGCTTCTTCGAGGCGCTGCTCGCGCTTGCGAAGCACCTCCAGCCGTTCCAACCGCGAGTCCAAGTAACGTTTTCGAGCATCGAGGGCTGCATTTGGGGTCTTCTTAAGCTGCTCCACTTCGCTTTTGAGCCGAGTGGCTTCCGATTCAGCATCTTTGAGAAGACCGGGCAGGTTTTCTCGCCGCTCGATTTCGAGAAACCGCTCCAGGGAATCCTCCATTCCCAGGAGCCGCAAAAACGTCCACATCAGTTCATCGAGTTTGCGTAAACGAGGGTCGGTGGAGGAATCGGAGGAAGTCAGCAGGTTATCTGCGCTGGCTGTTTCAATATCGCGGCACACCTGGGCTAGAGTAGTGTAACGCCCGCGGCGTTCGGGTGTGAGTGAAGCAATCAGAACCTGGCGACGCTGCACAAATTCCGCTACTTTCTTCAGCTCTTCCTCCTTTTTGGCGGATTCACGGCGTCGGTCAACCCAACGCCGGAAAAAAGGAAGATCGGGCAGGTAAATCCAACCAAGCGTGTACAGCGTAGCACCGGCAATGAGCGGCAGGACCATTCCGCTCATGAACCCCGCTCCAAGCGTGACCAAACCGAGCGTCGCATGCTGCGGGCTGGCGAGAAACTCGCGGTGGTAGTTAGGAGCTGTCTCGTCCATGCAATTTAGTTATACCGGTTGCGTAAAGTGAATAAAATCCGAATCTCGCGACACGCTTGGCTGGATTCCGGTGCTTTGATTGAGGTTCATGTCACTGAAGTTTCGTCACAACGGGTGAGGGCGATTCCTCCTCCAACCGCCGCAACAAACCTTGGCAGAAATTGATAAACCATGGTTTGCGACGGCTTTCTTCAGGTGGCTCAGATGGGCGAGGCACTTTCAAGATCTCGACTAACCGTCCCGGCTTTGAAGCCATGACGAAAACCCGGTCTCCAAGGTAGACTGCTTCTTCCACCGAATGGGTCACGAGAAAGACCGTCGCCTCCTGTTCTTTCCACAGTTCAAGCAGCAACTCCTGCATACGCAGTCTGATGCCTGGGTCCAGAGCTCCAAATGGCTCGTCCATCAATAGAACGCGTGGCCCCAAAATAAGTGTCGCAGCCAGGGCGACTCTTTGCTGCATACCGCCCGAAAGTTCCGAAGGAAATTTGGATTCGCAGCCGTCAAGGCCGATCTTCTTCACCCATTCGCAAGCTCGATCTCTTCGTTCGGACCGCGAAATGCCGCGCAATCTTAATCCAAACGCGACGTTATCCAACACGGTCAAGTGCGGTAGCAGCGAATACCTCTGATCCACGAGCCCGCGATCAGGTCCCGGGGTTGATACAGGCTTTCCAAACACCAACACCTCTCCTTTCGTAGGGGGAAAATGTGGTTTAAGGCTCGCAATGGTCCGGAGCAAAGTGGATTTGCCGCATCCGGAAGGCCCAACAATGGTTATGAGCTCACCAATATCCGGAAGATCCTCGACCACAAAAGATACATCCTGAATGGCAACCTTTGCTTCGGCCCCGCGCCCAAAAGTTTTCGTGACGTTTTTGAAAACCACGACGTCAGGACGCAATGCTTTGATCTGTGCGCCTCCCGGGTGTGAATGCGTTTCCGAAGAGGGCTTCTGCGCATCCGCATTCGAAAGTTTTTCTGCTTCCCCCATGGTCATTCCTCCCGTCGATACGGAAACAGGAGTTCTCCGCCAATCCGCCAGGCCTGGTCGCAAGCAACAGCTATCAGCACAATCACGATAATCACGGCAAAAATCGCATCGGTATGGCTGCGCCGGCTGGAAACTTCGATCAACGCTCCCAGTCCGTATCGCGGTCTCACAAATACTTCTGCCATGATGATCCAGCCCCAACCGACCCCATACACGCCTCGAAGATGATCCCAAATGTTCGCTTTGGCTACGGGAAATAAAACGTGTCGTACTAGTTGCCACTGAGTGGCGCCCTTGGTGACAGCGACATCCAGAAACGCATCCGGGACGTCCGCAATGTCTTTGATCACGAGGGGCAGCAACGCGACAAAACAGCCGATGAAAAGAAACCCTACCTTTTGAGCCTCGTCCGTTCCGAACCACATCATGCTAAGTGGAATAAAAACGACAATCGGTACGTATGCTCCTGCAAGAGCCAGGGGACGGAAAAAAGCCGCAACCGACGAAAAGGTTGCCATGTAAATTCCGAGCGGCACTGCGATCACGGCCGCCAGCAGAAAGCCTGAAGTTACCCGCATCCAGGAAGTAATGGCGCTGCGCACGAGACCTTGCTCGAAATGAAGCGGACCGAACGATTTGAGCACCTCCAGCGGACTTGGAAGAATCAAAGGTTGGACGATTCTCTCACCCATCTCGCCACGAGTTAGCCCCCACCAGATCAGGAGTAGTACGCCTACAAAGACTGCTGTCAGTCCGATGCCTTTGATGTAGGTCAGCCGGGCCCGAACTCGCAGTTTGGCGAGACGGACCACCAGCGTCAGTACGAACACGAAGGCCAGAGCAAAAATCGGAAAGCCCAAAAGTCTTTGATCGTCTGTGCTCATGTGTAATGCAGGGAGCAGCAAACAGGGCGCCCAATCATGACAGGCTCTCCCAGATCAATTAGACTCCAGGGGAAATACCTTTACCTCCACTCGCCGGTTTCTCTTGTTGTTCTCGGCGTTGCTCGGATCAGTCGCTCCGGCCAGGGGATTATCCCAGCCGTTGCCGACCACTTTAAACTTATTCGGATCGAATTTGTATTTGTCCATGATCGCCCGCCGGACGGCATCTGCGCGATCGTAGGAAAGTTGGCGAACCAGATCGGTCGGCACGATGCCCTTTTTGCTGGCATCGGTGTTTCCCTCAATGACGATGTACGCATTTCCAAAGCGGCCGCCAAGTTTGCCAATCTCCTCGAGCGTCGCTGGGATGGTGTTGTCATACTCAGGGTTTAGGCTCGCTTTATTAGGTTCAAACGAAATCATGACCGCCTTCGTGAGGACCTGGCCTGCCCCAGCTTCAGGAGACATCTTCAGCAATGCATCGGGCTTGAAGGTCGGTTGTGAAAGATCACGCACTTCTTTGTATTCCTCCGAAAGAGCGGCTAAAACGGTGTGAGCTTTGATCTTGGCGGCAGGCACGGTTGCGGAGATCGTGCCCAAAGATTTATAGATCGTGGAAGCGCTATTCCACACCACCTCAAAGTTGGCAGGGTTAAAAGGATCAAGGAAAAACTTGGCGTTCTCGCGATAATTGGTGAGATGCGCATCGCCTTCAGCGATTCCGCCATCTTTGCCGACCATCGCTTTGCAATCTTCCTCAGGCAAATTAAAAGCGGTGTGTAGCGCGCGGGCGGCATTTGCCGGGTCCTTGCGCTCCATATCCATTCCCTCAAAAATCCCGCGCACCAGGCCGGAAACAATCTCCGGGTGATCCCGATAGAAATCGTTACGCACGGCCCAAACGTCGGCAATGAGATGGTTGGCAGTGCCCGTCGTGACCACCAGGCGAGTGCTCCCTTTGAGCTTGTCTGTGATATTATATATGTCCGGCGACCATCCAACAAAAGCGTCGTAGGAATTATCCTGTACGAAGATCTTGGCGGCTGAGGGGGCGTCTGCCGCCCATTTAAAATCAATTTCTCCGGGATCTATTCCCGCATCAATCAGAAGCGCCATAATGAAGTAGTGGCTGGGCGAATTCTGAGCCAGCACCACCTTTTTGCGCTTTCCGTTGTGACTTCGCATATCGTTGATGCTGTGAATTTCTCCACGCGCCACAATGCCGTCGCCACCGCCCGAAAAGTCAATTTGCTGACAGACCACCGGCACCGTTCTTGAGTCTTTCACCAACTCGGGAGCAAACAAGGCAATCATATCAAGCGTGCCCCATAGAATATGGCTTTGCCCACTGGCAAATAAATCGCGCGCCTTGACTGGATCATCAACAATGCTCAAGCGCACATAGAATCCATATTTTTTGGCAAAGACACTCTGGTCATTTGGCTCCATACCGGCATTGGCCAGAATAATGGGCGCCCATCCAGGCCAAACATTGATGGGAAACTGCACGATTAATTTTCCATCCTTCGCTCCTTTGGAATAATCGCTAGTCGCAGTAACTGCCGGGATGCCTGAGCGCTCTACCAGTGTGGCGGCATTTGTCCCGATCAACAGGGGAATGTCCGTAGGCGCCTTCTTACCTTCTTCGATTTGCTGTTTCACCTTCGCGACATCGATAGATTGGTTTTGCGGACGGCTTTGGGGTGCGATCTTATCCCACCAGCGATAGACGCCGAAACCAACGACGCCCAGAAGCAAAACGGTTAGAACAATTTTTCCTCGTGTGGTCATAAGCAGGATTTGAATAGTGGAGTGATGGAGTGATGGAGTCCTGAAAAGACATGGAGCAAGGGATGTTTGGAGTTGTGAACTGACTTATTAGACAAACCGGCCAACCATCCACCTTTCAGTATTGTTTTCATTGTTCCGCGATCTTTTGTCGTTCGGGTTGTCCGGCGGCCGGCTGCGCAGGGGCGTTGACCTCGGGCTGCACCATGCCCATTTTCTTTTTATATTCCTGGAAAAGGGCCGCGCCGCGCATTTTGCGTGCTTCCTGCTGGCGCGCGACACCGGAGCCCATTTCCTTGGCTAAATCCAGGGTGGCTCTCATTTGACCCTCGCCGCCTGCAGCCGATTGGCGAAGTTGTTGCATGGATTGGCCCATTTCTCCACCCATCATGCCCTGTAATTCCGTGATGGAACTTTTCATCATCCCGGCAAGGTTCTCCAGGGAACGACCAATAGCGACCTTGGCTTTGACAGCCTCGAATTCGCGTTGGAATCGTTGTATCTCGCGCAAGCTCTCAGCAATGATGCTGGTATTCTGCTTGTAGAGTTGCTCGAGGTTGTCGGCCTGGCTTTTATTATCGTTGAGGTCCTGCTCCAATGTGGCCAGTTCTTCTGCGTAGTGAGCGCCGTTGGCCTCGTCGTTGGCTCCGGCTGCGACTTGCAAAAGGCTCTGCAACTCGTCGCGCTGGCGTTCTTGCCGTTTGATTTGATCTCGTAGCAAGGCAATCTGGCCCGCCAATTGGCCGTTTGCGTAGTGGGCCTTGTCAGCTTTGGCTTTGGAATCACGAATGCCTCGTTCCACTACTGCCTGGTTGATCGCATCAGTTTCGGTGGCTTTTTCTGCCATCAACCCCAACCAAATAAACAGTCGTTTAATCGATCTAAACATAGAATTCCTTTCAACGGATTGTTGTTATGGGTACTGTCTGCATCCGATCATTTCTTCGCCGGTTCTTCTTCCTCGAGCAGGATTTTTTTCTGCAGAATGAAAGAAAGCTGCGCATCCAGTTGTTTCGCATCCAGCGCCTCGACAACCGTCGCCCCCATTTTTTTAACCGGTTCGAATACTTTGGCGTTTACATCAAAAGCTACAAAATGAACCGAAAGCTGCTCATGATTGCGCTCAACTTGTTGCTTCAACTGGGCCATGACTGTCGCAGGAGCCGGTCCAATGTTGCTGATTCCGTCCGTAATGACCAGCACGTGCTTGCGCGATAGTGGCGAGCGAAGGACTGCTTGAGCGGCTGCATTGAGCGCGTTACCCAACGGAGTGCCGCCTGCCGGAAAATCGAAACCTCGAACCCACTGTTCAATGGCTAAAGGATCGAACTTGCCGAAAGGCACAGCCGCGCGAGCTCCGGGGCTATTGAAAATAAAAACGCCGGCATCGATACGACGCGCCTCGCCAGTAACAGAGTTAGTAGTAAAAGCTTGAATCTGCCTGGTAATCGAGGCTAGAGCGTTGTTGGCTATGACATACTTAGCCGCTGGCTTCCCATCTTTGTCTTTCACAGTCTCGCGCATGCTGCCAGAGGTGTCATAAACAATCGCCAGAGCAACCCCCTCCTCAGCAGCGGCAGCGGGCAATGCACGAGTAACTGCCAGTGCCGCCAGCGCACACAGCCATGTCAACAATGATTGGATGTAATTTTTAGATCTCAATCTGAGACCTGATCCTGCCCGCCTGTTAACCAAAATCATTTTCCTAATGAATTCGGGAGCACGCTAAAGTCTTTGCCCTCAGAACGAAATTACAAAACATCAGCTTTTTTGGAACACGCAAAGCGACAGTATCAGGCATGCTGGTCAATGGTCAACGGCCAAACGGATCATCGATTTCACCTGCGGCCTGCCCTGCACAGGCGCGACAGCATTACTGAACCGTTTGTTCCTGCTCGAAGGGAAGGGTGGCCAGTCGAATGCCGGGATTGCGCTGAGCGAAAAAATTACAACTCCATTCCTCAGGAAAAAGGATCACTGGCTGAGAGGCCACGTCATAAGCGAGCCGCGCCCCGGTCGGCAGAGCTGAGTTTTGTATGGGTGAGCCGTCCTCGGTTGCGGCCCAGCGCAATACCTTCCATTGGGCGTGTTCGAGGCGCGATTCTGCGCCGTACTCGCTTTGCATGCGGTACTGCACTACTTCGAATTGCAGCGGACCGACTGCTCCCAGCAAAGGCACTCGTTGCGAACTGTCTTTGAGCAGAAAGCTCTGGACGACGCCCTCCTGAAGCAATTGTTCCAACCCTTCGCGAAACCGTTTGAATTGCGCTGTGCTGGAGCTGTGCAGCCAGGCGAAGCATTCAGGAGTGAAACGGGGTATCTCGGCATATACCAGCGCCGGATCCTCGGCGAGCGTGTCACCAATGTGGAGATCGGTATGGCCGACCAACCCCACGACATCGCCGGGAAAGGCTTCGTCCAAAGTCTCGCGATCCCGCCCGAAGAGCTTGTGGGAACTGGAGAGGCGAACCTTTTTGCCCGTACGCGTATTAACCACAACCATATCGCGGACGAATTTGCCTGAGCAAATCCGTACAAAGGCCAGGCGGTCGCGGTGTTTTGGATCCATGTTGGCCTGGATCTTAAAAACAAACCCGGAAAACTCAGTGTTCTCGGGCGAAATCGTCCGGCCTTGGGTGATATGAGGTTGCGGTGGAGGCGCTAGTTCCAGAAAAGCATCCAGGAGCAGTTGCACCCCAAAATTGTTTACCGCGCTGCCGAAAAATACAGGCGTCAGCCCTCCCGAAAGCACCGCTGGATGGTCGAAGGATGCCCCAGCGCCGTCCAGCATTGCCAGTTCCTCGACTGTCCTCTTATACGCCTCCACCGGCATCTGTTCACGTACGATTTCGTCCGACAACCCATGCACCGACACTGGAGCGCGATATTCACCCCCTGGAACGCGCTCAAAAAAATGCACAAGGTTTTCCTGCCGCGAGAAGACACCGCGGAAATCCTGCCCATCACCCAGGGGCCAATTCACAGGATAAGCCGCAATCCCCAGCACACGCTCTAATTCATCCAACAGGGAGAGGGGATCACGCGCGGGGCGATCGAGTTTATTCATGAACGTGAAGATGGGGATGCCTCGCATACGACAAACTTCGAACAGCTTGCGCGTTTGTGTTTCGATGCCTTTGCCTGCGTCAATCACCATGACTGCGGCATCGACCGCTGTCAGCACCCGGTAGGTATCTTCGGAAAAATCCTTATGGCCTGGCGTGTCGAGTAGATTGACCCAATAGCCGCGATACTCGAATTGGAGGACGGTTGAACTGACGGAAATTCCGCGCTGCCGTTCGAGTTCCATCCAATCTGAAGTCGTGGCGCGTTGATTTTTTCGGGCGCTGACCGAGCCGGCCAATTGCACAGCCCCGCCATATAAAAGAAACTTCTCGGTTAAAGTAGTTTTGCCCGCATCCGGATGCGAAATAATTGCAAAAGTCCGCCTGCGGGAGATTTCCTGTTCAATCGATTGCATGACACTTCTCCTTGAACCTTGAATGAATTGTTCTGCCAAAACAAGTTCGTTTATGGCGTTTGTGCTCACGGCTCATAGTTTAGACATTGAAAAAGGCCACCCTTGCAGTAATGTGTCATTCGTTCCCCGCACAGGATGAAATGGCATTTTCAAAAGCATGGTATCATGGCCGGGTTCACGCTTATTGAATTGTTGGTCGTTATTGCCATTATCTCGATTCTAGCTGCGATGCTTTTGCCTGCACTGTCGCGCGCGAAGGAAAAGGGGCGGCAAACTCAGTGCCTGAACAATGAAAAGCAAATGGGCATTGCCTTCATCCTTTTTGCGGATGACAATCAGGACAATTACCCGGCTACGAGTAGTTGGGATAACTATGGAGGAACGCTTGGTAAGAGCGACCAATTTGGCGGCTTTACGGCAGAAACGAATCGGCCTTTGAACCCATACGCTGGTAATATCAATGTTTTCCACTGTCCGAGCGACAAAGGCGATTCGCTGCTGCCGCAATTCAAGACGGCGTGGGAAATGTCCGGAACGAGTTACCGCACACAATGGGGCCGTGATTCATTTCGGATCCTGCACGTGACTGGTGATGTGAATCCAGCAAGCTCGTCGCGTCCCATTACCAGCGCCGTCATCAGTCGCGGGCCTGCCAACAAAATCATCCTGGGCGAAATGCCGTTCCACGGGAATCGATTGAGCACCGATTCGGATAGCGTATGGCACAACTTCAAGGGGAAACGCGGCTATAACATGTTGTGGGGCGACGGACATTCCGTCTTCTACAAATTTCCGAAGGAGATGGATGACCCCGTATTGTGGACTGTTTTCGTTGCGGACGGTGACACGACAAATCCTTATCGACCACAGCCTGAGTTCTTCTGGTGGTAGTCAGTCAGAAGAAATACCGGCTCACCGCAGCCCGCGGCAGGCAAAAAACTGAAGCCTCCATAAGAGTCGCTTGTGGTCCAAAACTTCCCGAATCCCGAGATTCTCGACCGATTCGAACTCCTTGCAAACCTGATCAGGAGGAAGTCGTATGTCCGACTCATTGCGATCCAATTCCATTATGAAAATGGCATTTTGCCCTTTGTGGTCGCTGTAACCAGGCCAGAAATAGAATTGGTCTTTTGGAACACTGGTGGTTCGGCGAAAAACAAATTGAATATCACCCTTTTCAGCTTCGGGGAGGTAAAACAATATTTCACTCGCCAACCTATAATGATCGGCTATTAAAAGTACTGGTTTGCCTTCAGCCAACAGTTCACGCCGGGCTGCGGTCGCAAGCCTTGCCACATCTTTCCATCCCCTCGCCCGATGAAGAGGGTCTTGATTGACGGGTAACAGATGACCGGTCAGTTTTCCGATCATTTCTGTTTCGTGGCCAATGACTATCAAGGGCAATCCGATTCCCAACCCTGCAACGAGGGCTCTTTTCAGCGGACGCAGTCCGAGACGCCATTGCTTGTCCCAATAACCAACCATTAAGCAAAACAGCGGCAGCACGGACGGTGCAATCCAATTAGGGAGGATCCGCGAATGAAATGAGTAGAGAAAATAAGCAAGAAACACAGGAGCCCCCATGCAGAAGAAATAAACCAACCTTGGATCGTGCCGGCTGCGACGCCAGAAAACAATGCAAGCCCATACCATAGCTACAAAAAATACAGGGTTGAACAATAGGAATTCGACGCCCAGGAATTCCAACACGGCCGGCGACCAAGGCTGACCGGCCCTGGCATTCGACGCCACATGCGTGATGGTGATCCAACCATTCTGGTGATTCCAAATTAGAACAGGAAGAGAACAGAGCAGATTGATGAGCAGTGCCAACCAGGGACCGGGTCGGCGAAGTTGCATGCGCGCCTGGGGCCATAAGGCAAAGAAGACGGCCCAGCAAAGCCATTGAAACAAAGCGGTGTATTTGCTTAAAAAACCAAGGCCCATCCAGAGCCCAACCCAGAGCCAGGAAGCGGTGCTCGCATTCGGTTGAACCGCTCGCCATCCGGCAAGCATGGCAAGGGTCCAAAACAACACCGAAAATACGTCCACCGTCATGAGCACACCCCCGGCAGCCAGTAACGGGGTCGCGGTTGTAATCAGCAACAGAAAAAAGCCGGCGCGGGCATTGAACTCACTCGCAAAAAAGCGCAAGAGCAGTAAGCTCAAGATGGCTGTGCTGACCGGTGAAAAAAAACGCACTCCGAGCGCAGTATCGCCAAAGAGAGATGTTCCGAGGAACTGAGCATAGGCAATTACTGGCGGCTTACTGTAATAAGAGAGTGCGAGATGTTTGGACCACAGCCATTGGTAAGCCTCATCACCTGTTAACTGGATGCTATCCCCGGCAATATAAAACAAACGGGCTATAAAAAGAACTGCAATTACTAAATAGCCCAACCGGAGCCACTGTAAATCCAGTGTGCCGTGCGGGACTTGGACCGAACCGCGCAGCCGCGCATCCCCGGGGTCATCGTTCGTCTCATCCAAAATTTGAGCATCGGGAGATATGATTGAAGGAAAATTTTCCCACCAGATTGGGAACCACTTGCGCCCCGCCCATTGCCAAAGCCTTTCCAAGCACCAGACGCTCGCAGCCGCATAACCTGCTCCCAAAATTGCCCCTGCCAGCACATCACTTGGGTAATGGACGCCATTGTAGATTCGTGAAAAAGACACGCAAAGAGCAGCCGGCAGCAAAAACCAAATCGTTGAGCGATAGTAAACAAAGGCCACCATCACGGCGGCAAACCAATTGGCTGCGTGAGATGAAGGCATGCTACTCGTGGAAGTCATGCGCTTGTGCACGTCTACGGGTTGGGTACCCGATTTTTCGGGCTCGCGAGCTTTGGCACCGGGCTGTCGAACTGCAGATAATACAACATAGGGTCTGGGGCGTTCGACGGTTTTTTTAATCACTCGACAGATCCAGCCATCCCCCATCGGCAATATAATAATGAGCAATAAAACGCACGCCAAACCACGCCGGCCTCCTTTCCAAACAAGAGAAAGGCCTGCTAAGAAAAGAATCGGATAAAAGAAAGCATTCCCGCTAAGCAGTGGCATGATCTGATCAAAAGCAGGGTTGGCCAGCTTTCCGTTAATAAACCGGAAAGTTTCGAGATCGAGAGTTTGCAGCCATTGCCACACAGGATCCAGCCTAGGGCTTGGAATCCAAAGTCGAAAGCCTAAAGAAAGGAGATAACCAAGGAGGAACAATGATAGGTCAAGAGAAGCAAAGCTGCGCGAGGACACGCAGCATCCAACGACTTGTGGCTGAGTGCCCTTGAGGAAGTGAAGCGTCAAAAGCTGTTGCATCCCCATAGCTTTTCGGGTAATAAGCCGATATGCAGATTTCAAAATCTTTCCTGGTTGTTTGTGTGACAATGCTATGCATTGTCCCGGAGTGTATCCGCGCAGCCGATACCGAGGCCCAGGTGAAAGCTCGCGAGGCATTGCGAAAAAAAGTCGACGAATTGCAGCCTGGCAGCGGTGAAACGGCATCCCCAGCTTCTGCTCCTGCGGTAAAGTCTCAACCAGTGCCCGACAAGCCGCGGCGGCCAGCTCCTCCCAAGCCGGAGCCAACAGTCATTGCGCCCGCAACTCCTGAGGTGGTTGCCACTCCGCCAGAGGATTCAGAAGCTGTCGCGAAGGCCCGAGAAGCGCTTCGCAAAAAAATGGATGAATTGCAAGGACAGCCTGTGCCCGCCACGCCAAACCAACCCATTGTTGTCAAGCCAAGGCGACCCGCGCGCGTCGCTCCAGCGCCGGAGTTCCATACCCCGCCCGCAACCGTTTCAGCCCCAGCTCCGCAACCGCGAGCACCGACGGCCCCTGTTGTCGTTACGGAAACTCCGGCACCTGTTGCACCAACTCCTGCCGTAGTACAGCCTCAAACCCCGGCGCCAGCGCCTACGCCAGCGCCAGCACCTACGCCTACGCCAGCGCCGCCGCACGTTGTGGCGCAACCTCAAACCAACTCCACTCCTTCGGACGATCGGTGGGAAGCAGAACAGGCCGCTCAAAAGCAGGCCAAGCAACCGAAAGCGCCAAAGAAGCAAAACATGAAACCCACAACACCGGCATTTCGCCCAATCGAGGGTCCGGCGCCTAATATTTCGGCCGATAAACAGCAGCGGTTGGCCGAGTTATTGCGCCGTTATCAGGCCGATGAAATCAATCCCGCCCAGTATCATGAAGAGCGTGCGAAGATCCTCGCCCAACCCTAAGCCGAAGCGAGGCAACGGTGCGAAAAGCAGCATGATATTCGCGCAACGCTTAGTCAACCCGACGGCTCCCTTGTAAGCCTCTCTGAGCTTCGCTAGTCAAGTAGGCGAAAGGCCATAGGCCTGCTATTTCGATTGATATTCCTTTTTTAATGCGAGCCAACTTACTCAAGGCCAGGTTCAATGGATTAACGCTCTTTGCTCTCGCTCTGGCCGCAGTCTTGGGGGGTGGTTGTGGGAACTCTGCGGAAGTATCGAACGGTCCGCCTATTGGTGCCCGGGATCCGGTAAAACCACAACCCAAACTGCAAACCATGAAACTTTGGGTTGGCCCTGAAGAAATGAACGTCGAGCTTGCGCTTTCACCGGAGCAGCAACGCATCGGGATGATGCTTCGAACAAATCTCGATGAGAACGCTGGAATGTTGTTTCCTTTGCCGGTAACTCAACGGGCCTCTTTTTGGATGAAGAATTGTCCGCTCCCTCTTTCCGCGGCTTATATTGATCCCGAAGGATTGATTGTGGAGGTTCGGGAATTAAAGGCCCAGGACACCAACGCGGTCGTTGCTGCGTCCAGCAACATCCGTTTCGTCCTGGAGACATCTCATGGCTGGTTTGAACGGCACCATGTGAGACCGGGGATGTTGGTCCGTTCAGAGCGTGGCACACTGATGCAAACCTTCTTCGGCAAAGCTCCCTAAATACAAACCTGCAACTGGAATTTCGTTGTTTAGAATCCACGACACGATCGTGCTCAGGATTGAAAAAGACATTGCGCGCGGTAGTTGAAACTCCGTTTCCCTGAATTGGATTAGAGCGAGTGTCAGAGGTTGGATAAATCCTTAGAAACGAGGTTTTTGGGCTGATCATTAGATTGCTTTCAACGTGAGGAAATGGTTGAAGCGCAATCGAATCTATATGGTCGAGAGTTATACCATGGTAGTGCTGTTGGATTCATAAATTGTCTTATGGAAGAATATATAAACTACTTTACGCCTCGCGCTCAGCAAGTGCTTGCGCGTGCGCGCCGTGAAGCTGACCGTCTTAGCCACGATTTCGTCGGAACCGAACATCTATTGCTGGGCCTGATCAGCCTTGGAGAAAATCCCGCGGTTAGTGTTCTGGTCAAGATGGGGCTCGATCTCGAGATCATACGGGCGGAAACCAAAAAACACGTGGGAGTCGGTTCCGAGCCAAAAATACCTGGCAACATCCCCTATACGCCGCGTGTTAAAAGAGTTCTGGCGCTTGCAGCGAAGGAATCCCGAGCGCTCAATCACGCTTATATCGGAACAGAACACATTCTCTTAGGATTGCTTTCTGAAGGAGATGGTGTGGCCGCTCGCGTGTTGAAGAATCTTGGGGCGGATATCGACGTCACCCGGCAATATATCTTGAGAGAACTCGATCCAAACTTCGGCCCCAACTTTTCACGAGAGGCTGCCGATCCCGCCCGATTGAAGGCTGCAGAGATACCAAAGCGATCAGAAGACGAGATCGACACGACCAGGCGGTATGACGTGTACTGCAGGGAAGCTAATCAGGATGTGATTTATAGAAACGTGCTTTTCAGAGGCTGCAAAAGCCTCTTTCGCAAACGCGAGTTTGACATCAGCTCGGAGTTTATCGAACTCGAACAGGCGGATGGCCAAACGGTTTTTGTTTCGAAATCCTCGATCCGCAAATTCTGCGAGCACGGGGGGACGCCCAGTTCTGAACAGGCTCCAGTGCCCGCGCAATCATGTCCATAATTCCTTAGGGAGAGTAAATACCACCCGGTTTTTCAAAATGCTTTTTATTCTCTGTGGCTTTGTGTTTCAATAACTTCTTCCCTTGGAAAAATACACCACAAAGGCACAGAGATACAGAGAGGGAACAATCATGCCACAGAAGCTGCGGGAATCAGGCGAGTTTGACGTCCCCGCAAAGGTGGACTTCGAGACCGAGTTCCGAGAGCATCGCGGCTTTGATTCGGCAGGCTCGATGCGCCTGCGTGGCATTCGGCGCATAGACAACCTGAATATGATTGGATTTATGCCGGGCCATCATCTGATCGCGGCTGACTCCCTTGAGCACTGCGTGCATGATTGGCCATTGCGGTGTGGTTTCTTGCCAGCGCCGATTGGTTTCCTTCTCAGGCAGCTTGACGACTTCCGCCACGCCCAGGTCGCAATGTAACCGGCTATCCATAATGAACACACGGCTCCAGACAATGTGTCCTGGTCGGGAGACTCCTTTCAGGGTGCCCCCGCCCAGTCGAAAGTACATCGGTGGCTGACGCTCGCTGACAGTGCCTTTGTATCCGTTTATAAAATGAGCCGGAGGCGCGGCTCCGGAAATCAAAAATACCCAGACATAATCATCGACACCTTCCCCTTTGTAATGCTGCCCCCAACGGAGGTCGTGCAGTGTATTTTCCGGTGGAAACCCCAGTTCACGCCAGAGCCGGTAAGTCACAAGCCCATCCAATCCTGCGCATTCGTCCACTTCATTGAAATGCGGCAGCGGCTCGCCGGGAAATAAAACGCGACTGGAATTCGAGGCTTTAACAGGTGGCCGAACCGAATTATTGAGGAGGCCCTCGACCAGGTCGCTCGCGGGTGTGAGGTCTTTGAGCCCTTGCTGGTATTGAATCCCAATGGCAGAACAACCAAATTCATCTGCCAGGCGAAGGGCGGCAATATACATTTTACATTGCTCCAATACCTGACCTTCAGTGAGTTCGGTTGCGTCGTCATTCCCCCATTGAAAGGTCATACCCGCTTTTAACAGCCAGGCCAAAACATCGCGCGCCTCGGCATCGGTGCCGCGTTGCATTGCCGCATAAAGTGTCGATTGGCTCAGGCGCTCCTTGAACAAACCGGTGGGGTGCAAGAGTTCATCCGGAATGATCGCATTGAACATACCCATGCAACCTTCATCGAAGATGCCTAGAATTGCCTTTTGCCGCTTCAATTCCCTGCCCAATCTTCTACCGGTTTGTTCGTCCGATTGGGGAAGTTTTAGCAGCCGCAAATCTTTTACGTGGCTTTGGTCATGATGCACGACGCCTTCGGCGAGCCATTGTCGAAGGCCATCCCGGAAAAATGGATCTTTGAAATCCTCACTCCATAAAGAACTATACCGGATGCCAGCCTTGGTCATCGAACCGTTTAAATTTAACATGCCGACCAACCCCGGCCAAGTGCCGCTCCAGTTGGCGACTGTCAGGATCGGACCCTGATGCGTGAAGAGACCGTGGAGAATGTGGTGGCTGTACTGCCAAACACATTCGGCAACAATAAGGGGTGCAGTCGGATCGAGTTTTCGGAAAACCTCCATCCCCACTTTCTGAGAGTCGATAAAGCCATGTTGTTTTCTTTGGTCAAAAGGATGGGCGCGGACGACTTTCCAGCCCTCGGCTTTGAGCGCTTTGGCCAAAATGCCTTCCATCTTGGCTTGCTCGGCCCAACATTTCTGATTGGCAGAGAGGCGAAGGTCGCCGTTTGACATTACATAAACGTGCTTGGGTTTGAGTGGGGAAGGGGTTTTGATCATGGTCCAATTTTGCCCGTGATTTTTGTAATGATGGGGGCTTTGCCGAGCGCGGAAATCCGGTGCGCAGCAACTCCTGGCTCAAGGTTGATGATTCGGTGTGTTGTCCGTCAATCGGCCTCACACTTGCTCCGGCACAACGAACGGGGCACGATACTCACGAGTGAGCAGGCGGTTGGCATCGTCCTCAAGGAACCGTTCGGTCGCCGGGTTCATATTCAAAAGTTTGCCGAGTATGGCCGGTGATTTTTGCAAATCCACTTTGTTCGCTCCCAGGTGTTCCTCCATTCTGCCCAACATTTCGGACAGCTCGCTGTTGCTTTTGACCGCGTCGCGTATTTCCTCGGGGGAATGAGGCTGGCCAAGCCTGTAGGAGATATTGGCGGTATGGCATAGAGCGCTGGAAAGGTGGCCTTGAAGAATGTCCGCTTTGAGATCGGTGTATTTGCGGCTGCGAACAGCGTCAATAAAATTGGCGAAATGGCTCGACCCTCCGTGGAATTTTTTAAGCTCCTTTCCATCTTTGTCATGGACGATGGCGCTATTGTAACTTGGAATCACCATGCGGCCTCCCTCGCAGTCGGTAACAATGCCAATGCTGGCGCCGTGATAATCGTCCATTTTGGAGGAGCCCGCCGCGGAAGGCAACCCGCGCACTTCATAAACCAAGGGGGCTGCTTCGTAATGATGATATACGATCAGCGTATTCGGCGTATTCCCATCATCGACGTATCCCAAACGGCCGCCAATGCTTAAAACCTTCGAGGAGAGCGTCTGTTCGCCCAAAACCCAGCGGGCCACATCCATTTCATGGATTCCCTGGTTTCCAAGGTCACCATTTCCAGTAGGCCAAACCCAGTGCCAATCGTAGTGAAGCCTTTTGCGCATGAGCGGTTCTTTTGGGGCCGGTCCGCACCAGAGGTCGTAGTCAATCGAAGCAGGAACGGGTTGAGGTCCGCTGACCTTATCGATGCTGGGGCGCCGTTTGTAGCAAAGACCGCGAACACGCACAATTTTTCCGATATTCCCTTCACGCACCCACGCGATTGCCTCGGCAATGCCGCTGCTGGACCGGGACTGAGTTCCTGTCTGGACAATCTTATTATGTTTGCGCGCGGCATTAACGAGCTGGCGTCCTTCCCAAACATTATGGGAAACCGGTTTCTCGACATAAACATCCTTGCCTGCCTGCACGGCCCAAATCGAACCAAGGGAGTGCCAATGATTTGGCGTGGCAAAAGTTACGACATCAATGTCTTTGTTTTCGAGCAGCTTTCGAACATCCGTATAGCCCTCGATCTTTTCACCCGCTGTCTCGCATTTTTTTATTTCCCTATCCAGGACATTGCGATCCACATCACACAGGGCAACTAATCGTGTGCCCTTTACTTCCGCCAAATCCTGAATATGACTTTTCCCCCGGCCGTTGAAGCCGACCACGGCATAACGAATATCACTGTTCGCGCCGACCACACGCGCGGTAGCAGAGGCCTGCGCTGTTACTTTCCTGCCTTCTTCAGCGGCCAGGGCGGGAAAAAGGCCGAGCGAGGTGGTGGAGATCAGGGTGCTCTTAAGAAAACTACGGCGATCGAGTTTATTTTTCATAATAGAGTCGATGGGTTCGACAAATTGCTTGGAGTTGGCTTTACGGTTTCCGGCTGGTTGATTTGATATACTGCGCGTATTTGTCGGCAACTTTTGCTTCCTGTTCGTCACCTTCGTGCAGATAAAACCGGTAACGGAACGTAATCGATTTGCCTGCAGGAACAGTCAGATTTCCGGCCGCTTTATCGGGCAGAGATTCAAAGTCGTGCTGGCCAAATGGGTTGGCAGCGAACAAACCATAGTCGCGCACATGCCACCACGTCGGATGCCGCGGATTGTCAGGATGATCGAAAATTGCCATGCCCACGGTCTTGCCTTCCACTGGCCCATAATAATCGCACCAATCTGCGCGCTTGCCCCAGGTGGCCTCATCCTTAACACCCGCGCTATTTACGATGTGCCCGTGGCCGACTTTGCCTTTAAGCCGCATCGTTTCAGCCAGACGCGCGGCCATCGTGCCTTCTTTTGTGTCGCCGAAAACCACATCCTTATCCGGCGCAGTTAGAGTGATCTCGAAATCGAAAAGCCTTTCCTTCTCATTTCCGGTATCATAAATGCGCAAGGTCTCCTCGTCGGTGCAAACCTGAGTTCCGTCGGCAGCAATCCATTTGTTCCGGGTTTTGATTGTTCCAACATCGTTGCCCGATTTCTGTTCAATGAACCCATCATGAACGATCTTGCCGAACGATTTTGCCTCCGACCAAAAATCATGGCCATTGACGGAACCATGAGCAAACCAAAGGGAGCGGTGATGCGGATGATCGTGCTGTTCGTCGGGAGTGGTTTTCATCGGCCAATTTCGGGTCATGGCCGCATCTCCCGGCCCAATGAGCGGATAACAGAAAGGGCGGGGGACATCCTTGAAAAAGTATTCTGTGAAGAGGCGGCCATTCAACTCGACATGCAGTCGGTCTGGCAACTGGGTGATCTGAACACCTTGCCCGGCTTTGGTGTTGTTCTCTGCGGAGAACGCAGAGGGAGCGAAGATACTTAGATTAGCGACGAGCCCAACAATCAAGATGCGCAACATGGTTGAATTCAGTGTGTGGGCCGGGTTCCCCATGGTCAATTCAAATGATTCGTTTTTGCAGTATCACTTCCAATCAATCAGACGATATTCAGGTGGAAATTCTTCATTCTTCTGTTCATCCGGTTCATGGAACTGTATAGTTTGAGGACTGGATTGCATAGACCTGCTACTACTGAAACCGACGTACCGCTTTGCGTTGACCTCGACGGAACGCTGCTTCGTACTGATATGGTGTGGGAGAGCCTCGTTCGGCTGCTCAAACAGAATCCGCTCTATCTCGTTCTAGTTCCGGGCTGGTTGTTGCGAGGCCGGGCGTATCTCAAGGCGGAAATTGCGGCGAGGGTGGAGATGGAAGTCAGTGCTTTGCCTTATAACCAGGATCTCCTTGATTTTATCCAGGCCGAAAAACGGGCTGGACGTTATATCATGCTTGTGACGGCTTCGGATGCGCGGCTGGCGGAGCGCATCGGCGCGCATGTCGGCCTTTTCGACGAAGTGCTTGCCAGCGACGGGAAGACCAATTTGCGTGGAAAAAATAAGGTAAAGGTGCTGGCGGATCGTTTTGGGGCGCGTGGATTTGATTACGCGGGAAATTCTGCAGTTGACCTCCCGGTTTGGGAGCAATCCCGTCAGGCAATCGTGGTGGGCGGCAGCACAGGGTTGGTTACTCAGGCCTGTGAACGGGCTACCGTGAGTCACATTTTCGGTCCGCACCACCAATTCGTGCCGGCTTTGATAGAGTCAATACGGCCGCATCAATGGGTGAAGAATTTGATCGTTTTCGTGCCTTTGCTGACAGCTCACAGACTGGGGGAAAGGCTGGCGTTATGGCAAGCTGTGCTGGCTTTTCTGGCGTTTTGTTCATGCGCCTCGGGTATGTACCTGTTGAACGATTTGCTTGATCTCGAAGCCGATCGGCATCATCCGACCAAGCGTTTGCGGCCGTTTGCGGCCGGAGATCTTCCTTTGCCGGCGGGTCTGGTTGCGTTTCCGATGCTCCTTGCCATGAGCATGTTTCTCATGTGGCAATTACCGTGGGGTTTCTCGGTTGTGCTCGGGGTTTATGCGCTACTCACAGCCAGTTATTCACTGCGGCTAAAAGAGGCGCCCATTCTGGATGTTTTTTGTCTGACGGCACTTTACACCGCGCGATTGATTGGAGGGCACGAGGCTGCGGCGGTTGAATATTCATTTTGGCTGCTGATATTTTCCATGTTCATATTCCTCAGCCTGGCTTTGATGAAACGATTCACGGAACTGATCGCCGCACGCGAGCAAAACAAGGCCGACCTCAAGGGGCGAGGGTACATCGCGGGTGATTTGCAATTGGTAGCCACACTTGGAACAAGCAGCGGTTTCCTGGCGGTTTTGGTCCTGGCGCTCTATGTGAACAGCCAGGACTCGCAGGTGGGGCGACTGTACCATCATCCCTATCTGCTTCTGTGCATCTGCCCGCTGCTGCTTTATTGGATCAGCCGTGTCTGGTTTCTGGCGCATCGCAGCGAGATGCATGATGACCCGATTGTGTTCGCGCTGAAGGATCCCGTCAGCTACATCGTCGGAGTGCTGACGCTAATCATTCTTTGGCTGGCTGCCACGCTCAAGTAATGGCACCGGGAAGCGAGCAGGTTCCTTTGAATGCGGTCGGGCTTGGGGGGGATTCATCACCGATTGAACCGGGGAACTTTTGGTTGCATGATACAGTCTCGGCTTTGGTTTATTCCATTGCCAGGAGCCATGCCGGAAGAAACCACAATCCTCCATACAATGATCTGACACGGTTCGTGCTGTGCCAGCAATCGCAACTCCCGGATTTCTTGCAGGCGCCCATGCGCATGTTGACGCTAGGATTCGATTTGCTCGGTTATCTGCAAACCGGCGGATTTTTTCATACCCGCGCGGAACAGAGTCGGGCGCGGATGATTACCTCGTGGAAAAGGTCGAGGCGAAGTTTTCAGCGTGACTTGCTTCGTTACTACGAGAGTTTAACGACAGTGGGTTTATACAGCAGGCAGCCAAGGGCTATCCTGCAAACTGAGCGCCTGCCATTGTCAGCTCGATCGGAGGAATTAAAGCAGTCGAAACTGGAAAGCCTCCTGCGTTGTGAAATTGCAGTCATCGGTTCCGGGCCGGGAGGGTCAATCACTGCCTGTCTTTTGGCCGAAGCTGGGCGGGACGTGGTGCTCTTGGAGGAGGGATCATTTCATGCGCCCGGATCCTGCGCGCCTTTTTCTCTGGATGAAATGGTTGAAAAATATCGCAATGGCGGACAGACCGTGGCGCTGGGGAAAAGCAAAATAGCTTATGTCGAAGGGCGATGCGTCGGTGGCGGCAGTGAAATTAACAGCGGCCTTTACCATCGGACACCGCCGGAAACGCTCGACCTGTGGCGCACACAATTTCGCGTCGACGGGCTCACTGACACTGAATTGCTGCCTCATTATGAAGCGAACGAAAGGGATTTATCGGTTTCATTCCTGCCCAGCGTAGCTCCCGCAGCTTCGTTGAAGTTACATGAAGGCGCGACGCGGTTGGGTTGGAAATCTTTGGAAGTGCCTCGCTGGGTTTCTTATAAGGACTCTCTGAATGACTCCGGGACCCGGCAATCCATGTCCAGGACGTTTATACCTCGATTTTTGAAAGCGGGTGGACGTTTGCTTCCCTCCACTCGCGTTCTTCGTCTTGGCAAAGATGGTGCAAAATGGACGTTGCACGCCCGCCATTCACAAGATCGAAGATTGCAGATTGAAGCTGAAGCCGTTTTTGTGTGCGCGGGCGCAATCCAAACCCCGGCGCTGCTTCGCCGGAGCGGCATCACGCGCAACATTGGCAATTCACTTCAATTGCATCCCACGATTAAAGTCGCCGCTCGATTTGCAGAGTCTGTTAACGCAAAAGACATGGGTGTGCCCGTCCACCAGGTGAAAGAATTTGCCCCTCGGCTCACCTTTGGTTGCTCCGTGAGCACGCCTCCTTACCTGGCGCTGAGCCTACTGGATCATCCGAAATCTTTGAGTGCGCTCGATGAATGGCCAAAAATGGCAAACTATTATGCGATGATCACTGGAGAAGGACGCGGCACAGTGCGCGCTATACCTGGTTTTCGCGATCCCCTGGTGCGTTATCGGTTGACGGAAAATGATCGGCGAGCTTTGGCTGACGGTATGAGCAAGCTCAGTGCTTTACTTTTCGAAGCCGGCGCGAAAATGATCTGGCCGGTCACGACAGAGACCGAGCCATTGCATCATGCGGACGATATTAAAAACCTCCCTACCGTGCTTCCTAAGGACGCGTCCGGGTTAATGACGATTCATCTTTTTTCATCCTGCCCAATGGGAGAGGATCAAACCAGATCCGCCGTAGATTCGTTTGGGCAGGTGCAGGGCTTTAAAAACCTGTTTGTCGCTGACGCCAGCATTCTTTGTTCTGCGCCTGGCGTTAACCCGCAAGGCACCCTGATGGCGATTACGCGCAGGAACGTCATGCGATTTCTCAAGCGCGGCTAAATGAGCTCGGGAAACAACCTGGTACTGGTAACTGGCGCTCTGGGATGGCTGGGTTCCAGCCTCGTGGAAGCGCTGGTTCGGGGCCTGCCCGAACATGAGATTTTAAAAGAGCCAAGGACGGACTTGCGCGTTAGATGCATGGTATTGCCCGGCCAAAATCCTGAGATGCTGAAGCAGCTCTCGGCTCGCATTGAAATCGTCGTCGGAGATTTAACAAACCCGGCGGACTGCACGCGGTTTTGTGCGGGAGCTGCGGGCGCGGTGCTGTTTCATACGGCAGGGATCATTCATCCCCGGCGAGTCGGGGAGTTTTACAAAGTAAATGTGTCCGGCACCGAGAACGTGCTCGACGCAGCGATGCTGGCCGGAGTTCGGCGCGCGGTGGTGGTTTCTTCCAATTCGCCTTGTGGCTGCAATCCCCATCCAGACCATCTTTTTGATGAGATTTCCCCTTATCACCCATTTCTAAACTATGGCAGCTCGAAAATGAAGATGGAACTGGTGGTCAAACAAAGGGCGGAGCGGATTGAAACAGTGATCGTTCGTGCGCCTTGGTTTTATGGACCTAACCAGCCGCTTCGACAGACTTTGTTTTTCAGCATGATACGCAGGGGGAAGGCTCCGGTGGTTGGCTCAGGCGAGAACCTCCGCTCGATGAGCTACATCGGGAACCTCTGCCAGGGTTTGCTATTGGCCTCCCTGGTTCCTTCTGCGGCAGGGCAAACTTTCTGGATCGCCGACCGGCGGCCTTATTCCATGAACGAAATCGTGGACACGGTCGAACGGTTGCTGGAAAGTGAGTTCGGTCAGACATGCGCCCACAAAAGATTGCGGTTGCCGTCTGTGGCAAGCGTCGTTGCATCATTCGCGGATGCTACGCTGCAGACGATCGGGCTTTATCATCAAAAAGTGCACGTACTGTCTGAAATGAACAAAACGATCGCGTGTTCTGTTGCTAAGGCTGAAAGGGAATTAGGATATCGCCCCGCAATCGAGCTTGAGGAAGGCATGAGGCGTTCGCTCGCCTGGTGCGTGTCAAAAGGTATCAAATTTTAAATGCACCTCATCACCGGAGGATCGGGATTTCTTGGCAATTTGATCGCACGCCGCCTGGCAGCGCGTGGCGAACACGTGACGGTTCTGGATATCTGGGAAGACAAGACGCGGACGCAGGGAATCAATTTCGTTCACGGCGATGTTTGCGATCGGGAACGCGTGCGCCAGGCCATGAAAGGTGTCAAGATCGTCCATCATAATGCGGCTCTGGTTCCATTGACAAAATCGGGCGGGCGTTTTTGGGAGGTGAATGTTGAAGGCAGCCGGATCGTGGCGGAAGAGGCGGCCGCTGCTCGCGTCGAGGCATTTGTGCATATGAGTTCATCGGCCATCTTTGGTGTGCCACAACAATGTCCGGTCACTGAAGCAACTCCACTGAAGCCCGCGGAAACCTATGGGCGGGCGAAGCTCGCGGGTGAACTCGCTGTGCGAGCGGTGTGTGACAAAGCTGCCCTGCGGCTGATTGTGATCCGGCCCCGCACGATTCTCGGTGAGGGACGCCTGGGGATTTTTCAGATTCTCTTTGAATGGATCCGCGAAGGTCGCAACGTCTATGTGATGGGCCGCGGCGATGGCCTATTCCAATTTGTTCATGCGCATGATCTCATGGATGCCTACATGCTGGCATTGGAACACGGCCAGGCTGGCACTTATAATGTGGGGACTGATCGTTTCGGCACGATTCGCGAAGCTCTCGAAGGGCTCATTCGCTACGCCCATTCGGGTTCGAAGGTCAAGTCGCTCCCGGCAGGATTCACCATGCAAGCGTTGCGCCTGCTCGATCAGCTTCGGCTCAGTCCACTTGCTCCCTGGCATTATCTCACCTATCACAAACCCTTTTATTTCGATGTCTCCAAACTTCTGGCGCTGAGCTGGCGGCCGAAATATTCCAACGATGAAATGTTTCAGGAAAGTTACGATTGGTTCATCAGTAATTACGACCAGTTATCTGCCGCAAAGGCTGGGTCGGCGCATCGGCGGCCAGTGCGCGAGGGGCTGCTTTGGTTATTGAAAAAACTATCTTGAGGCATAAGGCCTCAGATGCACTTGCGTTTCGAAACGTTTGAGGCAAGTTGCGGCCCTTGAAATTTTCGTTCGCCAGATCACTCCCGGGCAGCCGTTATCTGCTCGCGGCTTCGGCGGGATTGATGATGGCGGCCGCTTTTCCGAACTTTTCCATAGCGGGATTAGCCTGGGTAGGGCCGGGTCTTCTAGTAGCGGCGACATTGGGAAAGACCCGCGGTGAAAGGGTGCGGATTGGTTACGTCGGCGGTCTGGCGTATTTCCTTGGTGCACTTTATTGGCTTCTTTACATCCCCTATGCCTGGCACGGCATCCCCCTTGGGCCGGGCGCGGGATGGCTCGCCCTGAGTGCTTATATGGCGTTGTACCCAGCCGTTTGGATTTGGTTTCTTGCAAGCTCCAAATCTCCGGTGTTTCAAAACAGCGACGGGATTCTCAACCAGCTTCGATTGTTGTCAGGAAATTCGGAAGGGCTGCTGGGGCAAACCTGGGGGAGGCGAGCGCTTTGGGCTTTTTATGGAGCGGCCGCCTGGGTAGCGCTGGAAATGATTTCGGCACGTCTCTTCTCCGGGTTTCCCTGGCTTATTCTGGGCATATCGCAATATAAAATCGTTCCACTTATCCAGATTGCATCCTTTACTGGTGTCTATGGAATTTCCTTTCTTTTGGTGTGGGTGTCACTGTCGCTCTTGTCCGCGGGTCTGATGCTCGTACGGCAGCCCTCGTCTCGCTCCGTTTGGATTGCAGAGATTTTCATTCCTTTCCTTGTAGTTGCCTTGATTTTTCAATGGGGTTTCCGGCAGCTTCGGCCAACTGCACCAGCGGCTCGGTCCCTCAAAGTGACTTTTATTCAGCCGAGCATTCCGCAAACTTTGATCTGGGATCCCACAAAAGACGATGAACGCTTCCAGCACTTGATCCAGCTTTCCGAAGAAGCATTGCGCGAACCCACCGATCTAATGCTTTGGCCTGAAGCAGCTACCCCCAAATTACTCCGCTATGATAAATCGACCTTCGAAGCGGTAACTGGTTTGGCGCGCAAACATAAGGTGTGGGTAATCATTGGCTCTGATGACGCTGAGCCACGGCGCGATCTGCCGCAAAAAGCCGATTACTTCAACAGCAGCTTCTTAATCAGTCCGCAAGGCGAGCTCGTTCAAGGTTACAAGAAGCGAAGCCTGGTTATTTTCGGAGAGTACATTCCCATGGAACGCTGGCTGCCTTTCATGAAATTCTTCACCCCAATACCAGGCGGGTTCACCTCGGGAGATCGCGCCGTCCAATTCGAGTTATCCCCGCTGCAGGTGAAAACATCTCCGCTGATTTGTTTCGAAGATGTCTTCCCACAACTGGCTCCCGAATGCACCCAGCCTGATACCGATTTTCTCGTGAACCTGACCAACGATGGTTGGTTCGGTGAGAGCGCAGAGCCGTGGCAACACGCGGCCAGCAGCGTGTTTCGTTGCGTCGAAAACCATATTCCATTGCTCCGATGCACGAACACCGGCCTGACCTGCTGGGTGGATGCTCAGGGCCGTTTGCGTCAGGTTTTCAGAGACACTAAAGGGAGTGTTTACGGCGTGGGTTTTATGAATGCCGAGATTCCGTTGCTGGCGGGTCAATCCCGAACAGCTACTTTTTACAACACGCATGGCGATTGGTTCGGATGGATCTGCGTGGGAATCACGGGGGTGATGCTTTGCCGGAAGTTTTGGGTTTGGATGGCCGCTCGGCGAAAATCCAACGAATCGTAGCAGCCGAGGCTCAAATTTCTGCTTAAACACTCGGGTTTTTCATGAGATTAGAGCCTCGTGACCTCGTCTGCTACGATTTGTAGTTAAGTTAAACTGCCAACAATGCCTTTGCGTGCCGTCGCGCCGCTTCCGTCCCGCCTCCCAACATGCGCGCAAGCTCGGCCACTCGCTCGTCTGGTTCGAGCAAACTGATGGTCGAAATGGTCCGTCCCGCTTTCACTTGTTTTGTTGCCACATAATGCGCCGAGGCCTGCGCCGCGACCTGGGGTAGATGAGTGATGCAAAGCACCTGGTGCTTTTTCGCAATGCGTTGCATTTTTTCGGCCACCGCATTGGCAGTCTCGCCGCCCACATTGGCATCCACTTCATCGAAGACCAGCACCGGAACCTGATCCTCCGTTGCCAGGACGGTCTTGAGCGCCAGCATCACACGCGCCAACTCGCCGGACGAAGCGATCGCGCGCAAAGGATGTGGCGGTTCACCCGCATTCGGTGCGAATTGGAATTCGATGATATCGAAACCGTAGGAGGCAGGCTTTGCCCGCTGATCGGGTAATTGGTTTTGCGTATCCGTTTCCAACATGATGTCGAATCGGCTTTGTTTAAAACCGAGTTCGCCCAGCTGTTGGCTGACAGCTTTGCTCAGTTGCGGGATGAGCTTGCGCCGTTTGGCAGAAAGCTCCTGACCGGCGCGCAGGATTTCGGCATCAACTTTTTGAATATCACGATTTAACCGGCCGAGTTCTGCCTCTCGTTGTTCCAGTTTTCGAAGCTGTTCGCTCGTCTGTTCACCAAACGCCAGGATTTCTGCCACGCTTGCTCCGTACTTGCGTTTCAATGAATGGATCAGGTTGAGGCGCTCCTCGAGTTGTTCCAATCGTCCCGGGTCGATCTCCACCTTATCAGCATAAGCCGATAAAGCAGTTTGCAACTCGTGCAGAATCGAGACAGCTTGCTCCTGGAGTGACACCAGTTCCGTTGCGGATGCATCCAATCGATGCAGTTCCTGAAAAATGCGGCCGATGATGCCGGCCTGCGTCAAAACCGAGTTGTCGTTTTCATTCAAGACCTCGAGAGCTGTCCGGCTAAGCTGCAATAATTTGGCCGCGTTGTTCGCGCGCTGGAAATTTGCGGTCACCGTTTCTTCTTCTCCTGGCTGCAATTGGGCTGCCGCGATCTCGTTGGCTTGAAATTGTAACAAATCGATCTGTTGGGCGTGTGTCTTTTCATCCATCACGAGGGAGATCTTCTCCGCCTCGAGAGCCGCACGACGGGCTACAAGTTCCGAAAAGGATTCGCGAAGGGTTTGCAGTCCTCCAAAAGCATCGAGCAATGCCAGTTGGCGGACGGGTTGCAGCAAGGATTGGTGTTCGTGCGGCCCGTGAATATCTGCCAGCCACTCGCCGATGGTTCCCAGGACGTTCAGGGTGGTCGGTGATCCGTTGACATATTGACGGTTCACTCCCGCGGCGGTTAAGCTGCGCTTGAGCACCAATTGCGAATCCTGACAAGGTTCCAGTCCATTTTCCTGAAGAAATTCTGCTAGCGGCGCATTCAGTTCGCGGATGTCAAACAGCCCTTCGACCGAACAGCTATCGCTGCCGCTGCGGATGAGCGCGCGGCCCGCCCGCTCACCCAGCACCAAATTGAGCGCCCCGATTACAATCGACTTGCCCGCGCCTGTTTCGCCGGTAATGACGTTATAACCCGGCTGCAACTCCAGCGTCAGGTCATCCACTAGAGCGAGATTTTTGATCCGCAAGGTTGTGAGCATGTCGCAATTTGCTGCGCACATCTTGCCGCTTGCAAAAGAGTTGCGCAACCCAAACGCTGGCTTCTCCCTTCCCATCAACCCTCCGCCTTCGAAGGTAAACTGACGGCGATTCGCCCTCTCCCATCGGATGCATCGGATGGGAGAGGGTCGGGGTGAGGGCGGCTTTCTGTCTTCTTTGGGTTCATGCAAACAGACTGGCGACCGCTCTCCTCTCCTGGGGTGGCAAACAAGCCCGCCCTGATCCTGCCCTCCGATACTCGTCCCAGTTCAGGCGCAGAGCGCGATAACAATCGGGAAATAAAGCTTTATGCAGCCCCGCGCTAAACCCATCTATCGAAGATAGGATGCGCGGTCAAAAATCCAGGTAATGTCCCGCTTGTCGGTGCCAGGTTGAACTGGCCAGGTCGCGTAATGCGCTTGCTTGGTGGTAGCCACCAACCAGTGCTTGATTTCGGAATGGCCGTCAGCGAATGAGAACCCGGCTGCGCCATTATGATAAGAGGCCGGCATATCGCTCCAAACCTTTCCTGAAGGGTCTCCGTTGCAGAACACATACCACCCGTCATTGATAAAGTCCGGGTGCTCGTCCAGAAAAACGAAAATCATCGATGGGTTGCGGATGGTAGAAAGTTTCGTGAACTGAGTCCATTGGTCAAAAACCCGTGAGCCAAAGGTATCGAATGGGCCGGCGAATACATTCATTGAGATGCTGCGGACCCGGGGGCCGAGCGGACATACCGAGTGGTCAGCCGGACATTTATAAATAGCAGTGCTGTTTGCGACATAAGGAGCCAGCAACCCGCGTTGCAGCAAAACAACATTGGTAACCTGTGGGTCCGCGGAGTAACTCATAACGTTAGCCACCCAATTATTGGTGTCCGTGGTGGTGGCCGGTTTATTGAAGACCAGTCGATCGTTGTTGTCCTCGGCGTACATAATCCAACCCAATGCCATTTGTTTGGTGTTGTTCAGGCAGGAAATTCCCTGGGCTTTTTCTTTCGCCTTCGACAGCGCTGGAAGCAGCATCGCCGCCAGGATGGCAATGATGGCGATTACCACCAATAGTTCGATGAGGGTAAATGCGCACAGGGGCTCAACCCGAGCCGGCTCAAAAAAGCCACGTCGTCTCATAATGCTCTTTGGCAGTTGTTTTTGTTTGGCGCAACCAAGCCACTCCGAACCGATCATCACCCAATGTGCATCCCTGGGCCTCAGTTCGTCAATGGCCTGAGTTTGGCAAAAACCATTTCATCCCCTCCACCACGTCTGGACGATTGATGAACGATTGATGAAAGAGGTTTCGCATCAGTAGCGTAAAACCCTTCTGAAACCTCCTCACCGAAGGTGACTTTTACGACGGCTGGATCACCAACAAAGTTCGGGATGTAATCTGGCAGGCGCGCAATTTCATCGCTTTGGGTTTCAGCATGTTCAATCACGGGAAATAAAATGCGCCAAAGAATTTAGCCATCTGCCTGGAGATGTTCCAAAATTAGGTGTCATTTATAATTGTGAAAGCTTGTACGCGAAACTACAGGGTTAGCATGTGGGATTTGTTCGAATTTGTGATTGAGGGACTTTGCGCACTTGGGGACTTGGAATGCTGGCCTCGTTTTTTTGCCTCCCTGTTCTTAGGGATGGGTGGGGTGATGCTGATTCTCCATCTCATGAAAGACACAAGGCTTTCCCATCTGCTTTGCTTCATGACAATAATTGTTGCAGTGGTAATTGGAGTCTCTTGGGAGTCCGGCTGCCGTTGAGGGCATTTATCAATAACTCCGCCCATCGAGTGTAATCGCCATCAGCATCGCCCAAGCCTGAAATTGGCTTCCACATCAGAGAAGCATCGGTTACTTATCGCCGGAAAAACCCGTCCTCCGTTAACTCTTATGCACGGCGAAATCAAAGAACTCCCGTCAGCGGTCGATCATGTCTTCGTGGACTTTGAGAACGTCCACACAATCGATCACAGTATCTTCGATGCCAGGACTGTTCACCTCACGTTGCTAATGGGGTCACGCCAGACCAGGCTCGATATGACTCTGGTCGAAACACTTCTCCAACATGCCGTCACGGTGGAGTTCGTCCGGCTGAAAACCTCGGGCCGGAACGCGCTTGATTTCACGCTTGCCTACTATGTTGGCCGCGCTGTTCTTGCTAATCCTTCCGGCTGTTTTCATATCTTGTCGAAGGATGCTGGTTACGATCCGCTCATCGAACATCTTCGCAGCAAAAATGTCTGGATAAAACCTCATGATAATTGCACCACACTCACATCCCCATCTTCGGCCATAGTCGCGTTGTCACAACCGGTCACAAAGCTGAAATCCTTACCCGTGCATAAGGCTCAGCAGCATTCAGCGGGGGCGGACACCGACGAGAAGGAGAGCAAGGTGTTAGAGCATTTGCGCAAGCCGACCATCCCGCGCCCCCGCACAAAAAGGAAACTCCTCAATTTTTTGGTGGCGCGCTTTAATAAGGGGGTCACCGAGGCCGAGGCATTAAATCTAATTGTAAAACTCAGCCAGGCCGGCCACCTCGTCATCGATGACGTTGGTAAAGTGACCTATCGTTTGGCGCCCTGTGAAACCCCAACAGGGCATCAAGGTTGACGTAGTAGTGCGACATCCTCCCATCGACAGCACTGGATATTGCCGAGGAGGAATCAAGTCGCTATACCATTGGTATGAAACGCAACTTCCTCATTATTCTCATGGCTTTATCCAGTGGCGCAGTGGGCTGGGCAGATGCGCCGAACCGGATCAGCGTTGAGGAACTCCGGCAGGTTCGCCTGCCAGACGTGGTGCTTGAGTCTGTAACACCAGTCACTCCCGACGCGCAGAAAAAATCCAATGCTGCACCCTATCTCGAAGTGAAGGGTATCATCGGTGGTCACATCCATTTTGAGCTGTTGCTACCGGATACCTGGAATAGAAAATTCGTCATGGGCGGCGGGGGAGGGTTTGTCGGCACAGTTCAGAACGCAGCTCGTGATTCTGTTAACAAGGGATACGCCACAGTCGGCACCGACACAGGCCACCAGTCGTCAACTGGATACATGGCGAGCTGGGCGTTGGATAACATTGAAGCGAAAGTGAACTTCGGTTACCTGGCGGTGCACCGCACGGCCGAGGTAGCCAAGGCATTGATTCGCGCATATTATGGGAAAGATCCCGCCCATTGTTATTTCGTGGGCTGCTCGCGAGGCGGGGGACAGGCGATGATGGAGGCGCAGCGATATCCTAAGGATTTTGATGGCATAGTGGCCGGAGCTCCAGCCTTTCACTGGACCGGAATCGCGGCGATGATGGTTTCGATCGCCAAAGCGCTTTATCCGGATCCTGCGCACCTGGATAAAGCGGTGCTTACGAAGGAAGCATTGCAAAAACTACAGGCTGGAATAATTGATCAATGCGATGAGCAGGATGGCTTGAAAGACGGCATCATCCAGGACCCGGCTTCAGCCCATTTCGATTTGTCAAAGGTGTCAGGCTTAACGGACGAGCAGCGTAAAGCTATCGAGGCCATTTACCGCGGGGCTCGCAACGACAAAGGAGCGATTTATCCGGGATTTGCGCCGGTGGCGGAGTGTGCTCCCGATCAATGGATGGCCTGGCTCACCGGTCCTGCGCCAGCCCTGGCTAAGGACCATGCTCCGGACCTGACGTTTGCCTTCGGCTCACAGGTTTTCAAGTATTTGATATTTAATGAGCCTGATTGGGATTACTCCACCTACGATTTTTCGAACTTCGAACGAGACGCCCGCCTGGCTGCCTCGTTCCTTAACGCGACTGAGGCGGATCTCGGTCCGTTCAAAGCTCGGAACGGCAAGTTGATTCTCTGGCACGGCTGGGCCGATACGGCATTGCCTGCCCAGGGAACGGTCGATTATTACCGACAGGTGCGGGCTCACGATGAGAAAGCCAGCGACTATTGCCGGCTTTTTATGGTTCCAGGCTGTCTTCACTGCGGTGGCGGGCCCGGTGCTGCCGACGTTGATTGGCTTTCAGTGATTGTGGATTGGGTAGAACATAGCAAAGCGCCAGACATACTTATCGCTTCCAAAAAACAAAACGGAAATATCGTGATGACCCGCCCCCTGTTTCCCTATCCGGCGAGGGCTGCTTTCAAAGGCAGCGGCGATCCCAGCAAAGCCGAAAACTTCGAAGTCAAACATTAGAACACATCTGTAAATCACGGAGCGCGGCTGTGTCGCCCAGACCAGCCGCAGCGCGAGCTCACCCCCTAGGCTTTCGGGGGTGCTGCGGCTGGTCTGGGCGACACAGCCGCGCTCCGGAGAAGCACTCGCTTTTCTTTTTTTGAAACAAAGAACTGACTCCCCGGGTATTGCATCTGATGATGGAAACGATTGCTTTCTCAGGATATAGAATCCTATGACCGGAGCCTGGAGCATTCCGAGGGGATTCAACAGCTTTGCAATTAGGAATCTTTCAGGAATAAGATGCGCGCGAAGGCCGACCGCTCAGTTGATGACAGACGCACAAAAGTTCGAGGTGTTCATGAAGAACTACCAGAACCTGGTATTCAGCACCGCCATGCGTTTGCTCGCCAACTCAGCCGAGGCAGAAGATGTATCTCAGGAAGTGTTCCTCAAAGCTTACCAGAGATTCTCAGAGTTGTGCGATAGTCCGACGGTCGGTGGGTGGCTTAGGACAGTCACCACCAACATGTGCCTTAATCATCTTTCGAGGTACCGGGCGCGATGGAGTTTTTTTTCCGAATTGTTTCATCGCGGTGATCACGAGGAGGAGCACGAATTTCAATTCCAGGCTCCCGAAAACATTGATGCCGATATGGCGCAAGCGGACCGGCACCGACTGGTCGAGCAGGCCTTGCAAACGTTACCCACGGCCCAGCGAGTACCCCTCGTGCTTTACCATTTGGAAAATTTGAAATACGAAGAGATCGCCGCCAAGCTCAAGATTTCCCTGGGCAAAGTCAAAACGGACATTTTTCGCGGACGCGAAGCCCTGCGCAAAAAGCTACAAACACCTTTGGGCGAAGAAATGGAATGAAACATTCCGGGAGGCACCCGGGTTATATCAATAGATAGGTCAAATGAGTTTAGATTACGAAAAAAGATTGGAAGCGGTTGTGGACCGAGAGTTAAAAGGCCTGCCGGAATTGACCGCACCGCAGGCACTGATGTTGCGAGTTACGGAGGCAATTGAGCAACGTTCCATCTCCGCATATCGGCGGCCCTGGCCAATGTGGCCACTGGCGCTTCAGGCTGCTTCTTTGCTTTTGTTAATGGTCCTTTTCGGAGGGCTTTGTTTCGCATCATGGAAAGTGTCCCAGGTTGAGGGTTTCACGGCGGCGATGCAGCGGCCTTTGGAATGGATTTCCGGGCTATCGTCGATGTGGCATGCATTTACCGTGGTTTTAGCCAGTATCGCATTAGCCGTTAAGCAACTGCACACCGGGGTTCTGATCGGCCTGTTTGCCGCTCTGGCTCTTGGCTATGCGATGTGTTTGGGAATCGGAACTGTTTACGTCCGCCTCGGGATGGCACGCCCCCAGAATTAGAGATTATGAAGTTAATAATGAACGTGATTAAGGCGGGTTGTTTTTACTGGATGAGAGGGGAAAGAACTCGGCTGTTCAGTCATTTGCTTGCTGCCCTGGCGGTCGCGGGAGGTTTGTTGGGGCCGGCAGATCTAGCTGCTCAGGACGACAGTTCGGCAAACAAAAAAGCCCAAGTCGCGAAGGTTCAGGTTGAGAATAGCGCGAAGGCCGCACCAGGCGATCAAACGGCCGCCGAGGCTGCCGAGGTTGAAACCAATGCTCCAGATGCCACAGAAGGGCAGGGGGCACACATCCGAATAAGAGATGGCAACGGTGTCACACGCGATGCACTTGTGGTGATCGGCCGCAATGCAGAATTGAAAAAGGGCGAGACCGCGGAAGCGGTTGTTGTGATTGGAGGCTCGGCAAAGATCGATGGTAAAGTGCTTCACGGCGCGGTGGTCATCGGAGGAGATTTGGAAGTTTCAGGCGAAATTGGTGAAGCTGCCGTTGCAGTAATGGGAAATGTCCGTGCAGCAGAGGGCGCCAGAATTAATGGCGAAGTGGTTGCTGTGGGTGGCCGAGCTGAAATCGCCGAAGGTGTAAAAGTGCACGGACACACCCAGGAGGTGGATTTTGGCGGGGTAACGCAAGCGGACTGGCTTAGGAAGTGGTTCTCTCGAGCTTTACTACAGCTACGCCCGCTGGCTCCTGGAGTAGGTTGGCTGTGGGCAGGCTGGGGAATCCTCCTTTTAGTTTACTTGCTCATCGCAACGGCATTTTCAAAACCAGTCGACGCCTGCATCGATGAGCTCACCCGCCGGCCCGCAACCACGTTTGTCATGGGCCTTCTGACCCAACTGCTGTTGCCTTTGGTTTTAGTGATCCTGGTAGCCATTGTGGTGGGAATTGTGGTTGTGCCGTTTGTGATTGCTGCACTGGTTCTAGGGTTCCTTGTCGGCAAAGTCGCGATATTGGAATGGCTCGGGTTCAAGATCGGCCGGAGTTTCGGAGGCGGGCTGGTTAAACCTCCCACAGCGCTTTTGCTCGGCGCTCTTGTTATCACGTTGCTCTATCTGGTGCCGGTGCTCGGCATGCTGACCTTCCTGGTGGTAAGTGTTTGGGGATTGGGGACGGTGGTTATGGCGGCTTTCGCCGGCTTCCGAAGGGAGTTACCGCGCAAACCAGCGCCTTCCGCTCCGCCTGAGTGGGTCTCTCCAGTTTCCCCAGCGGGCGCCGTTCCGACGGCCGCGCCTGGCGCCGCGTTTGAGCGGACACAACTCGACAACGCTGTGCCACCGAGTGAGCCAACTTCGCCGAACCCTGGTGAAACGATCCCGCCACTCACGCCCCATGTCGCCGCTGCAGGTGCAGCCGTGGCAAATCTGCCGGATGCGCTGGCATTTCCCAAAGCCAGTTTTTGGGAGAGATTGGGCGCCGGATTCCTCGATATTGTCCTGGTGAGCATCCTTGCAGGAGTGGTCGGAGGTCCGCCGCAGGGTTTTCTGGTTGCTCTGGCTTATTTTGCGGGAATGTGGGCCTGGAAGGCCACCACGATTGGTGGCATCGTGTTGGGCATCAAAGTGGCTCGAGTGGACGCCCAGGAGATTACATTCACGATCGCATTGGTTCGCGCTCTCGCTGCGGCCTTTTCGGCGGTGGTATTGTTCTTGGGGTTTCTCTGGATTCTTTGGGATAAAGACCGACAGGGTTGGCACGATAGAATCGCAGGGACTGTAGTAGTAAAGTTACCAAAGGGCACGCCGTTAGTCTGTATTTAAGAACCGAACGCCGAATCGCCGCATAGTTGAGACATCATTCGACGCGACCTCTGGATGGTTGGTTTTTGCAGGGTTTTGGTTTCAATTCTTCTTTCCTTTATGAGAAAAGCGACTATCTTCTCGCCTCCATGGCCGAAACGGGGCTGAACAAATTCGTAACCCGTTATTCCCTGTGGCAGTTTAGAGAATGGACGCAGCGCACATTAGAAATTTCAGCATTATCGCCCACATTGACCACGGGAAGACCACGCTTTCAGACCGTTTGCTGCATCGGACCGGCACGATCACCTCGCGAGAAATGGAAGATCAACTGTTGGATTCCATGGATTTGGAAAAGGAACGGGGAATCACCATTAAAGCACATCCGGTGACCATGCTTTATCGGGCCAAAAATGGGGAGGAGTATGAGCTGAATCTAATCGACACCCCCGGCCATGTTGATTTTTCTTACGAGGTTTCACGCAGCTTGAGCGCTTGCGAAGGAGCCTTGCTCATTATCGATGCGGCCCAGGGAGTGGAAGCTCAAACCGTTGCAAACGTGCACCTGGCGATGAAACAGGAACTCGCCATCATTCCAGTCATCAACAAGATCGATTTGCCTCATGCAGATGTCGCGCTAACCAAACAACAATTGGAAGATATCCTGGCCATTCCTGGCGATTCGGCAATTCTCGCCAGCGCCAAGGAAGGCATCGGGATTGAGGATATACTCGAAGCCATTGTAGAGCGTATTCCAGCTCCCAAACCCACCGGGGCGCCCACAGTTCAGGCTTTGGGTTTCGATTCTTATTTCGACACTTACAAAGGCGTGGTCACTCACGTGCGGGTGTTCAACGGCGAGCTGAAAGCTGGGATGCAGGTTAAGCTATTGCATTCAGGCAAGAACGTGGAGATCAAAGAAGTGGGCAGCTTCAATCCGAAACCTTACGTGCGTGAAAAATTGGAGGTAGGCGAGACCGGTTACATGACCGCCAACATTAAAAGCCCAGTTGAGGTCAAGATGGGCGATACAATCACGGACGCCAGAAATCCGTCCCCCGTGCTTCCAGGCTTTCAGGAAATTCATCCGATGGTTTTCAGCGGGATTTATCCGATTAACACGGCGGACTACGAACATCTCAAGGCCAATCTCGGAAAACTCCAATTGAATGATTCTGCTTTTGTCTATCAGGCAGAGACATCGGTTGCGCTCGGCTTCGGGTTCCGATGCGGGTTTCTAGGACTGCTTCACCTGGAAATCGTGCAGGAACGCTTGCGACGCGAGTACGGCATGGACATTATCGCGACGTATCCAAGCGTTATTTACCGGGTCACAATGACCAATGGAACCACGAAAGAAGTCGATAATCCTGCCTTTCTACCAGAGCCGACCTACATCGAAAAAATCGAGGAACCGATGGTCAAAGCATTCGTGATTTGCCCGAATGAATATATCGGGGACATGATGTCACTGCTTTCCGAGAAGCGGGGGGACGTGGACCATACCGAGACACTGGACTCACGCCGGGTCATGTTAACCAGTCTGCTGCCGCTAAATGAAATCCTGATCGATTTTCACGATCGCATCAAAAGCATCACGCGAGGCTATGGCTCCATGGATTACGAGCATGCAGGCTACCGGGTCTCTGATATGGTCAAACTTGATATGCTGGTCAATGCCGAAGCCGTGGATGCATTTTCATGCATTGTGCATCGCGACAAGGCAGAGGGCAGGGGACGGGCGTTAGCAGCCAAGCTAAAGGAAGTCATTCCCCGCCAACAGTATGTCGTTGCCATCCAGGCAGCCATTGGCGGCAAAGTTGTCGCGCGCGAAACCGTCGGCGCTTTGCGTAAGGATGTGACTGCGAAATGTTATGGAGGAGATATCACCCGAAAACGCAAATTGCTTGAGAAACAAAAAGAAGGCAAAAAGCGGATGAAATCCTTTGGGTCTGTGAATATTCCTCAAGAAGCGTTCATTGAAGTTCTCAAGGCATGAAAATCGCCATCTCTAAACCAGAATGACCTTCAATTGGTTCATTTCCAAAAAGGTCCGTCAGGCCACGGCGATGCGCAAGCATGTGCAGAAGATCCTCAATCATCAGCGCGACATTCTTCCTCCCAAATCTGTTGAGGCGGTCGAACTCGTATTGAATGACACTCGGAAAGCAGTTGCTGAAAATGCCGCACCTGAGCTGCTGGAAAAGCAGATGGAGAATCTCGAGACGGTCGCGAATAAATGGCTCAAACCGTATCCCAATGCTGCCTGGCGGGAAAATGTTGAAGTTTTGCTGGTCGCGCTAGCGGTCGCAATGGGCATCCGCACATTTTTCCTTCAGCCATTCAAGATCCCAACGGGCTCGATGCAGCCAACCCTTTACGGCGTAACCTCGATTCCGGATTTTAGCCGCGGTTACGACGAATCTTCAGCGACGGGTGCTGCAAATGTAGTGATGCCTTCAGGATTTGATAGAATTCGCGAATGGTTCGCTGGCGCTTCCTTTTTGGATATCAAGGCCAAAGTGGATGGCGAACTTGAGCGGGTCAACCCTCCATTCAAGCTCTTAATTTTTAGCCTTTACCAGACGCTTGAAATCGGCGGCACAACTCATCGAGTCTTTTTTCCGCCCGATTACGGAAGTTCCAGCCTCGAAGCCCGTGCTGGATTGAGGCTGGGAACAGTTTACAAAAAAGGTGACCAGGTGGTGCGCATGAAGGTGGTCAATGGCGACCATTTATTCGTCGATCGCGTAACTTTCAATTTTCGCACGCCTGAACGCGGAGAAATCATTGTTTTTGAAACCAAAGGGATTCCAGATGCATTTCGGGAATATTTCCGGATTCCGGCGGACCAGTTCTACATCAAGCGACTGGTTGGGCTGGGGGGCGAAACCATCAAGCTTAGTGAGGACCGGCACTTAAATATTGACGGCAAACGCCTCGACTCTTCGACGCCGCATTTTGAGAAGGTTTATTCCTTTGATCCCCGGCAACCCCCGCGCGAAAGCCATTATTCCGGCCACGTGGACACAGCTCAATTGGCTCCGTTTTTTCGGGATCATCCTGAAGGCGTTGCCATCCCAAAAGGTCATTTCATGGTCATGGGAGATAATACCATGAACAGCCTCGATTCGCGCGCCTGGGGCTATTTCCCGGCAAATTACCTCATCGGCAAATCCTTTTTCGTTTACTGGCCGATCACCGATCGATTCGGTTGGGGTTACCACCGGTAAGAGATTTCTTTCGAATTCAGAGTGCCGTCCAATGGACACTGCAGGTGTCATTCATACCAGCCCAGGGCAACGCCCTGGGTTCATGGGTCCAAAGAATTGCAGGCTGAAGGCCTGCCTCACACCGTCGACAATGCCTATATGGGGTCCCGGACTTATTTCGCACAATATATGGATAATTTAACTCAGTAGATTAATTAGATTACTTAATGGGTCATGGACCCCAGAAAGGAGGGGAAACGGAAGGGCAGGGAATTGCCTAGTTGATTTTCATGAAGCCTTTTTTTGATGAAGGCAATTCCTTGTCTTCGTTTGCCGTTGCCGTCTCGACTCCGCAGGCTTTCCACTCCAAGGGGCGTGTCCTCGTGTAAGCAGCAACCACGCCAGGCCCGGTTCTGAAAAATTTCTGGTTTGGTGTTGAGAGGATTTTTCCGAACGGTTGCGGGCCTGTCATGGTTGCTGCTCACACTGCGGGCCGCTGTTAGGTGGAAAGCCCGCTCCGTGACAGTGACGAGACGGCAACGGCAAACGAAGACAGGAATCATCAAAAAAAAACTTCATGAAAACCAAACAACTTTTAGAGACGAGTCCGGGCGGCACCGAATCCAGTAATCATCAAAAGAAATGGGGTATCTACCATCGAGACCGCGAGTTTGCACGGGAACAGAATGACCCTTGCTTGATTGTCATCACGGCTGAGTCAAAGACGGAGGCCGAACACAAAGCAGCCTGGCTTGGAATTAAAGGACAAACCGGACTTTGGGCAAGCGAGGTGAAGCCGTGAAGGTTTTCTATTTGCCGGTATCATCCACTGAATTGAGCACTGAGGCACTCCGCGAGAATATGCGCCGATGGCACTGGAGACGCTATTTCCACTTTCTTAAACGGGAGGCCCAGTGGTTACGCTCTGAATTCCCTGGGTGTTTTGCTCTTTCGAAAGAGGCGAAGCAAATGGCCGAGTATCACCGCAAGTTGGCTCAGTCGATTCAAAACACCAAGCGACTATGAAAAAGGAAAGCAAACGAAAACCCAGTTGGCATTGGTGCACACACTGCAAAAAGTTGTTTCTCGCTCACAGAGCAGATGCCAAAGCTTGTTCGGTCAGATGCAGGAAACGGATAGAACGTCACAGTAAACCAACGCCAGGTCCGGCGCCGCGGTCATGGTTAACTGTGACAGAAGGTGTCACACGTAAGCGCAACCAGGCCTCGATGCCGGCATTGACTTAAGTGTGACAGTCCAAGAAATTACGTGTCACAGTTAATAGCTGCCGGCCGAGCTCGCCTGGTTGCTGTTAGCTGTGACACGCTATCGACCGCGCCAGGGGGGAAGCCCGCTCTGCATCTGGTAGCGCGGAGTTGCTTCGTGCTGGCCGATGACAGTAACCGCGGATTGATTATACGCGTCATGCTCCAATTGCTGGACCTGGCCTTGATACTGCATAGGCTGGATAGGCTTTGAAGCCCGCTCGCGTTCCATGATGTCCTTTTCCGCCTGGCGCAATCGAGCTTGCACTTCAATTGGAGGCTCCCACGGAATCAACTTGCCATCGAGAAAAGCGCCGGCTCGACCGATGGAACGCAGGCCAGCTTCGCCCAGGTGGAGAAAACGACCGTCGGAGAACAACGCGCCGCCCATGAATTGACCGGTGACGTATAAGGGAGGCTCAGAGGAACGACGGCTGGCGACAAGAGAATTGCCGTCTGATAATGGCGCGGAATTAGTTGCCGTTTGCTTAATGACGCCGCCTGTTGCCACTTCCGTTGCCTTTCCTGTTTTGTTCACCACGCTGCCGACCAGTCTTTTCATTGCCCAACCGCCAGCTTGGGTTAGCCAGGCTGGACCACGGAACACGAGCACGACCACGCACGCCGCTGGTATGAGCAGCCACCAGAGGGAGCGCCCGCGCTTTTCGTTATTCGGCACAAGGCCGCCCACGATGCCGACGCCTTGCGTTGTGTCGTAAAGGTTACCCAGGTCCAAATCGAGAGGCATAAAACCGGAGTCGAATTTTGCAGGGTTCGCGCTTGTCGGAGAGTTGAGGCAACGACCAAAGCGGAACAGGTTTCCAATTCGGAAACCCATCACAGGCTCGCGGCTGAGGTTACGGACCACCATGTATTCTTGAGCCAAGCGCCTCAGAGCTTTGTCGCATTGGTCCGGATGCTGCGTGACCAGGCACACGTCACAGTGCAGCTTGCCGTGTTGACTCATAAAGTATGTGCAATCGGCTCCGGTTTTTTGCCATTCACGAGCAGGAAAATAGAGGTGGACTTCGTCAATCACATACAAGGTGCCTTCGTTGCCGTTGCCCGTTGCTCTGTCTTCAAAATCGGGAATGTCCATGCTACCGCCGCGCCGGTTGACCTTGATTGTTTTGCGCTGTTCGTAAACCCGACCGGGTTCGTAAAGCCAGAATTCGCCCGCTTCGTCATCTTCCAAAATCCGGACGCGGCTGGCCAAGTCAACCTCGTGCTTGCAGTGCTTGTGCAGATACTCCGCCAGCTCGGGAAGCTTTAGACGGATGTTCGTTACGATGAACCGTTTACTGTCCGGATTCAGTAGCTCAAGTACGATTGTTTTGACGGCTGTCAGACTTTTGCCGCCGCGAGGTTTTCCGACGATGTAGAAGATGCTCATAAAGCAAAAGCATATGGCCACAGTGAGAACTGCCAGGCCGAAAGGTTAGTCATGTGCAACAAATATAAATGATGCATAGTTTTACCAGATACCCGGAACCCAACGCCAGGCCACGCGCCGTGCATAAGCCTGGTATGATTGTTCGTTGAGCAGGAAGTTTTCCTCCCAAATTGTTAGCGTTGCTTTGACGACGAGCAGGAGGACGCCGACAACGAGGTTGCGCAGGGTAGGGGCCTGGCCGACGCAAACGGCAGCAATCAATAGTTCGACCACTGTTAGAGGGTGACGCACAAGCGAGTAGGGGAACCGGGTCACGACGCGGACGAACACAGGCCCGGAGACCGTGCAGCATCGCCCCAACAAGAGACGAATCCACACTTGGACAAAAAACAGTTGCCAGAGGATGAGGCCTGCCCAGGCCTTTTGATGTTCTGGAGGTTGAATGAGCAGGACGCTGAAATATCCGAGGCCGACGCAGAGGCCGCGCCAGGTCAGGTCAGGCTTGCCGCTCAGCCACGCGAGCAAAGTTGAGCCGACCACTTGAAGACCACTCAGGCCGAGCACGAGGCCAACAACGTGACCTTGCAAGCAGAGCGCAAGGGACATTCCAAGCCGGACGACAATCAGACCGAAGCCCAGGAGACGCATTAATCTTCCCATGAGTCACCAGTGTTGATGATACGCATTGCCCACCGGACGGCATAATAGACGAACAAAATGGCACCCAGGCCGACGCCGGACACGAAACCCCCGTTGAAGTCCCGGATCAAATCGTCCTGGCGCGTCCCGAGGCATTCGACACTATTCGTTGCACTGAAACTGAGGATACCGCCGTCCAGGACAGTGTGCACCGTTGCGTCTGGAGTTGTCACCTCAGTCCCCGCACGCAGGGTCACGGCAACCGATGACGCTGGCGGGATCTCAATTGTTCCGTTGGTGCCGATGGTCAACGACAAGACAGTGAAATCCGTGTTGATAAACGTTATCATAGGCCAACCATGAACTTGATGATTACGCTTGCGACGGTCACCACAACGTCAGACAGGACACGGAATCCGATATGGCTGAGGACACTTGCGAACAGTGTTGAAACGGGCAGGGCAGCAGAGACCCAACCCCACAATTGCGACCCGGCAAGGGCTGTGAACGGGTGACTGTCTAGAGTGGTTAGTTGTGCGCTTAGACCCGTGCTTGCCAGGACCGCAGGGATTGTGCCGATGGCTGCGACGATGAAGCCCGCCATTGTCAGTGCAGACATAAAGTTGATATTGCTACCAACAACGCTTGTGCCGGCTGTGCCTACCTGGGAAACGTTGAAGGCTGCGATCATCCCAACTCGATAGACTTTATAGTTCGCGATGAATAGCCAGAGGATTACAAACCATGACGCGATTGTCTTGCCGGTTGAAACAGACCAGTCAGACCAGGGAGCAAAATGCAGAGTGAGTTGGGCGTGTGTGGTTGTGTGGCCACCTCCGCCGGTAACCGCGCCCAACTCGATATCGAAGCTTTCTGGAGACGTGCCCTCGACTGCGCCCGACGTTGAGAAACCCGAAACCGCAGAGACAACAGAGGACATCCCGAAAGCATTGGTTGCAGCATTGGCCGCACTCTGCATTCCGCCGATGGCTAAACCCAGTTTGTTCGTTGCTTCCGTTGGTGAGTTGGTCACGAAGGCGTAATGGTTTGAACTCCAAATTTCAGACGTGTTCGTCAGTTGGAGCAGGTCAGCAACCGCGTTGCTAATGCCGCGCCCACTTTGAACCACTGCATTCGAGACGCCAGCGAAGCCAGTGCCTAAAGTGTTAGAAACACCAGAGAACCCCGAGCCTAACGCAGAATTTGCCGCAACAAGCTGCCCGTTGATATCAGTCAGTTGACTATTCGCCGTTCCAGTGTTGTTTCGAATCGTCGTGAGCAAATCATTTCCAGAGCCCACGCCGCTGGACGTGCTCAGCGTGTTGTTCTTTATATTCGCCACATCGTTTGCAAGGGCCTCGACAGCGGTCTTTGTGCCTGCCGCGATATTCGTGCCGCCGCTCCCTTGCGCCAGCAACGCGCCCAGCGTGTTCGTTGCGCTCTGCAATGCATTTGTCGACGCTGAATTGAACGCAGCCATGATGTTACTTTGTCCGGTGACGAGGTTTGTCAGCGAGGTTAATTGATTCGTTACCGACGTATTCAGGGCAGCGATGATGTTGCTTTCACCGGTGACCAGGTTTGTCAGTGCTGTTAGTTTTGCGTCCTGGCTGGCTGCAGAGTTTGTCAAATTTCCAATCTTCGCGACCGCGCTATCGACTGAGGTTTTCACGCCGTCAACGGAAGTTTTGACTGAGTTGATTGCCGTTGTGCCGGAGACGATGTGACCGTCAATACCGTTCAGCATTCCAAGTTGGAGGTTGGCTTTCTCGACCAAATCCCGATGCATGAGCTTTGTCTCCGCATACAACGCGCCGAAGCCTTGTTCCGTTGCCTGGATGTCGTTCGTTGCGTTGAACGTGATAGGCATATTCGTTGTGTAGGTTGCATCAAACTGGCCCGTTGTGCCGTTAGGATCGTAGGAAGTCCCAGCCCCGGTAGGTGTTGAATTGTTTGCCCAACCCGCAGGCACGTCATTACCGCTCCCGGTATAGGTTCCATCAAGTGAGTAGGTGCCATTCGAGTTGCGTGTGATTACTGGCCACGATTGTTGCCAACTGTAGCCGTTGGTTGCCACACCAGAACCCAGGGAGACGCTTGTGCAAGCATACGTGTTGCCGTTTGCGTCCTGGTAAATGCCGTGCGCTGCGTCGGAGTAAACACCGCTTTGTTTTGCTGGCACCCACAGTGTGGCGTAGAGCACACCGGCATTCCAGAGGCCATACGTCACATCGCTTGCGCTTGTGTTAGTAATGCAGAGGCGTGTTGTCCAATTGGTGACTGGGGGAGGCGCGCCGCCTGGCGCTATATGCACCGTGATGCTTCCAGGCCCGGTGATTGGTCCGACCTTGCTACCATATTGCGCCCCCAACGTTAGCGCCGAGTTTGTGTAGCAGAATCCGCGAATCCATATGGCTGTGCCGTCAAACCCGGACACCGCGACCGTTGAGCTTCCGCCAGGCGCAATGGTTCCCCAACTCCCGCCCATGAAGCCATTGTCCGCGCCGCCGCTACTAAGCGACCAGGCCGGAACGCAGCCGTAACCCGTTACAGAGCCATCGTTGACGATGGTTACCGAGACGGACGCACTTACCGAAAGAGCCAGAGCACAAAAAGCACCGGCACCAAAAACCCGATTGAAGTAACGCATATTTCCTCGAAGCTCATAATTGTTGGTGGAAAGGGAAAAGGCCGGAGGCCCACGCACAGACCCCCGGCCAGTTCAATTGTTGAATTGAACGGCTTAGGTCAACCAGGCCCAGGCCTTTTTCACAACCTTTGCGCCGAACTTGATGGCCAGGAAGCCACCCGCGACAGTTGCCGCAGCCGCGAAAGCAGCCGCTGCGCCCGTGTATAACGATGCCACGTCAAACGCCGGGTCAGTAGCGAGCGCCGAAGACCCGATACCCGCGCCGACAATGACCGCGCCGCGCACGTAGCCGCTTTCCAGTTTTTGCTGTAGTGTTTTACGCATTTTCTTACTTTGCCTTTCATAGAGGTTTTCACCTCATTTTTGAGTCACCAGGCACGGCCAATGCCCGCAACTCTGTTTTTGTTTACAAATTCCACGGACAACATCGTCCGTAGGAATTGGCCAAATTTTGTCTTTGCTTACACTGACTTACCTGGCGATACTTCCGCCATGTGGAATCACTTTTGGATTGATGTTTTGCACCTAGACACACCCGAGAAAACTCTGTGCTTCTTCGTGCTCACATTCTTCGCGTTACTCGCAATGCCGTCGCTAGTCCTCGTTCTTAAACGCAAAGTCAAGTAAGCTCCCATTTTCCGTGTCACCGGGAGTAACACCGACGTAGCTGCAGCCTGAGCCGTAGCTATCACTTGCCCAATTGATTTCTGTGATGATGAATTCCCACACATACCAGCCCGACGAGTTAATTACAGTGCTTGAGTCAAATGTGTGTGGGTAAAGGACGTTCCCCGTTGTCATGAAACCCGTTTTGCTTGGGTAATATGGCCAAACGACGTCACTCCACGTCGTGTCTTTCAAAAACCAAAAAGAACTGCCACTTCCCTTGCTCGCAAAGAAACAGTGATCCCCTACCGCAATGGTAGCAACGTCCATGTAGTAGTCATATTCCGCCGGATCGTATACCTTCCCCATCGTGTAGCCAACGTTAGTCCACATTCCAGTTCCACGCCGAACCACTGCCCCCCACACACCAGTTGATGAATCCGATGTCAGAAGGGTGAATCTTCGTGTCTGAGTTGCATGTGCCTTTGACAGACCCAACCCTAACACGCTCAGCGCTAAACAAACCACTAACCCGAATTTTCTCATTCTAACCTTTCAATAAGTGAACCGCCGAGGCACGGCCAATGCTCGCGGCTCTTTTTTTGTAAACAAATCGGCAAGCGTAAGTGCTCGTCCGATTGGCCAAAATCATTCCACCAATAGATTATTCAAGATACCCTCCACGGCCCGCCGCGCTCCGCGCGGCGGGCCGATGAGGGGACCCTCAATAGAGAGCCGCGACGGGTAAGTTAGGCACCCATTTAGCCCCTGCCGCTATTATCCCGTTTATGGTCCCCGAGCAGCCTTGCGGCCCACGGTAGAGGACTGGTTTAAACCTGGGAGAGCAGGGGATTCTCGATCGCACTATCTGCAACCGCTGGCCGATCAGCTCTACCCACATGCAACACACCGCGCCGATCGCTTTGTGCCTTAAGTGGGAAACCAGTGTTTGTCGTCGCTGCCTGGCCGGTTCTGTGTGCTATTCCACGCCTCAGTGTCAATTCCACTCTCTTGAACACTGAGGCAGAGCACTCCAGTTTATCAGACCTGTTGAACTTTCCCAACTCGTAGAGGTTACCACCATTCAAACACCCCTCGATATAATCGGACCCAGCCAGAGCCCGGTTATAAGGTCGAATTACCGCGTGACTTTGGGTTAGCACTTTCCATTGGTGGGCTAACTTAAACGCCAGCGAGTGAAGGTTGCTATCTGCCCCCGTTTGACCG
>Ga0157375_10000227_pt1 | contig 52292 bp, 32 predicted proteins | sample M35metaG_FD_115311 | JGI IMG/M metagenome (GOLD analysis project Ga0157375, IMG submission 115311) | Miscanthus rhizosphere microbial communities from Kellogg Biological Station, Michigan, USA - M3-5 metaG | ecosystem: Host-associated > Plants > Roots > Rhizosphere > Soil | place: USA: Michigan...
CGACGGAATTGTGAAGTTTGACGGAGAATTAGAGAGTTTAAAACGTTTCAAAGACGATGTGAAGGAAGTAACAAAAGGTTACGAATGCGGATTGAATTTGAAAGGATACAATGACATTGAAGAGGGAGATATTCTTGAGGTTTACGAAGAAGTAGCCGTTAAGAAGAAATTGAAATAATTTCACTCTTTTGATATAAATAAAACCCACTTTGTAAAAAGTGGGTTTTTGTTTTTCTTGATTATTATTACTTAAGAAATCGACTGATTTCCTTATAACCATTTTTTCTTGATGACTTGCTTCAACTTAATATTTACCCGAAGCTGTTTATTGCTTGTTAAGTTGTTGAATTTAGAGTAAATACTTGTTTTGAATCATATAAATAAAATATTTGATGTTTAGAAAATTCTGGGTAATTAAAATTTATTGTTTTATCATAAAAACATAAAAAATTCAAAAGAAAATTTTTCGTGATAGAGCATAGAGTTTACTGTGAATTTAAAAATTAAAAGTTTCCGAGAATGATATTGAAAACAAATAATATTTCTTGAAAAAATGAAGTTTAAAGCTATAATAATGCTGTTTTAAATGACATGTATATTTAAGTCTAAGTCAATTGAAATAAAGAAAATACTTAGAATAACTCTAATTTTTGATATCAATAAAATTAACTTTCGAAAAAGTGGATTTTTTATTTTAATAATTTATAATGATTCTAAATAATACTGTGCTGATTTGATGAATAATTGTTAAAAATATCAATTTTGGCGAAAAAAAATAATTTTATTAAATAATAACTATGTATTATTATTAAGTTTCTTTTGTTTTATACTATAATTAACGAATTTTATAAAAAAATATACTATAAATGTGCCTGAAAAACTTGCAAGTGTTAATATTTATTAACATATTTGCCCATTAAAATATATTAAAATTTGTTAATATGAATGTTAAACTACGTGTATTAAGTGCTGGGGCTCTGTTTTTTTTAGGACAGGTTGCTTTTGCACAAACAGCAAAAAATGATACTCTGCCTAAAGAAAAGCAAATCGAAGAGGTGGTAGTGACAGGTTATCGTACTAAAAACACTGACGAAATTACCCAGGCTCAATCTGTTGTTGGGAGTGAGGAACTGAAGCGTCAGTCTAATACTTTGTCTTTGACAAATATGTTACAGGGTAAAGCTCCTGGGGTATTGGTTCAAACAAACAGTGGTCAGCCAGGAAGTAGTGGTGTTATTACTATTAGAGGTTTTTCTAACTTTTCTAATACGGGAGCTCTAGTTGTAATTGATGGTCAATATTCATCATTTGCTCAATTGAACGCGATGAACCCAAGTGATGTGGAGTCTCAGGTTATCCTGAAAGATGCTGCTGCAACTGCACAGTATGGATCAAGAGCTGCAGGAGGGGTTATTGTTGTGACTACAAAAAGAGGTTCTAAAGGTAAAACTAACTATAGCTTTGAATCAAGATTCGGTACGTCTTGGAAAGTTTCAGATAAAGAAATGAACTTCCAAATGATGGATGCCGGACAAAAATTGGCTTGGGAAAATGCTATAGCACCTCAGGTGGGTAATACGCCATGGACTGATGCTGAAGTAAGTGAGCTGACAGCATTGAACCACAACTGGCAAAAAGATGTTTTAAAGAACTCTAGTGAAGAATCTTATTTCTTTACTGCAAACGGAGGTACAGATAAAAGCACATTCTATTATTCATTAGGATATGACAGCAACTCTGGAATCATTAGAAACCTGAATGCTTTAAAAAGATACAGTGCAAGATTTAATTTTGAAAACCAGTTAAGTGATAAAATCAAAATTGGAATCAACACCTCTTTACAATATCAACAGACACAGAATCAAAGAGATTTAAATAATGCACAAAACCCTTTTGCATTTATTTATGCGGCAAATGCATATGAGCCGGTTTTCTTAGAAGATGGTACTTATAACCCAACAAACTCAGGTTTCCCATTATTAGAGTCTTTGACAACAAATACATCTCGTAACAGTAACCTTAGATTAAACGGTAACATTTTTGGGGAATACAAGTTTAATGATTGGTTGAAATTCAGGTCTTCCCTATTTAACACATTTGCTCAGTTAAAAGGAAAATCAATTTTACAGCCGGGATCGTACCTAGATGTTATTTTGGGTTTAAATGGTCAGGTGAGTCAATCTAATAACGATTTGTATTACCTTACTGCAAACCAGAGATTAGATTTTGATAAGAAATTCGGAAAACATAAAGTAAATGCTACAGCATTCTACGAATATAGTACTGAAGATACTAATACAATGGCTGCTACAGGAAGAAACTATAGAACTCCAGGTTTAGATATTCTAAGTAATATGGTTACTCCTTTCACTACTACAGGGGGTAGAACGCAGACAAGAAGAACTTCTCTTGCTTTGTTGGCAGACTACAACTATGACTCAAGATACTTGTTAAGTGGATCTATCAGAAGAGACGGTTCATCAAGATTCGGTTTGGATAACCAATTTGGAGTTTTCTGGAGTGCAAGTGCTGCATGGAACATTGCGAAAGAATCATTTATCAATATTCCTGACTTAAAAGCATTAAAATTAAGAGCTTCTTATGGTATTGCCGGAAATGATGCTCCAATTCCTGATTATGTAAACCAGCCTTACGTAGGATTCGGACTTTATGGTCCTGGTGCAACAACAGTAGTACCTACAACAGTTGGTAATAAATTACTAGAATGGGAAAAAGTTAAGATTACTAACTTTGGTTTAGACTTTAATTATCTTAACAGATTCAGAGGATCTGTGGAATATTTCATTAATAAAAGAAGTGATTTCTTACAGTTAATTCCAAATGCAACGGTACAAGGTAGCTATACTGTATATGATAATGCAGGAGAATTAGAAAACAAAGGTCTTGAAGTAGATCTTTCTGCAGACGTAATTAAAAAAGAAGACTGGACTTTCCAGTTAAGAGGAAACTTCTCTAATATTAAAAATAAAATCTTAGCATTAAGAGAAGGAGAAACATCAAGAAACGTTGGGGTTAACAACAAACTTGAGGTTGGAGAATCGCCTTACTATTTCAGAATGGTAAGATCTGCCGGAGTAAATGCTCAAACTGGGGAAGCTTTGTATTATACAAACCGTACGACAGCTAATCCTGGGGAGACATTCTATGATGTGGCAGGTGGTAGAGCAACAAACGTATATTCTACAGCTGATATCCAGGATATTAAAGATAAATCACCATTCCCAAAATATTTTGGAGGATTTGGAGCAACATTTACCTATAAGAACTTTGATATTACTGCAGACTTTACCTATAAATTTGGTGGATATGCTGTAAACAACGAAGCTCTTGACAGAGTTGACCCATCTCAGTTTAGTACAAATAAATCAGTTGATGCAGTTAATTACTGGCACAATCCTGGAGACACTAATGTTCTTCCTGCTCCAAACCCAGACGGAATTTGGATGACTGATTACTTTTTACAAAAAACAGATTATATCAGATTTAGAAGTTTAAATGTAGGATATACTTTTGATAAAAATTTCTTGGGAGAGAAAGTTCCTTTAAGCTCAATCAGAGTTTATGCTCAGGCTCAGAACTTATTCCTATGGACGAAATATCAAGGAGATCCTGAAGTTGCTGTTGGTTCTGGAGAAGGTAATACGGATGTACCAGGGTCTTATACTTTATATACTTATCCTACCCAAAAAACAGTAACAGTAGGTGTTGAATTACAATTTTAAACTTAGTTAAGATTATTATGAAAAATAAAATATTAAAAATATCAATATTAAGTGTCTTTACACTTGGTGTTTTAACTTCTTGTGAAAGAGAGTTAGATCAGGTCTCTTACAGCCAAATTCCACTTGATGAAGCAATGGATGGTAGTAGCCAGGCTAACTTTACTCAGGCTATCAACGGTGCTTATACAGCAATCAAAGGGACAGGTTATTTTTCAGTAGATACAGGTAACCAGCTTATCGTTCCGGATTTAACAACTGATAACCTTATTGTTAACCCACAAGGAAGACAATCAAACTTTACTGCTTATAATTGGAGCTTTTCTCCAAATAACGGTTCTGTAACTGGAATGTTCACTCAGGCTTATTTTGTTATCTCAAGAGCAAACATGCCTTTGAAATATATTGCTAATCTTCCTGCTGGTGCTTTTAAAAGCAACATTGAAGCACATGCAAGAGCGGTAAGAGCAGCAGCTCATTTTGACTTGGTAAGAGCATATTGTAAAATACCAACTCAATCAGCTGATGCCAATGGTTCTTTAGGAATACCATATATTACTGAGTTTAACCCACTTGATAACACGGTAACAAGAAATCTTACTGTAGCTCAGGTTTATGATAATATTATTGGTGACCTTAATTTTGCAGTAAATAATATTACAGATGCACCAGCTGATAAATCTAAGTTCTCTAAAGCAGCTATCTATGGTTTGCTATCTAGAGTGTATTTATACAAAGGTGATTATAACAACGCTGTTGCAGCTGGTAATTCAAGTATTGCTTTATCTGCAAGCGTTGGAGCAAGAGCAAACTTTACAAATATCTGGGCTTCAAATAACGTTGATGGGGTACTTTTCAAAGTATTAAATTCAACTCAGGAGAACATAACTACAGGTGTTGCTTATCAACAAGGTGCAACTGCAACTGGAGGAAGCATCAGATCTGAATATGTGGTTCCAAAATCATTGAATGATTTGTATACTTCAACAGATATTAGAAAAGCTGCATACATCAGAACAAGTGCTTACCAAGGTAGCCAAAGAAATCACGTTGTTAAATGGGCGTTCAACACTGGTGGAGCAACTCCATTAAACGTAGTGGAAATTAAATATTTAAGAACTGCTGAAGTTTATTTAAATGTTGCTGAAGCTGCATATAAAGTAGGTAATGAAACATTAGCTAATACAATGTTAAATACTTTGAAAGCTCAAAGATATGATGCATATGCTCCGATTACTTTAACAGGTACTGCTCTTTGGAACGAAATTATGCTTCAGAGAAGACTTGAGTTAGCTTTTGAAAATGATAGATTCTATACTTTCAAGAGATTAGGTCTTACGATGCAGAGAACTGGTGAAGGACCAAACGTTGATGGTACAGGTACAGCGTCTATTGTTCAGACTATTTTACCAAGTGATACGAGATGGCAGTGGCCAATCCCGCAGTCAACAATCAATGTTACTCCGGCATTCCAACAAAACCCTGGTTATTAATCAAACAATAACTCATAATAATAAAACCCTGCTCCAAGCAGGGTTTTTTATTTCCTTTTATTTCTTATTTTTGCTGTACAAAATTTGATGAGGAAACCGGCAAGGTTCCATGTGATTTTTTGGATAATATAAATCAACACATGAAGTACATACTTTCAATAATAATCTTTTTCGGGTTTATTGCTAAGGCGCAAGTCGTTAATAAAACAGATTCTAATCAACTTCCCAAGAAAGAAGAAGATACATTGGTAATCGATTCCGGAAAAAAAGACTCATTAAAAATATTTAAGCCTACTATTAACGATTATCAGACTCAGACTCAGTATGCTGAAAAAAAGCCGTTTGATACAGTTTTAACGCACAACAAAACGTATATCTTTTCTCAGTATAACAACAAAGATAATTTTGGGAGAATACAGTTTGCCAATGTAGGAGCTGGTTTTAATCCATTGTCTTATGACGTAAATCCGGAGGAGAATCTGTCTTTATTACCAGCTAATAAAGCATATGGAATTCTAGGAATCAACGATATTGTCTATTATGATGTTAAAACGCCTACAGCGACGTTCGTTTACCATAATTCGATGAAGAATGGAGCCGCTTTGAAATCTACCTATACCCAAAATATTGGCAAGAGATTCAATTTTGCATTAGAATATATGGGGCTTCGTTCTCAGGGGCTTTACAGAAATTCATTGGCGGCAAATAATAATACGTTGTTTTCGGGGCATTATATTTCAAAAAGTGGAAATTATGAATTGTTTGCTCATTACTTGCATCAAAATGTCAATAATCAGGAAAACGGTGGGATCGTAGAAGATAACCTTTTTCAAAGTGGCGACAGTGAGTTCAGAAACAGAATCAATGCCCAGGTAAATCTGGCAGGATCAAGTTCACAATTTTCATACAGACGATATTATTTGACTCATCAGTTTGCCCCTTTTAATTCGGATAAATTTCCGTTTAAAATAAGGCACACGATTTTCCATCAGGGGAATAAATATTTTTATCAGCAAAATACTTTAGAGCCTTATTGGTACAATACACAAGCCGAAATTGTTGCTAATTTCCCGCTTAACACAAAAAAATATTCAGATAACTTTAGCAATACAGTAAGTCTGGTTTGGGATAATGAGAAATTCAAGCTGGATGCGGGAGTTCGTTATCAGATGTTGAAGTTCACGACTGATGAAATTATACTGCCGAATCTTACGGTTCCCGGTGAAATAAAAGAAAACAGAATCGGAGCAGTTGGAAATCTACAGGTGAAACTTTTAAACAAGATTCAGTTAAATTCATTTTTAGAATTTTCAAATGGCAGCCAATTCGGAAGTTATTTAAGAACAACGAATAATATTAAGTTTGAACCGATCAAAGATTACTTTGTCAATGCTAAAGTTAATTTCCAGAGTGCTTATCCTTCATTTAATTATCTTTCAAATACATCGGTTTATAATAATTACAATTATTACCTTCAGGATGCAAAAAATCAGTCAATAACTGAAATTGGAGGAAATATCAACTTAAAATGGTTCCAGACAGAAATATTTGCCAACTATTTCAGAATTGATAATTACACGTATTTTGATGCGATTGGAAATTCGAGACAAAGCGATAGTTCATTAAACATTTCTCAAATCGGAGGTGATGCAACTTTCAATTACGGGAATTTCCATTTAAATACGAGATTACAGTTTCAGAATGCTTTGACCAACAAAGAATTGTATCCAATGCCAAGCTTCATCGGTAGAGCAAATATTTTCTATCAGGCAAAGGCATTTAAAAAAGCAGCTGAAGTTCAGGCAGGTATAAAAGTGTATTATTTCTCAAAATTTGCATCGAGAGATTATTTCCCGATTCTTAACGAGTATATTTTGCCCAACGCAAACTCATTCTCCATCGGTGGGCAGCCGATTGTGGACGTTTATTTTAATATGAAAGTTAAAAAAATGTTCTTTTTTATTGAAGGACAACAGGTTGCGACTGTTCTTTCAAGTAATAAAGCTTACGCAGCTCCACATTATCCGGTGTATGATTTCAGATTAAACATTGGAATTGTGTGGTATTTACTCAACTAAAATTTAAACAAAGTTGAAAACAATTAACAAAATATCATTTCACGATATAGAAAGCATTCCTCAGCTTGTAAAAGATTTTTTAAATCAGAAAATTGAGGGTTTTGAAGAAAATACGTTTTCTTTTGACAATTTTAAAAAACAAATCCATGTAAAACAAAACTCTTTCACGCATGAACAAAGAGAAGTTTTATCGAATGTTTTTGAACGGCAGCTTTCTGCATTGGCACTTTCTTCGAAACAGAAGGAAAATATAGAAAATTTAAAACAACCCAACACCTTCACGATTACGACAGGGCATCAGTTGAATCTGTTTTCGGGACCGGCTTTTTTTGTATATAAAATTTTGCAGACGGTAAAAACCTGTACAGATTTAAAGCAGAACTTCCCGGATTTTAATTTTGTTCCTGTGTACTGGATGGCTTCGGAAGACCATGATTTTGCGGAAATCAACCATTTTAAAACAGAGAATAATTATTACGAGATCAACGAAAAATCTGGCGGACCGGTTGGAAGAATAAAGATCAGTGATACATTTTTCATTTCTGAATTTGAAAAAGAATTTAAGGATTCTATTTTCGGTACAGAATTGATTTTAATGATAAAAGAAGCGTACAAAGTCGGAAATACGTTGACGGAAGCCATTAAAACTTTAGTCAATCGACTTTTCTCGGAATTTGGTTTGCTAATTCTTGACGGAGATTCAAAAGAGCTGAAAGATCAGATCAAAGGCATATTTAAAGATGAGCTTTTACATTTCAGCTTAGAAAAAAACTCAAAAGAAAAAGTAGATTTTTTAACGGAAAAATATGGGAAAGTTCAGGTCAATCCACGTGAAATTAATCTGTTTTATTTAAGTGAAACAAGAGACAGAATCGAGTTTGACGGGAAAAATTATATTATTGTAGATAAAAATATCCAGTTCACAGAAGAGGAAATTTTAAACGAACTGGAAAATTATCCCGAAAAATTCAGCCCAAATGCATTGATGCGCCCCGTTTTTCAGGAAAAGGTTTTGCCGAATCTGGCATACATCGGAGGAAATGCTGAAATCATGTATTGGCTGGAACTGAAAGATTATTTCACGAAAATCAATATTCCTTTCCCTGTTTTGATTCCAAGAAATTCAATGCTGTTCTTAAAGGAAAAGACTTTGGGTAAAATTGAAAAACTGGATTTAAAAATTGAAGACTTTTTTAAAAATTTTACAACGATTTCAAATAGTAAAATTTTAGATAATAATGAAGTTTTAAAATTACTTGAGGAAAAGGAAAATCTTTTAATCAATAATTTTTCTGAATTAAAATCAATCGCCGAAACCACTGAAAAGTCTTTCGGAAATATGGTAAAAGCCGAAGAAGTACGTCAGCTGAAATCTTTCAAAAGAATGAAAAAACGTCTTCTTCATGCAGAAAAGATAAAACAAAATGAATTATTACAAAGACTTGAAAATTTGTTTTTAGATGTACATCCTTCTAAGAATTGGCAGGAAAGGGTTTATAATTTTAGCGTATTTTTCGCGGATTATGGATATTCATGGCTCGAAACTTGTTTAGAAGAAATGGAAATTAGAGCGTCAAAATTAATAATTGTTGCCATTTAATTTTAAAGGAGTATTTTTGTAAATTATAAGTATCTACTATGATAAAGAGGTTTTTTATTCTATCCAGTTTATGTATGGTTTTGGGTGTATCTGCTCAGAAATCACACACCGTTGTAAAGGGTGATACTCCTTACAATATTGCTAAAAAGTACGGGATAACTGTAGATGAATTGATCAAACTGAATCCAAAGTTTAAAGACGGTAAATTGGCAATTGGAGACATTGTAACAGTTAAAAATGAAAAAACTGTCGCTGCTTCAGCTCCAAAAACTGCTGTTACAACAAAAACAAACAGCTCTCAATTAGGTAAAATTATTTTGCAGCCAAAGCAAACGATTTACGGAATCACAAAACAATACCGCATCTCTGAAACTGATCTGAGAAAATTAAATCCTGATCTGGATGCTCATATGAAGATTGGTGAGGAGATTATATTGCCTCTTGACAGTGTCAAAAAATATGGTGGCGAGCAGGCTCAGATAGCTGCTGCAACTTCTACAGCGAAGCCTTCAGAAAAAATTACAGCTGTTGATACTTCTGATATTCCAGCTGATAATAATGTTTTATATATTGTTCAGTCAAAGGATAATTATTATAGAATTTCAAAACAATTTAATATTTCCAAAGAAGAGCTTTTTGCTCTAAATCCAGGGTTGGAAGACAAAGGGTTGAAACCTGGTGAATCGATTAAAGTAAGAAAATCAACTGGAGCAACATCTTCTGTTGTAGTTCCTGAAGAAACGAATACAAAGGCAAAAGTAGATTCTGGAAACGAAAGATCATCATCCACTGCAAATAGTGCTGCAGATGATGATTATGTAACTTATACCGTTCAGCAAGGTGATACGGTGTTCTCTATTGTTAATAAATTCGGTGTTTCAATTGACGAATTAATTGCCCTTAATCCTGAATTATCTCACGGATTAAAATCAGGAATGGTTTTAAAGATCAAAAAACTAGATCCTGCTTACAGCAAGAAAAGCGGTGATGCATTGAGCGTTGTATTAATGCTTCCTTTCGGATACAGCACAAACGAAACGCAGTACAGAACAATGGCAATGGACTTCTTAACCGGAGCAAAATTAGCCATTGAAAGAAATGCCAGAAACGGACAAAAATTAGATATAAAAATTGTGGATTCAGGAAATGAAGCTTCATTCCGAAATTCAATGACACAAATAAATCCTGATAATACAGATTTGATTATCGGGCCATTCTTTAAATCTAACGTAATCGACGTTTTAGATTTTACTAAAAATCAAAAAATCCCGATTGTTGCTCCATTTGCCAACTCTCCGGAATTATATAATTACAGCAATCTGATTATTGTTGAAACCAATGATCAGACGTATGCTGACAAAATCGTTGACGAAGTAAAAGCAGTTTATTCGGACCAAAAAATTTATGTAGTTGCAGATGCTAAAAAAGACAATGCCAATTACATCAAAGCCGGTTTAGAAAAAGCGGTTAAAAACCCGAATGTGATGATTGTAAATTCTCCTGCCGATATTCAGCTTGATCAGAATATGATGACAGGGCAGTCTGCTCCTGTGATTGCTATTTTAGCGAATGACAATGATGCTTTGGGCGATGCGTTCGCTAATAAAGTAATTGCTCTGTCTAAAGAAGTTCAGGGAATTAAAGCTTTCAGTATGTATTATTCGCCGGTTTTTGAAAAGAAAGTGGACGATTTAAGTCAGGCAAATCTGGTTTATCTGATGGATAGAAAGATCAATACGGAAGGAAGTTTTGAAAAAGAAATTCTGGCAGCGTATAAAAGTAAATATTGTAAAACGCCGCCTAGATATGCCATCGTAGGTTTTGATGTCGTGAATGATATGTTGACGAGAGAAAACAAAAAAGGAGAAATTTTCAAACAAATGAATAAAGTTCAGACTCAATTGGCAACAAAATTTGAGTTTGTAAAATCGAAAGCAAACGGAGCTTATGTGAATACCGGTTATCGTGTGATTAGATTGGTCCCATAAATGATTTGAATCAGTTTAAAGAATATTGTTAACATTATATTTATATTTGCATAATATTTTAAATTATACATGAAAGCACTTGTATTTCCTGGGCAGGGTTCTCAGTTCGTAGGAATGGGAAAAGAATTGTACGATTCTAGAAAAGACATAAAGGACTTGATGGAATCTGCCAACGAAATTTTAGGGTTTGACATCCTTTCTATTATGTTTAATGGAACAGATGAAGATCTTAAGAAAACGGAGGTTACCCAACCTTCCATTTTTATACATTCAGTAGCTGCACTTAAAGCAGTAAACGGTCTTGTAGCCGAGATGGTGGCAGGACATTCTTTAGGGGAATTTTCGGCACTGGTTGCCAACGGAGTTTTATCTTTTGACGACGGTCTGAAATTAGTTTCTGAAAGAGCAAAAGCAATGCAGGATGCCTGCAACGCCAACCCAAGCTCAATGGCAGCAATTTTAGGATTGGAAGATGCTAAGGTTGAGGAAATCTGTGCACAGATCAGCGGAATTGTAGTTCCTGCAAATTACAACTGTCCCGGGCAATTGGTAATTTCCGGAGAAACGGCAGCTGTTGAAGAAGCTTGTGTAAAATTAAAAGAGGCAGGAGCAAAAAGAGCTTTATTATTGCCTGTAAACGGAGCATTTCACTCGCCACTGATGCAGCCAGCACAAGAGAGACTGGCAGCAGCGATCGAGCAGACAAAATTCAGAAATGCGACAATTCCTGTTTATCAGAACATTACAACGACAGCGGTAACAAACCCTGACGAGATCAAACAAAATTTGATTGCACAATTGACAGGTCCTGTAAAATGGACACAGTCAGTTCAAAATATGATTAAAGATGGTGCAACTAACTTTATTGAAGTTGGACCTGGAAAAACGCTTCAGGGATTGATCAAAAAAATTGACAATTCTGTAGACGTTGCTTCTGCAATTTAATCTAATAAAAAAATCATGGGCGAGATATTTTCACCGGGAAAGCTGATGCTTACTTCAGAATATTTCGCAATGGACGGAGCTCTTGTCTTAGCGGTACCAACCAAGCTGGGACAAGAGTTTTTCTTTGATGAAAAGGCGGATGAGAAATCTTTGATCTTTTGGGAAGCCCATCATCAGAATAAATTATGGTTAAAAGCTGTCATCGATTACAAAAACTGGCAGATTTTAGAAACCAATATTCCTTTAAGTGCTGAATTTATACTTAAAACCTTAAAAAATGTTCAGAGTCTTTCTGAAACTAAATTTAAAGGCACAATTTCTTATCATTTAAAAACCAACCTTCAGTTTCCTGCCGATTACGGGCTGGGAAGTAGCTCTACTTTGATGAACAACCTTGGAGAATGGGCTGAAATTGATCCTTTTCATTTAAATTCCATCAGTTTGGGAGGAAGCGGTTACGATATTGCAGTCGCAAAAGAGAAATCTGCAGTCCTTTTTCAAAGTAAACCTGAAATCAAATATGAAAGGGTAAATTTTAATCCTTCTTTTAAAAATGAGTTGGTTTTTGTTCATTTAAATCAAAAGCAAGATAGTCGTGAAGGAATCAGTTTTTACAAGTCAAAAATCAAGTCTCAAAAACTGGTTGATGAATTTTCGAATCTTACAAGAAATATTTTAGTATGTAGCGAATTGGAAAATTTTTCTCAACTAATGTTAATTCATGAGCAAAAAATCTCAAATTTTCTTGAAATTCCCACAGTTAAGGCTAAATTTTTCGCTGATTGCCCTGTTTTTATTAAAAGTTTGGGCGCATGGGGTGGAGATTTTGTCATGAGCTCAAAATTTGATGGCTTTAAGGACTATTTTTGGGGAAAAGGTTTTCGCACTATTTTTGAATGGTCTGAAATAATTCGTTGATTTTCAAATCCTTATAAGGCTTATTTTTTATTTGCCATTCTGACTTATATCATTATATTTAAACCACCTTTAACAATTAATTAATATTAATTTTGTTGAACCCAAAAAAGAAATAGAAAATATAAGTAAAATGAAACACGCTAAAATCATCCAAGATTTAGAAAAATTAGGGATTAAAGGAAATTACGAAGTCGTCTATAATCCTTCTTACGAAGAGTTATATCAGGCTGAAGTTGCTCCTGAAAATCAGGGCTTTGAAGAAGCTGAGCTTACGGAATCTGGTGCAGTATCAGTAAAAACAGGGATTTTCACAGGTCGTTCTCCTAAAGATAGGTATATTGTTCAGGATGATGTTACAAAAGACACGATTTTCTGGGATGGGAAAGTTAATTTACCGACTACTTCAGAAATTTTCCAGTCTTGTAAGGAATTAGTGTTGAACCAACTTTCAACTTCTAAGAAAATTTATGTTGTAGATGCTTTTTGCGGAACAAATGCTGACACAAGACTTAAAGTAAGATTCATCGTTGAAGTTGCATGGCAGGCGCATTTCGTTACTAATATGTTTATCCGTCCTTCTCACTACGAGCTGGAAAACTTCGGAGAGCCTGATTTCACGGTAATCAATGGTTCTAAAACTACAAACCCGAACTGGGAAGAACAGGGATTAAATTCTGAAAACTTCGTCATGTTCAACCTTACTGAAAAACTTCAGATTATCGGAGGAACTTGGTACGGTGGAGAAATGAAAAAGGGAATGTTTGCAATGATGAACTATTACCTTCCATTAAAAGGAATGGCATCAATGCACTGTTCTGCAAACGTTGGTGAAGAAGGAGATGTTGCTCTTTTCTTCGGACTTTCAGGAACAGGAAAAACGACTTTATCAGCTGATCCGAAAAGATATCTGATCGGTGATGACGAGCATGGTTGGGATAATAATGGTGTATTCAATTATGAGGGAGGATGTTACGCAAAAGTAATCGACCTTTCTGAAGAAAAAGAACCGGATATTTTTAGAGCAATCAAAAGAGATGCACTTCTTGAAAACGTTGTCGTAAACAACGGAATATCTGATTACAAAGATGGATCTATCACGGAGAACACAAGAGTTTCTTATCCGATTTATCATATCAATAAAATTGTTTTGCCTTCAAAAGCAGGCCACGCGAGCAAGATCGTTTACCTTTCTGCGGATGCGTTCGGAGTATTGCCTCCGGTTTCTGTTTTGGATGAAAACCAGGCTCAATATCATTTCCTTTGCGGTTATACTTCAAAATTAGCCGGAACTGAAAGAGGAATTACTGAGCCGCAACCATCTTTCTCACCAGCATTTGGGGAAGCGTTCTTAACATTACACCCAACAATGTATTCTAAAACATTGATTGGAAAAATGAAAGAACACGGTGCTAAAGCATATTTAGTAAACACAGGTTGGAACGGTACAGGAAAGAGAATTTCTTTAAAAGATACAAGAGCAATTATTGATGCAATCATTGACGGTTCTATCGAAAATGCTCCAAAAACCAGAATTCCTATTATGAATCTGGAAGTTCCTACGGAATTGCCAAATGTTTCAGAAGGTATTTTGGATCCTAGAAATACATACAGCAATGTAGCTGAATGGGAAGAAAAAGCAAAAGATCTTGCTGCAAAATACATCAAAAATTTTGATCAGTATTGTAATACAGAAGAAGGTAAAAAGCTTATCGCTTGCGGACCTCAATTACAACAACAGACAACAAACTAAAAATAGAAATCCTCATCAAAACGATGAGGATTTTTTATATAAAAGATGCTTTGACTACACTCAGCATCTCTTATTTTGAATTTTAATAAAACTATTTTAAGCTCAAAATCGCCAATTTATATCCATCCATTCCAAAACCAGACAAAACCGCATCAGTACTCGCGGCGGTCACAGACTTCTGACGAAACTCTTCTCTTTTATAAATATTACTGATGTGAACTTCCACTTTTTGCTTCTGAATATTTTTTAAACAATCAGCAATGGCATAAGAATAATGCGTAAAAGCTCCAGGATTAATCACCAACGCATCAAAATCGTCTTCCTGAAGCCTATTAATAATCTCTCCTTCAATATTGGATTGATAATATTTTATTTCATAAGAAGGAAATTCAGACTTTAAATTTTCCAAATAATCTTCCATAGAAACTGTTCCGTAGATGTCTGGTTCTCTTGTTCCTAACAAGTTCAAATTAGGTCCGTTGACGATTAAAATTTTCATTCTATAAAATTAAAAAGTTTTTTCAATTAAGACTTAAATTTTTGATTTTAATTAATTTTCTATCATTGCATTATTTTTAATGATATTTCTCATATTTAAAAATTTAACATTTTGTATAACTGTCTATTTTAATGATTTTTAAGTTTAAATTAACTTAATTTTTATAAAATTATAATTAAAAATTTTAAAGTCTACTTGTTTTGTAGACTAATTGTTTTTAGATTTGCAGTCATATTTCGATCGGCTTATAAAGAAAGATGGAGGGAACTGACCCTGTGAAATCTTAACAACCTGCATTATGCAAGGTGTTACATTCAGCCTTTAAAGGAAAAATAAGCATTTGGTTAATCGTATTTATCGATGCCCTTTGCTGTCTTTTCTGCAAAGGGTTAATTTTTAATATTTGATAAATGAAATTGATTATGGTTAACAGAAATTTAATTAATTCTAAAATTTGGATCCCACCAGTTGCTGTATTTTTCTTAGGAATTATCAGTGTTAATGGACAGGAAACAAAAAAAGATACACTTCGTGAAAAAGAGATAGATGAAGTAGTGGTGGTGGCTTACGGAAAAGCTAAAAAAACAAGTTATACAGGTTCGGTAGCAACGATTTCAAGCGATAAGATCAACAACAGACCTGTTACCAATATCACAAAAGCCTTGGAAGGGCAGGTTCCCGGACTTCAGGCGGTAAGCTCTTCCGGGCAGCCTGGTTCAACAGCTTCGATTAGAATTCGTGGAATTGGCTCTGTAAGTGCTTCTAGCAATCCGTTATTTGTTGTTGATGGAATTCCTTTTGATGGAAATATCAATTCCATCAGTCCAAACGATATTGAGTCGATCAGCGTTTTGAAAGATGCAACGGCAAGTTCATTATACGGTTCAAGAGGAGCCAACGGAATTATCATTATCACAACAAAATCTGGTAAAAAAGGGGAGGCTCGAGTGAATTTTAATATCAGTCAGGGTTTTTCAAGCAGAGCTGTAAAAGACTACGAACAGGTTTCGACCGATCAGTATTATCAACTGTATTGGGAAGCACTGAGAAATGGATATAAATCAAGTCAGATTTCTTCACAACAGGCAGCGCAGATGGCGACTGATAATTTGGTGAATTCTTTAGGAATTAATCCTTACGGGGCAGGTTATCCAAATCCTGTGGGAACGGACGGGAGGCTTTTAACAGGAGCAACACCTTTATGGAATGACAACTGGAAAGATATTTTACAAAGAACAGCTTCAAGAAATCAGGTTGATTTAGATTTCAGCGGGGGAAATGAAAAGAGCAATTATTTTTTCTCTTTAGGATATTTGGATGATAAAGGAATTGCCATAGAATCTGGGTTTAAAAAATACAGTACAAGGTTAAAGATCAATTCTGAAGTCAAAAAATGGTTGAATGTCGGAGCAAATTTAGCCTATACAAACAGCCTTCAGGAGGCGCCGCCTTCATCCGATTCAAGAACGGATAATGTGATCAATGCAGCGCGGGTGATTCCGTCTTTTTATCCTTATTATGAAAGAAATGCAGACGGAAGTTACAAGCTGGATTCCAACGGAAATTATATTTATGATTTTGGGAAATACAGACCAACAAGCGCTTTGCAGAATGAAAATGCAGCTGCAACGCTGCCTTTAGATAAAAACGAAAACAGAGAAGATAACTTTTCAGGGAAAGGTTTTGCAGAATTTATTTTCCTGCCGGAGCTGAAATTCAGAAGTAATTTTTCTGTTGATTTAGTGAATTACAACGGTCATTATTACACCAATCCATTATTGGGAGAAGGTACGGAAATTGGAGGTTCGGTAACGAAAACCAATTCCAGAACGCTTTCTTACACAACAAGTAATATTTTGACTTATGATAAAAAATTTGGCCAGCACCATATCAATATTTTGGGAGGTCAGGAATTTTATCATTATGAATATCAGACGATTTCAGGAAGCAGAAGTCAATTTTCACTTCCTTACTATTACGAACCTGATGCAGCAGCGTTGTTAGGTAGTTTTAGCGGAAACAGCGATAAGTTGGGATTATTAAGTTTCTTAGGAAAAGCAGAATACGATTATCAGAACAAATATTTTCTTTCCGGGTCGGTAAGATCGGACGGATCTTCAAGATTTTCTCCTGAAAACAGATGGGGGACTTTCTGGTCAGTCGGTGGTTCTTGGAAAGCTTCGAATGAAGATTTTATTAAAAATTTGAATTTCTTCAATCAATTGACACTTCGTGCGAGCTATGGTGGACAAGGAAATGATAAATTGAGCACCTATTATGCTTATCAAAGTTTGTACGACTTCTACAATAATTTAGGGGAAGGCGGAACGGTTGCCAATAAATTACCAACACCCGATTTGAAGTGGGAAACCAACCTTAACTTAAATGTAGGTTTGGAATTCGCGATTTTGAAAAACAGGATTAAAGGTAATGTAGAATATTTCCAACGTCAGAGTAAAGATCTTTTATTTGGAATGCCTTTGGCTCCGTCATTGGGTTTCACCGAGTATCAGGCAAATATTGGAGAATTAAAAAATACAGGATTTGAGTTTTCATTATTCACAACTCCCATCAGAACGAAAGATTTTGAATGGAATGTTGATCTTAATTTAAGCACGTTAAAAAATGAAATTACTAAGCTTCCGAAAGGTTCAATTGTAAGCGGAACAAAATTATTGCAAGTCGGTGGTTCAATCTACGATTTCTTTATTCCTGAGTGGGTTGGGGTAGATCCTAGCAACGGAAATCCACTTTGGAAAACAATCACAACTGATACTAACGGAAATACGGTAGAAGGAACAACTTCAGAATATGCAAAAGCAACAAAAACGTTACAAGGATCATCACTTCCTAAAGTTATGGGAGGTTTGACGACAAGTTTAGCATATAAAAACTTTGATTTCTCAACATTGGTGACTTTCAGTATTGGAGGGAAGATTTTAGATACTGATTACACGATGTTAATGCATAATGGAAGTTCGGCAGGACGAGCCTGGAGTGCAGAAATGTTAAACAGATGGACACCTGAAAATACAATTACAGACGTTCCGAAATTAAGTACAACAACCAATAACTGGACTTCAACTTCATCAAGATTTTTGTATTCCGGAACGTATGCAAGGATCAAAAATGTGAGCCTGGGTTACACGCTTCCATCAGATTATTTTGGAAAATTAGGGTTGAAAAAATTCAGGATTTATGTTCAGGCAGAAAACCTTTTAACATTCTACAAACATAAAGGAATGGATCCGGAGCAGACGCTAGACGGAACAACTTATTACAGATATCCTGCGATGAGAACGATAACTTTCGGTTTACAGGCAACTCTTTAAACATTTAAAATTAAGACAATGAAAAAATTAAAATATCTATCTTTTGCTTTTATCGCTGCATTTTCATTCATAAGCTGTGAAAGTGATCTGGAAACTGCTCCCACCAATCAGGCCGATGAAGCCGAGGTTTTCAAAACGGCAGAAAGTGCAGAAACAGTAATTAACGGAACTTGGGCGAAATTCAATGATGACGGAACAACATACGCCAACATCGGATACTCAACAGTGTTGAGAACAAGCGATGCAATGGGAAGTGATGTAGCGGTTTTGACCAATAAATATGGATTTCCCGGAGCTTACGCCTTTACAGATTTGGTGAATAATACCGGAAGCCGACCACTTTATATTTGGAATTCTTTGTATTCTGTGATCAATAATATGAACAATGTTATTGCCCGAATTGATGCTGCAGAAGGAACTCAGGATAAGAAAAATCAGGTGAAAGGTCAGGCAAAAGCGTTGAGAGCATTTTGTTATTTTAACTTGGCAAGTTTTTACCAGTTCAGTTATTTTAAAGATAAAAATGCATTAACGGCTCCAATTTATACAGAACCGACAACGACAAGCTCAGTTGGAAAGAAAAAAGCAAGTCTGGAAGAAATTTATACATTAATTAAAAGTGATTTGACAGACGCAGACAACTTGCTTCAAAATTATACAAGAAATAATAAAGATAAAATAGACAGATCGGTAGTAAACGGTTTGTTGGCAAGAGTTTATTTAAACACAGGCGATTGGACAAAAGCCGTAGCCTCTGCAAAAATTGCAAGAAACGGATACGCTTTAATGACTGCCGAAAAATATAAAGACGGTTTCAACGACATCAGCAACGGAGAATGGATTTGGGGGCACGGACAAACGCAGGAGCAATCCGGTGAAAGTTATGCTTTCCACTTTTTGGATGTTTCGTCTTCGGGAAGTTATTATTACAGCTTCATGGCAGATCCTTATTTCAAAGATTTGTTTGATACGAATGATATCCGTTATTCTCTGTTTTCATGGGACGGAAATCCGGGAAGAGAAGGACTTTTGAGATATGCTAAATTTAAATTTAAAGCCAATTTAATTGCTGATATCGTTTTCATGAGAGCTGCCGAGATGTATTTAATTGAAGCTGAAGCCGAAGCCAGAAACGGAAATGTTACAAATGCAGTAGCCGTTTTAAATCAATTAAAATCTGCAAGAAATGCCAATATTTATAGCGGGTCTTTAGCACAAAATGATGTGATCAAAGAAGTTTTAATTGAAAGAAGAAAAGAATTGTTCGGTGAAGGATTCTCGTTGTCAGACATCATCAGAACGCAGGGGATTGTTGCCAGAAAACCTTACACAAATTCAAACGGACAAGCCATTCAGGTGCAGATTACAACTCCGGATGGGATAGTGAAAACTGTCAGCGGAAGAGGTCATACGATCTTTGCTTTCCCTGATCAGTCGCCGTTTGTCGCAAATAGCAGATATTATTTGTTTTCAATTCCGCAGAAGGAGATTGAGAATAATCCGAATTTATAGGGAGAAAATTAAAAACGGAAGCTATTGTATAGCTTCCGTTTAATTTAAGGATTGGTATTTTTTACTCTTTTAAAAACAAATTTCCTATTTTCTTTAATTATAATTAAAGTATCACTATTTACTTTTTTAATAATTCTGAAGGGCAAATTCGTTTCTCGCCAATAAATTGGAAATTCATTATTTGAAAAATTATCAGATATTAATATTTTTTTTTCTGATAAAGTTTGTGCGTAATATACAAAATTGTATTTTTTATTTGCATAATATTTTCCATTAATATCAAACTCATATCCAATATTATATACTCCTTCTCCATTTAGGATTGTATCAAAAGAATAATCATTAAAATCAAGAATTTTTTTATCCTTTTCATTGGAGCAACTGAAAAGAATCCAGAAACTAGCTGATAGAATTACAAAAATTATAAAATATTTCATACTATTATTTTTTAAAAATTGCTTTAAGTTTCATAAACCTATCGGCTGACATTGTTCTGTTAAAATTAATATCAACTCCTGTAGGAACAGCATCTAAACCTAAGCTTACTGATAAACCATAGGTTTTGGCTTTAAAATCATTTTCATTACTGTATGAAACTCCGAAACCTAATTTGGCAACATCATCAAGTTGACCATTCACAGACCAGCCCTTGCCAAGAAACAGACCAATACTTACCTTATCTTCAGAACACGCACAATAATATTCTGTATATACTACACCTACACCTGCATTTACCGTACCTAAACCAAGTTCTGTACCGTATACACGTGAAAATCCGGCTTTACCATTCATAGCCATAATAAAACCACCAGATAGTGCAGCGTTTGCCCCTGATGATACTTGCCCGTATAGTGATATGGAAATAGCATCAGGACCCCAAATGTGTCTGGATTGACCTGTTACTAATGACATCATTGCACCTTGTGCTGATGGTACTTGCAACCTCGGAATTTTAAAAGTAGCTTTTTGCTTTTTAGGCTTTGGCCCTCCACCATCAATTTTATGAGCTAAGTAATTGAATGAAGTTACAATAAGCCCTTGCCCAGCTCCCATCCAGAAATTGCCTCCACCTAAGACAGAGCCGATCCCTCCACTCACAGCTCCATTAAGTAAAGCAAAGCCGTCGCTTCGTAATATGTTATTAGCTTCTACATTCTTTGTAGCATATCCTAACAATTCGCTAGATGCACTTGCAAATGCACCACTTAACGCACCACTCCAAAATTTTCCTCCCTGTACATAAGAAAGAGCTCCTTGAGTAAGAGCATGTGCTCCTGCTCTTGCTATAAGAGTTCCCGTTTCTCCTAATGCTTTGGCTACTTGTGTGCCTGCTTTGAAGATCTCACCAACTCCATAGCTTACCATACTTGAAGCAGCAGCCATTGTTATCGATTGTGCCAAATTGATGAAATCGACTGGTCTGTTAAGATAATAATCTGTAGCTAGTGAAGTAAAAATAGCAACTGCAACTGCAACAATAAGTGATTCTCCAACTCCATACTCTCCACTAGGATCATTAAATAAAAGTGGGTTGTTTAGTACATATCCATATTTATTATAATTCTGTGTGTTGTAAGGATCCTGAATATTTTCATCAGCATTTAAGAATCTTCTTAACAAAGGATCATATAATCTTCCATTCATGTGGATGATACCTACTTCCGGGAAATATTCATGACTTGTGTAACCTCTGTCTAATAGTAAATTCCCATTAGCAATAAGAGTATTAATTTGGTCACGATCTGTAACTACAGCCTTGCTCCCTTTTTGAAAGTGAGTCATGTTACCCCATGCATCGAAATGTCTTTGCTCGATTTTGTAACCGGACTCGTCTGTAATTGCTAAGATGCTTCCCAGATAATCTTTGTGTAAAAATCTGTATGCACCTGTAGTTTCTCCATAATTTTTGATAAATACAATATTGCTTTCATAAGGTGTCCCTCCAATATAGAGAACATGCTTTTCTGCGCCCGTTGTATTGTCTACCTGTACTTCATAGCTTCCGTCCTCACTATAGAATTTGGTGTATTTTCCATCTCCATCTGCAGCAAAGTTTCCTCCATAAGTCACTCTTTGTCTCATGCTTGTGATTCCGTATTGGAAAGCGACATCTCCTTTCATTCCATCAATGAAAATAGGATCATTGTTTTCATTATAGACAATAGTCTGGATCAGATCATTGTTGTAATTTTGCTCTCCTGCAGGATTCAGTGTCATTCCTGTTGGTTGGTATATCTTGGAAGAGTTTTCGTATTTCATGTTCCCGACCTGGTCGTTTTCCATGATTCTTCCCTTAATATCATAAACATTTCTGTTTGCAGTTGGTTTAATACCTGTTACAGGATCTGTCCAGTTAATTAGACGATTATTGTCATCATAATCAAATGTTTCTATAATATTAAAATCCCCTCCTGTTGTTCTGCTTTTCAATTCATTTTTAATAGCATCGAATGAATAAGAAATCTGAAGGACTCCAGGTTTAACTGACGATGAATGATTGATGTTCGTTAGGAAGTCATTAGAGTCGTATGTGTTGGTAACATCGGTGAGTCCCAACTTAGCACTTAAAACCTGACTTTTTGCATTGGTTTCATTAAGTTGCCATAATACTTTTCCAGAGGGTTGGTCTTTTACTTGAGCAAGTTCCCCATTCCATGCGCTGTAAACATTCTCGATTTTTACTTTGGTCATGATTCCGGAAGAATACAATTGTTTTTCGTAAGAAATTACCCTTCCTTTATCATCATATGCTATTCCTTTTTGGACAAAATACTTACTATTGCTACTTTCTGATGAAGATATTAATCGACCTTGTTGATCATAAGAGACAGTTGAGCTGTATCCCTTTCCTTTGGATGTACCACCTTTAGAAACCATTCTTCCTTTGTCATCATAGGTGAAAGAAATGATTTTATTAGTTCCCTGTCCTCCATCTATTGTTGATAACTCTTTTTGAGAAATAAGCTGTCCTAAATTATTATAAGTGTATTCTTTTGTTCCTTTTGGGCTAATAATCTTTTTAGGTAAACCAAATCCGTTATATTGATATTTATAAATACCATTAGATGGATCGTTAAATTCAGATTTATTTCCCCATAAATCATATTTGGTAGTTACGATATTTTCTGCATACTTAGCTTGTATTTGCTCTCCTGCCGCATTGTATAGGAAATTAACAGTCCCTCCTTTATCTGTTGAAGATATTATATTACCAAGAGCATCTGTTGTTTTGGTAGTTGTTCTTCCATAGCCATTTAGTTCTTTTTCAGTCGTTGTTGAGCCTGAAACAGTAGTCTCTGTTTGTTTTCCTTTGAATGAAGTGAGTGTTATTTTCGAAGGAAATACAGAATCATCATATGCAATTGTATTCCATTGTGATGCACTTTGCCCTTCGTAATAGGGTTCGCTTTCAGATGTTTTTCTTCCTAAGACATCATACTGAGTGTCAATGGAAACAAATTTTCCTTGTCCAAATGCCTTACTAGTTTTTTTGAAAATCTGTCCAAGTGTATCGGTGTAAGTAATGTTTTGGTTTCCATCTGATGAATACTCTGTAACCTTAGTTCCAATTATAGGTGTCGGTGCCGGAGGGATAGAAAATCCATAAATTAATTCATAAGTGTATGTTGTAGTTCCTTCAAGATTGTTTTTAGTTTTAAGTAATTTTCCCCATCCATCATAGATATTGGTAACGTAATTTCCTAAAGGATCTGTTTGGGTAAGAATCTGCCCCCAATCATTATAGGTTATATTGGTTTGTAACCCGAGATGATCTGTGTTTTTGATAGAAAATCTACCTTTATTATCATATTCAGATGCTGTAGTCTTGGCTTGAGAATCTATACTGTTAATAATGCTTTTTTGGATAATATTTCCGAATCCATCATAATTATACGTTTCCTGAAGATAGTCAGTATTATCTCTGTTCCATGTTTTAAGAGTTTTTATAAGGTCGTTCTCATAAGTATATTCTTCTTTAATGGATTTAGTATCTCCATATGCCTGTACCGTTGATGTTTTTGTTTTGGGCTTACCAATATTATAGTTACTTCCAGGAGTCAAATCTGAAGGATAATAATCAAGTTCAGAAGTTGAAATAGCAAAACCATCATTAACATTATCTACAGATTTTGTCGGTAGGTAAAGATTATTATATGTTTCAACAGTGTGTACAGTTTTCACATTTTTTAAGAAATCTTTACTTATTGTAGTATATGGATTTATTGAAGTAACAACTTTTGGTTTGTCTGAATCTGAAACTGTTGTAACGACAGACCCGTTTAGGAGTTTATCTATCTTATAATCGTATTGTTTAAAAGAAAGTAGCTGAGTATTGGTTAACGATATATCATTAGGGAAGATTTTTAATTCATCAGTGGTTCTTATTGACCAGTCTTTAAATGGTAATCCCTCGTTGGTTGGGTTTAGTTCTGAACCATTCCATATTTTGGTGTTTTCATATCCATTTGCAAAGAATGTTGATCTGGCCATTTGTCTAAAGCCCATCATTCCTCTGCCGTGGATATGTGCCGTTAAATCTCTATATCTGAATTCCTGAGATCTTCCACCTTGGATAACTTTGGATACAACATTGAAATTCGTATTTTCAGGAATATTAACATATGGATAGTTTAATAAATTGGAGGCTAATGCTGGTTTATAGATATTTGCAGCATTATCCATGAGATTAGAATACTGAATCTCAGTTTTTATTCCGCCTTGTGTTATATATCTTATCTTAGATATTTTATCAAGCTTATTACCAATACTCCATGTAATAAGTTTTGTTTTATGAATAATTGCAAAATCTGTATTTAATTGTGCAATTCTAAAGTTTCCAAAAAGAGGAGTATAATGTTCGCCATACATTGAATAATTGATATTCTCTCCATCCCAGTTTAATTCTGTTGGCGAAATATTATATACATTAGAAAACATCGGCTTTCCACTGGTGTCTACCCCTTCATTTCTTAAATAATTGAATCCGTAGCTAGAATCTGGGTCATTCCAGTCTGTTACACCATCTCTGTACCATACCTGTGATTCAAAAATGGTAAAATCACTTTTCCCGTCTTTATTTAAATCGGATGTGGTATATGTTCTTTGAATGTTGCGGTTTTTTCTAGGAGGTCCTTGCCAAGCCGGTTGATACAAGAAAAGGTTAGAATAATATTCTTTTTTAAAACCTTTACCCGTAGATATATACATTCTCCAATCTGCAGATCCATCGGCAATAGGAGCGATGATGTCTGTTTTATTGTCTCCGTTGAAATCACCTAGGTATAATTTATCATCCAGAGACTCCTTACTTGTAGAAAATTTTAGTTCAAGATTATTATTTGCGTCAAAAGAATATACTTTTAGCTCTGAACCGGTAATTTGAAGGATATCTGTTTTGCTATCTCCATCAAAATCACTTACAACAATTTTTGCATGATGATCTAAGATATCAAGCCTTCTAACTACATTTTTAACAGTATCAAAATAGAAATACTCTTCAGAATATAAATATTTTGTTGTTGTTACTTTCGGACCTCCTTCTCTTGGAGGAATGAATTTTCTAACATTTCTAACATTTTTTACTCTAATAACAAATTGTGAATACCCATGTCCATTGTAGTTTCCTTCATATGTTTCATCATCAACAATATAGTTGTTATAATAGGTGTGATCTATGTTAGGAGGAATATTTGGATTATAAAGTCCACCATAAAGAGCATTATCGAAAAGGGTAGAAATAAAATCTGTTGATTTATAAAGTACAGAAGCATTATTTTCTAGCCCATACTCTTTTAGAACCATTTTTTTTACAGTTCTGTCATATGATATTGTCAATAATGACTGAGACTGCTTTAAAATATTATTATATAAGCTTGTACCACTGGAAATTGGATCTCCCTCATAAGTGAAGTTTACAAAGTTTCCATTACCTTCAAGACGGCTTAGCATTAAAGTATTGCCTTTTATAGCATCTAATTTTCCATCACCATTGAAATCTCCTTTTACAAGATTGTAATTGTTTACAAGTAAGTCGTCATATCGGGAATCCTGATTGAAGGTATTTGTAGCTGTTGTATCTGTTTCATTCTCGAAAATGATTGGGTTTGCTGCCTCACCTTGTGAATTGTATTCTATAATCTGTCTTACAAACTGATAATTTGTATTGCTGCCTGCGTATTGAATTTCATATTTCTTAAACAGATTATTATTGGTTTTTACTACAATATCAGTTAATATTCTGGATTGAGTCAATAAGCCACCACTAATGTAAGATTGCTCTCTTAGATTTCTATCTATGTAATTGAATATAATTTCATTAAATGATGGAGTATTTAAATTTACATTTCCTCCCCATGTAATAGATTTTATTTCAGATACATTTCCTATTTGCTCATATGTGTAATAGATTATGTTTCCTTGAGGATCCTGCCATTTTGTGATATTATAATCAAGAGGTGTTCTGGATTCTGCAATCAAACTATTAGAATTAGGATTCAGCATTCCGTACCATGCCTTTGAGCCATCTTCAAAAGTGACTTCCCAATAGGCAGGTCCCTGCTCTCCGGCCAAACTTAAGGAAGAAATGCTTCCTATAGATTTAATTTTAATGTTAGAATATTTTTCGGTACTATATTCTGCGCCATCTTTTCCATATTCTCCGGATTTCAGAATCAGTCTTTGGCCGTTGAAGCTGTAATAATCTGAGTAGTCTAGCTGTACTCCTTTTACTTCTCCATCTCTTTCAATATTTTTTCCTATTCTTGAAATAGAACTGATTCCTGATATATTCCAACCATATCCTACAATTCCGTTAGTTGTCCCATTTGTATAAACTAAACTGATTTGAGGAGCTACGTTTCTTACTCCTGGAGGAAGTGCAATTGGTAATGTAAATTGCAATTGCCCGGTACCGCTCACTTCTACGTTTCCTTTGGTATCATGAAATACTTGTTCGGAAGGGCTCCCCGACGGATTATTCGCTCCCGCATTCGAATCCGTTGGTCCGCCTCCCGGATTTTCCGTTGCAGGACCAATCTTAGCTACAAAAGGATTCGACATACTTCCTGATGCAGTAAATCCCTGAGCTAAAACAACCGTCTGCGGATCCTGCACCGTTCGGGTCGTACTTTCTGCCTGGTACAGTATGGTCTGCGAAAAGCCCATGACTGAACACAAAGACAGTATAAATGATGAAAATAATTTCATTTTCATTGTTGTTAATAATTATTTTAGGTTAAAAGTTTTATCGCTTTGTTATATTTCTACTGAAAACTCTTCCGTCCTTTAAAGCAAAACGTACAATATAAACACCCCATTCGTAGCCAGTCATATTAATGTTTAATTGTCTGTTAAGACTCGGGATATTTTGTTGTTGGAATTTCCAATGTACCGTACTGTGCTGGTAAAGAGAAACGGATTCTATAAGACCATCAACTTCTTCAGTCCAGTCGATCGTTAGAAAATCATTGACAGGAACAGGATATAATCTGACCTGTTTCCAGAATGACTTTTCATCAATCACTGGATCCTGCTTTACAGCTACTGCTTTTACTTCCTCAACTTCTTTTACTTCTTCAGCTTGTTTCCCGGTGGCATTAGTTCCTCTGTATCGCTGATTTCCTGCTTCATCATATTTAAAGTAAACTTCAGTCTGAGAAAAGCCTAAAAACCCTATTAATAAAGAAAATAAGGATAGTATTTTTCTTTTCATTTATGTTTATTTTTTTGTAGAAATTAATTCCTGAACTTGTTTTTTAAGCTCTTTGATATCTTCAGATTGAGATTTTAAAATTTTATTTTCTTCCTGAAGCTGTTTAATTTTTTTATTCTGCTCAATTGAGTAAAGTGTTAATTCCTCGATTTTTTCAAGAAGTTTAGCATCCATTTCTCCTAAATTAATTCCATTATTTACGATCTCATCGGCAGATGGAATATTAGGTAAATGTCCTTTTTCTTCGATATGTTTTTCAACTTCTTCTAAAGGTTTCAATTTATACTCTTTCTTGAAAACATAATCTGCCCAGTTGTTGGCAGAAGCAATATCAACCTTTATTTTTTCTGTTCTTATTCCATCCTGAACGAATAATCTATACTCACTACAATCACTGCAAGCTGGCATAAAGTTTAATCTTACTCCCATAAAGACTTTACCATTTGATCGCACAGAAAATATTGGTTTAGACCAATCGCCCGCAGTAGGAGGGGTAGAAATACTTAGCAATCCCGTGTCATTAGGTTGATATGCAGCACTGATCCAGATAAGATCCGCACCCGCAGACATTTGTTTGTTATTAAAAATATGCATACCGTCAGAAGTTGTTTCGGTATTGAATTGTAAACGGCCAAATGTTTCAAAAGACAGATCTAGATCCGATTGTTGTTTTAATGTGATCTTTCCAACAGAATTAATGTTCATTCTTTCAACATTATTTGTTTTTAAAACAAAGTCAGTTGTATCAGATGTTCCTAGATAATTTGTTGCCGGATTTGTTCCGGAGTTTCCTGTTAAGTTCCACTGCCCAAATACAAATGTGGAAGCTACTAAGGCTAATGGTATTAGTTTTGTTTTCATAAAAAGTTAAAATATGTTAAAATAAAAGTGCAAAAATATACTTTGTATATCACAATAGAAAGACTTTTAATTAAATTTAGTATGAGTTTAATCACCTGTTAGTGTATTTAATATTATTTTAAATCATACAAAGATGTTTTTACAAAGCGACAAAACGTGTCGCTAATTTTTTTAAAATTTCATGAATTTATTGAGTGAAAAGATATTTTATAGAAATGAGTTTATTATACTTTTTAAATAATGAAAATTTTAGCAGATTATTTAGAATAAATATTTTAAATAAAATTTAATTTCCTTTTATCAACAGACAAATTACTTAACAAATCTAAAAATTTGAAAGAGAGGGAATAATATAGAAACCCAATTTATTTAGTTTTATTTTTGATTAAATAACAGATTATATGCATAAAAAATCCGGAGAAAAATGTTTCTCCGGATTTAATTATAATTTAATTGTGACTTATTTTACAAGTATTTTTTTAGAAACCTTATTGCCATTGGTTAGGTTGATGATCAACAGATAATTAGTCTTTGGTAGATTTTCAACAACGACTTTGTTGTCATTACCTTTCAACATAATTTTGCCTGACATATCATACACCATCCAATTATTAATTTCTTCTTTCTTCAAATCAATATTGATAATTGTAGAAGAAGGGTTTGGATAAATTTTAACATCTTTGATACCTGTTTTTATCTCTTCAGCTAATTTATCTTGCTTGGTTAACAGGTTATTATTACTCGTTTTCATTGCTTTAGGTAATACCGTATTATCAGCATAGGCATAAAAATTTTCGTAATCAATTTTTGTGTCCTGTGTAATAAGCAAATATCCGTTACCTTCCACTTTTATACCATTCCATGCGGCATGGTTGACAGCGCTTACATCTGCACCTGTCATTACGAAGCTGCTTCCATCTCTTACAATAATTCTGCCTTCAGGAGCCATGATTAAGTTACATGTAGCCAATAAACTGGAATTATTATCAATGTCAACATTGGAATAAGTTCTCATGTTTACATCCCAGGTCTGACTGTTAGTTATATTAATATCAGCATTTTTGAATGAATCCTGAGTAAAATATTGTCTCACACTCGACACTGAAGCAGATCTATACATATCCGAGATATTCTGAATGCTAAAATAATCATGATTTCCGGCATCATAACTCATAATATTTGATCCGCAATCAGAATGATATAAGCTTAAATTATGTCCCAATTCGTGAGGAAAACTATTGTATCCCATTCCGGTGTACCACTCTCGAACTGTCGGCCAAGTCGGCGATCCCCAAGTTGGATTACCTACAACAAAATTCTTCATCTGAATATACTTATTAAATAAATTAGGCCAAAACTGTCTCAATTTTCTATTTAAAGTATAGTAATAAGGAAATTCTGAAGCAGCCCATCCGTCAATCAAAGGAACGCTATAATTACCGCTCATCAGCTCATTGTATATTTGTCCGTTATTAGAAAACACACAGTTGATTCCTTGAGGAATAGTCGGATCATTATCATAATAGCTATAATAATAATTATCGGACGGCGGATATAACGGCATTATTCCTCCCAAAGGACCTTGAGAAGGATCATATCCGGTGTATAAAAAATCCCATGCAGGATCTACCTTCCAGATTTTATTGACAATAACTCTTATTCTTGTATCTGTAAAATTATTCGCTCCATAACCGTCACAACCCGCTACCGGCTGTCCCATATTTCCTAGCCTGTAATTCATTCTGGATACAATATCATCTATTACTTGATTGTGTTCAGGGTTATTTTGTTCAAAATTTCCTGTTCCATCAGGTTTTGTGAGGAAAATGAAATTAAGTTTTATATAAATAATTTCATCTGAAGCACTAGGTGTATATAAATTACTATTAGAAAAATAAGGTGAATTATTGCCACAGTTTGTGGAAGGAGTAACGCTCTTATTTACCGGCGCCTCTATTTTGTCATCCATCACACATTCCACTTTATCCCAAGTCTGAGTTTGAGATTTCAGGAATGAGAGTGCAGATAAGCAACTTAAAAATAGCAGTTTTTTCATAGTTGAAATTAAGTTTTTAAGTTATGCGGGATTATTTTTTTTCAGAAAGTAACTGTTGCAATTGCTTTTCTAGTTTTTCAATTTTATCCGACTGATTTTGTAATTTTTTATTTTGCTCAATAGAGTAAAGCGTTAATTCTTCAATTTTTTCAAGAAGTTTAGCATCCATTTCTCCAAGATTAATTCCATTTTTTTCAACCTCTGCAGTTGATGGAATATTAGGTAAATGACCCTTTTCCTGAATGTGTTTTTCAACTTCTTCTAAACTTTTAAGTTTGTAATCTTTTTTGAATACATAATCTGCCCAGCCGTTTACTGCGGGGTTTTCAACTTTGATCTGTTCAGCTTTAATCCCTTTTCTTACATATAATATGAAGTTGGGATCATTATCATATTGATCTGTACCGATTGTTACTTTTCCGGTATTGAATATTACTAAACTGTTTTTGTGAACGGCATCAGAAAATCTTATTCTTGTAACTCCGGAAGAATTTGGAGTACTTGTGTCCGTGTTTGGATCCTCAGAATTATTGTTCCCCATTAAAAAGTTCAGGTCTCTCATTTCTCTGGTCTTTATAACAAAATCACCTTGTTGAGCCCAAGCGGCAGCACATCCTGAACACTGTGGGCTTACTAATTCCAATCTCGCTCCGGATGGTGTTCCTGCAGCACTTTGATTTCCAATCACAACTCCATTTATATAAGGACCTGCAAAAATCCTCATTCTTTCAATATTATTTGTCTTAAATGCAACGTCCTGATCATCGGTAGTACCCATGAAGTTGTTGCCAGGTGTTGTTCCTGAGTTTCCGGTAAGATTCCATGATTGAGCAAATGAGAATGACCCTGCCAATAAGGCGAGTGATAACAATGTTGTTTTCATAAGTTAAAAGTTTTTTAAAAAATATAAGTGACAAATGTAATTAAAATTCACAATTCATAGAATTAAAAATAAATTTTAATTAAATATTTCATTTTTAGTTAATTTAAAGATAATAATACCAACATCTTTTTCATTAAATTCTCTACCTTTGTCATAATGAACCTATTCAGATTGATTTTAGCAATGTATTTCATGGTGTTATCCATAATGCCATGCGAAGATGTGCATCAACAATCTGGTTCAAACAAAACGGAATTATCCTTCAATATCGACGAATCTCATTCAAAAGATAAAGGTGATATCTGTTCGCCGTTATGCGTTTGCAATTGCTGTCAAATCACCATTACAGCTTTTAAAATGGATGTTTCAATGAACATTCCCAAGCAGATTCAATCCTATTTTTCCAAGAAAATTCTATTTCAGAAAAACAATTTTGCCTATCAGGTGTACGATCATATCTGGCAACCTCCTAAGATTTAATTATTGATTTTAATATTCCATGAAACTTTGCAATACCGTTGCAGAGGTCTTCGTGATATTTTTGCATCTCATTTTTTTTTGATGAAATGTGAAATGTTTTCAATTAAAATTAACAGATTGTCTGTCTTTGCATCTTTGCTAAGTAGAACGTTAAAAACGAATAGTAGTCAAAGAAAAATCTTTATGCACTTTGCGTTAAAAATTAAGCGGTCTCAAACAGACAATCACAAATTAAATATCAATTTGTGTTAGATAAAATCATAAAATTCAGCATCAAAAACAAGATCGTTATTGGCATAATGACTTTGTTGCTGATCATTTGGGGAGTTTGGAGTGCTACCAGATTGCCCATCGACGCCGTTCCTGATATCACTAACAATCAGGTGCAGATTATTACCGTTTGTCCGACGCTGGCGGGGCAGGAAGTCGAGCAGTTAGTCACTTTTCCCATCGAACAAAGCATTGCGAATGTTCCTGATATTGAAGAAGCCCGAAGTATTTCTCGTTTCGGATTGTCAGTAATTACCGTTGTTTTCAAGGATAAAGTAGATATTTATTTTGCCCGTCAATTAATCAATGAAAGATTAAAACAGGCCGAAGAAAACATTCCCAAAGGAATTGGAACTCCTGAGTTAGCGCCTGTCAGTACAGGATTGGGCGAAGTCTACCAATATATTTTACACCCTAAAAAAGGAAGTGAAAAAAAATACAATGCGAAAGATCTCCGTACCATGCAGGACTGGATTGTTTCCCGACAATTGTACGGAACAGAAGGTGTTGCTGAGGTCAATAGCTTCGGAGGTGAATTAAAACAATATGAAGTTGCTGTAAATCCCAATCGTTTAAAAGCAATGGGAGTAAGCGTTGCAGATATCTTTACTGCTTTAGAAAAAAACAATCAAAATACAGGTGGAGCTTATATTGATAAAAAACCAAATGCCTATTTCATCCGTGGAATTGGTCTCGCCACTTCGATTGATGATGTTAAAAATATTGCCGTCAAAAATACGGGTAACATTCCTGTTTTTGTGAAAGATGTCGCAGATGTTCGTTTCGGGCACGCAACCCGTTACGGCGCAATGACGTACAACGGACAAACCGATGCTGTTGGGGGAGTGGTTATGATGTTAAAAGGAGCCAACAGCAACGATGTTGTCAACAGAATTAAAGAAAAAATCCCGACTATTCAAAAATCGCTGCCAGCAGATATTATCATTGAACCGTTTTTAGACAGGACAGATCTGGTGGATCGAGCCATAAGTACCGTTCAAAAGAATTTGATTGAAGGAGCATTGATAGTGATCTTCGTTTTAGTCTTATTCCTCGGAAATTTCAGAGCGGGATTGATCGTAGCTTCAGCAATTCCTCTTTCATTATTATTTGCTTTAGGAATGATGAATGTTTTCGGAGTAAGCGCCAATTTAATGAGCTTGGGAGCGATTGATTTTGGATTGATTGTAGACGGAGCAGTAATTATCGTTGAAGCCACTTTACATCATTTAGGGTTAAGGAAATCAGTTCAAAAACTGACACAAAGTGAAATGGACGAGGAAGTTTTTCTGTCTGCTTCAAAAATCCGTGGAAGTGCCGCTTTTGGAGAAATTATCATCTTAATTGTTTACATTCCGATTCTTACTTTAGCCGGAATTGAAGGGAAAATGTTCTCACCAATGGCCAAGACAGTAGGTTTTGCGATTTTAGGAGCATTGATTCTTTCATTAACATATATTCCGATGATGTGTGCACTTTTCCTTTCAAAGAAGATTGCTCATAAAGAAAATTTTTCGGATAAAATGATGAATTGGCTTCAAAAAATATATCAACCCTTATTACAGAAAGCTATTAAAATTAAATATGTAATTGTTGGAATTACGGTTGTTTTATTTAGTATTTCCTTATTGGTTTTCAGCAGAATGGGTGGTGAATTTATCCCTCAATTGGAAGAAGGAGACTTTGCCTTTCACTGTATTTTACCACAGGGAAGTTCATTAAGTCAGAGTATCGAAACTTCGATGCAGGCTTCGAGAGTTATTAAACAATTTGATGAGGTGAAAATGGTAGTCGGAAAAACGGGCTCAGCCGAAGTTCTTACAGATCCAATGCCGCCTGAAGCAACAGATTTAATCATTGTATTAAAACCTCAAAAAGAATGGAAATCCAAAAAATCATATACAGAATTGGCAGATGAAATCACCGAAAAACTGGAAGTGATTCCCGGAGTTTTCTTTGAAGCAAATCAGCCGATTCAAATGCGTTTTAATGAATTAATGACGGGGATCCGACAAGATGTTGCGGTAAAGATTTTCGGTGAAAATATGGATACACTTTCGATTTATGCCGATAAAGTAAGCAAAGTGATTCAAAATGTTGATGGAGCGACGTCTCCGCAGGTTGAAAGAGTGGGCGGACTTCCGCAAATCAACGTTACTTACGACAGAACGAGAATTGCAAATTACGGATTGAATGTAGAAGATGTCAACAATGTTTTAAGCACCGCTTTTGCAGGAAAAACCGCCGGTCAGATCTTTGAAAATGAACGCCGGTTTGATTTGGTGGTAAGATTAGACAGTCTGTACCGCACGGATATTGAGGATGTCAGTAATTTGATGGTTCCGACGAATATGGGAATTCAGGTTCCACTATCACAAGTTGCGAATATTGAATATAAACTAGGTCCCGCACAGATCAGCCGTGAAGCAGGAAAACGAAGAATTGTGATTGGTTTTAACGTTAAAGGACGAGATATAGAAAGTGTCGTGAAAGATATTCAGCAAAAATTAGAAAAAGATGTAAAACTTCCATCGGGATATTATTTTACGTACGGCGGACAGTTTGAAAATTTAAAAGAAGCAAGTCAACGATTAATGATTGCCGTTCCGGTATCACTTCTGCTGATTTTTATGTTGCTGTATTTTACATTCCATTCGTTTAAGCAGGCAACGTTGATATTTACGGCGATTCCTATGAGTGCGATCGGAGGTATTTTTGCGCTTTTGTTAAGAGGAATGCCTTTCAGTATCAGTGCAGGAGTTGGTTTTATTGCATTATTTGGAGTGGCTGTTCTCAACGGAATTGTTTTAATCGGAACATTCAACCAATTAGAAAAAGACGGCGTTTCGGATGTGTTTAAAAGAGTAATCGAAGGAACAAAAACCAGGTTAAGACCCGTTTTAATGACCGCAACAGTCGCTTCTTTCGGATTTTTACCGATGGCAATTAGCACAAACGCGGGAGCAGAAGTTCAGAAACCTTTGGCAACCGTTGTTATCGGCGGATTGTTATCGGCAACTTTCCTTACTTTATTTGTATTGCCAATGCTGTATATTATTTTTAACTCTAAAAATACTATTAAAAATAAGTTACTCGGAAAATCTTTAACGATCATTATTTTAATTGGATTTTTAAGTTTAAGTCAAAATTTTAAAGCGCAAGGTTCCAGAGAGATTTCTTTGGATCAGGCGATGAGATTACTAAAGGAAAATAATCCTTCCATAAAAGCAAAAGATCTCAATATTCAGTCATCTGAAGCCTTAAAACCAACGGCAAAAGAAATCCCGAAAATGGATTTCAGTGCACAGCTCGGTCAATACAACAGCCCCAAGTTTGATCAGTCTTTTGCCATCTCACAAACGATTCCGTTTCCGACGTTGTTTAAAGCCAGAAAAGAATTAATTCAGGAAGAAATTAAAACCAAAAAGATTGAAAAACAGGTTACCGAAAATGAATTGATCAAACAGGTTCGATCTTATTTTTATCAGATTGAATATCTACAGTATAATCAATCAAAATTGCAATATCTCGACAGCTTGTATGGCGATTTCATAAGAATTGCAACGGTAAGATTCAAGGCTGGAGATATTAAAAAAATTGAAATTAATACCGCCGAAACGCAGAAGGGAGAGATCAATCTTTTGTTGCAACAGAATAAAGTGTATTTAGATAATGCTTATAAAAATTTAAAGGTTTTATTGAATACAGATGAAGAATTTTCGGTTCCAAATTCTCAAAAATATGAACCGTTAAAAGTAGAATATCTTTTAGACAGCGCAACAGTTGCCAATCATCCGTCAATCCAGATTTTTAGACAGAATATGGAAGTGCTGGAAAAGAATAAAAATGTTGAAAAAGCACAAGGATTACCCGATTTCAGCATTGGATATACCAATCAGTCGTTGATAGGTTTTCATACATTAAACGGACAGGAAAAATATTATGGAGCGGGAAACAGATTCAACTCCGTAAGTGTTGGTGTTGCAATTCCGCTGACTTTCGGGGCAACAAAAGCAAGAATCAAATCTTTGGAATATCAAAAGCAGATGGAAGAAAACAATGCCAAGTTTCAACAGCAGCAATTGGATATTCAACTAAAAAATTCGTTGAATCAGTATGCGCAGGATGTTGAGCAATATCAATATTATGTAAACCAGGCAGTCCCTAATGCGAAAAGTATTGTGAAAGCCGCTCAGTTAGGCTATAAAACAGGGGAGATTTCTTACGTGGAATATTTGTTTGCCCTCCGAACCGCCACAGATATTGAACTGAAATATCTGCAATCTATCCAGCTGGTGAATCAAACTGTGGTCAACATTAATTCTTTAATCAACAAATAAAATGAAATTAAAATTTAATATAATAATCCTTTTATCATTAATTCTTTTAAGCTGCGGAAAGCCCGAAAAAACAGTGGAAACAAAGGAGAAAACAGAAGAACATTCAGAACATGAAAGTTCGGACTTTGCTGAATTGACTGACGAGCAGATGAATACTGTCGGAATTACGTTAGGACAAATCGAAATGAAGGAGCTTACATCAATCGTCAAAGCCAACGGAGCGTTGAGTGTTCCCAATAACAACAAGGCCAGCGCGACTTCTTTATACGGTGGGGTGATCAAAACATTGAATGTTCAGGTTGGAGATTTTGTTCGAAAAGGTCAGGTGATCGCAACGATTGCCAATCCGGAGTTTATTCAACTGCAGGAAGATTATTTAACAACAGGAAGTAGAATTACTTTTGCGGAGCAGGAATACAGAAGACAGAAAGAACTTTTCGATAACGATGCCGGTGCAAAAAAAAATCTACAAAATGCCGATGCAGAATTAAAAACGTTAAGAACAAAAAGAGCTTCTTTGCAAAGACAGATTCAGATGATGGGAATCAGTCCTGGAAATGTTTCCAATAAAAATTTAAGATCCGGGCTTGCCGTTACTGCGCCGATCAGCGGAACAATCAGTAATATTTTATTGCAGATCGGAAGTTATATTGACGTTTCATCGCCTGTCGCAGAAATTGTGGATAACAGTTCTTTACATCTTGATTTACAGGTTTTTGAAAAAGATTTACCATTAATAAAAGTCGGGCAAAAAATTCATTTCACATTGACGAATAGTCCGGTCACTGAATATGACGCTGAGGTTTACAGCATTGGAACAGCTTTTGAAAATCAAAGTAAGACGATTCCGATTCACTGTAAAGTAAAAGGGAATAAAAATGGTTTGATTGACGGGATGAATGCCACAGCTGCTATAAGTTTAAATAATCAATTAATGCCTGCTGTTCCCAATACGGCTATCACAAGTTCGGATGGAAAAGATTATATTTTTCTTGTTAATGGCAAAAAAGCAGAAGATCACAAAGATGAAAAAACTCAGGAAAAGCACAACGAAAAAACCATTAACTTTGAGAAAGTGGAAGTGGTAAAAGGAACTTCAGAAATGGGGTATACGGCAATTACGCCCGTGAAATCTATTCCTGAAAATGCAAAAATTGCTACAAAAGGAGCATTTTTCATTAATGCTAAACTGACAAACTCAGGAGAACACGAACATTAATAAATGAAATCATGAAAAAAGACATCGAAAATAAATTGATCGACAAAAACACAAAACCCACAAGCATGAGGATTTTGGTGTATGATTTTTTGAGTTCTCAGGAAGCTGCTTTGTCATTGTCGGAAATTGAAAATTATTTTAAAAATGCTGATCGCACAACGATTTACCGCACATTAAAAACCTTTGAAGAAAAGGGAATTGTTCACAGCATTCAGGAAAATACTACGACAAAATATAAGCTTTGCCACGATGGTTGCGACGAAACAACACATAAAGACTGGCATCTTCATTTTTACTGTAAAATTTGCAAACAGACGACTTGCAAAGAAGATATTTCAATCCCGGAAAATATTCAGACGAATTTCAGGATTGATGAAATAAGACTTTTTGCCAAAGGAATCTGTGAAAACTGTCTTGAAAGTTTGCAATAGTATTGCATTAAGTTTACACCTAATTTTGATTAAAATTATTCAGTTATGGAAGAATGCTGCAGTACAAAACCTAAAAAAGAACATAATCACAATCATGAAGATCACGATCACGACCATTCTCATGATATGGGAGATCAATCTACGTTTCAGATGTTTCTTCCTGCGATCATTTCTTTTTCTTTATTATTAATAGGAATCGCTTTAGATTATTATATAAAACCCGCTTGGTTTTCGGGCTGGGTTCGTCTGGTTTGGTATTTAATTGCTTACGTTCCTGTCGGATTGCCTGTTTTGAAAGAAGCATATGAAAGTATTACAAAAGGTGATGTGTTTTCGGAGTTTTTCTTAATGGGAATCGCGACGGTGGGAGCTTTTGCAATCGGCGAATATCCGGAAGGTGTTGCCGTAATGCTTTTCTATTCTGTAGGCGAAGTTTTTCAGGCGATGGCGGTAACGAGAGCAAAACGAAATATTAAATCTTTACTCGATCAGCGTCCTGATGAGGTGACGATTTTAAAAGACGGGCAGCCACAAACTGTAAAAGCAGAAAAAGTAAACATAGGTGAGATTATTCAGTTAAAATCCGGAGAAAAATTGGGATTGGACGGTGAATTACTTTCAGATAAGGCTTCATTCAATACAGCCGCGTTGACGGGAGAAAGTAAACCGGATACGAAAATAAAAGGCGAAACGGTTTTAGCGGGAATGATCAATTTGAACACGGTAACTCAGGTAAAAGTGACGACTGCCTATAAAGACAGTAAACTGAGCAAGATTTTAGAAATGGTTCAGAATGCGACGGCTCAGAAAGCTCCGACAGAATTATTTATCAGGAAATTTGCGAAAATTTACACACCAATTGTTGTATTTCTGGCAATTGGGATTACTCTTTTACCGTATTTTTTCGTTGAAGATTATCAGTTTAGAGATTGGTTGTACAGAGCGTTGATCTTCTTGGTAATTTCTTGTCCGTGTGCTTTGGTGATCTCAATTCCGTTAGGATATTTTGGAGGAATCGGTGCGGGAAGCCGGCATGGAATTTTATTTAAGGGAAGTAATTTTTTAGATGTTTTAGCAAAGGTTCAAAACGTTGTAATGGATAAAACCGGAACAATGACAGAAGGAGTTTTCAAAGTTCAGGAAGTGGCTTTTAAAAATGAATTTAATAAAGACGAAATCCTTAAGCTGGTCAATGCTTTGGAGAGTCAGAGCACGCATCCTGTCGCAACAGCCATTCATCATTACGTCGGGGAAATCGATCATTCAATTCAACTGGAAAATGTAGAAGAAATTGCTGGTCATGGCCTAAAATCAATGATCAATGGAAAAGAATTATTGGTCGGGAATTTTAAATTAATGGATAAATTCAACATTAATTATGATATCAAACCTGAAAATATAGTTTACACTTTGATAGCTGTTGCATACGATAAAAAATTCGTCGGATATCTCACGATTGCAGATTCAATTAAATCTGATGCTCAATTAACGATCAATAAACTAAAAGCATTACATGTAGAAACCACAATGTTGAGCGGTGACAAAACTTCCGTTGTAAAATATGTTGCCGATCAATTGGGAATTCAAAATGCTTACGGCGATTTACTTCCCGAAGATAAAGTGAATAAAGTCAAAGAAATTAAAGCCAAAAATCAAACCGTTGCCTTTGTCGGGGACGGAGTAAATGATGCGCCGGTTGTTGCATTAAGTGATGTCGGAATCGCAATGGGTGGATTGGGAAGTGATGCAACCATTGAAACGGCAGACGTGGTCATTCAGGATGATATGCCGAGCAAAATCCCAATGGCGATCAATATCGGAAAGCAGACGAAAAAAATAGTCTGGCAGAATATCATTCTTGCATTTGCGGTAAAAGCTGTCGTTTTGATTCTTGGGGCAGGAGGTTTAGCAACGATGTGGGAAGCTGTTTTTGCTGATGTTGGAGTTGCTTTATTGGCCATTTTAAATGCTGTCAGAATTCAGAAAATGAAGTTTTGATGAGGTTGGAAGAAGGAAGATAGATGCCGGAAGGTTATCTACGTTTAAGTATTATCATATAAAAATGGGTTAAATTATCAATAGGAACGGGCTTTAGCCCGTTTTTTTATTAAAACTAATCTATTGGCTTTAGCCAAAACTTAATGTACCTTTTCAAATGAAACAGATTTGCAAAGATGATTATGCATATTTTCTTTTATAAAAATTAAAACATAAACATCTATGTAATCTGAAGGAAAATGAGATTCAAAGTTTTTCATCAACAAACAATCACCAATCAGAAAAATGACTTTCATCATAAATCAGGCATAAAGACAAATTTCAGTAGTATATTTGTAAGACAAAATTACAATTGAAATTTTTCATTTCCATATTTATTATTTTCACGATTGCAATACGACCGGTTTTGCCATTGATCAACTATGCAGTTAATTACGAGTATATCGTAAAAAATCTTTGTGAAAACAGAAACGTTCCTCAATCTACTTGTAAAGGAAAATGTTATGTTGAAAAAGAGTTAGTAAAAACGGAAAAACAAACTAATAATTCTCAGACGATTAAGATTTCCGGTTTGGATGTCTTTGTTTCAACCCAAATTCTTTCATTTTCAGATAGAAATGGATTTGGTTTTATCATTAAAACTCCAAATTCAGACTATCTTAATTTTCATCTTTCAGAATATTCTTCCCGGATATTTCATCCTCCTTTGGCTTAATTTTTATTTAAACTAAATTTTTAGTTAATTTTCAGCCATTAAGGTTTAATTTGTTTTTGAGAGTATTAAGATAGCTTCGCTTTAATGTTGAATGTTTAAAAATCAGTATGATTTTCTTAATCATCTTAACTCCTTCAATATTCTTAATGGTTCAAATTAAAGTTAGTTTAAAATCAATCCATTTTCATTCTATATTATTATTAATTTCAATTTAAACTAAAATGAAATCTAAAATCATTTTGACAGTATTTCTGTCCATATCATTGATGTCTTGTGCCCAGGAAACTCCTAAAGTAAAGCATAAAAAAAGTTCGATATCTTCAAAATCAAATATAAAAAAAGTAAAATTTGCCAACGCGGAAGATCCGATTTGTCACATGAAAACGGAAGATGATATGAAAGATACGGCGGTCTATAAAAATAAAATATATGGTTTCTGCAGTGTTTACTGTAAAGACGAATTCAAAAAAAATCCTGAGAAATATGTCCAAAAATAATACACCAAATAAGACAAAGAGTAAAATAATCATTCCGGTTGTGGTTATTGCATTGCTTTTCTTGGGAATCGGAGTCGGAATGGGTTATTTTAAAAAGAACCTGTACACGGTAATGAAAGTTCCCGATTTTGAACTTACAGATCAAAATAACAAGAAAATCACCAATAAAGATATGCTTGGAAAAGTCTATCTGGTTGAGTTTTTTTTCAGCAGATGTCCAACGATCTGTCCTGTGATGAATACCAACATGAGGGCAATTGAAGACGAAATTAATAATCCTGATTTCGGAATTATTTCCATAAGCATAGATCCTGAAAATGATACACCCGAAACTTTGAAGCAGCACGCCAAAAGAATCGGTGTAAAATCTCCAAATTGGCATTTTCTGACGGGAAACAGAGATTATATCGGGAAAGTTGCAGATCAGTTCAACATTTATGTCGGAGATAAAGAAGACGAAGGAGAAAATCTCAACCATAGCGGAATGATCGCCCTTGTCGACAAAGACGGAAACATTCGTTGCAGATACAATAAAGACAATATGCCGATTCTGTATTACTCAGGATTGAATTATGAAGACGCGGAAGGAAAATCTCCAAAACTGAGCGGGAAATATCATCCCGACCGGGAAATATTAATTGAAGACATCAAAAAATTATTGAAATAATTTAGGTAGGAAGCTGGATGATGGAAGCTTGAGGTTCTTTATATTTAGTTTGTAACTTCCAGCCCCTGACTTCCAGCTCCCATCCAAAATAATTATCCTTCAATCATTTTATTCTTAATTATTTTCTATCTTTGCCGAAATTTGGTGCGCCATAAAAAGCGCTTAAAAGGGAATCCGGTGAAAATCCGGAACAGACCCGCTGCTGTAAGCTCCACAAAAAAGTTTTTGAAGATTATATCCACTGTTTTTTAATGGGAAGGATTTCAAAAACGGAGTAAGTCAGAAGACCTGCCAGAAGATTTAACGTTTGACGCTTTCGTGGAATAAAGCTTAGGACATCAGTGATTCTGTGCAGTTTACGACTGTGCTTTGTCGTTGTATTCTTATATCCATTAGCGTCATCATTATTCTAAATGAGCTAATGGTGACAAAATTTTTTACATCTCAACTTCAGAAAGTTGCTATCACAGTTTTTGTGTTGGTGGCACAGCTTGTATTTTCACAATCCAAAGACAGTCTTAAGGAGCATACGATCATTCCTGTTAATATTCAGAAGAAAAGTTTTAAAGAAATTCTTCCCGCTCAGGTTTTGTCTGGGGAAGAACTGGAAAGGCTCAACAGTCAGTCGGTTGCTGATGCGCTGAGGTATTTTTCGGGCGTTCAGATTAAAGATTACGGCGGAATTGGTGGGTTGAAAACAATCAATATCCGAAGTATGGGAAGCCAGCACGTCGGTGTTTTTTATGATGGAATCCAAATCGGGAACGCTCAGAATGGAGTGGTAGATTTAGGAAGATATTCTCTTGATGACTTAGAGGAAATTTCTCTCTACAATGGACAAAAAAGTGAAATTTTTCAACCTGCAAAAGATTTCGGTTCGTCAGGTTCCATTTATTTACAGCCAAAATTTCCGATTTTTAAAGGAAGCAGAAAAACAAATCTTGTTGTAAGATTTAAAAACAGTTCGATCGATTTATTTAATCCGTCTTTTCGTTTAGAACAGAAAATTTCAGAAAAAATTTCAGCAAGTTTCAGTTCAGAATTTATTCAAAGTGACGGGGTTTACAAATACCGTTACAAGAAAAAGTATCCTGACGGCGAAGTTGCTTATGATACGATTGCCAAAAGATTTGATTCTGATATTCATGCAAAACGTTTTGAAACAAGCCTTAACGGAACGATCAACAACGGAAACTGGAATATCAGAGGATACGGATATTTATCAAACCGCGGAATTCCTGCAGCGATTGTAAACAACCGTTTTGACGGAAGAGGTCAAAGACAGGTCGATGAAAATTATTTCGTACAAGGAACTTTTAAGAAAAAAATATTCCCAAAACTAGAAACTCAGTTTAAAGCCAAGTTTGCTTATGATTATACCCATTATGTTGATACAGTCTCGTCCATAAAAATACAGAATCAATATATACAAAGAGAACTGTACGTGTCTTCCTCTAATTTGTATTCCATTACTCCGAATTGGGATGTAAGTGCGAGTGTAGATTTTCAATATAATAATCTGAATGCAGACTTGGTTAATTTTTCTTTTCCAACGCGATACACGACGTTGGCTGCTTTTGCAACGACTTATGAGTGGAAACGAATTAAATTTTTAGGAAGCGTTTTAGGAACTTTTGTTTCAGAAGATGTCGAAAAAAATTCAAAATCTCCTGACAGAACAGAATGGACGCCCGCAGCTTTCCTTAGCTATAAGCCTTTCAATGCTCACGATTTAACGATAAGAGCCTTCTACAAAAGGATTTTCAGGATGCCGACTTTCAATGATCTGTATTACACAATGATCGGAAATGTTGCTTTAAAACCTGAATTTACCAATCAGTATAACTTCGGATTTACATATCAAAAAAGATTTAAAAGTGAAGTTTTCCAGAGAATTTATGCCAAAGCTGATGGATATTTCAATAAAGTTGAAGACAAAATCATCGCCGCTCCGAACGGGAGTATGTTTCGATGGACGATGTTGAATCTCGGAAATGTAGAAATTATCGGAACCGATGTTAATATTCAGGCTGATGTAAAGGTTGGGAATGTTAAAATAAGACCTCTATTAAGCTATACCTTCCAAAGAGCAAGAGATTTTTCGGATAGGGAGGAATCTTATTTTGGGCATCAGATTCCTTACACACCGTGGCACAGCGGAACTTTTTCTCTGATGTCCGACTACAAAAACTGGAGTTTCAATTACAGTTATGTTTATGTGGGTGAGCGTTACGATGTCAATCAGAATAATATCCAATACAACTACATCCAGCCTTGGTATACTCACGATTTATCGGTTCAGAAAAGATTTAATTTGAAATCGCATCAGATTAAAGCCAGTTTTGAGGTCAATAATATTTTTAACCAATACTATGACGTGGTTCTGAATTATCCGATGCCGGGAAGAAATTTTAAACTCATTGTAAGCTTTACCTTATGAAAAAATTCAATTTTTGCCTTTTTGTTTTTGTATTTGCTTTTCTGGTTTCTTGCAGAACTGACGAATATATTACACGTGAAGAAACAGAATCAGGATTGGCGACACCAGAAAATACTGCAATCAAGGGATTTTATTTATTGAATGAAGGAAATATGGGAAGCAACAAAGCTACACTCGATTTCTTTGATTATACAACAGGAACTTACCACCGAAATATTTATGCTGAAATTAATCCGAATGTGATCAAAGAGCTTGGCGATGTCGGAAATGACATTCAGATTTATGGAAATAAGCTGTATGCTGTCATCAATGTTTCCAATAAAATTGAGGTTTTGGACGCAAAAACGGCGAAAAGAATTAAAACCATTAATCTTGAAAACTGTCGTTACATTACTTTCAAAAACGGAAAAGCTTATGCAACAAGTTATGCCGGTCCTGTAGTTTTCGATCCGAATGCTCCCCTTGGAAAGGTAGTAGAAATTGATACCACTTCTTTGGCGATTCAAAGGCAGGTGACGGTCGGGTATCAGCCGGAAGAAATTGAAGTTGTTGGAAGCCAACTTTTCGTCGCCAATTCCGGAGGATATAAATTCCCAAATTATGACAGAACCGTTTCTGTAGTTGACTTAAGCTCTTTTACGGAGACCAAAAAAATAGATGTTGCCATTAATCTTCACAGAATTAAAAAAGACAATTACGGGGATCTGTATGTGAGTTCAAGAGGAGATTATTATACAATTCCCTCAAGTTTATTTTTAATTGATGCGGCGACGGGAATGGTGAAGAAGGATTTCCATATTTCTGTAAGTGAAATGACCATTGTTAATGATAAGCTTTACTATTATGGGAATGAATTTAATTATAACACGCATTCTTACAAAAAATCTTTCGGAATCATTGATGTGAAAACCGAAGAAATTATTTCCAATAAAATTATCGATCAGGAATATGTAGACGCGATCAAAACGCCTTACGGAATCGCCGTAAATCCTATCACGGAAGATATTTACATAACCGATGCAAGAAATTACGTCTCCACCGGATTTGTTTATTGTTTCGATAAAAACGGACACTTCAAATGGAAAACTGAAGGCGGAAATATCCCCGCACACTTCACCTTTTTATACAAATAAATTGAATTGAAAAATGGAAAGAAATATGTTTAAATTGTTAAAAATTACTTTTCTGTCTTTTGTACTGATTACTGTGATTGGTTGTAAAAGCGACAGAGATGAGGAGGAAAATGTAAGCTTTATTGGTCTTGATGAATCTTATTCGATCGACCGTTTTAAAGTCTTGAATATTAATCCCAAAGTACCGGGAACTTTTACATGGAGCATCAATGATTCTATTATTTCTCAAAATTCTGAACTGGATTTTATCAGTCCTGCTGTGAAAACTTATCCTTTAACATTGAAGATAACAAGCAATGGAAGCGTAAAAACCTACAACTCGAAAATCATTGTCAATCACGAAGCCGGAAATTATAGCAGATATATTTCTAATGTTTTCGATTTTCGTCCCGCGCCAGGGCAATTTATTAACGAAATTCCTGAATATGCAAGCGGAGATACTTTTAGCCAGATGCTTCAGAAGGCAAAGGAATCTTTAGTAGGAGGAAATTCTACCATGATTACACTTGGCGGTTACGGCGGTTATGTGTCTTTCGGTTTTGATCATACCATTCCGAATATGAATGGAAGAGATTTTAAAATCCTCGGAAATGCATTTTGGGGAAGTGATGCGAATCAGGCACGTGTCGGATCTTGCGAACCGGGAATTGTCATGGTTGCCTACGACAAAAACAAAAACGGAAAACCCGATGAAGAGGAATGGTACGAGATCGCAGGAAGCGAATATTTCAAAAACACAACCGTAAAAAATTACAGCATAACATACTTCAAACCCAACGAAAATAAGCCACCCGTTCCTGGAAATGAGTTTTGGCAGACTGATGTAGAGTATCTGAAATGGGAAGACAATCTGGGGAATTTAGGATTTAAAACAAAAAACACTTTCCATGTACAAAGCTATTATCCTTTGTGGCTTTCGGATGCTTCTTACGGTTTTACCGGAACAAAGCTTCAGAACAATTTTTATGATCAAAGCGGAACGGGCGCTTATTGGGTTGGGAAATCCTATGATTTCGGATATGCAGATAATGCTCCGAATAATGATGAAGCTTCCAACATTGATATTTCCTGGGCGGTAGACAAAAACGGGAATTATATAAAACTTCCGGGAGTAGATTTTGTGAAAGTTTATACCGGAACCAATCAGGAAGCGGGTTGGCTGGGCGAAGTTTCTACGGAAGTAGCAGGAGCTTATGATTTACATCTTAATTAAAATTCAACGATATAATATTTTTAAAATTAATTAGAAATGAAAAAGTTTTACCTATTAACAATGCTTTTTCTGTTTGCATTTTTTACGAATGCTCAGATAAAAGTACAGGGGGTACCCCGAAATGATATTAAACCTAATTCTACACAGAATCAGGCTAAAACAACAACGACAACGACCATTAATTTTTCTGACATCCAGTATTGGGTAGGAACAGGAACCAATGAAGCAGCCTTCGCTGTACAATGGAATGACAGTAAAAATCCTGACGCTTTGGTTTGGGGTTTCAGATGGAACGGAACGGCGACAGGTGAAGATATGATGAAAGCGATTGCAAAAGCAGACCACAGACTTTTTACTTTATTGTATCAGGGAACACAGTTTGGAACGGCGATTGGCGGATTTGGCTTTGATTTAAATGGTGTCAATACAAATGCTCTTTACAAAAACGGGAATGTAACTTATCCTTACTATCCTGTTGATGGGATTGTAAATACTTCTGCCTATGATTTTGATGCTTTTACAGCAGCGGATGTTGCGGATCACTGGTCTTCAGGCTGGACTACCAACGGATATTGGTCGTATTGGATAAAAGATCCGACAGATCCTGATTTTGGGTATTCAGGAGCTGGAGCTACGAGTCGTATTTTACAAAACGGTTCTTGGGATGTTTGGAATTACAATCCTAACTTTAGTGATTTCCCGATTTCTTCGACAATGACGCCGGTTTCTCCTTACGTTTCGGCTACAGATTTTACAAACGGTTATTTCTTGGTGAATGAAGAATGGTTTGGTCATACAAACGGTTCTGTAAATTTTATTGACAGCAATGGAAATGTAAATTATAGAGTATACAGCAATGTCAATAATAATCAGGCTTTTGGAGCAACGACTCAGTACGGAACGATTTACGGGGATAAATTTTATTTTATTTCAAAACAAGCTGCAGACGGAGGAGATACGCAATACACTCCTGGAGGAAAATTGGTTGTAGCAAATGCTCATACGATGCAGAAAATTGCAGGATTTAACAATATCGGCGGTGGAGACGGAAGATCTTTCGTAGGTGTTAATGAACACAAAGGGTATATCGGAGCTTCCAACGGAATTTATACTTTTGATATTGATAATATGCAGGTAGGAAGTTTAATTCCGACAACGGGCGGCGGAAGTCAATATTCAGGGCAGATCGGAAATATGATCAGAACTTCTCAATACGTTTTTGCAGTTAAACAATCTACGGGGATTTTGGTAATTAATCCAAACACAGATACAGTTGTTGCGACTATCGCAGGTGCATTCCATTCAATTGTTCAGGCTAAAGATGGAAGTATCTGGACGGTTCAGGATCAGAAAGTGGTTAATATTAATCCTACGACTTTTGCGAAAACAGAATACGCAATCCCAACAACAAAATACATCGGAGCCTGGGGCGCGTGGAATGCAGGAAGCTTCACGGCAAGCAGCCAGCAAAATGCTTTATATTGGATCAATTCTATCAACAGTTTCAGCTCAGGAACGCAGATTGTGAAATTTGATGTTACAAATAAGACATTTAATGAAAATTTTGCAGCAATTCCGGGACAAACAGGAACTTATAAGCAAATTCCTTACGGAGCAGCCTTAAGAGTAAATCCTGTTACCGATGAATTGATTTTGAATACAACAGAAAGCGGTTACGGAGCACATTTTCAAAACAATTGGATACATACTTTTAATAACACCGGAACTTTAACAAATACAAAAAAACTGAATGATTATTACTGGTTCCCTGCAATGACGGTATTCCCGGATAATACGCTTCCAAGTGTAAGCACAACATTCCCGTCACAAGCCAATGCCAACGGAGTGACTTTAATTGATCTTAAAAATGTTGTTTCTGACGGGGATAATTTGTCAGTAGCCATTGTGAAAGCTGTAAAATCAAACAGCAATCCTTCTGTTCTTACGGCAACAATTAATGCTAATGATGAATTGGTTTTAACACCTCTAGCAAATGGAACGGCAACTATTGTTATCAGTTTTAATTCAAATGGTAAAATTGTAGAAAAAACTTTAGTGGTGAATGCTACAAATTCTACGTTGGCGACTGCTGAGGTGAAAAAACTTGAATTCAGTATCTATCCGAATCCTGTGACAGATATTTTATATATTAAAACTCAGGAAAAAGTCTTACAGGTTTCTATTTATGATGTTTCAGGTAAGTTGATTAATACTCAGTTCAGCAACGGACAAATCAATGTGAGTGGGCTTCCAAAAGGAATGTACATCCTGAGAGCAAACACTGACAAAGCTGTATATCAGCAAAAGTTAATCAAGAACTAATATCTCGAATTAGTATATCCAATTTTGTTTTAGCCTTCACATTGTGGAGGCTATTTTTTGTGTCCTTTAATGTTGGGTAAAAAAGCGGTTATAATTCCCATCAAGGGTAAGAATGCACAGATTTTAAATACAAATCCAATGCTCGTATCATCAGCTACAGCGCCAAGTACGGCAGAACCGATGCCTCCCATTCCAAACATAAATCCAAAGAACAATCCTGCGACCAGGCCAATTTTGTTGGGCATAAGATCTGTAGCGTAAACCAAGATTGCAGAAAACGCTGAAGCAATGATCAATCCGATTAAAACTGCAAATATAATCGTCCAAAATAAAGGAAGATAAGGAAGACAAAGAGTAAAAGGTGCTGCTCCTAAAATAGAGATCCAAATAATTTTCTTTCTGCCATATTTATCACCCAATTTTCCTCCTAAAATAGTTCCCACTGCCACTGCCGCCAAAAATATGAATAAATAAAGCTGAGAATCCTTCACCGAAATATGGAATTTATCGATCAAAAAGAAGGTGAAATAATTGGTCATCGATGCCAGATAAATGTATTTTGAAAATACCAATGCCAACAAAATTGTAATGGAAAATATAACCTTTTTACGCGACAATTGTATGTTGATCATATTATCTGAATGCTTGGCTGATTTTTTCAGAGATAATCTTTCGGCATACCAGTTTCCGATTCTCCACAATAAGATAATTCCGATAAAAGCAGCAATGGCAAAAAGACCTACATAACCCTGACCTAGCGGAAGTACAATCAAAGCAACCAATAAAGGACCAATTGCGCTTCCTGAATTTCCGCCTACCTGAAAAATAGATTGTGCTAACCCTTTTTGTCCGCCCGATGCCATCTGCGCCACTCTCGACGCCTCAGGATGGAAAACTGAAGAACCCATTCCGATCAAACCAACAGCAATTAAAATTACATAATACTGATGCGCTGCTGCCAAAAGTAGTAAGCCGGCCATTGATAATCCCATTCCTATAGCGAGGGATCTCGGATTTGGTTTTTTATCAGTATAAATGCCAACAAAAGGTTGTAAAATGGAAGCCGTAAGCTGAAAAACTAATGTAATAATACCAATTTGAGCAAACGACAAGCTAAACTCACCTTTTAAAATGGGATATAATGAAGGAATGGTAGATTGAATCAGATCATTCAAAAAGTGTGAAAAACTGATCATGAATAGGATAGGGTAAACAATTTTAGTTGTATCAATTGTTTTTGTCTGTAGATTTTCCATAAATAATTATTTTAATTCATCATATCATCTGATGAATTTTATTAAAATTTTTGTTTTAATAAATTTTTTCAACAATCTGCTGGGCAATAAATGCTGCACTGCCCGGATCTTTATTCTCAATTGAGTTGTAAAGCTCGATATGTATTTTTTGTGAAGCTTTGAAAGAATCTGTGTTGCTATGACTGCTTTCAAAAGCTTTTAGAATATGTTTGCTTGCTATTTTATAAATCTCTTTTAATAATGTATTTCCACAAGCTTCGGCGATTGCAACATGAAAATTGATATCTGCCTGATAACATTCCGTGGCTTGATTTTCTTTGGCAAATTTATCTCTGAGATCCAAATACATCTTAATCTTTTTTAATTCTCCTTCACTTCGATGTATAGCTGCTTTTGCTGCAATTTTTGCATCCAGAAGGGATCGCACCTCTTGTACTTCTTCTATTTGCGCTTTGTTCATTTGAGATTCTAAGGACTCTTCCATATTCTTTGAAACGACAAATGTTCCCACACCTTGTTGCACGCTCAATACTCCCTTGATTGAAAGAATTTTTATTGCCTCACGGATGCTTGAACGCCCGACCCCATAGATTTTCATGAGTTCGGGTTCAATCGGCAGTTTTTCACCAATGGCATATTCGTCATTGGTTATTCCTTCGATTAATCTTTCTGCTACCTCCTGAGCTAATGTTTTTCTTTGAATCTGCATTTTAAAATGATCTTATCATCTGATGAATTGCAAAGGTATGGTTTTTTGCCTATAATTTATACTAATCATAAAATTTTATAGGATTATTATGCTCAATCTATAGAGTATGATATCTATTTTAATTAAAAGAAAATGTATTGGATTGAATGATGGTGATGGGTTTAATTAAATCACTATTAAGGGAAATAAAAAAGAGATTCTAAAAAAATATAGAATCTCTTTTAAGTAGCCCGTAGGGGAATCGAACCCCTCTTACCAGAATGAAAATCTGAGGTCCTAACCGATAGACGAACGGGCCATCTACCATCACGTTATAAATAACGGGTTAGTTTTTTTGTTTTTATAAGTTTACAACTCTTAAAATAAACCACTCGGTTAGTAGTGATTAAATTTGTAGCCCGTAGGGGAGTCGAACCCCTCTTACCAGAATGAAAATCTGAGGTCCTAACCGATAGACGAACGGGCCTACTATACTTATTAAGCTAGTTTATTAACGTGCTTAGTTAATTTGCTTTTCAAGTTAGCAGCTTTGTTTTTGTGGATAATGTTTTTCTTAGCTAATTTATCCAACAAAGAGATAACTTTTGGCAACTGCTCAGAAGCAGCAGCTTTGTCTTCTTCATTTCTTAGTACCTTTAGAGCTGTTCTAGCAGTCTTGTGGTAGTATCTGTTACGAGCTTTTCTAACCTCGTTTTGTCTGATTCTTTTTAATGCTGATTTATGATTTGCCATATCGTTCAAATGTGAGTGCAAAAGTATAAACTTTTTTATTATCTACCAAATTTATCTTTAAAATTTTTTTAATTTTCTTCTGATAAATATTTCCGTAGTTTATCGATCGCCTGTTCTATTTTTAAATTTTCTTGTTCTTTATCTATTTTTCTGATTGTGCTCGTAAGCATAATCATCGCGTTGTTCCATTCTCCAGTGGTATTGGTGAAGGTGAGTCCGTCAATCGTTACTTCAAAGGCTACCCTTTCTCCGTTCCTGTAAAGCCTGAAACTTATTTTATCATCCCTGCCTGTAATCCCGTCTTCATTGATTTTTAAATCGTAACTTTTTGGGTTCGAGTGGATTTTCTTAAAAAGCAATGTAGCTTCTTGTATTTTTAAATCCGGCATGATATTCAAATTCAAATTTGGTAGTCTATAGGAGAATCGAACTCCTGTTGCAAGGATGAAAACCTTGAGTCCTAACCACTAGACGAATAGACCAAATTTTGAGGTTGCAAAAGTA
>Ga0157375_10000230_pt1 | contig 52234 bp, 42 predicted proteins | sample M35metaG_FD_115311 | JGI IMG/M metagenome (GOLD analysis project Ga0157375, IMG submission 115311) | Miscanthus rhizosphere microbial communities from Kellogg Biological Station, Michigan, USA - M3-5 metaG | ecosystem: Host-associated > Plants > Roots > Rhizosphere > Soil | place: USA: Michigan...
ACAGACCTGTAGCGGACCCGGCCTGCCCCATTAACCAAATTGGCTCGACATGAAAATTTCTAACGAAACTAAAGTAGGTGCCCTTACTGCTATTGCCATTACGCTACTGATCCTTGGATTTAATTTTCTGAAGGGAAAGAGCCTGTTTGATAAAACAACCCAGATTTATGCAGTGTTTCCTACGGTTGAAGGCCTCACCCCCTCCAACCCGGTCACTGTGAATGGCCTGCAGGTAGGCACGGTTTCAAAATTGGTTGAAAAGGACCAGAATGTGACCGGTGTGGTAGTAGTGATGAATCTTACCAAAGACATTCATATTCCCAAGAATTCGATTGCATCGATCAACGCCTCGCTGTTGGGAACAGCCAATCTCGATGTTAGACTGGGTAACGATAAGGCATGGGTTGAAGACGGTGACACCATTCTTGCTGCAGTGTCACTGGGCATGTTTGATAAAGTGACAAGTCAGCTCGCACCCGTGCTTGGCAAATTGGAAGTGGGATTGAAATCACTGGATTCTGTGGTGCAGGTCATCGGGTCCACTTTCGACCCCGCAACGAAAAACAACCTTCGGGCAATGGTCGCAAATTTCGCAGCCACCAGCAACGAATTAAAGATACTGGTGAATTCAAAAAGCGGCCCGCTGGCGCATACCCTTCAAAATATAGACTCACTCACTACAACCTTTAAGGATAGCCGAAAGGACCTCAATGCGACCATTACAAATTTCAAAAAGGTTTCTGACAAACTTGCACAAGCTAAATTGGACAGTACGATTGATGCGCTTCACTCAACCCTGGCTGAATTGAAAACTTTTGCAGCGAAATTGAACGAAAAAGGTGCGGTAAGCAAAATGGTTTTTGATGATGCAACGCTTGCCAAACTTGGCAATACGATCAACAGTCTGAATATTCTATTAGACGATGTTCGGGTTCACCCGAAGCGTTATACGGGTGGAATAGCCTTTAGTAAGAAAGACAATTCGCCACCACTTACAAAACCCCTGGCCGACTCCATACCAAAACCCAGTTCGAATCCGTGATGAAATGGTTTCGTGTATTTTTGGCTGGATGGATCCTTTTATTGTTTACCATTCATGCAAAGGCCCAACAGCCTGAACCCGCACAGCCTGCTGTGAAGGACAGCAGCAAGCCGCTGGATATATTGCACGCCGATCGATTGAGCTTTCTCAAAAAAGATTCTACGGAAGAATTGCAAATGCTGGTTGGACACGTAAAAATGCGCCAGGGCAAAACACTTGTAGATTGCGACAGCGCCGTGTTCGATAAAAAATTGAACACGCTTCAGGCCTTCGGTAATGTGCACATCAATGACAATGACACGGTACAAACTTATTCCGACTATATTATTTACTACGCCAACACCAAAACGGCACTACTTCAGAAAAAGGTGATCCTGACTGATGGTAAGGGCCGGCTTGAAACGGATGAACTGGAGTATGATCTCAATTCAAAGTTGGGCAAGTATACCAAGGGTGGCAAGGTGATCAATGGAAATTCAACGCTCACCAGCAAACAGGGAATCTATTATGGAGATACGAAGGATGTCTATTTTATGGATAAGGTGTTAATGGTTGATCCACAAAATACCATTTCAACGGATACCCTGCTTTACAATATCAATACCGACATCACGACCTTCGTGTCACCAACTACCATTTTTGATGGCGTCTCAACCATCCGGACGCGAAGCGGAACGTTTAATAACAAAACCGGCGAAGCCAATTTCGGTGAGCGGCCGGAAATAAGAGACAGCACCCAAACCATCGTCGCCGATGAGCTGCAATACGACAAGCGTACCGGCGAAGGCTATGCGAAAGGAAGACTCGTATACAGAAATATTAAGGATGGTGTGACGCTATTAGCCGAAGAAGGTCAATTCAACCGCGATAAAAAAACATTTCTTGGCACAAAAAAACCGGTGGTCATTTTTAAACAGGACCAGGATTCGGTTTTTATGTCGGCCGATACGATCTATTCAGCCGTTTTTAAAGATACCGCGGCAGCGAGGGTGGGCGACAGTGTGACGACCATATCTGTAAAAGGAAAGGCGGCAGATAGCATTCGATATTTCCAGGGTTTTCATCATGTGAGAATTTTTTCTGACTCCCTGCAGGGTGTTTCAGACAGTTTGTACTACAGTTATAAGGATTCTGTTTTTCGCTTCTATGGAAATCCGGTGATGTGGTCAGGCAACAGCCAGATCACCGGTGATACGATGTGGCTGTATACAAAAAATCAAAAACCAGACAGGCTCTTCGTGAGGGAAAATGCTTTTTCGATCAACAAAACAAAAGAAGGCTTCAATAACCAGCTTAGGGGCAACAGCATAACGGCGTATTTTAACAACGGCGAAATACACTACATGCGCGCCAAAGGCAGTGCGGAAAGCATGTACTACCTGCAGGATGAAGACAGCGCCTATGTTGGTGCGAACTATGCGCATGCTGATCTCATAACAATTTATTTCGAAAACAAGGAACTGAGCCGTGTAAGCTGGGTAAACCAGGTGGAAGGAAATTTTTATCCCGTTCGACAGATTCCCGAAGAAAGGCAGACGCTTCGGGGTTACAAATGGCTGGAGGGCAGAAGGCCAAAGAGCCGCGCTGATCTTTTCCGATAATATTAATTTGATCGCATGGTGAGGAAGATCATCAGAAAGGCCCTAATTAGCCCATTGGTAAATATTATCAATGATGGGCGATCCGTTGGCATCATTCTCTTCTGCTGCACGATCTTCTCTCTCTTCTTTGCCAATTCGTCTTTGTGGCCGGGCTATGGTTCCAACATCGTGAGAGAAATTCATTATCCCTCCTGGCTTCATCTCCCGCATAGCCCGTTACACTGGATCAACGACGGTTTGATGGCTTTGTTTTTCTTCCTGGTCGGAATGGAAATCAAACGTGAGTTGTTGACGGGAGAACTCCGTTCCATTCGTAAAGCCATGTTGCCAATTGGTGGTGCAATTGGGGGCATGTTACTTCCAGCGGGAATATTTTTGTTGATCAATGTTGGTCGTGTGGGGGAACATGGTTGGGGAATTCCAATGGCTACGGATATTGCTTTTTCGCTGGGTATCGCCTCCTTACTGGGTAAGAGAGTTCCCATGAGTTTGAAAATCTTTTTAACGGCCCTCGCTATCATAGACGATCTCGGCGCAATCATCGTCATTGCCATTTTTTATGGCGGACAGTTCAGCCTGGTTTATTTTTTCCTAGCAGTCGCCGTTTTGGCCTTAACTTTTTTGTTAAATAGAATCAAACCCGTGTTTGGCATTGTGCATATCGTATTGGGCATATTGCTCTGGTACTTCGTTTTCAATTCAGGAATTCATGCTACAATCGCCGGCGTATTGTTCGCCCTGATGGTGCCCCTGAACAGGCTTGAAAAAATAGAGCACGCGTTGCATACGCCAGTCAATTTCATCATCCTTCCCATTTTTGCACTAGCCAACACCGTTATCCACTTTCCTTCCGATCTTGGCGCCGCTATCCAAACACCACTTAGTTGGGGAATCGTCTTGGGGCTCTTGCTGGGCAAGCCTTTGGGCATATGCCTGGCATGTTTCATTTTAGTGAAAATGAAATGGGGTGAATTGCCGAGATCATCTACCTGGATGCAAATGCTTGGAATTGGCTTGCTTGCCGGAATTGGGTTTACCATGTCGATCTTCATCGCGATGCTGGCTTTCGGAAATCCCCAAATGCAGGACACTTCAAAGATCGGTGTGTTGCTGGGTTCATTGGCGTCTGTTATTCTTGGATATTTATGTCTACTCCTCTTTAGTAAAAAATTAACGCCCGCGGTATAAACCGATTTCAGTTCCGCCGTTCTTATTCCATTCAAAAGACCGATCATGAAAATCATCATCGCGGTCGCGCTTTGCACGACCCTGGCATTCTTTTGCAACTCCAGTCAGGCGCAGGATTACAGGATGGCTTTGGGTGCAAGGATCTCCAGCGGGGGACCCGCCCTTAACAACTCTGCAACATTTCGCTATTTTCTCAACGACCAGGCAGCGGTGGAAGCAATGGTGTCATTCGATCCAGGTGCTGTTGGCGCGCTGTATGAAGTTTTTAGACCGCTCACGAATTTGCAGGGGCTTAAATTTTTCTTTGGCGGTGGCGCGTATGGTGGTTGGGGAAATGGCCAGTACCTGGGAGCACAGGGAATTGTGGGACTGGATTATAAATTCAACAATGTGCCCATTAATCTTTCGGTTGACTGGAAGCCTGAATTAAACCTCGTGAATGAAATTTTCTTTGAACCTTCAGCATTAGGACTGAGTGTTCGATTTGTTTTTAAATAGATTGTGGATGTCTACAATCTACAATCATCATTTATAAAATAGATACCCAATCATAATCGCGGCTATAACGCCAAGTAAGTCTGCCAACAGTCCAGCCCAAACGGCGTACCGGACTTTTTTTATTCCAACGCTGCCAAAGTATAAAGCGAGTATGTAAAAAGTTGTATCGGCAGAACCCATTAATGTGCTCGCCATTTTTCCCACGAACGAATCCGGGCCATATAAAGGATTCTTGAAAATATCCAGCATCAGTCCGCGCGATCCGGCGCCGCTGAACGGCCGCATGATGGCTACGGGCAGAGCCGGTACAAATTCTGTATTAAATCCCATTGCACTGATCGCGTAACTCAGCCACTGGATTACATAGTCCAGGGCGCCGCTATCGCGAAATACGCGAATGGCCACCAGCATCGCTACGAGATAAGGAATGATTTTGAGGATAACGTCAAAGCCTCCTTTTGCGCCTTCAATAAAGGCGTCGAAAACATTTATCTTTCTGACCCATCCTCCAACAATAAAAACAATGATGATGAGGAACAGGATGAGATTGCCCATTATCGTCGTAACCTTAAATTTCATATCAGCCGGAAGGTTACCAATCAGAAATGTAAATCCGATAACGCCAATGAGAATTGCGCCCAGCCAAGTAATTAATACCCAGTCGAATTTCAGTCGCTGCCAGATACCCGTAACGATGATACAAAAAAGCGTTGCCATGATTGTTCCAAGCACACAGGGAATAAAAACACTGGTGGCGTCAGTAGAATTTGCTGCCAGCCGATAAGCAATGATCGAAAGTGGAATTAAAGTGAGTCCCGACGTATGCAATACCAGGAACATGATTTGGGCATTCGTTGCCGTCTCTTTCCGGGGATTTAAAGTTTGAAGACTTTCCATCGCCTTCAATCCGAATGGCGTGGCTGCATTATCCAATCCGAGCATATTCGCGCTAAAATTCATCACCATCTGTCCCATTGCCGGATGACGATCCGGAACTTCGGGGAAAAGCCTTTTCATGAAGGGATTCAGAATGCGGGCGAGAAAATTAACGGCGCCCGCCTTCTCTCCAATATTCATGATGCCCAGAAAGAAGATCATGCTGCCTGCAAGCGGGAAACCGACGTCCAGCACCGATCCCTTCGCAGCGTCAAAAATTCCGTCTACCAATTTTTTGAAAATCTCTACGTCACCAAAGAAAACCAGCTTGATCAGGGCAATAATAAACCCAATGAGGAAGAATGCGATCCAGACATAGTTGAGGGCCATGGCAGTTGATTAGTTTACCAGTTAACCGGTTAACCAGTTGATGGGTTGAATAGTTGACTAGTTCAGTGCATTACTGGTTAACTGGTAAACAGATCAACTGGTTGACTAAAAATAGGGCATTTTAGATTACCTTTGCGGCCTTTAAGTTTATAATAAATGGCATTACAAGCAGGCATCGTAGGATTACCGAACGTGGGAAAATCAACTCTGTTCAACGCACTGAGCAATGCAAAAGCCCAGGCAGCTAACTTTCCATTTTGCACCATTGAACCCAATGTGGGCGTGATCACTGTTCCCGATGAACGTCTTATTGTTCTTGAGAAACTCGTAAAACCGAATCGCGTAGTACCCGCGACGGTTGAAATCGTGGATATCGCAGGGCTCGTCAAGGGTGCCAGCAAGGGTGAAGGTTTAGGAAACCAGTTCCTGGGAAATATCCGCAGCACAGACGCCATCATTCACGTGCTTCGTTGTTTTGATGACGACAATGTGATTCATGTTGACGGACAGGTGAATCCGGTTCGCGATAAGGAAATCATCGACACAGAATTACAATTAAAAGACCTGGATACTGTCGATAAAAAAATCTCCAAATCTGAAAAGATATCCCGTACCAGCGGCGACAAAGAACAGGTACGCGGACTTGAGATTATTCAGGCCATGAAAGTTCATCTTGAACAGGGCAAGAACGCGAGAGCATTTAAGGTAACGGCAGAGGACAAAGAGAAATTCATCGACGACATGTTCCTGCTTACCATGAAGCCCGTGATCTATGTGTGCAATGTAGATGAGAAAGCTGTGGTGAAAGGAAACAAACACACCCTTGCCGTTCAGGAAGCAATCGGCCAGGAGAATGCTGAAATTCTTTTTGTTAGCGCCGCTATCGAAAGTGAAATTGCAGTGATGGAAAGCTATGACGACCGGCAACTCTTTCTCGAAGACCTTGGCCTTTCAGAAAGCGGCGTTACCCGGCTCATCAAATCCACCTATCGCCTGTTAAACCTTGCCACTTATTTTACGGCAGGTGTACAGGAAGTGCGTGCCTGGACCATTCACAAAGGAATGCTCGCCCCACAGGCAGCCGGTGTTATTCATACCGATTTTGAAAAAGGTTTCATCCGGGCCGAAGTCATCAAGTACGACGACTTCGTTCAGTACGGATCTGAAGCAGCCTGTCGCGACTACGGGAAGCTTTCGGTCCAGGGCAAGGATTACCTGGTGGAAGACGGCGATATCATGCATTTCCGTTTCAACGTTTAATATTTCAACGCAGCAAAATAAAAAAGCCATCCCGACTCGGAAGTGTCGGGATGGCTTTTGTTCTTGTTAAGACAGTCTTATTGCGGCAACAATACCATATTGATTTTATTTAGCACACCATTCACGGCATGTCGGTCAGCTGCAATTACATTGGCATTGACCGGGTTGCCATTGCCCTTGAGCGTAATCGCAACGCCGGTATTCTGAACCTTTACTGTTAGCGGAGGCGTGCCCGGTGCAACCTGCAGCAGCGTGGGGATATCTGTTGCCGTCGTAGGAAGGTTCGCAGCAAAAGCGCGCGTTCCCCAGATATGATAAGCAACGATGCCGCGCACCTGTTGCACAGGGATAAAATTGAAAGCAGCTGTTGAAGGTGGCAGACCAAGCAAAGGCAACAAAGCCCTGAAGGCATTATTATCCGGAGCATTCACGGTGAAGTTTACAGGCGCATAATTGAAAAGCGAATCGAATCTTCCCAAACCTACCTGGCCGGAGTCCGCTCTTGCAACGGCGGCTTGGAAGAATGTCAATGTAGTGTCGGCAAATTCCAACCCTTTAAGCGTCGTGGTTGGCGGACTGAGCAGTGCAGCAATCGGATGGATCACACCGTTTGCGGCTTGAATGTCTGCACCAGAAAACGGAATATTATTAGCCCAGAGATTTGCACCCCGTTTTGACGGAAACACGCTCATCCTGAAAAAGGGTGCCTGCAAAACCAGTCCCGTCGGAAGTTGCAGGTTGGGAAATGTTTCCGGAATATTTTCTGAAGGATATACCTGTCCTCCCACCATGTGGTAGTTAACGATGGCGGTTACCTGCGCAGCTGGCAACAAATCGAGTACGGCATCACTCGGAATACCAGACCGGCGGAACGCGGCGTTGTCTGGAGCGAAAACAGTAAATACAGCGTTCTTATCACCGAGTGCAGGCATCACACCGGCGATGGTAGCGGCCTTTACCAGGAAGCTATAGGAAGTATCCCCCGTGAAAATATCTGCCATGCTCTCACCCGTCGTGTCGACTGGCGGGGGGGGCGGCGGCAGTGGTAAATCCTTGTTGCAGGCGCCGAAAATTATTGTACCAGCCAGCACGATGGCCAGCGAGCAGGTGGAATATATTCTGAATTTATTTTTCATACATTTCATTTTTTGGGGTTCAACAGAGTTGAATTAATAAACATTGTAACCAAAGCTGACGTAGTACAATCCGCCGATCTGCGGGTTACCCACACCGTTATAGTAATACTGGTTGAGAATATTGTTTCCACCTATCTTGATCATGGATTTGATCGCAGGTAGTTTGAAACTGACCTGTGCATCAACCGTATTGACTGCGGGAAGGTCGCCTGCAGCGAAATCCCCGTCATAATAGAATCCTTTCTGCCATTTCCATGTAACGCTGAAGCCTATGCGCTTCTCATGGCCGAAACCACTGTTTGAGATGCCCAGGTTGGAACGGTATTTCGGCGTGTTGAATTGTGCCCTGAAATTATTCTCCACTTCTCCGAGCACATCAGAAGAAACATTGCCGAAGATGGAGAAACCAGAAGGCAACAGGTAGTCCAGGCTCAGACCCCAACCATTCGCATTTACTTTTCCGGGAGCATTCACCACGATGGAATAACCATTGCTCTTCGTCGGATTCACAAGGTCTTCATCGGGGCCGGCAGGATCTTTCTTCTGCACCACGTCACGACGACTGAGAAAATCCATGTACTGACTAAAATAGAAGTATGCATCAATGAGAAGCTTGCGGTTGATCAATGCTTTGTATCCAACTTCAAAGGAGCTTACAGATTCAGGTTTGAAAGCTGTATAAGGCACAACGACCGGGCTGCCGCCCAGGACTGATTCTTTAGAATAAACCGGGTTTTCGGTCATGTGATATTTGTCCCACAAGGATTGTACGCCACCAATAATCCTTGTTCCATTCCCCAGGTCCAGATCGATCCAGCGTTGCTGGTTGGACGGAAAACGGTAAGCGGTTTGATAAGAGAAGCGGATGTTGTGATCTTTTGCAGGTTTAATCAACAGCGTTACACGAGGTGTGAATCGGCCATTAAAATCCGTAGCATTATCATATCTGCCACTAACGGAGAGGCGTAACTTATCTTTAACCAGGTCCTTACTGATTTGCGCATACGCGCCGTATTCATCTATTCCAATGGGGCCGTCTTTGTCGGCAAATACCGTTCCCTGGCTGTTGAGCACATAGTGCTTGTAGTTGGCGCCCGCAATGATTTCAGCGAACTTGATCACTTCGCTGAAATTGTACTGGCCTTCCGCCATGTACATGTCTGAACGGTCGAGGAACAAGCCTCCGTTGGGAATAGCAATCTTGCTCACTGAATCGAGTAAATGCTTGAATTGAGGAGAACCGGCTTCCGGTCTTCCCTGGTCGGCCACGTTGCGCGCAGCCGCATGCGCGGTTGCGTCACTGGCGCCGGCCATTTTTTGTGCCAGGTATACCTGTGTGTATTCCGGGTACCAGGTTGTGCTGGGTTTCCATGCTTCATTAACCAATTGCGTTGAAACGTTTACGTTGAAAGATTCACCTGCGTTTTCCTGCGTAGTGTAGGCGCGCAGAAACCAGTTCTTCGACGTCAATTCAACTTTGTATTGAGCCATGATGAAATCCTTGAGGGAATAACGTCCATTGCCCGTGTACACAGAGCTACCCTTGGCCCAGTTACCACTAATACTGGCCTCCAGGCGATCACTCAACTTGTAATGAAGGGCTCCGTTCAATTTCAGATTGTAGGTGTTCGGATCAATGATATCTTTTTCATTATAACCCGTGCGGGAAACAAGAATGTTTTGGGGAAGTGTATTAATATAAGGTGCCAGGAAGGGCGCCTGTTTTGCGATCACATCTAAAACAGCACTACGGATGTTGATTGAAGTTTCGTCTCCATAAACGTTGATGCCATCATAGTTGGGATCTGATGTACGATCGCCGGGAATCACCATTCCTGTGGATCCGGCACGCTTATAGTTCCTGTAATCATTTGCCACCCAGTCTTCCGCTTTGATGTATTCAACCGAAATTTTAAATGCCAAACGATCCGTTAATTTGTTGGCCCATCGAATTCCTATATTATAATAAGGCGAAGGGTCTCTTTCTGCTTTGTCCCCGAGATGCATCATGCCCATCTTTACCTGTGCGCTCACGCCCTGGTATTTAAAAGGACTTTTTCCAGTGATGAGAAGGGTACCGTTCATGCCACCCGGTCCATAAAGGGCTGAGGAAGCGCCGGGCAACAATTCCATATTGTCTACATCCAGTTCAGGCAGCCCATTGATGGCACCCACCGAAAAGTTAAGTCCGGGCGCCTGGTTATCCATGCCATTGACCAATTGATTGAATCGTGTGTTTCCGCTCGCGCCAAATCCCCTGGTCGTGGGCGTTTTAAAAGTAAGAGAGGCTGTCACAAAGTCAACGCCTTTCAAATTTCCCACGATGTCATAATACGATGCCGCCGAACTGTTCCTGATATTAGCAGCGCTCACCCTTTCAATAGATACCGGTGATTCCAGGATCTTGGCCGGAGTTCGCGTGGCAGAAATCACAATTTCCTGTCCAAGCGTAGACGTAGGCACCAGTTCAACATTGACCGCGGTGGATGGTGCTGTAACCTCTTTTTCTGTGGAATCAAAACCAATGGAGGAAAATACCAGTGTAAGCGGCAACTTGTCTGTCGTCGTTAACCTGAAATTTCCCTTGTCATCTGTAAAGCTTCCGGCGGTGCCGCCCTTAACGGTGACGGATACCGCGCTGACCGATTCAAGCGTGGTCTTGTTTTTTACATGTCCTGAAATAACGGTTGGGGGAGTTGCGGTCTGACCACAAACGGACAGCGTGGTCATCAATGCAGTCGTAAGCATTGCCAGTAGGCTTAAGCATCGTTTCATAACCAGTATTTAGAGTCTAATTAAGAGCAAAATAGTAGTAATTTATTATACCGCATAAATTTTTAGTTCTCCGCATATTAGCTTTCAAAAAGCCGATTCAGAAAAAATTGGTCACGGCATTTGCGAAACCGATCCGGAATCATATTAAAATAGGTGATCTTCCGGGCAGAACTTATTTTTGCTTATGCTCACGTTTTCATTTCCTCATCAAACCCAGTTTTACCGCGGGAAGGTCAGGGATGTTTACACCATTTCCGACAAATGGCTGGTCATGATTGCCAGCGATCGCATTTCGGCATTCGATGTGATTCTCCCTCGCCCCATTCCTTTTAAAGGTCAGGTCTTAAACCAAATTGCTGCATACATGTTGTCAGCTACTCGCGAAATTTGTCCGAATTGGTTATTGGACACACCCGCGCCGACCGTCTCGATGGGATTGAAGTGCCAGCCATTTCGGATAGAGATGGTCGTTAGAGGAAACCTCACAGGCCACGCGTGGCGCACTTATGCCAGTGGGAAAAGAGAGCTTTGCGGCGTGCCGCTTCCCGAGGGAATGAAGGAAAATGATTTCTTTCCGCAGCCGATCATAACGCCGTCTACTAAGGCAGAACAGGGCCATGATGAAGATATTTCGAAAGAAGAGATCATTCGGCGGGGACTCGCGAATGCCCAGGACTGGGCCATTCTTGAAGATTATACCTTTCAGCTTTTTGAAAAGGGCAAGGACATCGCTGCCCGTCGCGGTCTCATCCTGGTTGACACGAAATATGAATTCGGAAAAATTGATGACACCATTTACCTGATGGACGAAATTCATACACCCGATTCATCAAGATACTTTTATGCAGCCGGTTTTGAGGAACGGCAAAAAAAAGGCGAGCGTCAGCTGCAGTTGAGTAAGGAATTTGTTAGGGAATGGTTAATAGCAAATGACTTTATGGGCAAGGAAGGACAAACCGTTCCCGTAATGACTGACGAATGGATCGATACCATCAGCAAGCGATACATCGAACTTTATGAAAAAGTGATTGGGGAACCCTTCCAACCAGAACAGCTTCCGGAAGATGAGGTATATCAACGAATATTGAAGTCGCTCGAGAAGACCAGTCATGTCGCTCAACCCTGAAGACTCCAACCCTTGATTTTTCACATAACCCGCTTATACCATGAGTCCTGAATCTATCTTCAGTACCGCCAACGCGATCGCAATGGTTGGCTGGCTGGTGCTGCTTGTCCTTCCCCGCTGGAGAAGCGTAGACCAGTTTATCATCGGAGTCATCGTCACGCTTTTTTCGCTCGCCTATGTTTTTGTCTTATTTCACCATTTCAATTTCGGCGACGCAAAAAAATTTGGCAGTCTCCAGGGTGTGATGGAATTGTTCTCGCATCCGGAATTGGTGGTTGCCGGCTGGATTCATTACCTGGCTTTTGACCTCATGACCGGTCTCTTCATTGTCAAGAACGCAAGGCTTCATGGCATACAACATGGGTTCGTGGTTCCCTGTCTTTTATTTACATTTATGCTCGGACCAACAGGTTTGTTGCTTTATCTACTCATTCGCTGGATCATCACAAAGCAATATTTTGCGAATAATTTCTCGAATTAAGTCACAACTATGTTTTTAAGAAGACTAAACCAGGTCAATCCACTTCTATTCAGATTCGGCTGGATCATGTGGGCAGGCGCATTTATTTCGCTTGTTCTGACTGGCATGGACAAGACGGAAGTGCTTGGCATCAATGCGTGGATCAAGCCAATGAAATTTTTTACTTCTGTAGCCATCATGACCTGGACCATGGGCTATATTTTTCAGTGGCTGGATAACCAAAGAGCCGTTCGGTTATTTAGTTGGGCCCTGGTTGCTGTGATGGCAATCGAACTATTCATCATCTCGCTCCAATCTGCAAGAGGCGAACGCTCTCATTTTAATGTGACATCTCAGTTGAACAGTATTTTTTTCGGAATCATGGGGGGCGCCATTCTGCTGTTCACCTTATGGACAGCTTTCATGTGTTTTCTATTTTTCAGGCAAAAACAATTTAAGATCCCTCCCTCGCTCGTTTGGGGAATCAGGCTCGGGTTGCTTCTTTTTGTATTCTTTGCATCTGAAGGCGGCGTAATGGTTCAGCGGTTGGCCCATACCGTTGGAGGACCAGATGGAGGCCCTGGTTTACCGCTCGTGAACTGGAGTACGAGCTATGGAGATCTTCGGGTAGCCCATTTTTTCGGACTTCATTCACTTCAAATATTGCCGCTTTATGGGGCATACATGGCCAGGTCAAAACGCGATGTGATTGTATTCTCTGTGATCTATTTCCTGGCAGCAGCCTCGTTGCTGATTATGTCGCTTAAGTCAATTCCTTTATACAGGGGATGATGGATTTGACCCCGGTTTGCGACGGCGGGACTTGGAAAAAATATTCCTGCCCAGGTCTTTACCCTTACGCAAGACCTTTCTTTCCTCTTCTGGCAGCGCAATCGTTTCCATGCATTCAACACTGCAGCAACCCTGGAATTTTTCTGCGCAATCATCGCATTGAATAAACAGCAGGTGACAGGCTTCATTTGCACAGTTTACGTGTGTGTCGCAGGGTTTGCCGCATTGGTGGCAGTGGGAAATAATCTCATTGCTAACCCGCTCCCCCAGCCTTTCGTCAAACACAAAATTTTTGCCTTTGAATTTATTTCGAAGGTTTTTGTCTTTCACCTCATTGGCATAGCTGATGATTCCTCCTTCCAGGTGGTGCACGTCATGAAATCCCCTGTGAAGTAAATAGGCACTGGCTTTCTCACAGCGGATTCCCCCGGTGCAATACATGATGATCGTTTTGTCCTTTTGTTCCTTTAACATTTCTGCGGCCATTGGTAATTGTTCGCGAAATGTCTCTGATGGGATTTCAATGGCGCCTTCAAAATGCCCCACCTCGTATTCGTAGTGATTTCTCATGTCAACCACAATCGTGGAAGGATCCTGTGTGAGCCTGTTGAACGCTTCGGCGTCGACATAACTTCCCTTCTTTTGCATATCGAACCCGGGGTCGTCAATCCCGTCGGCTACGATTTTTTCCCGGGTCTTAATTCTAAGTACCCAAAAAGATTTGCCATCATCATCTAACGCCACGTTGAGTCGTAAATCTTTTAGCGGCTTCAGGCTTTCGAGGTAAAAATTCAATGCATCAAACCTGTTGCGGGGGACACTGATTTGTGCGTTGATGCCTTCGTGCGCCACATAAATTCTGCCGAATACATTTAACTCATGGAGGGAACGATAGAGTTGATCGCGAAATAATTGGGGATCATCAATGGGGAAATACCGATAAAAAGAAAGGGTAACCCTGGGTTCGGTTTCTTGTAATAAACGCTCTTTGAGCTCCTTGTTGGAGATCCTGTTATGAAGTACTGCCATTCAACGGAAATTTTAAGGACGTATGCCTGACGAACAAAATTTCTAAACGCCGCAAATTTACGCCAATTCCGGGATTCGGCCTAGAACTCGTCTCCAAATCCGGTAAACCCGCGAATGCCAATTTTAATGCCTGAAGAATAGGGGCCGTTTTGGTAGGCCTGGACAAAATCAATCCTGATGACCTTGAAAATATTCTCAATACCGGCAAAAAATTCGAAATAGTTAGGGCTGTCTTTGACCCAAAAACTATTTGTGCCCACGACCAGTCGAAGATTTAATTTTTTGATATAGGGGATCTTATTGGTTAAGAATCCATTGAAATGGTGCTCAATGTTGATCGTTGAATAGAAGGATTCAGTCGTAGAGTTCTTGTAGTAAGGAGCCAACTGAAAACTATTCAGGTAGGGCGACGCAAATAAAACCTTGTTGCCGTTGAAGTGCTGATAATCCGGCAGCTCGACATGCTTGTTGTTCAGGAATCCGCCAATGGAAAGCCTATAATTCAGCTCACCCGGAATTTTGAAATTAATTTCGTCGCTGACCGTGAAGTTCCACTTGTCATAATCTACATCGCTTCCGAGAATTTTGTTGATGCCTTTTACATATCCAACTGTAAACAATGGATACTTGGATCCCATATTAATTCTACGGTCAGGAAATTCAATGTATTTCGTTCCGGGTCTCCAATTCAAATTGGCTGAAAAGATAAGTGCCTGGTGTCGCTGGAAATTCTCGTCTACCAATTCAACCGGGTAATTCGGCGTTCTCCTGTCATAGTGCGAACTCTTGCCCCAGAAAGTTGAGTCGGTATTCTCAAGCGGTATTCTATCCTGGAAAGCCAGGCCGGTACTAAACGAGAACCCATCGCCGAAATTTCTATTATAATTGACTCTTCCGTACCAGGCTTCATAAATTTTCATGAAGTTGTAACCCCTGAAAAGTGTGGAAATCGTATTCAGAATGGGCGGAATTGGATTGCTGTTGTTGATTTGGAAGACTCTTTTACCGCCGGAAATTGCAAAGCTGTTCTTGGATAATTTCCCATACGAATAACGGACTGCGAGCCAGGGATTGAAATGCGTATTCGTAAAACCATATCGAAAGGTTGGGCTGATGTAAATACTTCGTTGTTCTCCAATGCGGCGAGAATAACTGCCGCTTAAGTTCATGGTCCACCCCTCAACCGTATTGAAGCTAACCGTTTGCAGTAGCGATTTATAGCTCCATGAATTACTTCGACTTTCGCGCGTGAACGTTTGACCGTAAACCAGGACGCCGCTCACAGTGAGCTTGTTGTTCTTGTGATCGATCGAGTCCTGGATCCTTGGATTTTTTCGCCAGATCTCAAGGCTGTCCTTTCTCTTATAGTCCGCTGCTTCCACTGCCTGCAACGGTACCGGGCGAATGGTGTCCCAAAATTCCTTCGGCCGCTTGTTTGAAGCGGTGTCATATTTCATGATCACATGGTTGAAGAATTTTTTGCCAAATCCAGGATGCAGATCATATTTTGAATAAACGGTAACGATATTTCCGGAAACCTTGAATCCAAAAATCCCTGCCACGGGATAAAGGACCTGGCTTTTCACCATCCACAATTCCTCACTTACGGGTACGTATAATTGCTCCAACCTGAGCGAATCCACCAATTCCATCTGTGATTTTTTGGTCAGCAGCAGGTCCACACTATGTACCCTCCAGCTGTCTTCCATAATATTGATTTCGCCCCGGAACAACGGTTCATAATCGCGCTTTGGAATCACGCGAATATGATTCACCTGTTTCCCATCTTCAAAAAAGCTTCCCAGGAACTTATAATTGTAAAAACTGAATGCGCCATCTGCAATCGGAGATATAAAACCGCGGGGATTCAGACCGGGACTGATTTGGACATTGTTGTCGTAAAACGAATAAAAGCGCGGAGTCGCAAGGCCAAAGCCATCAGACTGCCCACTGACCCTGGTAGATTTGACTTCTACTTTTTCATCATCGGGTTTTGCAAAGGAATAAGTTGCCACGGTTTCGGACAGGAAAATCATTTTTTCCTTTGAAGTATCGCCATCGTCGAAGTTTATCTTCTGTCCAAGAAAAGTCTTCGGATAGTCTTTCAGACGCAATTGTCCCTTAATGTAAACTTCGCACTGAAAGGAATCAATGAGACTCTTGTAGTAGGGTCGTTTCTTGATCGCCTGCCGAATGATTTCATAGGCAGGGTCCTCGGCATCGCTTCTGATGACGATTTCCTTCATGGAGAGTTGCTGTTCAACCAATACAAAATCCTCAACACGATCCTGCTCCGTTAAGGCAACGGTGCGTTCTGTCTTGGCAAAACCCACGTGCTGGCAAACCAGTGTGTAATTGCCCGGGCTCAGGTTGAGGAAATATTTGCCATCCTTGTTAGCGGTTGTACCGAGCGTTGTGCCTTTTACAAGGATGCTGCAGAAGGGCAACACCTCTCCTTTCACGTCGCGTACTGTGCCAGATATACGCCCGGCGTGGACGGATTCAAGAAATGTCAAAAAAAATAATAAACTGAGAAGCCTGGTTATCATGTAAGTCAAATCGGATGATCACCCCCAATTGTAATCGCTTAAAAAGCTATGCCACAAGGTAACTCCGGATACCGGATACCTGATGCCAGATGCCAGATAACTGCAAAATAACCTATGACTTTAACAGTTTTCTAAAGTAAGCGCCCGAAAGTGATGCAAGTCCTGCGATCAACGCGCCGATGATTGAAGACAAAAAGATCAATAAGAGAGACGAGCCGCCAAGTGGAAGAAGTTTTGCGATTTTTTGGGAAAGAATATGTTGATTGGCAGAATCGATGATTGACGTAAGGGCCATCCAAAGGAAAAAGATGGACAAAAATCCGCACCAGAACGACTTCGATGGGCTTTGATCAATGAGTGCACTGACAGAAAATGCCACAACCGCTATCATCCACCAGGGGAAATAGATGCAAAGCGCCAAACTCAGGAGCGCAATCAAAACGATGGTGACGATGAATCTTGAATTTCTTGTAATCATATTCAGCGTTCGGATGAATTCAATCTAAGGTTCGAATTTAAGTGTACCAATGACGCGGTTGCTCTTGCTTTCACCTTCTTTCATGATCCACGCGATGTAATAATTGCCGCGTGCCCAGTCACTCACAAAATCATCGTAGAATTTACTGCCCGGATTTCCGCTCTGTCCGCCCGGATAAACTACATAGGCCAAGGTGGGATCAGACATCTGCACAATCATTCGCCAACTGGGGCCATGCGTGGAAGTTGTTGCATTAATGATATCATCACCGCCGCCCACGTCCAGATCGCCCCGGCTGAAGGCGTCGAGCCGGAGCAGGTGAGATATGCGCGTGCCCTTAAATCTGCTCCATGCCAGGTTTCCCTGCGATTCCGCTTCTTCCATTTTTGGAACTGCCTTCTTAAATGCGGCAAGTATGTCTTGTGAAACTGTTTCCTTTTCGGGAGTATTGATATTGTCGGCGAATTTGAAACTGGTGTCTTTTAATACACCTTCCAGCGTCGTGCCTTTTTGTGGCCACAACATAGGGAGCTTTGTCTTTCCGAATTCATCATCCCAGATTTCATGCTCGAGCTGATTCCAGAAGAGCAGAAATACGGTTGCACCTTTTTCATCGGGGTCATTTTGCAAATCCCAGTTCTTCATCAATTCAAAATATTTTTTCTCCGAATTGCCGAGATTATTTTCGTCAATCGAGCGCATGATAACAGGCCTGGCCATTTCAGCGAGCAAATTGTAGTTACTGGTTTGCAACTTCATCATGTCCTGTAAACTGGCTCCCGTCGTTTCTGACAACAACCGATTTATCATCAAAGCCCGGAACTGGGCAAACTGACCACCGAGGTAGTAAGGATAGTTTGCAGGATCTACCGGATACTGATTTGCACTGCTAACGAAATTCCTTTCCGGGTTAAGCTGATGAGGATTTTCTTCCTGGGGAATCATGCCTTGCCAGAAATAGCTGCTGTCTTTCCCCTCCATCACAAAATCACCCTGCCTGTGCCACTTGGCAGGGAATTCGCCCTGTGCGGTCATGGCAATATCTCCATTCTTCGCAGCGAAAATGGCGTTCTGTCCGGGTGTATGCAGAAAATGGATTGCTGAAGTATATTCATTGTAATTCCTGGCGCGGTCAAGCAAGGCAAAACATTTCAATTCATTACTTGGATCATGTGCCTTCCAGCGCATCGCATAGTATTTACCGTTAGTTGTTCGGCTGCCATCGAAATGTTTGTCAAACACAACCGGCCCAATTTCGGTATACGCGACCGTGTCAATGAAATCGGGTTTGCCCCTGATCGCGATCCTTTCATACCTGAATTTGGTCTTCTTCCATTCTCCATTAAAGAAATACTCTTTCATGGAATCGTCACGGAAGTTGATTTCATAGTAATCGCGAACGTCACGCATGGAATTGGTGATCCCGAATGCGCAACTGTCGTTGAACCCGATGACGACAAAAGGCGCACCAGGTATGCTGACACCATAGGCGTTAAAATTTTTGGTGTGAACCTGCAATTCGAACCAGATGGAAGGAAGATTGAGCGCGAGGTGTGGATCGCTGCACAGGATGGGCTTGCCGGTAACTGTTCGGTGTCCGTTCAATGCCCAATTGTTGCTGCCATTGTTAGGATGTGGTTCCAACGGTTGCACGTGATTGGTGTCGTACCCTTGCAGGTAGAATGAATCAACATTGGCCGGAAGCTTCAGGTTAATTCGGGCTGCCTGAAGCGCAGCGGAATTTGAAATGATTGGGTCGATGGAATCGTGTCGGGTCGGATAAATCTGGTCAAAATCTGCCGGACTGAAAATTGATCGGGCATTCATGAATTCAAAATCGTTCTCCTTGCCCGACAAATCAAAAGCCATGTATTTGATCAATAATGCACTTTTCAACGGCGTCCACATTTCAGGCCGATAGTTGAGAAGCTTGTATTCAATTGGTAGCTGACTTTCCTCAAGATTGTTGATGTAAGCGTTGACACCATCCGTATAAGCATGTACGGCTTCGGAAATCATCGTGTCTTTCTCAATTTCCTTCAGCTCATTTTCTGCGGCGTACACCATTCCCATTCTCCTGAAATTTCTGTCCGCGCGATCGAGGAGACTGGCATTCCCAATTTTTTCTCCCAATACCTCACAGAGCCTGCCGGACGCTGCTCTCACCTGGAACTCCATCTGCCAGAGTCTGAATTTTGCGTGTAGATAGCCTTGTATAAACCAGGCGTCCCGATCATCTGCAGCGAAAATGTGCGGTACCATTCGTTCATCGAAATAAACGGAAGACTTGCCTCTTAGTCCGGTAAATTGAATGGAATTGGCCGCGTCAAAAGATTCTGTTTTGGCATTCTGCCAAAGCCCCACTTGTGGGCTCAGAAATTTGCCCAGCGGCGGGATGGAGGTGCCGCCGGTATTGATGGGCGAGTTGAGAACAACAACAAGGCCAATCGTTGCAAGGGCTGAGAGAATGAATGGAATGAAACGCATAGTATAGTTAACGGTGGACAGTAGACAGTATACAGCTCTGTTCAGTCCATTAATTTACCCTATTCTTTTTGAATTTTAACCTTTGACTTTTTAATTCTTCACGACAGCGCTCCAATCAACTCGTTCAATTCACCTTCCGTATTGTAGCTGTGCAACACTATTCTCAGTCTCTCGGAATTTTTGGGAACTGTTGGATAGACGATCGGACGCACGTCCAGTTTCCTGTTTTGCAGATTATTGGCCAATTCACGTACATTACTATTTCCCGGCACCAGCACGGCCTGCACAGGAGTAGAAGAAGGAATTCTTTCAAATCGAATCGTTGCGTCATTGAAAGCCATGATCAACTTCAACAGATCCTGCCGTTCTTTCATCATGATGGGAAACAAAGTATAAGCCTGCCTGACTGCTGCCACGGTGACCTCAGGCAAGGCGGTCGTGTAAATCAGTGGCCTTGCAAAGTTGATGAGGAAGTCCCTCAATGTTGGGCTACCTAAAACGACAGCGCCATGTGCGCCCAAGGCCTTGCCAAACGTATGTATCCTGGCGAAACAGGCATTCTCCAATTTAAGTTCCTGCACCAGTCCCTCTCCCCGGTGACCCATGACACCTGTTGCGTGCGCCTCATCCACGATAAGTTTAGCATTTTTGCCTGTGCATAATTGAGAGATTTCATTGAGCGGAGCCAGATCACCATCCATTGAGAAGACAGATTCCGTGACGACGAAAATATTTCCTGACGCGAGATCCAGTTTCTTCCCCAGGTCTTCCATATCATTGTGTGCAAAAGAATAGGATTGCGCAAAAGAAAGCCTGATGCCATCTCTCAGAGAAGCGTGCGAAAGCTTGTCATATATAATGGTATCGCCCTTTTGCGGGACAGAAGCCAACAAGCCGAGGTTGGCATCATAACCAGAATTAAAAATCAACGCGGCTTCTGCCTTGTGAAAAATGGCCACCTCTCTTTCAAGCTCTTCAATCAACGGATAATTTCCTGCCAGCAACCGGGAGCCGGTGCTGCCTGACTTAAGTCCGGGCGTATCCCGTATGAGGTGGTTTTTGACGATGCCAAGGTAGTCGTTGGAACAGAGGTCAACCATACCTTCAATGATCCGCAGCGCACGGAAGGAGTCATTCAACCTGCGTTCCTCCAGTCTTGATTTCAGAAAATCTTCTGCCTCCATGAAAACAAATATAACTGCCTGAGAAGGATTCTCCATGTGTTTGACCAATTCCACCTTCGATGGCGCTCAAGGGCTGAACCTTTATCTTTGACGGATGAATGAATTGACCGAAAGCACAAGGAATATTCTGGGGCTGCAACTTCCAACAGATCCGCGCTGGGTGAACCTGGCTCAGATAAGCCTGGAGGAAATTTTAACGGATCATGCCTATTGTGAACAGAAAGCGGCCACCAGCTGCATTTCGCTTATTCAGCGTTATGCCGACAAGGCGAAGCTCGTTGAGGAACTCGCGCCAATTGTAACCGAAGAATGGGGACATTTCAGGCTGGTACTTGCGGAATTGGACAAAAGAGGCTTAAAGTTAGGCCGGCAAAGAAAGGATGAGTATGTAAACGGACTCATCTCCTTTCAAAAAAAAGGCGGGGATCCCGAAGAACGCTTTTTGGACCAGATGTTGACGATGGCACTCATCGAAGCCAGAAGTTGCGAGCGGTTCAAGAGACTGAGCGAAGGATTAGACGACGATTACCTCCGTCAATTCTACAGGCGATTTATGGAAAGCGAAGCTGGCCATTACACACTCTTCATCGAACTCGCGGAGACTTATGTTCATAAAGAAAAGGTTCGGAGACGGTGGAGCGAATGGCTTAATTTCGAAGCCGGTTTAATGAAAGATATGACCCTGCGGGGCGACAGAATTCATTGATCAGCTTTCAGACGGGTAATTGATTGATAAACCATCGCTCCTCTTCTCCCAGATCCAAATAGGGATAAAGTTTTTTCAGATCCTGAATTTTTTCGATGGTCTTCCGAAGGAACCGCTGATGCTGTTCTGTTTCGGGATGAAATGGTTTGTGACGCCTGGCGAGGTTGATCCTGTCCAGCTCGGCGAATAGTGATCCTGCCTGCGGTTCGATGCAAGCTTGCCTGAATTTCTCCCATACATAGTCGGTAGCCAGGTAATTCGGATGAACCATGTCTTCGGCATAAAACCGATAGTCTCTCAGGTCATCAATCACCAGTTCATACGCAGGAAAGTAGTACAGCTTTTCAAATTTTTCGACGAGCCGGTGGGTCGATTGTATCAATACCGACTTGCTACGATTGTTTTCCACGAAGCCATCTCTCAAATGTCTAACAGGACTTATCGTAAAGATGATTTTCAACCCGGGATTGAAAATAAAAAGCCGATGTATCAAATTGTCCAAAGCGGAGAGGGTCTCTTCAATGGAGAGCAATTTTTTTCTGAATTGGTCTGTCGGCACCTTGTGGCAATTCGCAACCTGCCTGCCATTTTCCAATTCATAAACAAAGGCCGAACCAAGGGTAAGGATGAGCCAATCCGCCTGCTGAAGAAAGGCCGTGGCGGCTTCGCGAGCGTGATTGATCATATCAAGGGCTTCGGTTTGCGACATGTTCGAAAAGCGGCTGTGGTGATCCCAGCTGCTCCAACGTTCATTAAAATAAAAAAGATCTTCAGTGGCATATTCCTTCGATTCCATATAGGCGATCAAAGCCTTGCAGATGCTGACCGGGTTGAATAGGATGCCATGTGGGTTTTCAATTGTAGAGAACCTGTAAGCAGATAGTTTCGACCCCATCTGTTCGGTAAAACAGGATCCCATCAGCATAATGTTATCGCGGTGACCGAGTTTTACCGGAAATGCCTTCGGCTCCAATTCAAGTCTGAATTCCATCTTGCAGATTTAAACAAAAATTTCACCGGCCATATTTATTGCGCTGGCGAGCGCTTCGGGGTTGAGCGGTTCGAGTCTTGAAAGCGAATTAAAATAAGGGATCATCCATTCGCTGTTCATGTTGCCAACCAATTCGTCGTTGGCCATGGGGCAGCCGCCAATACCCTTCAATGCACCGTCGAACCTGTTGCAGCCTGCCTGAAGCGCTGCATCAATCTTCTCCTTCCAATTCAGCGCTGTGGAATGCAAATGTACGCCCACAGTATGGCCCGGCAGCTGCCTGATCACGTAATCCGTCATCCTGAAAACCTGGTCTGGTTTTGCCAATCCCACCGTATCGGCAAGCGAAATGGTTTGAATATTCATCGCAGCGATTCTACTTACCCAGCCAAAAACGACCTCTTCATTGTAGGCATCTCCATAGGGATTGCCGAAAGCCATAGAGATATAGATCACCAGTTCCTTTCCGTTGGCTTCGCACAATTCTTTGATTTCGGCTACCCTTACCAGTGACTCTTCGATGCTGCTGTTGGTGTTCCTTTGTTGAAAGGTGGGAGAAACCGAAAAGGGGAAGCCCAGGCAATTGATCCGGGGGTAGCGCACGGCCTCTTCAGCGCCGCGCTTGTTGGCGACGATGGCCAGCAACTTGGTGGCCGCCCTGCCTTGTGCCGGCTCAGGAATTTGAAGGTGTTGAATCACCTCATGCGTGTCGGCCATTTGAGGAATCGCTTTTGCCGACACAAAGCTTCCGAAGTCGAGCGTATGAAATCCAACCTGAAGTAGTTGTTCCAGGTAGGCAATCTTTTTTTCCGTTGGAATGAAATGTTTCCAGCCCTGCATTGCGTCACGCGGGCATTCGACCAATTGAATGGGAAGGGAATGGTTCATGGAAATTATCCATGCAATTTAGCGCAAAGAATTTTGGCAACATCAAACCTTCCCCAGGCTCTCAAACTCGTTATTGCGGCAAATCTCAATTCGGTTGCGCATGAGGTTGAAAAAGCGCGTCCTTTCCCGCTCTCCCACCCCGCTGATCATCATCGATTTTTTGATGATGTTTTGGAGAAACTGGTGAGTGTAATCTGTGAAGCGCTGGTCGCGCGTATTAATATAATTAAGGACATTATGAACGACGTAGCAAATTTTGTTGCCGTTCACGATGACGAGGTTGGTATTGTCTCCGACGACAAAATCGTTGATGTATACCTCCAGGCTCGCGGATTTTGCATTGGGGCTTTGACCCGGCATGAACTTGAACCCTGCTTCGGTTTGCCTTTCCATGTGATTGATCATCTCGTCGAGTTTGTCGTAGATGGACATATAATCCCGTTCAGACGAAAACAAATTTGATTCCTTGTAATATTCAACCTGCCTGAGCGTGGTCATGATATTGTCCACATTCATGATCTCATGACTGGGAATTTGGATGTATAATTCGGCGATACGTTTGCCCAGGTCGACGATGGGCTCCGTCATTTGTGCGAGGTTGAATTTTGTGTGAGCGTATTGCGGATATTGCAACAGCGTTTTCATCCAAATGAAATATTTGAACGCAGCCAGTTCGGGAAACATGTAGTAGAGGAAAATGGGAATGTCCTTGCTCATGTAATACAGTTCTCTGGACGGGAAATTCAGGAACTGCTGAAAGATTTTGAACATATCTTCCAGGTAAGCATTGAGATTGAAATTTTCAGCAGTGATGTAATGACCATTGAAGATCACCGCATCGGTCTTCAGATTCAGCATCTGATCGACAGAAATGCTGAAAGTTGTGCAAAGCTTTTTGATTTCTTCAAAGGAAAGTTGTTTCTCTCCCCTGATCCTTCGGTATGCGCTGTCGTTGCTGATGTCCAGCAATTCGGCGATGGTGTCTACGAAGGATAAATGTTGTGGAAGATTCTTCTTAATATGCAGAAAGAACTGTTGCTGGATGTCTTGTTGTTCCATACTATGGGGTTATTGGGAATGAAAATGGGTGCAGTGTAATCCAGTGGTTATTTAAAAATAAACCATTTTTGCTCAAGTTGCAATTGGTTACCTGCAACCTAATCTTGCGGGGAATGTCTAATAAATAGCCAGTTATGGGGATAAAATACCTGAAAAAAATGCGAAATTCCTGTCACTTTTTGAACATTAGATCGTTTTATAATAGATGCGGAGCCGTTGTTTTACGTGATCCGTTGACCTTGGAAAGGGTCCGGATTTTGACAACTCATGAAATTCACTAACCCACATACAAACAGCATTCAAGTGCCCTTTTTAAAGGCGCAGACTGCCATTTCAAGCCTTTGCATCACTCTTTTCCTGTTGTATTCTTTTACCGTGAAATCCCAGGTCACCCTGGTGTATGATGTGATCAAGGGCAAAAAGGTCATTGGCACGCTCATCTCCTCCAAGGTATCAACGAATAACCTGACCGAATACGCGATAGAATCCAAGGTGAATGTGGACATGATACTTGCCTTTAAGATTTATTCAAGGGTGAGTGGAGTTTACAGGGATGGAGTGCTGATCGATGGCAAGATTCTACGCAAGGTCAACGACAGCGAAAAGGCAAATGCGCATATCTTCTGGGCAACAGATAAGTATTTTATCCAGGAAGACAAAAAACTCGAGGAATTCAAGCAAAAGATTTTTTACAGCACGGCCTGCCTGATGCACTGGGAGCCCGTCAATTTCAGTACTGTTTATTCAGAGAACTATAAAAAAATGATTCCCATCAAAGTGGTCGGCCCCCATAAATACATGCTGCTCCTGCCAGACGGAAATAAGAATTACTACAGTTATCAAAATGGGATCTGCTTCGAAGCAGAAGTAAATACGAATTTGTCTACGGCGTTTTTTAAACTAAGGAAATAAGGTATTGGGTATTCGGTATTGGGATTTCATTTAGGGTATACGGTATATGGTATACGGTATATGGTATACGGTATATGGTATACGGTATACGTGTTTCACTAGCCAGAGCCTGATACCATATACTTCATTCCTTTTGCCTTCCCAATACCCAATACCCGATACCTAATACCCAAACTTCAGTTACCTTTGCGCAAATTTTTTGAATGGCGATTCTGATTACTGGTTCCACGGGTTATATCGGTTCTCTTCTTGCTCAAAAACTGGCGAAACAGGGCGAAACTTTGCATCTGCTTTGCCGGAGTGAGCCCCGGATACCCGGCTTGAAATCAGAAAACATCAGGGTCTTCAAAGGAGATATTACCGATCTTGAATCTCTGCGAAAATCGATTGCGGGTGCAACCCAGGTTTACCACCTGGCAGGTTATGCGCGACTGTGGGCCAAGGATCCATCTATTTTCGAAACCATCAACGTAAAAGGAACCGAAAACGTTCTTCGCGCTGCGGCTGACGCTGGCATAAGCAAAATGGTCTACACGTCAACGGCAGGCGTGATCGGCCCGTCAAAGGATAAGCCCATGACTGAATCGGACCCCAGGATCACCGGATTTTTCAATGAGTATGAAGAAACAAAAACCCGCGCTGAAACGATCGTTGGAAATTATGCGAAGCAGGGACTCAATGTTTCGACGGTGAGTCCGGCCAGGGTTTATGGACCGGGCCTCGATACAGGCAGCAACCCGGTTACCAAAATTGTTGAATTGTACATGAAGGGCAAATGGCACTTTATTCCCGGCAGTGGTGAGGATATGGGTTCCTATTGTTACATCGACGATGTGGTTAACGGTCACGTACAAGCGATGGAACGTGGCCGGCATGGTGAACGTTATATTTTCGGCGGCGTGAATGCAAGTTTTAACGAATTGATGTCTCTGCTCGCAAAACTTACCGGCAGGCAAAAGAAGTTGTGGCATCTCCCCTTCCCGTTAATTAAGGCATTTAGCTACACCCAGGTGGGCCTGAACAAATTGACAGGCAGACCGCCGATGATCACGCCTAATTGGGTGAGGCGTTATGATTATAATTGGGAACTTGATAGTGGAAAGGCAGTTCGGGAATTGGGATACGGTATTCGTCCGCTTGAAGAAGGACTCAAAGCAACTGTTGAATGGGTAAAGCAGAACCGTCTATGAGCACTGAAGTTTTCACATTAATAACGGGCGCTGGCCAGGGAATCGGCTATGCTCTTGCGGAAGAATGTGCGGCACGCAAGATGAATCTGGTATTGGTTTCATTGCCGGGTGAAGGACTGAAGGAAAAGGCAACATCCCTGGAGACCGATTTTAGAATTGTGGTTCACGTCATGGAAACGGATCTCACCCAAGCCGATGCGTGTACTTCCTTGTTTAACTATGTACAGGAATCCGGACTTCGTGTAAACATGCTCATCAACAATGCAGGTATTGGCTCGAATGGGGCCTTCGAGGGGCTTTCTCCGGAATTCTACCAACGCCAGATCTATTTGAATGTCACTGTCCCCGTGACACTTACCCGAATTTTTATTCCAATACTGCAAAAGGAAAAACAGGCCTATATTCTCAACGTCAGTTCCATGGGTGCATTTTTTAATATGCCCCAGAAGGAAGTCTACAATGCCAGCAAATCCTTCCTTTTTTCTTTTTCCCGCTCATTGCAAATTCATTTGGAAGGAAGTAGCATCAGTTTAAGTGTCGTTTGTCCGGGACCGGTAGATTCAAATCCCAGGTTGGTTGAAATTCACCAAAATCTTAAGGGGTTAGCCAGGAAATCGGTCCTAAAGCCATCAGAAGTGGCTAAAATCGCACTTGAAGGTCTCCTGACCAAAAAACCCATTATTATACCGGGCAAGCTTAACCGTCTGATTTTAGCCCTGAATGGATGGATACCTGCTGCTTTGAAAAAGAGCTTTATGAAGAAAGAAATGAACAGGCAGGCGAGCTTAACTAAGCGATTGAAGTCTAATTGATTCAAAAAAATCTTTATTTTTGCGGGAACTACAAGATGAGCAATGGAAACTGCGAACAAGTTTAGAAAACCTATGTATGCCAAGGATCCGGAAAATGATTTTTTCCAACGTCTGAGGCAAATCGTGAATCAGGAGATTGACATTCATAACAGCCGCGTTTACCTCTACACCGGTATTAAAGTCGTTGGTCTCTTAATCGCCTTTATTGGCTTTTACGCTTTGATCTATGCAAAGGGTTCACAATTGGGATGGCTCTTTCTCGCGTATATTGGTGTGGGTGTTACTTCCATCATGATATTCCTGAACGTGGTGCACGATGCGGCGCACAACGCTCTTTTCAGAAGCAAATTTTTGAACCAGATCAGCCAGCATTTTTTGGAATTGCTGGGAACAAACAGTTATATCTGGAAGATGCGACACGTTCGCCTTCACCATTCCTTCCCCAATGTTCCAACCTGGGATTGTGATATTGAACAAAGCGATCTGGCCAAGATCTTTCCCGACTCAAATGCCTTCTGGTATAACAGGTACCAACACCTGTATCTTCCGGTCATGTATTTTCTATACACACTCAATTGGCTTTTCGTCAGGGATTTCAGGGATTTTTTTAATGGAGACAGGATCGTGCGCAAGGCGGTAAGCATTCCGAAGATTGAATACGTGAAATTATTTGTGTCAAAAATATTCTATGTCGTTTACATGCTGGCCATTCCGATGATGGTGTTGCCTGTTGCCTGGTATTGGGTATTTCTTGCATTTCTCGCCATGCATTTTGTGACGAGTGGAATGGGACTTGTTGCCCTTTTATCGACGCACGCAGGCGAGCACGCTATTTGGACTTATCCCGAAGCGGATGGAAAGATCAAGAATACCTGGGCCTATCACCAGATGCTTTCCACCAATGATTTCGCGCCAGAAAACAAGTTGATCAACTTCACGTATGGGTGTTTTAATCACCACGTGGCACACCACCTTTTTCCGTCGATCAGTCACGCGCACTACCCGGCAATCACCAGGATCATCCGCGATTTTGCGCAGGAAAATAATTTGCCTTACAGGTGCTACAATGTACCGGAGGCCATCACGTCTCACTTCAAATTGCTGCGCAATAATGCGCTGCATGAAAGTGTTTTTGAGGAGACGATGTGATTCTAGAATGATTTGGGTGGGCCCTTTGAGAAAAGGGCCTTTTTCATGAGATGCCTGGCCTGATTTATTGAGCACAATTTTCTTTGCTTGAGACCCTTGACAGTTTTACCTAACCTGCACCGCCTTCTCTTATGTTGCCTGATCTTTTCTGGCTCAAGTTGCTTTGCGCAACAGGCTGCGATTGCCACCAATGGAATTGCTGAGGGAAACCCGGAAATGCGAAGCATAGAGCCCGCGTCCATACTCATCGCCAGGCGCGTGAACCTTTACATTTTTTCAAGATCTTCCAAGTTCAGCCTGGCTACGTTTGTAATCAGAAATTCGACTAGATTTCAAAGGTTGTTCAATAGTAGAAAAATGGATGTCATCACGATCCGTCACGCCGATGAAATTCCCCAGGAACTGGCCGGGAAACTGGGAACAAATGGCACCCGGATGATCGGAACACTTTGGATCGATTCGCACGGCGTCTTTAAGAAGGGTCGTGCTTTATACGTCCTCGGAAAGGATACCATCGACTATACCAATATTCTTCAGCAGGACATTGTCAAAAATTTCTTCGCGCTTCAACCTTATTGTGACACGGCTACTAAAATCGTTATTGGAGCCTGCTATGCAGGCGCAGCCTATATAAGACCCGGCAACCAATGGCTCAGGGAAAGCCCGATGAAAGGTGATAGCCTCATGGTTGCAATGGGCATTATTTTTCCGCGTTCGACGATTTATGCAACAGAAAGCTGGATAATGACCAGTCCCATTTTGTTCGGCCATTCATGGGCGCTGGCAGGTCACCCGCTTGAACGCAGATGCTGGGATGAAATTTACAAACCGGTCTGGACGAGTATGGGCAATTGGTACAGATATTCCCTTCGAAGCGCAGAGATTGAGAAGATCAATACCATCTTTCTGGACAGGCATGGTGCACTAAGGGTCAATGAAATTGACTGGATGGACGCAGGCAATCACCGCAAAAGAATGGAAGCCAATCTTAAAAAACTTGGTCCGAACAGATACAAGGTGTATAAAAAGTAGAAGCGGGTTCAGTAATTCCCGCAAACGAGGCATGGCAATTTTTGCAAATTTTACGACTCCTCACAATAAGCCAATGCAATTTTTGCAAAATTGAAGTTTCATCACCGGTTTCGTTGTAGGATTGGCAGAGTTCGCCATGGTAGCGGGTTATAGTCGATTTATCCATTAGGAATCGCCTCTCGCTGATTTTAGTTTTGAATTGAGTTTAGTCATTCATTCAAGGCAAAATCAGTATATGAAACGCAATTTCTTCCTTTTATCAATCCTCATTGTTTGCCAGTTCCTGATCAGAAAGATTATTGTAATATGCGCTGCACTTTGTTTCCTGGGGTTTGCGGGATTTGCACAGGATATGGATTCCTTATTAATTCACCATGTCACCAGTCAAAGCCTGGGAAAGCATTATCTGCAGAAATCACGCACTCAGTCTACAGTTGGCTGGATTATGGTGGGAGGAGGCGTTGCAGCCATGGTGAACGCTGGTGTGAACATGAATAGGCGAACAAGCGGTGCGCAAACAAATCCCCTGGTAGGCGCTGCAGGTCTTTTTTCAACGCTATCAGGACTTGCCTTTTTTCAATCCGCAAAAGTGAATAACACAAGGGTGAGAATATTATTGCGGGGAGAACGGATTACGCCCGGCGCGCCACATGTGTCAACCAGAATGACGGCGGTGGGAATTTCAATTCATTTGGGAGTGTTACACTAAATCGTTCGCTGCCTCAATGCCTCATACAAAACTATTCCTGTCGCCACTGAAACATTTAGTGAGTCAAACTCTCCAGCCATGGGAATGGAAAATCGTTCATCGGCTGCTTTTGAATGGGAAGCCTGTACCCCTTTCTCTTCGCCGCCCATGATGATGCAGCAGGGTTCGGTCAGGCTCAAATCATACAATTTCTTCGAAGCTTTCATTTCGCTACTGAATACTTTGATTCCATTCAGGTGCAATTCATCAATGGCCTTGAGCAAGCTTCCTACGCGGCAAATCTGCAAAAGTTCCAGTGCACCAGCACTGGCCTTCATCGCATCTTCATTTAATGCACCTACTCCTTTATCGGGTATGATGATGGCCTGGGCACCACAGCAAACCGCACTACGTGTGATGGCACCAATATTCCTGATGTCGGTCACACCATCGAGTATTACAAGCAATGGGACTTCTCCCCTGCCATTGATCCAATCGATCACCGCCTGCAAATCCTGGTATTGAATCAGCGACTTGAAAGCGAGTACGCCCTGGTGTTGAATATTGGTGATGGAATTCAATTTCTCAACCGGAACCAATTGCAGGGGCACCAGGTTTTGCTTCGCCATCAGTTTGATGAGCGAAATATTTTCACCACTGGCATTGCTGGCCATCAGGATCTTCTCCATGAGCTGTCCCGATTTTAGCGCCTCAAGGATCGGGTGACGCCCTGCGATAAAATTCTTCGATTTTGAAAACTTTGAATTCATGGATCAAAAATAAAAAACCCCTTCCAGCTTTTGCGGAAAGGGGCTCGGGTTTATTCGTTATGACTATTTCAGTCCAAATGCCTTTTTAACAGCACTCACCATATCCAGCTTCTCCCAGGTAAACAATTCAACTTTTACCTTCTTCTTCTTTCCTTCTGCAGAAGTAAAGGTTTTTTCCACCACTTCACATTTCCTGCCCATATGGCCGTAAGCGGCAGTTTCACTGTAAATCGGGTTCCGAAGTTTCAATCTCTTTTCAATTGCGTATGGACGCATGTCGAAAAGATCCGCCACTTTACCGGCAATTTGGCCGTCAGTGAATTTAACTTTCGAAGTTCCGTAGGTATCTACAAAAATGCCCATGGGCCTTGCAACGCCAATGGCATAAGAAACCTGCACCAGGATCTCATCGGCAACGCCTGCCGCAACGAGGTTTTTCGCAACATGTCGCGCTGCGTAAGCTGCACTGCGATCCACTTTGGAAGGATCCTTACCGCTGAATGCTCCACCGCCATGTGCGCCACGACCTCCATAGGTGTCAACAATGATCTTGCGACCTGTAAGGCCGGTATCACCGTGCGGACCGCCAATAACAAACTTGCCGGTTGGGTTGATATGATAAGTGATCTTGTCGGAAAATAATTTTTGAACAGAAGACTTGCATTTTGCCTTTACACGCGGGATCAGGACGGAGACGATGTCTTTCTTGATTTTTTCGGCCATTTTCGCATCGGTGTCAAACTCGTCGTGTTGGGTGCTCACCACGATGGTATCAATTCGAATTGGTCTGTCCTGGTCATCATACTCAATGGTCACCTGGCTTTTTGCATCGGGTCTGAGATATTTGATCTGCTTCCCTTCCCTGCGGAGGGCAGCGAGCTCAATCAACAGTTTGTGTGCGAGATCAAGAGCCAGGGGCATCAGGTTCTCGGTTTCGTTGATCGCATATCCAAACATCATTCCCTGGTCGCCAGCACCCTGCTCTTCTTTATTCGTTCTTTCCACGCCGCGATTGATATCAGCAGATTGTTCATGAATGGCAGAAATGACGCCGCAGGAATGCGCTTCAAACATGTATTCGCTGTGCGTATAACCAATTTTTGCAATAACGTCTCTGGCAATTGTTTGAACGTCGAGATAGGCTTTTGATTTTACTTCGCCTGCCAGGACCACCTGGCCGGTAGTGACCAGCGTTTCACAGGCAACCTTGCTATTCGCATCCCACGCAAGAAAATTATCAATGAGGGCATCGGAAATTTGGTCGGCTACTTTATCCGGATGTCCCTCGCTCACAGATTCACTTGTAAATAAGTAAGGCATAGTTTTTTATTAGAGCGCAAATATAAGACAGGGTGTCAAATTTTTGAATAAATAATGCGCAATTTCATCGGATATGTGGAGTGTTTTCCACCACCGAGTTTAACGCGACCATAACTGATACGGTTGAGACCAAAACTGATCAGGGTGCCTGGATAGGTGACCCCGAACGGAGCCCAAAGTCGGAGATCATAAATTGGAGAATTGCGTGTCACGATATTTTGCAAATACCTTGAAAGCACGAAGGTGTATTTTGATACCACGTGGCCATTACCATCGTCCACCAATTTTGAGGCACCTCCAAACACTCCATCAGAAGGCACGCCTGAACCTGAAAAAGTGAAGTCCAGCGGAATCGGTCTGAATCCACCACTTGTATCAAACGCATCGATGTACAAATAGTTGGGCGCGGCGAAAATATCGTCATTTTCTCCCGGGGTAAATATTTGTTGCATGCTTAGTTCGGCTCGATTGATCACTACATTTCCCTTCAAATCCCTAAAAGCCTTCACCGCAGGCGTCAAAATTTTTGAATAGCTGCCAGGAGTGGTCTGGATATAGACCAGGCTGTCGCCGTCGGGAACATTAACGGTGTGAGCGGCAAGTTGTGAGCCCGTATGGAATTGGTAAATATTATTGGCATGACCATCAAACTGTGCGAAGAAGGTGAATACAGCGAAAGTCGTATCGGTTTTACCGTCTGCCAACTTTTGCTTGTAATAAAGTTTTAAGTAGGTCTTTGCCCCGGGGAGCGCGAAATAGCTCAATGCGTTTCCTCCCAAACCTGCCGTAGTTGCCTGGTCGGGAACAATCGCAAATCCTTTGAAGAATGCACGGAAAGCAGAGTCAGATTTATAAGCGCCGGATGAATCCTGGGACAACAGTGAGGTTCCAAATTCATCGTTCAGGCGAATGCGCAATTGGTGAGAAAGGCTGTCTTTAAAAAGCTTCACTGAATCATCGAGTTCTTTTGGCGCAAAGGTTTTCGAGCCCAGCAATTCGGAGAACTCAAAATAGGTGTCTGTGCGATATGAACTGTCGGCCCGGATCGGTCCATCCAATGCATACACATCAACTTTTTGTTGTGTATTGGTGTCGCCATAGTTGGTGACGAAACTCAGGCACAACACCACCGAATCCAGCGAAAGGCTGTCTTTTGATGCACCAAATGTATAGGGGAACAGGGGTGGTTTCATTTCCATAAAAATGGTGCCGGTGACGGTACCAAATTGAGGATCATTTGAAACATATCCCAAGGCATAATCAGGAACATTTTGCAGTGACCCACCCATTCTGGGGAAACTGGAGTCTGCAAAAATGTAATTGTTGGCGAGAACTTCGATGGTGGTATCGAATGTGTGAATATTGTCGATCGCAGGGATCAGGTCTTTACCAACCTCGGTGGAAGTAATCTTGGTACAGCTGGTTTGTAGGTAGAAGCTAAAAAAAGAAAATACCAGGATGGCTCCTATCGATTTCAATTTCACAGACGGTGCTTTAGTTTAATGGGGTTACTTAAAGCCTACTTGCTGGCAAGGTCGGCATACAATTGTAAATACTCTGTTAAATCTGAATTGGGTTTGAAAGGCAAAACCTTTCTGCCACGCAGTTTCGCGAATTCATCAACGAGCTTCTTGTCAACTTTTTCAGCGCCGAAAGTTATTGCATCAGCATAAGTAGCGCCTCCTCTGAACAAGGCTGAGTTGTTGTTCTCCTTGAAGGGCTCCATGTCTTTTTCTTTAATGGCGTTCGTGTTGATGATCGCCTTCTTCAGAAAGTCATGATCGATTTTTTCCTTGAACGTGCTTTGCCCAATCGTAAAGATGACTTTGCTGTTACTGAACACGGGTTCTTTTTTGTACACCGTTTTCAGGTAAAGCGGAATAAGGCCCGTCATCCAGCCACTGCAGTGAATGATGTCGGGAGGCCAGCCGAATTTTTTTACGGTCTCCAATGCGCCTTTACAGAAAAAAATGGTACGCAACCAATTGTCTTCATACCATTTCTCCTGCTCATCATGAAAAACATATTTACGCTTGAAGAGGTCCTCGTTGTCAAGGAAATAAACCTGTAATCTTGCGTTGGGAAGAGAAGCCACTTTGATTTGCAGTGGATAGTCGTCGTTGTCGATGGCCACATTAATTCCGGAAAGCCTAACGACCTCGTGCAGCCGATGCCTTCTCTCATTAATGTTACCAAACCGGGGCATGATGCATCTCACTTCGAATCCGTTGTCATTGGCTTTGATGGCCAGTTTATTCACTGTTTCTGAAAATTCCGTCAGCTCCAGGTAGGGAGACATTTCATTGGCTATGAATAAAATTCTTTTCTTTGTTGACATCCCCGGTCTGTGTTAAGTTTGTGTGAAGCGTTAAAAAGGGTGGGCAAAGGTAAGCATAATTTCCCGAAAATGAGCCCGGGAGGCCATTTTAAACTATTCAGCACACATGATCATCGTTAAAAAAGCGGCTTCCCTTACCCAAATTCTTTCCGACCAAAGGACACTGACACCCGAATTGGGTTTCGTACCTACCATGGGTGCGTTGCACCAGGGCCACCTGGAATTAATCAAGACTTCCCGTCAGGAATGCGGATTTACAACCTCCAGCATTTTTGTAAACCCTACGCAATTTAATGACCCGAAAGATTTCGAAAAATACCCTGTTACCCTGGAAAACGACGTTTATCTTCTCGAAAAGGCTGGTTGCGACTGCCTGTTTTTGCCATCCGTAACCGAAGTCTATCCTGGCGGTATGGCTCACCTTGAGCACTACCCGCTGGGTTATCTTGAAAGCATATTTGAAGGGAAGTACAGACCCGGACATTTCCAGGGTGTATGCCAGGTGGTATACAGGTTATTGAAAATGGTTAATCCAACAAGACTTTTCATTGGGCAGAAAGATTACCAGCAATGCATGGTGATCAAACGTCTCACCGAACTCACTTCAACAGATGTCAGGATCAGAATTTGTGCAACAGTTCGGGAAGCTTCCGGTCTCGCGATGAGCAGCCGCAATACAAGATTGAGCAATGAAAACAGGCTTAAGGCCGCCGAGATTTATAAGACGCTACAGTTTATTAAAGAAAACATAAAACCGGGTTCGTTAACAGGCTTAACGGATACTTCAACAAATCAATTGAATGATGCGGGATTTAAACCAGATTATGTGGCACTTGCGGATGCGCAAAATTTGCAGCCCGTTATTGATTGGAACGGCACGCAGAAGTTAGTGGCCTTGGTCGCTGCATTTCTTGGCGAGGTGAGGTTGATTGATAATATGGTGTTGGATGATCTAAATCGTTGATCGTTGATTGTTGACCGTTGATCGTTAACCGTTGGCCGCGCTAAAATCCAGCATCCAGTATCTAGTATCCCGTATCTATGTAAATTTGCAACCTATGGAAATAGAAATCCTAAAGTCAAAGATCCATCGTGCTGTTATCACAGAAGCGAACCTGAATTATGTTGGCAGCCTAACCCTCGACGAAGACCTTATGGACGCCGCAAACCTCATTGAGCACGAAAAAGTTCAGGTAGTGAACGTAAACAATGGATCCAGAATTGAAACCTATATCATTCGTGGAAAAAGAGGGTCTGGGGTTTGTTGCCTGAATGGTCCCGCTGCACGGCAGGGCGCTGTAGGCGATGTGGTGATCATTATTTCTTATGCCACCATGCAATTTGAAGAGGCTCGGAAATTCAACCCCTGGGTTGTATTTCCCAAAGACGGAAATAGAATTTAGACCATAGATTTGACGAAAGGCCGGCGAATTCCAGCACTATGAACAAAAAGCTTCGAACTGCAATACAATATGTTTTTTTCCTCGGGCTCGGGATTTTTTTGCTTTGGTGGAGCGCAAAAGACCTGACCCCCGATCAAAGGGCCGAGCTCAAACATTCACTGGCTCACTCAAAATATATTTTTGTTATCCCGGCAATGTTTTTGCTCCTCCTCGGCCACTACAGTCGGGCACTCCGCTGGAAAATTTTAATGGAACCTTTGGGCTACAATCCTTCCACGATCAATACTTTTTTTGCAGTGATGACCGGCTATCTTTTCAATCTCTTTGTACCCAGGCTGGGCGAAGTCATGAAATGTACCATCCTGGGGAAGTATGAAAATGTTCCGGCCGACAAACTGGTAGGAACGATTGTTGCAGAGCGCGCTTTCGATGTGATTTGCCTCGTCCTGCTGATCCTGCTGACGATTTTCACTCAGGTTGGGATTATTGGTGATTACGCTTCTGTTCAATTCCGGCATTTCTTTATGGACGCGGCGGGTCATTTCAGATTCAAAAAAATAATTACCCTCATCGCCATTCTTATCGCTGTCTTCCTGGTCGCCAGGTGGATCCTGAATAAGTTTGCGCATATCGACTTCGTTCAGAAAATAAACAATATCGTCAAGGGCGTATGGTTGGGAATCAGCAGCGCAAAATATATAAATAAAAAGGGTTGGTTTTTTTTTCATACCGTCTTCATTTGGCTGATGTATCTGGGTAGTGTCCGAATTGGTTTATATGCTATGGAACCCGTTAGCCACCTGGGTTTCAGAGCGTCCCTTTCCATCCTTACGTTCGGAAGCCTGGCCATGATTGTAACCCAGGGTGGCATTGGAGCTTATCAACTCGCCATTCAGAAACTCATGCCGCTCTACGGAATCGGCGAAGCCGATGGTTTGGGCTTTGGTTGGGTTTTGTGGGCTGCACAAACTGCCATTGTTGTTGTGATAGGATTTTTATGCTTATTCTTGTTACCTGTTTTCAACCGGAAAAAAAATGAAGCAGTCTGAGCATATTACCTCAAAGATTTTTTCAAGGCAAGCCATTTTACAACAGGCGATGAGATGGAAATTATTGGGTAAGAAAGTTGCATTCACAAATGGCGTTTTTGACATTTTGCACAAAGGTCATTTGGCATCTTTGAGCGCAGCAGCGGGTTTTGGAGATGTTTTGGTCGTAGGCCTGAATGCCGATGAATCCGTGAGAAGATTGAAGGGCCCGCACCGTCCGGTGAATGACCAGGATTCGAGAGCACTCCTGCTCGCCGCATTGGTTGTAACAGATGCCATCGTAATCTTTGATGAGGACACGCCCCAGGATCTCATCGAAGAACTTAAGCCCGATGTTTTGGTGAAAGGTGGCGACTACACGGTTGATCAGATTGCCGGCGCCGCCGACGTGTTGAGAAGAGGCGGCGAAGTCAGGATCGTTCCGCTCGTAAGCGGCTATAGCACTACGGGCATCATACAAAAGATACAGTCCCTCTGACTCACTAAAACTTAACACACCGGTCAATCGAAGGAATATTATTTTTACGACTTAACCATTTTTCAGCATGGCGGCCCATAAGAAGAAAGTAATTACCAGGGATATCAGTTGGCTTGCGTTCAACGCCCGGGTACTGCAGGAGGCCGCCGATCCCTCCGTTCCCTTGAAAGAGAGAATTAAATTCCTCGGCATTTTCTCCAATAACCTCGATGAGTTTTTCAGGGTGAGGGTTGCTACCTTAAAAAGGATGATTGAATTAGGTAAGAAAGCAAAAGCCGTGATGCACCTGGAACACTCTCCCCAGAAAATCCTGGATACGATCCAGACAACAGTGCTTCAACAGCAGAATGAATTTAACCGGATATGGGATTCCATTTTCGAAGAATTGCGAAAAGAGAAAATATTCATCGTTACAGAGAAGCAACTTAACAGGGAACAACAAAAATTTGTTCAGGATTTTTTTGAGGAAGAGGTTCGTTCGAATGTGATTCCTCTGATGATCCAGAGCATTCCGCAATTCCCCAACCTGAGGGACAAGTCAATTTACCTGGGTGTGGTGATGTCAAAGAAAGAATCCGCCTATGGTCAAAAGTATGCGCTGGTAGAAGTTCCAAGGACCCTCTCCCGCTTTGTATTGCTGCCTTCCAAAGAGGGAGAGCAATGCATTATATTGATGGAAGATGTTGTTCGGTATTGCTTGCCACAGATATTTTCCTTTTTTGGGTACGAACGCTTCACGTCACATATTATCAAAGTGACGCGGGATGCGGAAATTGATATCGACAATGATATCAACACGTCGTTCGTGCAAAAAATTGAAAAGGGCCTGAAGAACCGAAAGAAAGGAAAGCCCGTTCGTTTCGTATACGATAAGGAAATAGATCCGGGGCTGCTCGAATACCTGATTCGCAGAATGAGTTTAACCCGGCGTGATAACCTCATACCAGGTGGCAGGATCCATAATTTCAGAAATTTCATGGACTTTCCGGAATCTGTTTTCCGCGTAAAGAGTACCCGGCGTAAGGCGTTTATGCATCCCCTGCTGAAGAATACCGCCCGCGTAACGGATGCCATTCTCAAAAGGGACCTGATGCTTCATTTTCCCTATCATTCTTTCAATCCGGTGATCGACTTGCTTCGTGAAGCGGCAATTGATCCGCAGGTCACCACGATCAAAGTGACGGCGTACAGGCTGGCCACGAATTCCAAAATTATCAACGCCCTGATCAATGCGGTGAGAAATGGCAAGCAGGTAACGGTAATGCTTGAACTAAGGGCGCGTTTCGAAGAAGAGGCCAACCTGGAATGGAAAGAAAGGCTTGAAGACGAAGGCGTGAAAGTATTGCTGGGCCTACCCTTTACGAAGGTTCATACCAAGATCTGCCTCATCAAAAAGAGACTCCAGAATAAAACCATTCATTATGGGTTTGTGAGTACGGGCAACCTGAATGAAAAAACGGCTACGCTTTATGCAGACCATTGTTTGCTCACGGCGAATCGGAATATCATGGCCGATGTGAACAGGATCTTCAATTACCTCGAAAAGCCAAAAACCGGATTGCATCATCTGCTGGCCTGCCAGACCCTGCTGATTTCGCCGGTTCATTTTCGAACTGAACTGGGCAGGATGATTGACAGAGAGATTCGCAATGCCAGACATGGAAAAAAGGCCTCCATCACGCTTAAGTTGAATTCACTTTCAGACGAAGACCTGATCAATAAGCTTTACGTGGCCGCCACAGCAGGTGTGGAATTGAAGATGGTGATTCGCGGAATTTTTTCCATGTATACAGAAAGTAAGAAATACAAGGGACAGGTGAAGGCCATCAGCATTGTTGACGAATACCTGGAACACTCGAGGGTAATGATCTTCTACAATGGTGGAAAAGAAAGGACCTATATTTCTTCTGCGGACTGGATGATCCGAAATATCGATCACCGGGTGGAATGTGCCTGCCCGATTTTGGCGGAGTCCATTGCGAAGGAGATCAAGGAAATTGTGGAGATCCAGTTAAGGGATAACGTGAAGGCCCGCGTATTGGATAACGAGCTCGACAACGCGTATGTGAAAATGGCAGGCCGGAAAATCAGGTCTCAAATTGAAATTTATAATTTTCTTCTGAACAAGACATACCCAGCGTCGGCCGGTGTGGTGCTCGCATCGAAGGCTTATTCACACATGTGAATTTTTAAAAAATCCGTTCGGCGGATAATGTATAATATTGAATCTGAAACCCCCATTCATTGAGACTTGCAGCCATTGATATCGGAAGTAACGCGGCGCGCCTGCTTATCAGTGAAGTCAACATCACTCCTTCGGGGAAACCGGAGTTCATCAAGCTAAACCTGGTGCGGGTGCCGCTCAGACTCGGTTTTGACGTATTTGAAAGCGGGGAAATTTCAAAGGCGAAGGTGGGCATGATCATGCAAACCGTAAAGGCCTACAAACACCTGCTCAATGCTTACAATGTGAAATTTACCAAGGCCTGCGCCACATCCGCTATGCGCGATGCCAAAAATGCGGCAGACATTATCCGCAAGGTGAAGTTGGAAACGGGTATCGAAATTGAAGTCATCACCGGAGAATCCGAAGCAAGCTTCATTTATGAGAACCATATCGCGGAAAATATGAATAGTGACGAGTCATATCTCTATATCGATGTGGGCGGCGGAAGTACCGAACTTACTTTTTTCAGCGATGGCAAACTCATCTTCAAGCAATCGTTCAACATCGGTACGATCCGCTTGCTGAAGGATATGGTGACGGAGGCGGTGTGGGAATCCATGAAGGAGTTCATCAAAACTAAAACCAAGGGTTACCACCATATTACCACCATCGGTTCAGGCGGAAACATCAATAAAATCTTCAGCCTTTCGAAAAGAAAAGAAGGCAAGCCACTGACGCTCGACCTGTTGAAGGAATATTACAAGGAATTTTCTGCATTCACTTTGGAAGAACGGATCAGTGTGTATAAACTTCGTGAAGATCGTGCCGATGTGATCGTCCCTGCGTTGCAAATTTATATCAATGTCATGCGCTGGGCTGATGCCGATGAGATTTATGTGCCCAAGATTGGATTGGCCGACGGCCTGATCCAGCATCTCTACGAAGAAGTAATGAAATTTTAATTCCATTCAATTCTATAACTTAGCATTGCCAGACGCCAGGAGCGTCATCAGGGCGGATATGTTTTATTCTAAAGCAGAGCCATATTCCCACCGCTTTATTCTTTAACTAAAATATCCGCCGCCATGAGCGTCCAAAAAGAAGTTAAAAAAATCACCACGAATACCCTTCAGAAGATGAAGGAGGCGGGCGAAAAAATCTCCATGATCACGGCTTATGATTATTCCTTTGCCGGCATCTTCGATGGCGCAGGAGTCGACGTGATCCTGGTTGGAGATTCTGCCAGCAATGTAATGGCCGGTCATGTGACTACATTACCTATTACCCTTGACCAAATGATTTATCATGCCGCTTCGGTTGTGCGTGGCATTGATCGATGCCTGGTGGTGGTAGACCTTCCCTTCGGTTCTTATCAGGGAAACTCAAAAGAAGCTTTGAATTCCACCATCCGGATCATGAAGGAAACGGGTGCGCATGCCATTAAGCTGGAAGGTGGTGAAGAAGTGCTGGAATCGGTAAAAAGAATCATTTTGTCTGGCGTGCCTGTGATGGGGCACCTGGGTTTGACCCCACAATCCATTTACAAATTTGGTACTTACACCGTGAGGGCAAAAGAAGAAGAGGAAGCAGACAAACTGAGGCGGGATGCGAAATTGCTGGAAGAGGCTGGATGCTTTGCGATTGTGTTGGAAAAGATTCCGGCCAGGCTTGCGAAAGAAGTATCAGAAAGTTTGACGATTCCGACAATTGGAATCGGCGCCGGTCGCTACTGTGATGGCCAGGTGCTGGTGATGCACGATTTGTTGGGGATAAACCACCAATTCAAACCGCGTTTTCTTAGACAATACCTCAACCTTTACAAGGACGTGACCGCCGCCGTTCAACATTATGTGAGTGATGTAAAATCCAGGAGCTTTCCGAGCGAATCAGAACAGTATTAGATTTAGGATTGTGGATTTTGGATTGTGGATCTACAATCTACCATCTACAATCAACAATCTACTTCTTAATTTGTACGCGCTGATCTGCGTCAATAACATCGTACACTTTCAGTTCGGTGTTATCACTCTTCAATTTCCTGGCAAGCGTACTGCAATCTGTTGCGTCCTGGGTCTTGCTCACCACCTTCATTTTGGTAAAGAACAATTTGTTCAGGTGCTTCTTTTCTGTTTCCAGAACTTCCTTAGCAGCATCCAGGTCGGAAGAGATGTCACCGTAGTTGGTCTTCTCAGAAAGAATAGCTACGTTGCTATGCTCGAAGTTTTTTGATTCCAGATCCAGGATCTGGCAGGCGCAAACTTTCAGACTTGTTTTGGGCTTTTTAGCAGCCTCGTCTGTATGAAAAGCAAGGTCTACCTTTGCTTTCAAAAGTTTGTAGGTAGTGGCAAAAACACCACTGTTAAAAGTGTTGGGGAATAATCTGTCTTCACCAGCTTTTACGGTCATTGAGATGGCTACAAAGCATACTAATGCCATCAGGGTACGAATTACGGATTTCATTGTTCTGATCTTTAATCAAGTTAACAAAAGGGTTCACGGTTTTTTTAGGAAGCTCGGAACTTGATTGAGATACAGGATTTAATGCGAGTTTTCAGTCTTCGGGTCTATGTTCAAAAAATGTTCTCTGTTTTTCGGGTGTTTTTGGCGGGCATAAAAAAAACCTGCACAAGAAACAGGTTTCTCATATTGGATGCGGATTAGGATAATTACGATGTAAAAATGGTAAAAATCCCTGGTATCTCATAGCTTCTTGTAAAATTTTTTTTAAACTTCATAAACGAGCTGATAATTAAGTAATTATAATTCTAAAAATGGGCGTATCTTGCGCCGAATTTCCTTAAAAACATGAATAATTTCATCCAAGACCTGGGAATTAAATCCCAAAATGATGGGGTTTCTACGGGTGCGAAATGGTTAAAATCGCAGGGCAAGGCCCTGGATTCTTACTCTCCCGTTGATGGGAAGCTAATTGGCTCAGTATCAATAACTGACAGGGATTCCTATGATACCGTGATAGAGACAGCGAAGGAAGCATTTGCCGAATGGAGGCAATGGCCGGCTCCAAGGAGGGGTGAAATTGTGCGCCAGATTGGCGAAAGGCTCCGCGAGCTAAAGGATCCACTGGGTAGGCTGGTGTCTCTTGAAATGGGCAAGAGCCTGCAGGAAGGACTTGGCGAGGTCCAGGAGATGATTGATATATGTGATTTCGCTGTTGGTCTCTCCCGCCAATTGCATGGGCTTTCTATGCACAGTGAGCGTCCGGGACACAGAATGTTGGAGCAGTGGCACCCTCTTGGCATCGTCGGGATCATATCTGCTTTTAACTTCCCCGTGGCAGTATGGAGCTGGAACAGTATGCTGGCCTGGGTTTGCGGGGATGTGTGCATTTGGAAGCCGTCTGAGAAAACACCCCTTTGCGGTGTCGCCTGTCAGAAAATTACGTCAGAAGTATTTCAAAAGAATGGCGTGCCAGAGGGCGTGAGCTGCCTGGTTTCGGGCGGCCGGGACTTAGGCGAATGGATGGCATCTGATCCACGTATACCGTTGATTTCAGCAACGGGCTCCACCCGCATGGGAAAGGCCGTTGGGGAAACAGTGGCTAAACGTTTGGGCAGAAGTTTGCTCGAACTGGGGGGAAACAATGCCATTATCATATCAAAGGATGCAGACCTGGATATGGCCCTTGTCGGCGCCCTTTTTGGCGCTGTTGGCACGGCCGGTCAGCGCTGCACTTCCACCCGGCGGCTCATCATCCAGGAAGAAGTATATGACAAGTTTAAAGACAAGCTTGTAAAAGCCTATGGTCAATTACGAATCGGTAATCCGCTTGACGAGAAAAACCATGTTGGTCCATTAATAGATAAGGACGCTGTTAAGTTATACGAGGACGCCATTTCAAAATGCAAAAAGGAAGGTGGACAATTCGCGGTGGACGGTGGCGTATTGGAAGGAAATGGATTTGAAAGTGGCTGCTATGTGAGGCCCTGTATCGCTGAAGTGAGGAACGAGATGACCATTGTGCAGCACGAAACCTTTGCTCCCATATTATATATTATGAAGTATAAGTCACTGGAAGACGCCATTGGCATGCAAAATGCTGTACCTCAAGGACTTTCATCGGCTATTATGACATTAAATTTGAGGGAAGCCGAACAATTTCTTTCAGCATCAGGCAGCGATTGTGGCATCGCCAACGTCAATATCGGTACAAGCGGAGCGGAAATCGGTGGAGCATTCGGAGGCGAAAAAGAGACAGGTGGCGGCCGGGAAAGTGGAAGTGATGCCTGGAAGAATTATATGCGGCGGCAAACCAACACGGTCAACTATTCCACCAGGCTTCCGTTGGCGCAAGGCATCAAATTTGATTTATAAATTTTGTGAAAAATGAACAACGGTAGGGCCTCATCCGGCGTTTACTAAGATATTTGCAGAATTAAAAATTGTTGGCAACATGATAAAGACGACTCTAAATCCGTATGTGAGGATAGCTATGGTGTTGATGGTCGCTCCCCTGGGATTGCTTGCTCAAAGTTCCGTTAAACAGGAAATCAAACGTGACGTGCCCAAGGGCTGGCACCTGATGGACCAGAAGAAAGATGGTTACTATGGCATCGCACTCGACCGAGCTTATGAACTCTTAAAAGGAAAGAAAAGCAAGACCGTCCTGGTCGCAATTATTGACTCCGGCGTTGACACAACGCACGAAGACCTCAAACCCATACTCTGGCACAATCCAAACGAAATTCCCGGCAACGGTATTGACGATGACCACAATGGTTATGTGGATGACGTCTATGGCTGGAATTTTCTGGGTGGAAAAGATGGCCGTAACGTGAAGCAGGATTCTTACGAAGGTGCACGCGTTTACTTTAAATTCAAGGAGAAATACGGAGACCAGATCCCCGACGAATCCAAACTCTCTCCTGAAGAGCAGCAGGATGTGAAGATGTACAAAAAGATTAAGTCAAAACTTGAGGGTGACGCTCGCGAAGCTACCACCAATGTTCTCTTCCTGAAGAACCCCATTGAGAGAATGGCCGCAAGTGACAGCATCTTGCGTATTGCACTGGGCAAAGAGACTTACACTGGCGACGAATTGCAGCGGTACAAGGCCAAAACCAGTGAAGAAAGCCGCGCAAAAGGTGTGATGATGGCTCTCTACCTGGGTTTCCAAATGACTGAAGTCACCAACAAAATATTGATGGACGAATCACAGGAATTCTACGATGGTGAAAGGCTCAAAATGGAAGCCATCGTAAAGGAGCCTGAAGATTTTCGCGGAGAAATTGTGCAGGATAATTATGGTGACATCACGGATCGCTTTTATGGCAATCCTGATGTGATGGCGTCTACGCCAATGCACGGAACGCATGTTGCCGGAATCATCGGCGCCGTGCGAAACAACGGCAAAGGCATTGATGGAATCGCAGACAACGTGAAGGTTATGGTGGTTCGAGCCGTTCCCCAGGGTGATGAGCACGACAAAGATATTGCCAACGCCATACGTTACGCAGTGGATAATGGTGCGCAAATCATTAATATGAGTTTTGGTAAAAGTTATTCTCCTGAAAAGAAATGGGTGGACGACGCTGTTAAATACGCAGAGTCGAAGAATGTTTTGCTGGTACACGCTGCGGGCAACGAATCCTGGAACCTTGACAGCACCGATAACTACCCCAATCCACATTACGGAAATGACTTGAAGAATACTGCCTCCAACTGGATAACGGTTGGTGCAACAAGTGATCCCATGATCGGACAACATCTAATGGATGGAACACCGATCAACTCACTTACTGCCTATTTCTCTAATTATGGCAAGCGCGAACTGGATGTATTTGCCCCCGGCGATAAAATTTATTCCACTTTGCCGGGAGGGAACCAATATGGGGATTTACCAGGAACCAGTTTTTCAAGCCCGATTGTCGCCGGCCTCGCTGCGTTGCTACTCTCCTACTATCCTGACCTAACCGCGAAGCAATTAAAATATATTATCGAAAAATCCACCACGCATTTCAGGGATTTGAAAGTGAAAAAACCAGGTACGGATGAAGATGTGAGTCTCTCCGACATTTCAAAAACAGGTGGTGTTGTAAATGCATACGAAGCGGTGAAACTTGCTTCAAACCTAAAGTCGGATAAGAATCCATCAAATCCTGATGCGAGTCCTACCGCGCCGAAACCCAAATTGCCCAAGGCAAAGTTTAAGCCGGCTAAGAAGGGCTAGTTGGTCGGTCAGTTAAGCGGTTAACCAGTTAACGTGTTGCCTAGTGGATGGGTTGCATAGGCAATTCTAAAACCCATCCACTGGTTAACTGATTAACCGGTTAACGGATTAACGACTCCGCCACTCACACAATTCCGTTCATTTCAATTGTAAAAAACTCATAGTTTTATCGAAAACCAGAGATCATGTCAAGACCTCAAGCAGGCGAATATGCGCCTTATTTCAACAGATACATACAACTGGTCGAAGAAGACGATTGTGTAAAAGCACTCGATGCTTCCGTAGCATCCCTGAATTCATTCCTGGGTGCCATTCCCGAAGGAAAGGCGGACTATGCCTATGCAGATGGCAAGTGGACGGTGAAGCAGTTGCTTCAGCACGTTATTGATGCGGAGAGAATATTTGCATATCGCGCGCTTTCTCTCTCGCGCGGCGAACAAAATCCCCTTCCCGGTTTTGATGAAAACGAGTATGGAAACCACGCTACCGCCCGCGACAGGTCGCTGTCTTCGCTGGTTTCGGAATTCAGGAATTTGCGCCGCTCTACGATTGATCTATTTGCGAGTTTCAACGAGCAACAGCTCAATGAACTGGGCGTTGCCAGCAATCATCCTACTAAGACCAACAGCCTTGGCTTTATAATCCTGGGGCATTGGAGGCATCATGAGAGGATTCTTAAAGAGAGATATCTGAATATGTGAAAAGTAAAAAGTAAAAATTAAAAAGTGGGGGAAGGCAAATCGTTTGCGGATCAGCCTGCCCCCACTTTCTAATCTTAAATTTTTACTCTTTAATTCTTAATTATCTTTCTTCGCAAGGCTTGTTTGCGTGATCATATCAGCCATCACATTCACGGCTTCACCAAGATAAATGTCACCGCTCAAATTCTTGTACCACTGATTCAGTCTGTCCTGCTTGTCTTTATCGTTGGCATATTTGTTTATGTCTTGCGGGATTGCTTTTACGCTCAAGGTGTTTGACAACTTTGTCAAATTTTCCATTTGTTTTACTGTGGCCCTGATAGCCACCTGTTCCTCTTTGTATTTCTTCAGATTGAGAGGGTATTCCTTGTCGCTGACGCGGGACAACCATGCGGTATTCTCTTTTATCAACTTAAACGCCTGGTTATTTGCAACGCGGTCCGCACTTGCCTTTTCGATCGTAGGGAGGTTGATGTCACTATTCCATGTGGAATAATTGGCCTTTTGAATTTCATCCCATTTCAATGCATCAGGATCATCCTTCTCCCTGAACTTCATGTATTCCAATTGATCCGGCAAAACGATGTCGGGTGCAACGCCTTTCAACTGCGTGCTGCCACCGTTGATACGGTAGAATTTCTGGAGCGTGAGTTTCAATGTGCCGAGGTCATTTGCATTTGCGAGCAAGCCACTGCTGGGATCCAGGCCAATGTTGCGCTGAACGGTACCTTTACCATAGGTGGTAGAACTACCGATGATCACACCTCTCTTATAGTCCTGGATGGCGGCTGCAAAGATTTCCGACGCGGAAGCGCTCAATTCATTCACGATTACGGCCAACGGTCCACCATACAATACTGATTTGTCGCGATCCCTCAATACGCTTGGATTTCCTTCCCTATCCTTCACTTGCACAACGGGGCCCTCTTCAATAAACAGACCCACCATTTGGATCACATCTACAAGCGAACCACCACCATTACCACGAAGGTCCATGATGATGCCATTCACGTTCTGTTCCTTCAGCTTCATGATTTCTTTTGCCACGTCCACAGAGCAACGGGCGCCGTTAGGTCTCTCCCAGTCTGCATAGAACTCCGGCAAATAGATATAACCGATCTTTTTATTTCCGTCGTCTATGATGGCGCTTTTGGCAAAGGTCTCTTCAAGCACAATTTCATCGCGGATGAGCGAAACCATTTTAACCGAACCATCTGTCTTTTTAAGTGTCAGTTTCACCTCCGTACCTTTCTTACCGCGAATTAACTTCACAGCGTCGTCGGTATCAAAGCCGGCCAGGTCCTGTGGTTCGTCCTTACCTTGTCCCACCTTCAGGATGATATCGCCCACCTGCACCTGCCCTGATTTCCAGGCCGGACTTCCGGTTACGAGTGTTGCAATTTTGATATTACCATCTTCGTTTCGCAACGACGCGCCGATTCCATAGAAGCGTCCGCTCATGGTTTCGTCGAAGAGTCGCTTTTCGATGGGCGGGAAGAAGTTGGTGTGGGGATCCATCGTGGAAGTGATGGTGTTGACGAGGATGTTGAACCTTTCCTCTTCAGTAAACTTATTTCGGAGCCTGTCGAAGTTGCGATCCATAATCAACATCACTTTGTCACGGGCCTCTTTTTCCAGATCTGCGTCAGATTTCGCAACAAATCCGTCTTTGCCTTTATTCTTTTCGCGAAGGTCAAGTAGATCTGAATATCGTTCCAGCGAGAGATATTTCAGGCGTTTTCTCCAGGATTCCTTGCGCGCGGCGTCACTGGCTGGAAAGTCGAGCTTGTCGGCATCGGTGATTACAGTTTCATCAACGGTGTAGTCGAAGGGCTTGGCCAGGATTTCTTTGTAAACAGCTGCGGCTTCGGGTACGCGTTTCTGATAGATGTCATTAATGGCCGGGAAAAACTGAACCGGCGCACCATGAATTTCATCGTCGATATGGGTTTCATATTTCTTGAGCGACTGGATGTCTTCCTGAAGGAAGATATTCTTGTCGGGGTCAAGTGCTACGAGATATTTCTTAAAAATGTCTTTTGAAAATTCGTCGTCAATTTTCTTCGGACTGTAATGTGCTTCTTCAAGCATTTCTCCAACCTGCTGAAGAATCTTTTCATATTTCGTTGGAGGATTTCCGGTTCCCATTGATCTGAAGGCAAAAAAGAGTCCGGCCGTCAGAAATACCAGTACCAGGGGTAAGATTTTTTTACTCATCATAATCTTGTACCATTTTTGCATACTCCAAAAATAACGGAATTTGACTGGCATTGTTGTTGGTTATTAGGCTATTTAACTAACGAATTGTGAAATTATGATGAGTGGGTCAGGGTGATAAAAATCAAAAAGCCCAGACATGGGATGTAGGGGCTTTTTAAATATTGTCCCGGCACCTGCCGGAATTGGGTGGCTAATGGGGCTCGAACCCACGACCCTCAGAACCACAATCTGATGCTCTAACCAGCTGAGCTATAGCCACCGTGAGGGGATGCAAAAATACATAAAAGGACACTTGACGCCAAATGGAATTTGGATACCAGATACAAGATTGTGTGGGTTTGATTTTTGAATGAGCTGTGTAAAAAGGCAGATAAGTTTTTCGCACGCGCATCACACACAAACGATCTGGCATCTGGTATCCGGAACCTGGTATCCGGTATGTCGCAACATTTATGCAATTGGTATACATAATAACGCTACATGCCCCTTTGACATAATAATCAGCCTTTTATCAAGTAAGTTTGTGATGCTAAAACAATTTGAAGAATTTTGTACGCGAAAGTCATAAAGCTACTGCAATGAAAAACTTCCTCATCCTCCTCTTCTGCGCAAGCCTGACACCAGCTTTAGCGCAGTTCCCTTCAGGTGGAGGTGGCAATCGCGGTGGCGGACAAGCACCCAGCATAGGGCATTTCTATGGAAAGGTAGTTGACGTCAAAACGAACAAAGGAATTGACGGTGCATCTATAGAACTCGTTCAAAGCAAATTTGATACGGTTACTAAAAAGAGAAAAGATGTAGCGATTAAGGCGCAACTCACCCAATCCAATGGCGACTTCAGCCTGGAGAATCTTCCCATCATGGGTCAATTCAAATTAAAGATTAGTGCGATAGGCTACACACCGATTGACATGCCGGTAAAGTTTGAAATGAAACCGGGCGGTGACCAGGGCTCGATGTTGAACAACATTGATCGTGACCTGGGTAATATTAAAATGACAGCCGATTCCAAGGAACTGGAGGCAGTGAAAATTGTGGCGACGAAACCATTTTTTGAAATGGGCGTGGATCGCAAGATTTTCAACGTTGATAAAAATATCGTAACAACCGGGCAGACGGCCACCGAGTTGATGAAAAATATTCCAGGCGTGAATGTTGACATCGACGGCAACGTAACGCTCAGAAATGCGAACCCTACCATATTTGTTGACGGGCGGCCAACAACTTTGACACTCGACCAGATTCCGTCAGACGCCATCCAAAGTGTGGAATTGATCACCAACCCTTCGGCAAAGTTTGATGCTTCCGGCGGTACCGCTGGTATCATCAACATCATTTTAAAGAAGAACAGGAAGGCTGGCTACAATGGAAACCTTCGAGCAGGTGTGGATTCCAGGGGGAAATTTAATGGTGGCGGCGATTTCAATATCAAACAAGGAAAGATAAATTTCTTTGCGAGTCTCAACGTGAACCAGCGAAAGTCGATTGGTGAGGGCTTCTCTTACAGGCAAAACCTCTACGACACGCCTCGCACCAATGTGTCGCAGAATACCGATACGAAGAACAATGGCTTTTTCCTGTTTGGCAGAATTGGCTTCGATTACCTGATCGACAACAGGAACACGATTACGCTTGCACAGAACTATGTAAAAGGTCAATTTGATGGAGAGGACCTGTACTCAACTGTAACCGATAGCCTCTTTACCCCTCCGGTTAGCCAGAATTCAGAACGTAAGGCCATCAGCAACCGTGATTTCAGAAACTTTGGAACGTCGTTGGGCTATAAACACCTGTTCACGAAACCGGGCATGGAGTTGACGGCCGATGTGAATTACAATGCAAACAAGAATACGGGGGGAAGTAACTACACCACGCAATATTTTGTGTCTGATCATTTGCCTTCCGGTGATCCATCACTGGAGAAGCAAGACAATAGCGGCACCAGTAAGTTCTGGACTATCCAGTCCGATTATACGGCGCCGCTGACCGAGAAATCCAAACTGGAAGCCGGCGTGAGAGCGGCCATCCGAAACGTGAACAGCGTCAGTGACAATTTCAGGTATAATTATGACCTTGAAGCTTACCTTCCCATTCCCGTCGCGAACGCAAACTATCAGTATAATGACCAGGTATATGCGGCGTATACCACCTACTCAAATGTGATTGGAAAAAACTTTTCTTACCAGGCTGGATTGCGCGTTGAGAGCTCAAAGTACACGGGTGAAATGTTGAATACGAATCAAACGTTTTCGAACAGCTATCCCTTGACCCTGTTCCCGAGTTTATTCCTGACCCAAAAATTTAAAGGTAACCAGGACCTGCAGCTAAACTATTCCAGGAGGATCAACAGGCCGAACTTCTTCCAATTGATTCCCTTTATTGATTTTTCTGATTCACTCAATATCAGGCGTGGTAATCCCAACCTGAAACCAGAATTCACGAATTCATTTGAGTTAAATTACAATAAGGCTTTTGCTAAGGGACACAGCTTTCTGATTTCAGCTTATTACAAATACACGACTGATCTTATTACCGGCAACCAGGAAATAGCGACAAATCCTTTGACAGGAAAGAGCATCATTATTAATACTTATATCAACGCCAATCACAGCCGTGCATATGGTATGGAGTTTACGTCAAAGAACCCATTGTTTAAATGGCTTGATGCAACAACGAACCTGAACTTCTACAATTCTGCAATTATTGCATCCGACACTACTGCAGCGGCTGATGTAAATGATTTGTGGAGTTTCCTGTTTAAAATGAATCTGAACTTCAAGTTGCCCAAGAATTTTTCAATCCAGCTTTCAGGCGATTACCAATCAAAAACGATTCTGCCCCAGGGTGGAGGCGGACAAGGTGGACGTGGTGGTGGCCCAGGTGGCGGTGGCGGTGGCGGTTTCGGCTTCCAGCCCACGACGGCACAGGGTTATATCAGGCCAACGGGTGGTGTTGACGTGGCATTGCGCAAAGAATTCCTGAAAGACAAAAAAGCAGCAATCACTTTAAGCGTAAACGACGTTTTCAAGACAAGGATTTACGATACGCATACAGAGTCTCCTTACTTCGTTCAGGATTCCTGGAGAAGAAGAGACTGGCAGGTTTTCCGCCTGAACTTTTCCTACCGGTTCGGGAAATTTGATGTGTCCCTGTTTAAACGCAAAAATAACAGGAGTGGAGTTGAGGGCGCGACGGAAGGCTTGCAACAATAACGGGGTTATTACTTGTTCATAAGCGGGCGCGCCGGGACTTGTTCCCGGCGCCTTTTTTTTAATTATTTTTTCCGCCCACCATGGGAACGAA
>Ga0157375_10000231_pt1 | contig 51789 bp, 77 predicted proteins | sample M35metaG_FD_115311 | JGI IMG/M metagenome (GOLD analysis project Ga0157375, IMG submission 115311) | Miscanthus rhizosphere microbial communities from Kellogg Biological Station, Michigan, USA - M3-5 metaG | ecosystem: Host-associated > Plants > Roots > Rhizosphere > Soil | place: USA: Michigan...
CAGAAGATCGACAAAATTTCGCGCAAGCAATGTATACGGCTTATCTAGTTTCATTACGTAATGAAACTAGTTCTGGCCAGACTGTAACCCCTGTGTCTGGCCCTATCACTTCCGAAAAGGAAGGTGATATTCAGATTTCTTACGGAACTGCATCGTCTACAACTGGATCATCTAGTCGTCCCGCTTCCGATCCATGGGATGCATGGAATAGGATGTGGAGTCGTTGCGGGCGTGGTGCGATTATGACTCGTTATGGCGATCCAATGAAAAGTGGAATTGCGCTAACTGGCGAGTTGTATCCACAAGCTTTGAATGTTTGGTTTCCGATATGGTAAAATTCATTGACAAAGACAGAGGATATAAACGAATCAAGATCGATATGAAAGCACTAGACGGTAAGGCGGTAAAAGTTGGCGTAATGGGTGGCGCAGAAAACAATGGTGTTGCCATCGTTGACTATGCGGTATGGAATGAATTTGGAACGTCACGGATTCCGGCACGTCCATTCATGGCTAAAACCGCTGATGAAAACCGAGACACAGTGCAGAAGTTTGCTGGTTTCTTAATCGGAAAGGTTATCGACGGACAACTTAGTGTTGATCGCGCACTGAAAAACCTTGGCGAGTTTTATCAACTCAAAATCCAAATGAATATCAGAACGGCCAAGGAATGGGCTGAACCGAATGCACCTGCTACTATTGCAATGAAAGGTTCTAGTTCCCCATTGATAGATCAAGGAAGATTGGTGCAATCTATTCGTTACGAAATAGTTGGCGCTAGCAAGTCTAGCGATATGGGTAGTTCTGGCAGTGGAACAAGTAAAGGTGCCGCTGCGGCAATGCGGGTAATGTCAAAGCTTAGTGGTTTGACCTAGTGGCAACATCGTTTCGAATGCCATTCCAAGTTTTGCGCCGGAATATCGGCTATTGGCAGAATGGCGTTTACAAGATGAGTGATGATGCCGGAACGATGCAAACCATTATGGCAACAGTGCAAATGCCTAGTGTTGGCGACAAGATGAAAATCGATGCTTCACCGTATGGACGCAGAGCATCCAGATTCATTACGCTTTATACCGACACAAGGTTGAATTGCGTTAGCCAAGAAGTTGAAGGTTTGCGTAATTCTTACGCTGGCGACATCATCTTTTACGACAATTCCGAATATCTATTGTTTGCTGAATTTGACTACACAATGCTAAGTCGTTCTAGGTCTACTAACGTTTCGCATTGGAAATATCTAGCTTGTGAAACAATCGAGGGGTTTGTTGCAGAAGTGGCACCATGATTCAAAAGCTTTGGGAATTGATCGATTATACCATCAACACCTTGGGCCAGGAGAATGTCCCGGTCATTTGGTCGTTTCAAAACGCAGCAAGAATCAACAAGCCTTACATTACGTTGAATTATTCTGCTAGCGATTTGCCGGACCATGATTGGTATAGTAACGAAATCGATCTAAGTGGTTTTCGCACAATTGGCTCCTGGCGCAGAGCAACGGTAGACTTGCAAGTATATTGCTCGCAAGATTCGATGCGTTTAGCAAGTAAACTATCTATGCTATTGTCAACAGAGAAAAGTCTAGACAAACAAGTGGAATTGGACGTTTCGATTGGCAATCGTCTATTCCTGGCGCGCGTTCCTGCATTGTTGAACAATTCGCAATACGAAGATCGCGCAGTGTATCATTTCGATTTCCTTTACACTGAGAGCATGAAGGAAGATGTTGGCTTCATTGCTACTGTGGAAATCGAAGGTGATTACCAAGGCGGATTGATAGATTTGACTGATCCGGACAATCCGAAAACAAAATGCAACATGGTCATTTCTGTTCCGTATCCAGAGTTTCATGCGAAAAATGAGGGAGAGTCTTAATGGCTAATATTGACCGTATCGTTCAAGTATCTATTTCGCTACGGACTGCGGGAATCACCTCTGCAACGTTTAGTGATATGCTGTTGTTTGGACCATTCATTAAACCGAGTGGCGAAACGGCAAACGTATACATCATTACTGATCCGGATGAACTTGTCGAAACGTTTGGCGTTTTGGTTTCGGAACCAATGTATAAGGCGGCATCAGTATTCTTTAGTCAAATTCCTCATCCTCCGCGTTTGTTTATTGGCCATGATGCTAATGCCGCTGATGTAACGACTGATCTTGTAGCTATTACCAATGAGAATAATGATTGGTATGGCATCTGCGATGTTCTTCATGACGAAACCAGAACGCTTGATATTGCCGAATGGGTAGAAGCGCATGAAAAGCTTTTCGTTACTACGCTGAGTGATTCCGTTAGCATCTCTGCGCCGCCTACTGATACCACTTCGATAGCGTATCAATTGATGAATGGTAATTACTTCCGCACTGCATGGTGGTGGAATCCTAGCATTACGGAATTTCCTGATGTCGCTATCGCATCGAAATCGTTTACCAAATACCCCGGCCAGGAGACATGGGCTAATCAACGTTTGTCGGCAGTAACATCAACGTTCCTTAGCGAAACAACTTACAGCAATATCTCTGGCAAAAATGGCAACACTTTTGAACCATTCCGTAATGTTAACATTACTCAAAATGGTAAGGTATCTGGTGGAGAATGGATTGACGTAATTCGTTTCCGCGATTGGTTGTGTGAAGAAATCAAGGTTACGATCTTCCAACAAATGATCGATAACCGGATTCCTTACACTGATCCTGGCATTGCAATAATTCGTAGTCGTTTGCAGCAAGCTTTGGATCGTGGCGTAAATCGTGGTGGCATTGCGCCTCCGGAAGTAGATATCGAAGGCAACTATGTTCCGAGTTATACTATTTCCGTTCCGCTTTCTATGACGATTTCTGCCAATGATAAAGCGAATCGAATCTTGCGTGACGTATACTTCACTGCTAGGCTTGCTGGCGCAATTCATGTTGTGCAAATCCAAGGAACCTTGACTTACGAATCAATTGCCGTTGGCGCAACAGCGGCTTAAAGGAGAAGTATAGATGCCGGGTATTCGCACTTATAATGCTGCCAAGATCGTTGTTATTTACAACGGTTTCAATATCACTGGTTTTGCTGATGGAACGTTTATCAATATCACGCAACAGAATGATGGCATAACAACGCAAGTTGGTGCCGATGGGGAATTGGCTCGGGCCGTTAATACTGATCGTCGTTGCACTGTCACCGTTACTCTCCAGCAAACATCGCCAGCAAATGATTTCTTGTCCACTATGTATAGTATTGACGCTCTTACTTGTGGCGGTCGTATCGGCCCTCTTCTGATTCAAGATTTGTGTGGCGATACGATTTTTGCTGCATCGGATGCTTGGATTGTTAAGCCTGCCGATATTGAATTTGGCAAGGAAGTAACGACTCGCGCATGGGCAATTCATACTGGTGCGCCCGCAGTTTATCTAGTTGGTGGCAATGGACTCTCTGGTTAAGGATTCGTTATGGCTGCGGAATCTAAGCGTATTGAATTTGTATTAGACAATGGCAACAAGTTTTACATCAGGAGATACGATGCGTTTCTGTCACTAAAAATATTAGGTGAAGTGCAGAAACGATTTCTTGCTCCAGTTGCCGCGCTGCTAGAATCTAGAGAAGCGGTCAATGAAAATGGCCATGATGCTTTTGGTAGCGCGGTTGAAAAACTTTCTAGAAGTCTTGACGGTGATGGCTTAGTTGAATTAGTGAAACGAGTCCTTCATCCTGATTACATTTCGGTTGTGATTGACGGTGATGCGCCAGAGAAGATAGATGAAGGACTTTTGAATCGTTCCGTTGATGGGGTATATGATATCGTTGCATTAGTAGTTAAGATCTTGGAGGTGAATTACAAAGAACTTTTTACGCGAGGCAAGAACCTTATTGGCGAGGCAACGTCCAATACGGCAGTTCATTAGGGGTCTTGCGAGAAGATTTCGAAGAAGAATTGATTGTTTGGCGTCCTATAATGGAGGGTTTAGTGACAGTTGCGGAAGTGAAATCAGGAGTAGTAGATATCATTGACATAATGAAACTAAACGCTTTGATTGATATGAAAGCGGCACACGAACAACACGAATCAGAAAAAGCCCGCGCAAAGTAAGGGACCGTTAGTTGGCAGTTGTTCGCGAACTAGTAACGTTACTTGGGACGGAAGTTGATCCGAAAGGATTCCATGAATACGAACGCGGAATTGAACGGGTCAAAGCCTTAGCTATTAACGCTGGCAAACTGATTGGCATTGCGTTTTCTATAGATAAGATCGTAGAGTTTGCCGATAGTCTAGTTAGTGCTGGTAAAGAAGTGAATCGTTTGGTTGGGCAATTGAAAGCAATTGCCCGGCCAATGGATGATATTGATACTTTGCAACAAGGTGTATTCGAAACCGCACAGAAACTTGGCGTTGAATATGCTGGCGTATTAGCAACGTTCAAAGAGTTTTATTCGCAAATGCGGGAAACTACTGTTCCCGCCGATCAGATTTTGCAGACAACCGAAAACATTTATAAATCGTTACAAGTTGGTAGAGCGTCAGCGGAACAAATCACGCAAACAATGGATTTGTTTTCGCGTTCATTCCGCCGTGGTGGAATGCGTTCCGTTGGCATTGGAATGTTGGAGCAACTATCGCCAGCTTTAGTCGATAAGTTGATGGAACATTTCAAAGTCAAAAGTATCACAGATTTGCGGGAGATAGCTAAAGCTGGAAAGATTACGGCAGCGGAAATTGTTAAGGCGCTAGGTCAATCCGATGCAGAACTGAATGAGAAATGGTCAAAGACTCCACAGAAACTTGGCAAAGTATTTACGCGAATATTCAATGATCTAGTAAACGTTACAGCACAAATCTACAAGTTAGCTGATGCCTCTGTATTTATGGGGCAAATGGTTTGGTGGGTTTGGACTCGATTTACCTCTGTTATCAAAACGGTTACGCAATCTCTTGGCGGACTCAAGAACGTTATTGAACTGGTTGGCATTGCTATTGGCGTTTCGCTAATTCGTCCATTGATTTATGCCACCGCAATAACGATTCGATGGGGTATTGCTAGTGCGGCAGCATTGTTGCCATGGTTGTTGATGGCGGCAGCGATTGCTGGCATTGCACTTGCGTTACAAGATTTGATCTATTGGGTGCAAGGTAAAAAGAACCTAATCGGAACGTTTGTTGGGCCGTTTGAAGATTTGAAGGAAAACTTCAAAAGCCTAGATATCTTCGCAGGGTTTAGGTTTATTAGTGATGTATTCAAAGGAGATTGGGAAGCCGCTTTTAGAGATTTGAAAATTGCCTTGACTGATACTAAGGCAATCGTTCTTGAATTGACCGCACTAGTTGTTGCAACGTTTGCGGTTTGGCAATTCATCAAATTTTGGAATTTGATTACAAGTATCGGCGCAGTTAAGGCGGAAGTTGTTGCAGTAGAAGGTGCAGCTAAAGCATTAGGTCCAGCCTTTAGCGGAGCTAACACTGGCGCAACAACTTTACTTGGCACACTTGGCAGAATTTCGTTACTACTTGGCGCAATTGCTTTTCTGTATTGGGCAGTCAAGCCAAGTAAAACTGTTGATCAAGCATCGGAAAATGCAGGTTTGGGTAGACCAGAAGGAAACGCTGATCCGTTCTTTGCCCATTCAACCGAGACTCCATCTGCGGATGCGAAACCACTTTCTAGTATTACTGGTGGAACTAATGCGGGAAGAAAACGAGCATGGCAACAATGGGTAAATAGAAATCTTGGTTGGACTGGTATTCATCTTGGGCCAAGAGAATCTACTGATGCATCCTTGATGGTTGATCCTGCAACCGCAATGATGTTGGGCGGCGATATGCCAATGCCGTTAGGTGATCCAACAGGGGGAGTGCAAGCGCGAAACAATTGGATCGGTAGAAATTTTGGAACCGCAGTGCCCGGAATCAAATCGCTTAACAAACAAGATTGGCTAAGTAGTGGCACACTATCAGGAATGCCGTCCATCCCGCCAGGAGCAATTGGCGGTGGAATTGGTGGCGGTCCAACAACGAATAACGTTCAACCAACATTCAATCAAAACGTTGGTGGCATAACAGTAAACACTACTCTAGATGCAGAACAAATCGGTCGTGTTGTTAGCGAAAAAGTAACGACCCTATCGGGAGCAACTTTCGATGCATTCGCCAGAAGTCTTCAAGTATCCAGCCCCAGAGTGGAAGCGCCGACGCAATGAAGTCCATTTTGGAGGCTTCTGTATTAGACATGGTTTTAGTTATTCTGGCGGCAATTGCGATTATTGTATTGGTGAACAAACTACTATTTGCGAGTTTGTAGAACAATGGACTTCTCTTGGTTCTTCTCTATCGGACAAAGCAAGTTAGGGTATTTGTCCTTAGATGTTTTGGTAACGGAAAATCTTTCGTTGCCAAGTAAGGTAACGGAATATCCAGTAGAAGATGGCGATGGCGACATTACTGATCACATTACTGCGGGAAACGAAGAACTAACCATTACAGGTTCGATTGCTTCTGGTAGCGCATTCGGAATGGAATTTGGCTCGAAGTGTTATTCGAAGATGATTGATGCGATTGATCAACTAAGGACAATGCATAAGGAACGTAAAGTCATTACGATAGTGACTGGACTTGGTAAATACGAGGATATGGCTTTCACAAATTTGACTATTGATCGTAACAATAGTCCGCAGTCAGGTGGCCAATGGTTGTCAATCAATGCTAGTTTGCGGAAGATTAGAAAGGTTGCGTTAAAGCAAGCAGATTTGCCGCCGGATAAAGCAACAACAAAAGATGGTGCCAATGGTAAGACTGGCAAAACAGATAAGAAGACTGGCACTAGTGGCACGCCAAGTAAACCGCCAGAACCCGTGAGTGCAGCAAGAACATTGAGTCCAGTTAAGGGTAGTTTGCCAAGTGTTCGTGGTGAGATTCCGTAATGGCATTTGTTCTTGAAGTTGCCGATCTAAACAGTCAAGCATTCGAAGCAACGCTTGATGATATTCTTTACTATATCGTTTTGAATTGGAATGAATCTGGTCAATACTGGACTATAGCTATTCGCAATTCCGCTTATGTAACGATAATCAATGACATTTCGATTTCGGCTAACTTTCCATTGACTCGCCAGTTCCGTTATGCCGACATGCCGCCAGGAGAGATTGTCGCACAAAGTTTCTATTACAGAAGCGGACCAATTCCACGCGATGGTTTTGCTACTGGCAGGTATCAATTGGTTTACTACACGCAACAAGATTTATTGCTTGCTGGAATTTTGCCCGCATTAGGATTTACCGCCAGTGCTATTTGATCGTGTATATCGTTTGTTAGTCGGAAAGAAAGGCCAAAGTCAAGGGTTAGAGATAACCGAATTGCGTATTCAGTTTGACATCGAAAAGACTGCTAAGAAGAATCCGAACAAAAGTTCAATTAAGATCTACAACTTGAAGAAAGAAACGAGAGCGGAACTAGAGAAACCTGATACTCGTTGCGTATTGTATGCAGGATACAAAGATGATGCCGGGCCAATACTTATCTTTCAGGGGGCCGTTACTTTTGCGTGGTCTAAGTTTGAATTGCCTGATGTCATTACGGAACTTGAACTTGGCGATGGCGCAACAGAAATTCGCGATACGACAATTTCGGTTGGGTATGGCAAAGGTGTTAAATCGACGCAAATACTCAATGATGTTGCGAAAAAGATGGGCACTCCGTTAACGTTACCAAGTAATGCACCGGAACGATCTTGGGCAAATGGCTTATCGCATCATGGTTCTGCAAGAGCATTGCTCGATAAAGTGGTGCAAGGAACTGGATTAGAATGGTCAATACAGAATGGCAATCTTCAAGTAATCAAATCCGGCATGGTTACTACTAGGCAAGGAATTGAACTATCGGCGGATTCCGGTTTGATTGGTTCACCGGAACGGGAACGAAAGTCTAAGGAAGGAACTGCGGAAGTTACAGATACTAGCAAGAAAAAACAGAAAGTCAAAACTGCAACCAAACATCATGATGGTTGGAGCGTAAAAGCATTGTTACTTCCTGATCTAGTTCCTGGCGATCGGATCAAACTAAAGACTAGAGATGTTGATGGAATCTTTCGGATTCAAGAACTAAAGCATCGTGGTGATAGTCATGATGGTGATTGGCAAACCGAATTGAAATTGATTGATCCATCGGAACCATTGACAGATAAACCATCGTCCGGAGGAAAAGCTAGTCGTGGTAACGAAGATCAAGAGGAAGCGTTAGATGCAGAGGATGCGGGCGCGTAATGTTTTCTGATCCAAGAGAAGCGATTCAATCTACTGTTGAATCAATCTTGTCAGACAAGATCAATACTAGTATGCCTGCATCAATTGGTTCTTACGATGCAGCAAGAAATCGTGCGACTATCAAAGGAGATTTACCGAAACGATTAGATAGTGGTGAACAGCTTGAATCGCCACAAGTTGTTGAAGTTCCGGTTTGTTGGCCATCGGCTTGTGGTGGTAAAGCATCTCTTACGATGCCGTTACAAGCTGGCGATCCACTAGTCTATTCTGTGCAGCAACGATCTTTAGAAGGTTGGTTAGATGGCAAAAGAACAATGCCGGATGATCCGCGCCAATTTGATTTGTCTGACGGAATAGCTTTTCCTGGCGGCGGGGCTAATGGAACTGTTGCACATTCGCAAAATGTTGTCTTGAAGTTTGGTGAAGCTAACGTAACGATTTTCCCTGATGGGCAAATTAGTTTGGGCAATTCAAAGGGAAGTATCACGATAGATGCTGGCGGTGTAATGACTTTGCACGCGCAAAGTATCAAGATCAGCACTCCGGCTAATAGTTTCACTCTTGAAACGCATAAGCATTCGCAAGGATCGGATGCACATGGCGATGCAGAAGTGCCAACCAATCAACCGCTTGCAGGTTCATAATGACTTACGATCTTGCCCTGAATCGTCTTGATCACGACATGGTTTTTCATGATGCATTGGATTGGAGTAAACCAACTCCGCAAATTGTTGCGCCCGATACGGTAAAGAAATATCGTATTTGGCCAATCAACAATGCAGACAAGATCGCACAACAAATCAAAATGAATTTGCTTTCCTTCCTAGGGGAGTGGTTTCTAGACGTTACGTATGGGGTTCCTTACCTTGAAGAAATCTTGGTTAAGAATCCGCGCATGGCAAGCGTGGAGACTATTCTTAGGAAGCATATATCTAGCGTTCCTGATGTTATTCGTGTTGATAGTCTTAGTCTTGATTGGGACCGGAAAAGTCGTTTCTTATTTGTGGAATTTGCCTGCACTACTAATCTGGGGCCAATCAAAGAAAGTGTGAAGTTGGAGATATTCCGTAGATGAGCGGGACAGTAACGACTCCACAATACGGTGTTTTGCCATCGGGTTTTTCGCGTATGCGATTGCCTGAGATTAGGCAATCCATTATCGATACGTTGCAGTCAACAACAGGGTTGGCGTTTGAAACGCGGCCGGATTCAATTACTGGACAATTCATCAGTGTATTTGCGGAACGTGAAGCAACGTTGTGGGAACTAGCTGAATCGGTTTACCATGCGATGTATCCGATTTCCGCAACCGGAGTAAACCTAGATCATTCAGTTTCTTTCGCTGGCGTAAGAAGGTTATTTGCTCAACGCTCTACTGTATGGTGCGCTTGTTACGGAACCGAAGGAACAATCATTCCGGCAGGAAGCATAGTTCGTTCCGCGCTAACACAAGACAATTTCCTGTTGAATGCAGAAGTAACGATCACTAGACAAGAGGCAATTGACGTTACGGTGGGAGTCAATGCCGCAGTTGTGGGCCAGGAGTATTGGATTCGAATCAATCAATCGATCTATCGTTACGTTGCCATTGCTGGCGATAGTAACCTGACAATTGCTAACTTTTTGTATATCCAACTCCTGGCGAGTGGTTTTGAGATATCCATCAATGCGAATCAAATCAGAATATACGGCATTGAATCTATTCCATTCTTGTTGCAACTATCTACTAATATCACTCTACTTACCATTGCTTCTATTGGTGATTTTACTGCGGAAAATTACGGAGCATCGGATGTTTCGGCAAACACGGTAACTCAAATCGTTACAACAATGACTGGATGGGATGCAGTAAATAACTATATCCCTGGCCATGTCGGCAGAAACCTAGAAACCGATGATGAATTACGTTTGCGTTACAACACTGGCGTTTATCAACTTGGTGCCGCTACTCTAGAATCTATTCGTGCAAATCTGCAACAAAATGTGCCAGGCATTTTGACCGTTCAAGTTTACGAGAACATGGAAGATGTTGTTGACTCGGAAGGAAGACCGCCGCATTCTATCGAAGTCATTGCCTATGGTGGCGATCCACAAGACATTGCGGATCAGATATATTTGGTGAAGGCTGCGGGTATTGATACGTTTGGTGATGTTCAAGTCATAGTCACGGGCAGTAGTAATTCGCAACACGAAATAAACTTCAATCGTCCAACGCCAGTTTACATTTGGGTTGATGTTACCGTAACGTTGTATAATGAGGAACAATTCCCTGATGGTGGCGTGCCACAAATCCAATTGATCGTTACTAATACTGGCAACAATTTTGGTATCGGTAAAGATGTAATCGTGCAACGATTCTTTGGTCCGATCTATGCTAGTGTTCCTGGCATCAGTCAACTAGACATAAAGGTTGCGAAAGCGGATGATGTTAATGCGGTGCCATTGCCAGGAGACTATTCATCGGCAAACATTCCGATTGCATCTAGAGAGTTAGCACAGTTTGATGTAACGAAAGTGATGGTAACGATTCTTGATTCGAGGCTGTTACGATGAACGATGATGTCGGAACCTTTGACATACTAGTAACGAATCAGGGTTTAGCTGATACGTTAAACTTTCCGCATGATCATGCTGAGATTGCATGGGATCATTTCCTGGCGCAGCATGTTGGTAAAATCAATACGGAAAATTTTGTCAAAGCATTCTATCCGCCATTGAATGAGTTAGACTCTGCACTAAATGATCTTTATACGAAACGATGGCTTTACAGTGCGGAGGGTGTTCAACTTGATGGCATTGGTTCTATTGTTGGCATTCCTAGAAGTGTTGCTAATGCGATCTATATTCCGTTCTTTGGCTTTGCGACACAAATTGCTGGCCGCACTTTTGGTGTTGCCAGAATGCGACGCAAACGGGAACCTTACGCACAAAGTATAATTCTAGGCGATACTGAATACCGCGTTTTGATTTCGATGAAGATATCACTTAACAATGGGCATGGCACTGCGGAAGAATTGATCCATGCTTTCAATACTGCATTGAATGTTACTGGCACTAAAGTAATGGATGCTGGCAATGCCAATGCTCGCATCTACATTAACGATTTCATTATGTCATTTGATCCGCGCTCGGAACTATTGAACTACATGATTCCGAAAGCGGCTGGTGTTAAACTGTGGCCGTATTATTATGATGCTGATTATGTCTTTGGTTTTGTAAACCAAAATATGGGTTATTACGGTTTCGATATAGGTGTGTTAGCTAGAAGACCGGGAAGTAACATTCCGCCCATAACTGTTGTGATGTCGATATGGGATAGAGGCGAATCCATCTATGACGATGGCAATTCGATTTGGGATCAGAAAGGGATACCGGGCTGATGCCATCAAACATTGATTTTTCGAAACCAATCTATGGTTCGCCAACGACACAATCCGTTCGCGATAACTTTCAGATTGCTCAAGTAGAAATCACTGATCTTCAAAACATAACCCAACAGGGTCCCTTCGTTCCACTTAATGGTGGAATTATGACTGGATTTCTACAGTTAAATGCCGATCCGCGCGGAAATTTTGAAGCGGCAACGAAACAATATGTAGATCAACTTGCTTTTGGCACTTCTGGTAGTGTGCCAGATGCACCTAAAGATGGATTGTTTTATGTTCGTGGTGGGGCGCCAACTCCCGCAGGAAGTAACAATTGGGTAACGAATGCAATCTTTACTTCGTTGAAGGTTGGCACTGATGGAAAGATAGGAAGTTTTGGACTTCGCGCAAACGCAACAAATAATTTCTATGATTTAACAAGTGATGGCTCCGATACTATTCGTTATACTACAGCAACTAAAGTAATGGACTTTGTGTTTAACAATGCAGTTTCTGCTAACTTTAGTAGTAGTGCCATTACTTTTGCGAAACCACTTACGCTTAATGCTGATCCGACAGTTGCATTAGGTGCAGCAACGAAACAATATGTTGATACTAAAACGCAAGCTGATGTTGCTACCTCGTTACGTAATGTTGGAAGAAATCTAATACATAATAGTATGTTTAATATTCAGCAACGCGGATTAGGGCCATTTACTGCTCCACTTAATAATGTTGTTATGAGTGCGGATCGTTGGGCATTAAGTTGTGGTGGTGAAGTTGTTAACTGCACAATAGTTGCTCATAATGATGCAAATCGCACAGCAATTGGGGATGAAGCTGCAACTTGGTTAATGTCATGTGGGTTTACTGGTGGATCAGCGGCAGGTAATTATGCAGATTTCTTCCAGACTATAGAAGGCGTGCGAAGATTAGCGGGTAAAACTGTTACTGTTTCGTTTTGGTCTAACGCTAGTGCTGCACTTAAATTAGGAATTAATTTAACCCAAAATTTTGGATCTGGTGGTTCACCTTCCGCGTTTGTTTCGGCAACTGCACAAACCGTAACGTTAAGTTCAACTTGGACTCGGTATTCAGTAACGATTGCTTTGCCTAGTGTTAATGGTAAAACATTTGGCACTACTGCTGGAACAGATTCAACAGCGTTAGAATTTTGGTTTACAAGCGGATCAACTTATGCAGTTCGATCCGGTAACGTTGGTGTCCAAACCGGAACAATTAATCTATGGGGAGTTCAAGTAGAAATTGGATCGGTAGCAACACCATTAGAAAAACTTGATCCGATTATGCAACTACAACAGTGTCAACGGTTTTATCAATTATGCAGCGCATCATTACGTTTCAATTCTTCTGGGGCGGGCGCTACTGCCGATTGCACTGTGAATTGGCAGCCAATGCGTGGACTCCCAATAATTGCAACAGTCACCGCGCCAGGAAATGCACTTGTTACGTCAGCAACATTACTGGCAACTACTTTGTCGGGCGGCAGGTTTGAAGTGCAAGCGAACGCAATAGGTGATTGTTACTCATTAAACGGCGTTTATGGTCTTGGCGCAGACTTATAACTTCACAACAGGAGAGTAACGAATATGACTGATATGACTGTTACTTTGTCGGAAGAAGATTGGGGTAAGGCACTTAATGCGATTGCCGATGGACCATTCAAACAAGTTGCACCATTGATTCAATCAATGCAAAAACAATTGCAATTGCAGATGGATCAGAAACAGAATCCGATGCCTAAGTCTAATGGTTCTGTCGAGCATCATGCGCCAGGAGCGTAAGTAAATGCCTAGTGCGATTGACATTACGAAGCCGATATATGGCACTCCGACTACTCAAAGTGTGCGGGATAATTTTCATATCGCTCGCGATGAAATAACGGATTTGCAAAATTCGGCGACAAGTCATGTCAATCGCGCTGGCGATACTATGACAGGACCGTTGATACTTTATGGCGATCCGTATGCACAGAATGAAGCAACGACTCTTAAATGGGTTCTGCAACAACTTCATTCCACTGTTAATACGTTAATCTATATTGGTGAATACGATGGCGCAACAGATAGAATTTTGTCATCGGGACAACCGCAATTCATTGTTGGTCAACCATTACCGCCAGCATCAGCGGCAACTTCACAATATTACTTTACCGTAAAGACTGGACATGCTTCTCCTGGCATTGGCAATCAACCGGCAGAAGGTGTTACTGCCGGAACGTTCTTGATTTCTAATGGAGTCAAATGGATTAACTATGCTATGACGGCAGCAAATATCACTGCCAAAACGACTCCAATTGATGATCCGCCAATACCAAATGTTCCGGGTGCGAATGTATATGATGCACTAGCTGGCATCGGGCAAAACTTCCTGATGAAATCAGGGGGAACGCTAACCAATTTCCTTACCCTACATGCCGCGCCCACAGCTAATTTCCATGCTGCAACAAAGAAGTATACTGACGATCTTGTTGCTAATTTGTCGTTTCCAAGTGAAGCGCCAGTGGATGCATTTCATTACGCGCGTGGAAATAGAGCATGGATAAATACTCCAACCTTTAGTAAAATGGTCCTCAATACTAATACATGGGGGCATATTACTCTTAATTCTACTACAGCATCTAATACCGCCAATCAAATCATTGCTCAAAAAGATGGATTGAATCGTTGGGCAATTAATATTGGTAACAATGTTGCCGCGCATGATTTCGAAATCTGGCGTTATAACGATCTCGGAACGGCTTATGATACGCTGCCGATGTTTCAGTTGCAACGTTCTTCTGGCAACGCAACATTTCGCCACGCTTTGTTTATTGATCCGCCGATTGCAGAAGGGAATGTTATTTATGGGCGGGGCGCAAACAATCCAACCGATCCGCAAAACGATACGTTTAGTATAAATGCACGTTCCGGCGGAATTAATAGTTCTGCTATCGGATTAAGAGGGCCGACATTTCCGAATGCTGCTGATAGCATCCAGCTATACGCTGGAGTCAACTGGGCAAAGGTATGGTCTTTTTATTACAATGGCGATTTGTCTATTCCTGGCAACATTAATTTCCCTATTGGCGGTTTATTAAATTGGGGTGGTGGCACAGTCATTACGAAAGATGGTGGCAACAATTTATTGTTCTATGGCAATTCAAGCTATCGAATGTATTGGGATTTCGCTGGCGGATATTGGTATTGGCAAGGGCCACCTAATTTTGCCAACAAAATGTATCTAACCAGTAATGGTGAATTGTTTACTGCCGGATACATCAATGTTGGCACTGGTTTAAGATTCGCACAAAGAGGCGCGGGAAATAGTTTTTCTTTTGGTTGGAGTGGCGCATGGGTGCAAGCATATGTTGATAACACATATCAATACGATATGGCAAGCACTGCTTGGGTAAATGCCAATTTCTATACTTACCATTCTAGTCCGGAGTTTGTGGCGACAACCGTAGTAGGACAACTTCGCGTAACCGCAAACATCATGAATACTACGGGCACGTTTTACGTTGCCGATAATTATGCTTATTACTTGTCGCGTAACAGTGCTAATGGCATTTGGTATTTTGTTGAAAATGGCACGGTCAATTTTCGTATTGAACCAAATGGTAACATATACGCAACGGCTTCGGTCAACGCTGCCACACATATGTCTTGCCAGAGCGTTGGGATTCAATATCCAAACGTTTCTTCAACGAGTGGATTCAATTTTCGTTGGGATGGTAGCAACATTCTTGGTCGCGTAGATAACGCGGTAGAATTGCCAATCTCTAACTATCCTTCTGATGAAAGAATAAAAGCGGAGATTGCGCCTTCAAAGTTTGATTGCTTAGAAGCAATCAGAAAAACTCCATTGTTTCAGTTTCGTTTCCGTAAAGGTCGTGGTGGTGAACATTCTTCCGAAATCTTCACTGCCGAACCGCAACAAGGTTTACCAATAATACCAATTGGATTCGTTGCACAAAAGCAATATGAAGTGTTTCCGGAAAGCGTAATGAAAGGTGATGATGAAATGGGCGCTGGTCCGGAAGGATCAACCCAACTATGGACAATGAATAACAACACACTAATCGCAACATTGTATGGTGCGGTCAAAGAACTTGTTGCGCGCATAGAAGTGTTAGAAACAGCCCTTGCGCCAGGAGTAAAACCGTGATGGCAATCATTCTGATCATCTTACTAATAGTCGTGCTATCCGGCTATGGTTATGGTTACAGAACTGGATCAGTAACCGTTTCTAATCCGGTTGGAATCCTACTCTTAGTCATTTTGGTTATGATACTACTTGGTTTATTTGGTGGCCCGCGTTGGGGTTGGTTTCCGGGTTACTGGTAAATCGTTTCAATATATAACAGGAGAAAATCTAGATGCCATCTTGGTGGGATCGTTTCGGACAAGAATGGGCAACAACTGGATTAGTTGATGATCCTACTTATGCTCAGGCTGATGCCGGTTGGGCCTATATTGGCCAAGCGCCACCAACCGTTGAACAATTCAATTCGATGTTTCAATGGGTAGATAACAAAGACAATTGGTTGTATGGTCAGGTTGGCAACGTTATTGCCTCGGCAAATATGTTGCCTGATCCGACTGATCTTACCCAATTGCTCAAGGCTATTACTGCAAAGTTGAAGATTAAACTTACGACAACGTATACAATTTGGGTTGATGCAATTAACGGCCATGACAATACTGGCACTGGCGCACAAGCGTTGCCATTTCAAACGATTCAAAAAGCCATAGATTGGACGTTGGAGAATATTGAACCTGCGCATAACTGGGTTTATATTCAGTTAGCACCCGGAACATATCAGCCATTTAGTATGTCGGTAACTTGGAATGGCGGAATACTTGTTCAAGGCGATACTGCTAATCCAAGAAGTTACTTAATCAAAAACACTAATGGCGTTGCTATTCAAGCAGCTTATGGCGCATGGTTTATTGTGCAAGGATTATCAGTAGAAGCTGCTGGTAATGATATTGATTACGACACAAGCGGGACTGGCATGGGCGGATTCAATGCTGGAGTCGTTATTTATAAGCAATGTGCGTTTGGCCCTTGCTCCAATGGTCATATGTGGGCTTCTGCTGCCGGACAAGTAACGAGTTGGGGCGGTATTGCTTATACTATTTACGGTGGCGCAAGATATCATATGATGGCTAGTGCTGCCGGAATTATTACTGCGGTTCGTTGCACCGTAACGGTTCAGAATAATCCACAATTTAGTCTTGGTTTCGCATGTGCAACGGTTGGTGGGTATATTCAATCTTGGTATACTACCCATACCGGAACAGCGCGCGGTAGACATGCTTATTTAGATGCTAATAGTGTTGCCAATACTGCGGGTATAAATCCAGATGCTTTTTACCCTGGCGATACCGCTGCGGTTGTTACCCGTGGTGCCATATATGTTTAATAGGAGAAACGAAAATGTCTGATCAACCTAAGAATTTTGATGAAGCACAACACAAATCTTCATTGGCATTGGATGAAGAAATCGCCAGACTAACAAAAGAAAATGCAGCTATTCCGCCAGCAATTATTGCGATGGCGCATCAAAATGGCCAGCATTTTCAATCTTGGGTAGACAATGCTTTGCAAGAAGCGCAAGAAGACAAAGAACGTTTCTTGGGCACTCGGCCACCTAAACCGGAGCCGCAACCAAATGTTGCGATTAGTCAATGGCAAGCGAAATGGAAAACCGCAACTATGAATAACAAGCGGGAACTTGGGCCAGGAGATGTAAAGAAATAACAATGGCAACTCCCGCGCAATTACCACTGACTCTTTACAAAGGCGATACGTATCATTGGCAGTTCAAGTTATGGACTGATGCCAATAAGACTCAGCCTGCTGACCTAACTAATGTCATTGCGAAAGCGCAAATACGCGACAAATCTGGCGGCACAAAAATCACAGATTTGGATTGTTCCGTTCAGTTACCGAATATTATTCTGTTGGATTTGCTGACGGAACAATGGTTAACCATGGTGTCATCTAAAGGAATGTGGGATATGCAATTGACATATCCTAGCGGAGATGTATCGACTATTGTTGCTGGCACCGTAACGGTTACATCGGACGTAACCGCATGAACGATGCATCAATTATTATCGAAACGCAAGTAATTGAGGAAACTTCATTCGTTATTGAAGTGATTTTGCCTACTCCGGAAGTCGTTTCGGTTGTTGTTAGTCCGCCAGTCACTAACGTTGTTGATATCTCTAATGTAATGATTCCCGGTCCTCCTGGCAATCCTGGCCCGCCAGGAGAAAAAGGTGAAACTGGCGATACGGGACCGCAAGGAATCCAAGGAGTCCAAGGTAATGTCGGTCCACAAGGTGTTCCGGGGCCGAAAGGAGATATTGGCAATACTGGACCGCAAGGATTGCAAGGAATCCAAGGAATCCAAGGCAATACGGGGCCGCAAGGACCACAAGGGCCACAAGGAATCCAAGGCGATCCTGGCCCAACCTATACTTTGCCCACTGCATCAACAACGATTCGTGGTGGTGTAAGAATTGATGGCACTACCGTTACGATGTCTGGCGATGTATTGTCAGCAATTGGTAACGTAACAAAATCTTATGTTGATACACAAGATTCGTTACGTTTACTAAAAGCTGGCGATACGATGACGAATCAACTACAAATTACCGCGCCAGCCAATGCATCTAGTGTTGGTCAAAATTTGTTATTGAACGGCAATATTTCTCCAACTATTCGTTTCCATGATGGAACTGCTAATCCGGCGTTCGGATTACTGTATTATTCAGGCAATTTATGGCTATGTGGATTTAGTTCTCCCGCTGGATCGGGGGAAAATGATATTGGGTTTTTCTCTACTGCCCAAATAGAGTTTCGCAAAAACCTTTCGATGGCGAATAATCGTATTCGGTTAGTTGGCGATCCACTTGGTCCAGATGAAGCAGCAAATAAAAAATATGTCGATGCGAAATGGACTCAAGTTACGCAAGCGCAATATGATGCATTAGTAACAAAAGATCCTAACACTTTGTATATCATAGTCGGATGACAGTTCTTAACGATGCCAACAAGATCTATGTAGGTAACAATCTTGCCAGTAAAGTATACCTTGGCACCACACAAGTTTGGCCTAAAGTTCAATCTTCTACTCTTGACGTAACAGATTCAAAAGTAATTTCTGGCGAGAAGGAATTTGATGATATTACGGATAAGAAATCAAAATGACTCTCACTGACATCAGTGAGAAACTAATCAGGGTTTTACCGCCCGCATTCCTTTTGTTGCTTATTCTAAACGTTCTATTCATGGGATCGGTCTTATGGATTGTCGATCACAATGCAGAACAACGTAATGTAATGCTAAACAAGATCATAGATCAATGTTTAATGCAACAGAGAATGCAATGAATATTGTTTTTCTTTTACTTGCAGGACTGACAATCGTGGCTGGATTGACTGCGATCTACCGGGTTTACCATGGCGATGATGATTGATCGTAACAATTATGGACACAAAAAATCCCGGCCAGCGAAATCATTTCGCTGCCGGGTTTTGTTTTCCATTGTTCCTACCATTTTGGATTATTCCGGCTTCACAACGTAGTGACTCCGATTCGATTTGAACGTTTCGCGCATATCATCCGTTGCATTTACCAACGTATCGCGGATGATGCTTCTTTCACCGCTTTTGTAATGACGCACATGCCCCATCCTAACATGCGGAATCGGGCTAGCATGTGTTCCGCCTTGCGATTCACTCCTGGCGCCCGATTTGCGCGCCAGGATAGCCGTTACATATCCCGAACTATCAACTTGACGATAGGGCGGAATGATTGGCTTGCCGGTTTTGGCTCTAGCTTTTGCTAGTGCCGGACTAGGATGAATCGTTTCGGTTTTGACTCCGCGCGTATTCAGGATTGCCAACGCACACATGACCGGATCGACAACGTTTGATAATGACGCTTCCAGAACGGTAATTCCTTGTGTCATCATCGATTTGAACTTTTCGCTGTTCATCATTTCCGGGAAACGATACGCAAACGGTATCACAGAACAGGTTGGCACATGCGATTGTGCCGACAATTCCGCATGGAACGTGATTCTATCGCCAATGCCTAAGCATTCTCCGCCCGCAATGTTAAAGCACTCAAATTCCATTGCTTCGAAGTCGATATAAACCTCTTTTCCATGCGGTAACGGATTTACCAGATAGATGCAAGATCGTTTCCTATGCAAATCATTCATAGGATGGTTCAAATCATCCCATAAATGCATGATTACATAAGGCGTGCTAAATGGATGCGCGATTGCACCATTGGTATATAGCTTGCCACCATGTCCCGATGCCGTTTTGATCATTTCGTTGGGCCAATAACCAAAATCAATTACTTGACCGTGATTAACGGCATATTCCAACATATCACCTATCGTATCGAGTTCGTTTTGGGTTGGCATATACCTGGCATCATCGCCCGGCCCGCTTGTTACCATGCGCTTTTGTGCTAGATTACGCAATCTAGCAACCGTAATTGGCAACAATCGAACATCGTTCATGTCGATTTCGAAGTAACCGCGACCCAAAAATTTCATTTCTTCCATTGTTCGTTCCTTTTCCATTTCATTCTCTATTTCTACTAGAGAATGTCTAGACTGTCACTCCTGGCCGCATGGGCCAGGAGCACAGTCTAGAGATTGTCTAGCTTTCGCTATTTTCGTTACTTTCGCGTGCCATAGCTTCGTCAGACATGCCACGCTGATAGGCTTTAGCATAGGTATCGGCTAACTTTTCCAAAACCCATAACGCAAGAGCATCTTTATCCGTTTCGGATTCGACTTTTTCGAATACTTCGTCCATCAAGTCATCAGCCGCGATTTCATCGGGGCTGTTGCCAGGGATATCCGAAACGTTGCAACCCGGCGGCAAGTTGAATCCAGTCATTTTCGTTTCCTTTATGTATTGCTAAACAAGATAAGCTTACGCAACGTTTTCAGAGTCATGGTTGGCGGATTTGTTGTATATCCGTTAGGATATTCGTCGCCTTCAACTTCCCTGCCAACCATTAGACCATTGCCAGCCAAGGGCTGATCTTTACGTCCTGCGAACAAAAAGAAGTGTTTCGCGTGAAACAAGCCTTCATCGTCTACATATAACGTATCGCCCGTGACATGATCAGCAAAACCTAAGCAAAACGTTTGACAGCCTATCAGCCTATTTATATCGGTTACGTTGTCGTATTCAACTTGACTGACGGTTTTCTTCGTTGCATCAATCAAATATGCGATTGCCATTGCTATATACCTTGTTCGTGTTGCGTGATGATTTGGCGGATATGCTTATGCATCGAATCGGCAATAAATCTTGCAGTGTCAAAGCTTTTCGCTTTGTTCAAGCAATGTTTTACTGTTAACAATTCGATCAATTGTTGTTGCACAATCCAATCATCATGCGTTTCTACCATTTCAGTCAATTCATCGACGAAAGGATAAAGCGCGCTCGGTATTATAGCGGGTGGTTTTACCATTGTTCGTTCCTTTTTCATTTTCGCTTTCATCATTCATTCCGAATGATGCTTAAACTGTCACTCCTGGCCAGCACGGCCAGGAGCACAGTTTAAGTAACGTTCGGATTATTTCGCAATCGGTATTAGAGTCCAAGTCCAGGGATTGCCTTGGTAGAAGATTGGCACCGTGTATTTGATTTCACGATTGCAATTAATGCATTGTGTCTTATCAGCAATCATTGCGCCGGTATCGAAATCATCTAGCGCAATGCCATGTGCTTCTAGCGGCGATTGTTTCGTTCCGCAATTAGGACAAGGCATCTTGCTTGTCATCATTTCCAGCACAAAACGACGTTGTTTCGTTAGACCATGCAATTTGTGATAGTCTAGTGCTAGTATTTTTGAGTTTTCCACGTTCTTTCCTTCTCATTTTCGTTTGATTTTAGGCTCATTCCCACTAGGGAATGCCTATCCTGCTATCGTTTCCGATAGCAGGCTAGGGATTCTCTAGTAATCTTCGTCTATTGGCTCATCATGCCAATAGTTCGAATCCGTAAAGATATCTTCGCGGTATTTGGAACGCTTTTCCGTTTCGCAATCATCGCAATAGTATGTGCAGAAAATGCCTCTTGCATCATGCAATGCATACTTAGGCTTGCCGCTACCGCAACGGCATTTGTAACGGTCAAAGCTATCACTCATTTCGTCACTCATTTGATTATGCCTCGATTACATGAACGCCATAGCAACGAAAAACCACTCTGCCGTTGATTGCGAAAGTGTCACCATCTTTCAATACATCGCTTGTCTGATATAGATCATACAATGCCGAGTGCATTTTTTCGTTGCAATGACTCACTGTATCGCAATCGCCTTCCGGATAACGAACTAGCAACATTGTGTTGTTATGTTCGCTATAGTGTTCTTTCAGATTATCAACGAAATAAGCGCCGCTATGCTTTACCAAATTGTATTGCATTGTTTTTCCTTTCATTTTCGGTAGTCTCATTCCCTTCTAGGGAATGCCTATCCTGCCAGGATTTACCCTGGCAGGCTAGGGATTCTCTAGATCACGTTACGATGATTAAAGAACGTTTCAGTGCTTCTGGCCAATCAATGGTTGGGTTTGCGACCCATTTTGATTTGTTGTTGTCTGCCAGATACCACCCGCCTTGTTGCAATACCAACACCGCATTTCGTTTCACTTCATCATTAGAATATTCAATGATGAAGCTTAACAAATCATCGGTTGCTATTTTGAGCATGATTTACTCCCCAAAATAGAATGTTGCAACATAGGCTTGCAAGGCTTCATTGATTTCGTCATCGCATGGAACATTGATCCACTTGGTAAACCAATCTTGACACTGCAACGTTACCGTTTCAGCTTCGCCATGTTCGTCTAGACTGCCAATCAATCGCACGGCAGGACCGCCAGTAGCAAGCAACAGTTCGTATTCGCAAGCTTTGCTTGCCTCAATTCCTGGCGTATGCCAATCGGAACGAACTAGCACACTTAATGGTTCCGGTTTGATATCATCCGGATCGTCAAGTTCATTTCGTTCCGCTTTGGAATAGTTCAACCATCTTTGTGAATAGTTGCACCATTGCACAATCTCATCGGCCCAAGCCTTGGCAGCTTCGAACGCATGATTGATATTGTCATTCATTTTCATTGTTTCCTTTTCCGATCTAAGTTATTAGGCCCATTCCACTAGGGAATGCCTATCCTGCCAGGAGTTTCCTGGCAGGCTAGGGATTCTCTAGTCCATAATCGCAAGGCAAATCGTTTCGAGTTGTGTTTTAACACTTTCCAAGGCATTTAGCCTTGCAAAATGTTCTGAAACCGCAGCGGTTATAACGTTGTCACCTTGCACATAATAATCTCTGCCATGCGGTGCGGTTTGTTTTAATGCCGATATGGCATCGTCAACCGCATCGTAAGCATTACGATAGCCTGTCAGAAGGCTATCGCGAGACGTTCCGTTCAAGTGAATCGTTGGCGTAATCATCTTGCATACTCCGCATGGAACACATAGCCAAGGTTTGATCCGTCACCGTAAGTTTCGATTACATCATTATGTGTAATGTAATCGCAAACCTTTAGGCCAGCCTTGACAGGAATCTTAAACTCCCCTGGCCGAGTCTTCCATAACTTTGTTGCACCGTTACGACGAATGCGCCAAAAATTTCCGTTCCGCATACGAACGCTTAATTTGCCCGAATCCAGTGCGGATTCGATTTGATTTAGGGTCATTGTTCTTTCCTTTTCACATTTTCGTTTTGATGTAGTCTCATTCCCACTAGGGAATGCCTATCCTGCCAGGAGTTTCCTCCTGGCAGGCTAGGGATTCTCTAGTATTCTAGATCCCAACCATTCTCTATCTTCGTTGCACAAGCGTTGCAGTAGCCATAGTGCGGCTGAATTTTCACACGCTTTTTGCAACCATCGCAGCGTTTCCAAACGTTAGTTCGTTGCATCTTGTGGTAGAACTCGATATCTTCCTCCGATTCAATTTCGTAATGGCCGAAATTGTCGTCATAGTAGGAACGTCCTGCCATGTTACCGAACCTTTACCAGTTTGCCATTCTCTAACGTTCCGGTGGCATACCATGTATGCGGTGCGGGATAGTGCGGCCCTTCTAAGGCTATTATGCCATTCTCTGGCACCGTTCCGAGTCCGGGTTGAAAAACCCCGATGCTACGGCCCGATTCGATAGCCTCACGCAACGCTTTTTTCGTTTTGAAGTTAGGTGATACGTAAGCCATTGTTCGATTTCCTTTCACTTTCGATTTATATTCAGGCACGATCATTCCCGCTAGGGAATGCCTATCCTGCCAGGAGTGCTCCTGGCAGGCTAGGGATTCTCTAGCTAGCGTTTACCGCCATCTTAATACGACCCTGAAACGCTAGGATATGCTCTAGCGTCATGTCACGATTCAGGATCATTTCGCGCAGGTTATTCATTCCCTGCTCGATACCTTCTAGTTTCACTTCTACATCGGCTTTGATGTCATCCGCGATCGAATCCGGATTGCAACCTTCTAGGGTTGCATCGGAATCATCTAGCCGATGCTCTAGATCGTTCGTGTCCGATTCGATACTATCGACTCGGCCAGACAAATCTTCTAGATCGGACTCGATACTATCGGTTTTGTCTTCTAGGTTGCCGATTGCACATTCGATCCGATCGGTTGACTTGTTAAGCTTGCCGATTGAAGCTTCCGCCGCAATGATACGCTTATGATCCGCATCAATGCCCGATTCCATTAGTTCGAAATCAGCATGAATGTTGCGGTCAAACGTTTCGCAATCTTGAAGCTTGTTCTGCAACACTTCGATATCGACTCGAAGATTGGCGATTGTCAGATTCAATCGGTCTAGAGTTAGTTGCAATTCCGGCATCAATTGGCGCAGGATGTCTGCGACATTGATATCGTTTAGCAACAAAGTTACCCCAGCCAATTGGATTTGATCTAACATTGTTTTGAGTCCTTTTCATTTTCACTAGGTTTCATTTTAGGCCCATTCCATCTAGGGAATGCCTATCCTGCAACGTTGCCGTTGCAGGCTAGGGATTCTCTAGCCTAGGTAAAGCGTTTTGCTGCCAACCTGATACGTTCCGAAAATGTCAGTATACATCTCGCAATCTTCCGGAGTCTGACCGTGAACGTAAGGTTCAACGAAAGCTTTTGCTTCCGCTTTCGTAATCTTTACCCACGCTTCGGACGTTCCGAAACGCGGTTGAACGTAAATTGATTTCGCCATGGAAACGCAAAATTTGAGTTGCGTTACCGTTTTGATATCTATACGAGCCATTGTCATAGTTTCCTTTTCATTTCATTTTCAAGCTAGGTCATTCCATCTAGGGAATGCCTATCCTGCCAGGATTATCCTGGCAGGCTAGGTATGCTCTAGACCGTTTCGCAAGCTTCAAGAAATTTCGTTGCGTTGAAGTTTGGGTTCTGCCGGGCAATTCGTTGCGCCATAGTTTCGGCTAGCATCTTGGTTGCGGAACGTTGAGCGCAGAGCCAATCGCGCATAAATTCCGTTTGGTTTACGTTATCAGATTCGAAAGCGTGCATTGCATCGGCAAACGTTTGCGCCAGGAGCGCGTAATCTTTACGAGTCATTGTATTTTCCTTTACATTTCATTTTCGATTGATTTAGGCCCATTCCCTAGGGAATGCCTATCCTGCAACGTTTCCGTTGCAGGCTAGGGATGCTCTAGGCTTTTAGAACGAATTGTAAACGGTAGGCATCGCGCACCATGTCAAGCAAAGCTTGAACGCGGCGAGCATCGTCACCGTTAACCTTTAGCAACAAACCTTCAAGCGCAATCTCTATCGTCAAATGCTGCAAATCGGTTGCGTTTGACGTTGCAAGATCAATCTTGAAACCCGCAACCGTTACGGTTTCGGTTTTGGCTTCAACCTTGGCCGTTTTGGTTTCGGTTTCGATTGCGCTAGCCTTCGCAGCCTTGCGCTTCTTTGTCAGGACGCTTTCACCGTTGCCAGGGCCGACAATTTTCATTGCGGCATCGGTTAAACGGATGACAGCATCGTTTCCCTGCTCACTGGACACAACCAAGCCTTTTTTGGTTAGGCTTGAAGCAACGCCCGAAAAGCGTTTAGTGCCGTGCCAATCGTGAACGCAATTGACCCATACAAAACACGTTCCGGTTTGATCATTATATTCGCTATCGCGAATGGCAATCATCAAATCCATTTCGTTTTGCGTGATGTTCATTTTCTCTATTCCATTTCATTCTAGGTTACTGTTTCGCCATTCATGGCTCGTCAGATTGGCTTGCTGCCAATGACAGTGCCACGGCAATCCCGCGCAAACGCTAGACCGTGACATGCCCTAGATTCGAAAATGGAAAGGAACAATGGATGCTGCCGGATAGGTCGCAAGGTTTCCCTTGTTCCTCGTAACGGCAGCCTGATTCAATTTTGTAGATAGAGCCGAGACGCTGCAACCATACAGGATAGGCGAGTAAGGCTTGACCCTAAGGCTAGGAACCAACGGCAAGTCTGCGGAATGCATTGCCTACATCACGTAGGGGTAGAAAGGTTTTTCCTGTGTCTAGGCGGCCATTAGGCTAGGCGGCTCAGGACTGGCATTGCGCGCCATTGGGCGGGCTGTTGCAGCGTATTAAAAGCTTCAAAGATCAGTAGCGCCCGGCCTAGCTAGGCCGGGATAGTCAATCAACTCCAACCGTAGGTTGGGAGCGTGTCCATAGGTTTCAAGGCTAGCTAAGGGATGCTCACGATTATGTGATCTAGCCTTAGCTAACCCTGGCAGGCTGACAGGCTGCCAGCCTAGGACCATGCCCTAGGACGGCCTAGGATGCGCCAGGAGCGCCCTCCTGGCCAGGGGAGGCATGACCCTACCCTGGCAGCCTAGGACCGTCCTAGGCCAGCCTAGGCCGGATTTACCCGCTAGGGTTGCATTGCCCGGCCAGGGATGCAACCATGCCCTAGGGCAACCCTGGCAGCCTAGGACGTGCCAGGGAAGCCTAGGCTGCCAGGGTTAGCTATACGTAGGGATGCATTTATGGCGTTACGTAGGAGCGTAGGAACGTAAGCATGTAGGAGCGTAGGAACGTAGGAGCGTATTTATATCTCTACGTAGGGACGTAGGAGCGTAGGAACGTAGGGACGCATTTATGTCCCTACGTAGGAGCGTAATGCCATGACATGGCCATGCCTGGCAGTGTCTAGACGATAGCGGAACGATGTTGCCTGCCAGCCTTAGCTAGCCTTCCCTGGCAACATCATTCCGCATGGCTTAGTATCGCCTAGCCTAAGCGCCACACTGGCAATTCTCGATTCTGTGATCCAAATTGACTTGCCTAGGGTCACATAGCAGCGCAAGCTTCCCTTGGCGCCGGCGACAAGATTGCTTTGCAATCTTGCAGTGTGGGGCTATGTTCTTTCACAATCAAAGAAGGCTAACCAATGTCCGATGACATGCAAACTCTGCCAGGGAATCCGGCGGATTCTAGTGCCAATCCTGCCAACCAAGATGCGCCAGGAGTGGAACATGACGGAACGACAACGGAAACTGATAGTTCCGAAAGTGAAACCACCCGCAAGCGGCGGAGGTTTAGGCCGGATGAAATAGCCCTGGCACACCGTTTCATTGATAAAACGAAACCAGGAACGCCAATTGCGTTTACTGATCTCGATAAAGAAATGAAACAGGCTGTATTGCCTAATAAGCGCACGCGATTGATGGACCGTGGTATACTAGAGGTTGAATACGACGAAGAAAACGGTCTTATCAAAACCGTAACGGTCAATCCTGACATCCTGAAAGATTACGAATGGGATTTGACCCAGCCTATTGCTGTTACTAAGCCTAGCGTAACGAAAGATCCTAGTGATATTCGGCAACGTAAGCCACGCAATCTCCTGGCCGATCCGAAATACAAGATTCGTAAGTTGACAGAAACGAATCCACGGCGTGCTGGTAGTCATGGCTGGTATAATTGGGAATACTGCTATCACGACGGTCAAAGTGTGCCCGAATACTTGTCACAACTTGGCGCACCGCGGAATCCGAATGGTTACTCGCGCGATATTCTTACCAGTAACGGAACCTATTTTAATGGGCCGTCTACTTTGTTTCTGGAACAGGATTTGCGGAGTAAGTATATCGGCATCTATGATTCATCGCAGTCATTCAAAAACGATGATGGCAGCGACAACGAATCGATTTGGCTAGAATGGGCTGATCTAGAACGGTTGCCCGAAAGTGAAGAATCGAGCGAATCCGATACTACCCAAGAGGCTGCGGAATCCGAGACTACACCTACAGAATCCGAGACGGCGCAGTAATCTGCGGATGTTACGGAACCGAACCATGGCGAAATTTCGCCTTGGCCACTAGGACAACAGTATTGACCTAGTATTTGACTGGACATTTTGGCAGAACTGTGAAACAATCCCTCCTGGCCAATGCGCCAGGAGGGATTTGCTGTATGTCCGAAACAAAAACTTATGAAACGCATCCGTATGCAAATATCTATCCACAACCTAGTGAACAACTAGATGCATTCCTAGAACTAGAAGAAAGTATACTTTCACTCGGAATCTTAGTGCCAATCGTTCTGTATAAGAACATGATTCTAGAAGGAAGACGGCGTTATCTAGCGTATCAACGCAACCCTGATAAGATTGAGTTAAAGACTACAGAGTTTATTGGCAATGACGAACAAGCACTAACTCATTCAATTGCCCTAAATAATGAACGGCGCCAATTGAGCACTAGTCAACGTGCATTAGTAGCGTTGCGTTTTGTCAATGTTCGTAATGGCAATAAGACCGAGAATCAGAAGCTAGCAGCACAGATTTTTCGTGTTGATTCGTCAACCATCAAGTTCGCTTCTTTCATCAATACCCATCCGGCCGAGGAACGTAAATTGTTGCTGGCAGAGATTGATGCTGGTAACTTGGCCGTTTCTCTAGCGTATAAAATAGCTAAAACCTTGCCTTCTGATCGTTGGTTTGAAGCAGTAGTGCATGATGGTGATAAAGCGAAATCACTTATCAAACAAGTCAAACGTGATGAAACCGAAGCAAAGTTGGCGAATGCTACTAGGAAGGCAAGTAATGATTTAGCTGAAAGCGGAGAAAAGCCAGTATATGGCGTGATCTATATTGACCCGCCATGGAAATTTGAAGTGCGTTCCGAGAACGGAATGGATAGAAGCGCAGAAAACCACTATCCAACTATGACTCTTGATGACATTCGCGCAATGGATATTCCCGCTGCCGATAACTGTGCAATGTTCATGTGGACTACTACGCCACATCTTCATAATGCAATCGAAATCTTAGAAGGTTGGGGTTTTGACTATAAGACTTGCTACGTATGGAACAAACATCATCCCGGCACCGGATATTGGACTCGTAACGTAGTTGAAATATTATTGCTTGGCGTCAAAGGTAGTGTTCCGGCGCCAACACCAGAACAAATGATGCCGCAATTAGTTGGCGCAGAGAAAGGAAAACACTCCGCAAAACCCGAGGTATTTGCTGATGGTATTACAAAGATGTTTCCCATTACACCTAAGCTTGAAATGTTCGCCAGGAGCACAAGCCATAAAGGAGAGAATTGGCATTACTGGGGCAACGAAGTTGAAGAAATCGAAACCATCGACAAAGAAACCCCAGCCAAAAAGCCAAAAGTCCGTAAAGCCAAAAAAGGCAACGGAACCGAAACGCATACGGCTAGTCCTGATTGATACAGATGAAGACAGAATCAAGTTAAACAAAGAGGAAATTTTCGTTCTACGAATGCTTTATCCTGACAATCCGATGTTGTGGAGTCGTATCTACTGCAAAGCAGTAGATACACTTTTCGAAAAGTCAATGATATGGTGGAAGATTGAAGACAAGCGAGGTAAATACTACAGCACAGTAATGATTACAATTAAAGGAAAGAAAGAATACGAAAGGCTAATCAATGAAAACGCAGTTAAAGATACGATCAGAGTATAGTTTTCGCACTGCATACGGCCCGATTGAATTAGTCTGTGATCGACTGCAACAAATTGGATGCAAAGTTGCAGCGATCACGGATCGCAATTCCACGTTTGGCCACATTTCTTGGGCGAAACAATGTAAAGCCAAAGGCATCAAGCCAATCTTTGGCGTTGAACTTGGTTTTACTGACGATATAACTAGCACAGAACGAAGGCAAAACCTATTCTATCTGTCACTCCTGGCGCGCAATAACGCCGGATTAAGAGAAATCTATAGTGCAGTTGAAGAAGCAACGATCAATTTTCATCGGGTGCCACGACTGCCAATAGAGAAACTCAAAAGTATCAGCAAAGATGTAGTAATACTGTCGGGTAATTGCGGCATCGGACCATTCAATGCTCAATTGCCCGGCCATGTTATTGTCGAATTGCATCCAGCAACGAGCAGTAAACTAATCAGTCACAAAGTAAATTGCGTTCCGGTTTCCGATAATTACATGATCACTCCGGATAATCGTAACGTTTACGAAATTTTGATGGGCCGCAACGCATTCAATCGGCCTAGTCCAATGCACATTCTAAGTAAAGAAGAAGTTGGCATCTATTACGATGATGCACACTTTGACTTTGCCGACATGCTCGGCCAGGAGTGCAATGCCACGATTGAACAAGCAACCAATGTCAAAACATTTAGCGAACAATCATTGTTGCAGCTATGTATTGTTGGTGCCCAAGAGAGAAATTTGATTTTAGGCGAAACCTATTTGTCTCGGTTACGTCATGAATTAGACTTGATCCAATCTAAAGGATTCACTGATTACTTCATAGTCATTGCGGATATGGTGAAGTATGCTAAATCCGAAATGCTTGTCGGTCCTGCAAGGGGTAGTTCTTGCGGTAGTCTTGTCTGTTATTTGTTGGGCATTACTGATATTGATCCTATTCCGCATGGTCTTATCTTCGAGCGTTTCATTGATGTTACGAGACACGACTTACCCGATATAGATATAGACTTCCAAGATGACAAACGCGAAATGGTTTTCGAATACCTAAGTAACAAGTATGGTCCGGATAAAGTAACTAGATTAGGAACGGTTTCACGTTACAAAGCACGCTCGGCAATCAATACTACAGCGAAAGCATTGCGGATTCCTGCTAATGAAGCGGAACAGATTGCTGATTTGATTGTTAAGCGAAACGATGGCGATGAACGTGCCAACTTTTGCATTTACGATACGTTCACTGATACCGATGCAGGCAAACAATTCATTGCCAAATATCCGACGATGATGCTAGCAGCAAAGTTTGAGGGACATGCAAACTATCCCGGCAAACATGCAGCCGGAGTCATCGTAACGAATGAAGCAATCAACAACTATGTTGCCAGAGATGCTCATTCTGAAACTGCACAAATAGACAAATACGATGCCGAAAAGATCAATCTGATGAAGATTGATTTGCTCGGGTTACGGACTCTGACAATCATTTCGGATTGTTTAGAGCGTATTGGCTGGACTTACGATACGCTCCTGGCGCATCCACTGGATGATGATTCGGCTTTTGAAGTGTTACGCAAACGTTTGTTTTGTGGCGTGTTCCAGTTTGAAGGACAAGCGTTGCAGAACCTAACTCGTAACGTTCAAGTAGATCGATTTACTGATCTTGTTTCACTTACTGCACTAGCTAGACCGGGCGCACTCATTTCGGGTGCAGCATACGAATGGTGCGCCAGGAGAAATGGCAAGCCAATCGAATTGTTGCATCCAATGATGGCGAGCATTACTAGTGAAACTTACGGACTCATTGTTTTCCAAGAACAAATGCTTCGAATTGTGCGTGAAGTTGGCAAGTTATCTTGGGAAGATGCCACGTTGTTTCGTCGTGGTATCAACAAGAAACTTGGGATGGAATATTTTGATGCAACGTTCTGGGAAAAGTTCAAGATTGGGGCTGCAAGTAATGGCATCGATGAATTTGTTGCACGTTCAATCTGGGAAACCGTAAGTGGTGCCGGTGATTATGTGTTTAACAAATCCCATTCTGTAGCATATGCGCTGGTAAGTTATTTCACTTGCGTATTAAAAGCCAATTTCCCATTGGACTTCGCAGTAGCAACACTCAAAAACATTGATGATCCACAACATACCAAGCAATACCTAAGAGAATTAGATCGTGCTGGTTACAAGTTCAAAACATACGACAAAGAACTAAGCGAATACAATTGGGAAGTAAAAGACAACGTTATCATTGGCGGTTTAACTAACGTGGTTGGCGTTGGTCCGAAAATGGCAAACCTAATACTGGAAAAACGTAGTCAAAATCTGCCATTAACCGATGCACAAAACAGTCGATTGGCAATTGGCAAGACTCCTTACGATGATGTATTCGAATCCAGAGTAAAGTTTGCCGATCTCCTGGCGCATCCGCGCAAATACGGAATCGACTCTAAACTGTGGAATCTAGTAGACATTCCCGATGTTGAAGGCAACTATGTATTCATTGCCAAAGTCATCAAGTGGAAGATTCGTTCGTTGAACGAACTACAATTCTTGCTAAAACGCAACAATATGCGGGTGCCAAATGATCGTTGGTTGACTATGGTTTTGGAAGATGATTCCGATACCATGCCAGCAACGATTAGTCGGAGTGATTTTACTAGGTTTGGTTTACCGTTAACTAAACGTAGTGATAGCGACTGGTATGTGTTCAAAGGTTCGATACAAAAAGGCAACAGAAGGATTTACATAAGCAAATGGAAAGTGATATGACAACCCATGAAAAACTATGCTGTCTATTTGCAGAAGTTTGGAGCATGTTTGTTCAAAGTAGTGATTTTGACTCGTTTGATCTTCAAAACCTAATCGCCAAACATGGTTTTGGGACTGATCACATTGTTACGGAAGACGAAAAGGATGATTTTCCTGATAGTTGTGTAGGTGATGATGTAATGATTTTGAGTGTCGAAGGCAAACAAGTCATGGAAGTAGCAAAGCAATGTTCACTGACAAAGAAATGAAATTCTGGCGCTTGGCACTAGACCATGCGGCAATGAATGGCGAATGGCAAAATTCTATGGTAATGCTTGGAAATTCGTTACGTTCACGTAAGTTTTTGCCAGAGCATTTAGGTGCCGCAATCTCTAGTGTAGATTGGGGAATTACTACGTTACGTTTTGGCAAACACAAAGGCGAGCAACTAAAGAGTGTTCCGCCTGACTATCTAGTTTGGTTATGTGACTGGATTGATAGTGATGCGGATCGGAGTCAAAGCTTTACCGTTTTGCGAAGAGCAATTTCGAATTACTTGGGGATGGAGTCCAATGAACAGTAAAGATCGGAATGCTTGTTTTGAATTGCGATCGGATAGACATAGCTATAATGGAATAGATGCCGTCTATATGTATTGGCGGGAACTTGGAGTTAATGTGCGAACGGCAAAATCGTTAGCGGTTAATGAGATAAAAACGGTTGAACAATTACAAAACGAAAGCCTAATCAATATCTGCCGATTGCCTAATGTTGGCGCTTCCAGTGTTGCACAATTGCATCGATTTGCAAATTGGCCGTTGGATGCTAGTGCTTATTTCGTTGACGATAAGTATCATTCAGTTACGCCAGCGTTCCTAGATAAAGTAAAACAAGAAATCAAATTCGGTTTGTGGAAACACAAGTGATCGGCAGACAGTTCGATAAGTTAACGGTGACAAGATTTGCTGGTTTGGCAAAGACCGGCCATCGTTACTTTAAGATGTGGGAATGTCTATGTGAATGTGGTAATGTTCGTTTAGTTCGACAACGTAATTTGCTTGATGGCAAGACAAAATCTTGCGGATGTAAAACAAAGGAAAACAAATGAGAGTAGCAACCGAACTAGAATATGTTACGCCCCCGTATGCACATCAAGAAGAAGCACTAACTCTGGCATGGGGTAATCCGGCGTTTGCATTTTTCCTTGAACAAGGAACCGGAAAATCTAAAATTGTCGTTGATGAAACCGTTAACCTTATCAAACGAGATTTGATCAACTGCGTAGTTATTCTGGCACCAAATCAGGTTCACGAAAACTGGAAGGAACAATTCGAAATCCACGGTCCACCCAATTTTGACCGTTGGCAAATACAAGTTTACAAAGCGAAATCAACCCCAAAAGCCCGCGAGCGCCAGGAGCAATTGACTCGAACCATCATCAATTCGGGTAAAGTGCTAGTGTTTCTGATGAATATTGAGTCGTTAAGTCACGATTACGCAACTAAGTATTTGTATCGAGTGTTGCGTGCTCGTAAGAATACCTATCTATGCATTGATGAGTCACACAAGATCAAGTCAAACTCAGCAATTCGCACTAAAACCGCAATCAAAATGGGCGAATTTGCCAAATACCGTCGTATTGCTACTGGAACGGAAGCGGAAGAGGGAATCCACAATCTCTATACCCAAATGAAGTTCCTTGACTGGCACATCATCGGATTCAAATTCTATACGCCATTCAAGAATATGTATTGTGTAATGGGTGGTTACGAAAACCGACAGATTGTGGGTTTCCAAAACCAACCACTCCTGGCGGCAAAGATCGCACCATACGTCTACCAAAAACGCAAGAAAGACTGTCTCGATTTGCCAGAGAAACTATACGTGACGCATCACATTGAAATGACTCCGGAACAAGACCAACTCTATGATCGTTTGGAAAACGAACTGTTACTAGAGTTCGATGATGGCAAACTACTAGATGTTACCATGGTATTGTCACGACTAGTAAAGTTGCAAGAAATACTGTGCGGACATTTGCATGTCGAAGGAACTGTCCAAACCATTCCAAGTAATCGTGCTGCTTTGGTATCGGAACTAGTTGATGGATCACAAAAATCCATTGTGTTCTGTCGTTTCGTTATGGATGTGAGTTTAGTGACGAAACAACTAGAGAAAGACAAGATCGGTTGCATCGGTATCACTGGCGAAACAAAGGAACGTCTAGAGTTCATCAACTCCTGGCGCAAGAACCCGCAACTAAAGGCTTTGGTAATGACTACTTCTACTGGCGGAACAGGATTAACGTTGAATGAAGCGAACAATACCATTTTCTACTCTAATCACTGGTCGGCAACTGATAGATTGCAAGCAGAAGATCGCAATCATCGCATCGGTCAATTCTTTCCAGTAACATATCACGACATTGTGGTTAGACGAAAGGTTGACTCTATGATACTGAAAGCATTGCGGAAAAAGTCCAATTTGGCGGAACGGTTCCGCAACATGATGGATGAAGGCAAGGCAAAAAACATCGTAGACTTTTTGCGGGAGGATTGAATGGCGGAATGGCAACTAACTAAAGATGAATGGGAAACGTTCATCAATGCACAAGAAGAAAAACATAATAGAATATTCGATATGCTTACTAGCATTGTTGATACTTTGGAACGAATGGAAAACACGATTGACAGTATAGAATCGACAACCGATAACATTGAGGCAAATACAACAGAGGATGAACCGGAAGATGAGTGAGGATTTATCCAGTTATAGTCTAACGATTACCAAATACGATGAAAATGGTAAAAACGTTGATGAAATAACGGTTGATGGTTACGGTTCACTTGAAGAACTAATGAGTGAACTGGAAAACCAAATGGATAGGAAAGGATGGGATCGTTACGATAGCACTATAGAAGATGATGATGAAATAAATGAAGGATCGGCCCATGAACAATGATGATTACATCGAAGAAACTAAGCCGGAAGCAAATCAACTCGGTAAGATATCGAAACTCGGCGTTGATTTCATCCGGCTTGCTAACGAAATCAAGCAACTGGAAAACTTGCTAGAGTCACGCAAGAAACAATTCAATCATGTATCGGAAGTCGAATTGCCAGAGGCAATGGCGGAAGTTAACATGAAGGAATTTGCGCTAATCAATGGTTTCAAATTGCGTGTTAAACCATTTGTAATGGTTACGCTTCCGAAAGATCATGTGGAAGCTGCCGATAGATGGTTAGTAGAGAATGGCCATGATGGAATGGTCAAGCATAACATCGAAATTCCGGTAAAAGGGATTCCGAGAGATGTGCTAAATGTGTTGAAAGAACGTATCGACTCGTTGGGCTATGCTTACAATGATACGAAGTCGATTCACTATCAAACGCTTCTAAAGTGGGGGCGCGAAATGGAAGAAGAAGGAGAAACAATACCAGAAGACATCTTCAAAGTGCATCGCGGACAAAAAACAGAGATCACAGAGTAATCTTCAAAGTATAAAGGACAAAGTTATGTCTGAATCCGAAAGCAAAGAAGTCGCCAATCGTGGTATTGACGACGAATCACTCATTGCAGAAGCGGAAGGTAATGTTGGATTTTCCAAAGACGAATCCATCATCCCTTTCACCCGCATTCTGCAACCATTGTCGCCGCAAATGGGCAGCACTCCTGGCGCACAACCCGGAATGTTCCTTAATATCGCAACCGGAAGGTTGACTGATGGTAAGGAAGGCATGAACATCGTTCATGTTATGCATCAATGGAACTATACTGAATGGGTAAAGCGTGAAGATGGCGGTGGATTCATTGCAGATTGGGGTGATGATGAAGCCGGTTGGCAGGCTCAGTGCGAAGGCGCACAGAAACATGCTTACAAACCCGAAACCAAAGATGGGCACGCTATCGTTAAGGCACGCCACTTCTTTGTCTTCAATTTGTTCGATGACGGAACGTATGAGCCGACTATTCTGCCGTTTACCGGCACTGCACTCAAAACGGCCAAGCAATGGTCTTCGATGATGCAAAATGCACCAAAGATTGAAACATCGAAAGGATTCATCGTTCCGGCTTACCAATACTATGTCTACAAAGTAACAGTAGAAGAAGTCAAGAACAGCAACTATCGTTGGTATGAGCCGAGGATCAAGTTGTTGATGAAGGACAACAAACCCGTTTCGATCAAGGATTACGAAACCGGAAGGGAAATCTGGAAGAACGTGATTTCATTCCGCGATAGTTTGAAGTCTGGCACTATCAAGGCGGCATCACAGGAGGAATATGCCGGAACTGAGGCGGAAGATCGTTACTAATTAGAAAACATCTACCAATGCTGTGCGCCAGGAGTGGTGAATTACTCCTGGCGTATTGGCGCGAAAGGAACAAAGTAATGAGTGAAGACAAATTGCGTAGAATTGAGAGTCTACTTGAAGGATTGGTTTCGAAAATCGACAATCTAGAAACCAAAGTAGAAGAACTATACAACGACTTTGAAGAAGACGAATACAATGTAAAAGTGGAGGAAGAAAATCGTTTCATCAGTAGTGATGAAATCTACCAACACGGGCAAAAAGTGCCGTATAACAAAATCGAAGGGCCACAAATCCACAAGTTTCGCAACTTCCTAGCATATATCAGGATGAATGAAGACAAATTCACTAGCAAGGAATTTGACTTTGCTGGTTTTGCTGATAAGAATTTCAGTGATATTCGTATCAGTGACAATATGAGAGGAATACTTGGCGAAGCTTATGCAAAAGCCTATAAGACTCCTTGGACTTTCAAATTCATTCGTGGTTATCTCTACAAATGGCAAGGGCGTAAAGCGTGGGAGTGGCAAGACGGAACTCGTGATTAACAGAAGGAAACGAAAATGGCTTTCCAAACTGATTACGAATCCCGGCGTCGATCTAGAGTGCTAGGCTTGTCAATTGATCACATTTTGACAGGCTTCAAAAACATCATTGTGTTTAGTGATCAAAGACTGTGGGAAGATGTTGCGTTTGCGGAAATACAACAGGAAGCGGTAGACTTGTTGCTCCTGGCGCAAGAGTTGGAAAAGAAGCTGAGTGCCGCTGCTAACATTTACGCAACGTTCAATCCGGATAATCCAGAGGCAACAACTGTGCCGAAAGAATTGCAAGCATAACGGAATGGGTTGTTTAGGCTCCAAGACATGACGGGCGCACATGGCCACATGGTTAATCTCTTTTAGTAACGATCATCCCAATTGTAGCTTGACCAGTCGTTACTTGAGGAAAAGTGTCTAAACGTAAAATGCAGCACTAAAGATTAGCCGGCGCCCACTAAAGAGGTAAACAAATGATAATTGTGTTCGATACAGAAACCACCGGATTACTGGCACCAATGGCAGCGGATGTAAATCATCAGCCGTATTTGGTAGAGTTTTTCGGGATGAAACTCAATTGGGATTTCGAAACGTTAGAAGTGCTGAATTTTCGTTGCCGTCCACCAATCATGATTCCGGAAGAGGCAACGAAAATTCATGGAATAACCAACGAAGATGTTTCGCATTGCAAACGTTTTGCAGAACACTTCCTTGAACTAGGTAATTTCTTCCTAGGAACAAAAGTTGCAGTTGGCCACAACTTGATGTTCGATACGATGGTTTTGCATTGGGAATTAGCTAGGATCGGTAGGGTAACATCATTTCCGTGGCCAATGCGGCAAATATGCACTGCCGAAATCAGTCAACAGAACAAGGGATTTAGACAGAATCTAACTGATTTACACATCGAACTGTTTGGAGTCGGATTTACCGATGCCCACTCTGCCAGTGCCGATTGTGCAACAACTAGTAAATGCTTTATCGAAATGGTGAACAAAGGGATGATAGCAATATGACCGAACTGGAAATGCGAGCCGAATTGCCTTACGGCATGTATGTTTGTTCCGATAGAGAAGTGTTATTCAATCGAAATTACCAGCCGATTTGGGAACGAAAAGGGAACATTTACCGTAAAACCAAACATGAAGAGTTTATCTGCGATGTTCGCAAGCAAGTTTACTTTTATAGTGATGTGAATGCGCCTTGGATTGATTCCAAAAAGATAAAGATTTGCACTGACATTGTTGAAGCGTTTCAACTTGGCACAGATATCATGGCGATTTGTGAACAAGTTAGAGAAGAAGATGCAACGAAAGTGGTGAAGTGGCTTTATTGCTAATGGACAACAATTATGAAAGAGCAAAACGTTGTATTATAGCATTGGAAAGTCGAGTTAGTGACGTTGAATTTGCCTTGCTATCGCTGATGGCTGTTCTGAAAGACCCAAACAAACATCATTTCTTGCCCGCATTCATTGTTGAACTAGAGCGCGATTTATTGGAATCCAGGGAAAAGTTTGGAGACAAATTGAAAGGAATTACAGAGCGAAAATCTTCCGGTTGATCGTTTCCCAATGCAAACATGCAACTAATCCTTTAGGGGTTAGTTGCATCGTTTCATCATCGAGTAATCTTTGATCGATGGCCGCACCACAGTAAGTGTGAAAGATATGGACGATTTCGTTGCCGAAATCTTGCTTGATCGCACCATACGAAATAGACTCGTTACGTTTCCGGCGATAATCAATCAAGCAAATTGTCCACAATAACAACAACTTGTCTAGCGGTTTCCAACGTAGATACGTAATCGGCATAATTACGATACCGGATTCAGGCTTGACGGATGCAGAACTGTGGCAGTAGGGTAACACCCTAAAAAATCTCCTGGCGAAATCGCATTGGGAGCGGACTATTCCGCCAGGAGAAAGTTGCTATGGTGGCACAAAGAAACACTAACCCTCTAAGAGGATGCACTAACCCTATAGGAGGATATCGTGTCGGATACCATATATAGCGATACGTCGCAAAATTCAAATGAAACTTTCGTTACTGTTGCCCAAGCCTGCCGTGGCATCTTGGCCAAACAACATTACGCAAACAAACCAATTCAATCATATGACCGAGTGAAGTATTTTAACTTCTTCGAAACAAATATTTGGTCGCTTGATGAACTCTATTCTTTATCAAAACGACTACTAAACAAACCGCAATGTTGTTTCATTCGCGCTAGACTTAAAGATCGTGATCGCCGTAGACATATGTTACGTAGAGCATATGATAGTGAAGATGGTCCGGCAACACTGATTTCGTATCGTTGTTATTGGTTTGCGTTAGATATAGATGGTTACGGAAACAGTATGGGCGATCTGTTTACCGATACGCATCAAGTGCTCCTGGCGCTCCCATCGTGTTTTCAAGATATTGATTGTTTCTCTGTCGCAAGTGCTAGTTACGGAATCAAAACTAGTATTCACATGCGATTGTTCTTTTGGTCACAAGAACTAGTAAGTAACAATGACATACTCAAAGTATTGAAGAACAATAAAGCTTGCGCCGATCTAACGATTTATCAAAATCCGGTTCAACCAATCTATACTGCCGCGCCAGTATTCAGAGACGGATTATCTGATCCAGTTAAACAACGAATTATTTGGATCAATGGTGAATTTCCCCATGTTGTTATTCCAGCAGAACAACCAAACATTGCTGGAATGCCAGAGAATACCTATACGAAACAAGAGGCGGATAAACAAGCGGCTAAGTATTATTCAAACATTAGTAGATTGTCGGGTGGAGAACGACATTCTGGATTGATCAAATGGTGTATTCCGCTTGGAAAACTAATTGGCCAGGGTCATTTCGAACGTGAAGATGTAATAGACATTGCATTTAATCATTGCAGTTTCTGGCATGGTAGACGTGATACTGACAAAGACATGAAAACGATTACCTATGCTATCGATCTCGGCATTGACGCAATGAGTGGAGAAGTGAAATGATCAATTTCGAAGAAACTGTTGCCAAAGCCCAATCATTCGAAACAGTAAGCGATGCAAGAAAATGGATCATTACGATAATTCGTGAATTAGTCGATCTAAAGCAATCTCCTGGCGGAGCATTGATATACAAGAATTTGATTAGACAAATCGTTGCACCATTTCTTCGTAAAGGAAAGAATGATTTTCAAAAGGAAATCGAAGGCTATGTCAAAGAAGAAGAAAACAAAAGAACCCAAGAAAAGTTCGATGCCGCAACTAAAGATAAACAACGAGATCAATTCGATACCGATGATAGCGGTATTGTTCTTGCAACATTAGACAACATTGTCAAAGTGTTATCAAACAACAAATTCATTGAATTTTCCTATGACAATTTTACTGAGCAAGAATTGTTTCATTTTAGCAATTCTCCATTATGGCACGAAGGATTGTCTAAACACTACATAGAAATTACTTATCCGCATGAACATGCCATTACAGGATTGAAGGTAAATCGTTGGTATAACGTATCTGGACATTTAGCGGAAATCAAATTGTATCTACATCAATTTTTCCCCGATGAACGGATATGGCGAGAATTATCTGATGCCATCACGATTGTTACTAGGCGCAATCAAATCAATGTTTACCAAGATTGGATGGACAACGGATTGCCTGAATGGGATTTTGTCGATCGGATGGATTTCTTGTTCCGTTTCGCTGGTGTAGCAGACAGGGAATGGGCAATTGTTATTGGTTACTTGATTTTCTTAGCTATTGTTGCAAGATGTTATGAGCCTGGATTTGATTACCGTGGCGTTCCCATTTTAGAGGGAATAGAAAACACTGGTAAGAGTTGGTTAACGAAATCGTTCGCTTTTGATGAACGATTTACTACACCGTTTACCTTTAGCAAGAATACAGAAGGTTACGAACCCGCAAGACAATTGCGTGGCCAAGTTGTTGTTGAATTGGCCGATAAAGGTGGAATTGATAGTAAACAACCCGATCAAGTAAAAGCATTCCTTACGTATACGCATGATGTTAACCGGCGCATGAATACTGATAATGTTGAACATTTGAAACGTAGCGCCGTTTTCATTATTACTTGTAATGAGTCTGGCGCCTATATCAAAGGTGGAGATACTGATGGTGACACTCGTTTCTATCCCGTTCGATGCAATGGCAAAATCAATGTTGAAGCTATCATTGCCGAATTGCCGCAACTCTATGCACAAGCGAAATATGTTTGGGAAATGGGAATAACTCCGCGTCCTACTGAAGAAGAAATGATTTTGCAACGTAAATACATCGCCTCTAGACAAATCAAACCAAATTATTACTATTGGGTATTGGAACAATTGAAGCTTCATCGTAACCAAATGGTGCATGAATGGGACGATGGATTTACTATGGATGAAATGATGGGTTGGATTGAAAGTGAACCTTGGTTTACCAACAAACCAAAAACACAACATCGTCGAGAAATTGCTAAAGTATTAGAGCCATATTTTCATATCGAAAGTGTAGTAAAGAAAATTCCTTCTCAATATCAAAAACCAAATGGTCCGAATACGATGCGAAAATGGCGTTACGTTGCCAAAAGCAATGTGGTATGGGACGATTTTCTCGATAATTTGGAAGACTAGAATTGCTCCTGGCGGTAGGTTACATCGATTACAGCGGTTACAGTTAAGTTTTTAGTTGCTGTAACCATCGTAAGTCTTTGAAATTGCAGGATAAAATGGAATAAAAATGTCATTACAGCTAAATAGAGAAAATAACCTTCCATCTGTTATGTCGAGTTGACATCTTTTCTCTCTATATAAGGTAAGCTAAAATTCCCTTTTAGCCGTAACCCTGTAACGTTGTTTGTTTTCAATGGGTTGCAAAATTGGTATGCTGTAACCTGCTGTAATGCGTGTAATCCTGCCGCCAGGAGCATGAACAGATATGGAACATTTGAGAAAATGTGCGCGTAACGTGTTTGTGACTTGTGGATTTTGCGCCAGGAGCGCAACATTTTGATGCCTCTGTTGCAGACATGGGCGATGGGTAGGTTGACAGTTATACACTACAAGGAAAGCCGCACTTTCTTTGTAGTGTATAGCTGTATCTAACGAAAGTGTTTTGATGCTAGAACGAGATTTGGCAGATCAGTTTACTAGCATCTTCGAAACGTATCCGTTGTTGATACCGAACAATTCTGCACAAGCTGGCTGGCCAGATCGTTTCGTTCAATTGCCTGATAGTAGAGTAATCGCAGTAGAGTTGAAAGTCGCAGAAGTAAACAGTCATCACTACTTCGTATTGAATACGTTTCGCCAAACGCAAGCAGCATGGATGGCGAAATGGGAACGAAATGGTGGATTGGGATTTTTGTTCGTTGGCGTAAAGTTTGGAGGCAAAAGAATTGGTTATCACATCATAACGTGTGATTATTGGCAAAATTGGTTAAAAGTCAACATAACTCGTTACCAACTAGAAAAGTTAGTTTTGCACGCAAACTACGAATCAGTTAGACAATGGTTCGATTACTTCATCGAACAGAGTAGTGATAGAAAGGTTCCATACAATGCCCCGATTAGACATGGGACAGATTCATTTCAATCGCGTTGATGATATGTGGTGTGCTTATTACTGTCCGCCAAGTAGAGTGGAAAGTAATGATTTCATGTTAGCATCAATTCACATTTCGGTTGTAGATGATAACGCAGAAATTAAGCAAAAGTTTGTAAAACTAGTTCAACAGATGGTAATGAGTTTATTTGAAAAAACTGATGAACATTTCAGTTCAGAACACGTAGAATGGGCAACCGAACAATTGCCTACTGACGAAAAGTTGAATTGACCAACGGCCAGGAGTATTGACAGACTCGGTGCATATGTGCGTTGAATATGTTTCGGGAGTAGGACATATGCCAGACGGATTCGAACCTCATACCGAACTAGCTAGAATCTACAATCTAAAGGAATTGATGACAAGTTGCCGTCAACTTGTTCCGGATGTAGTTCAAGTTATGCGGGATGCTTTGACTGACGAAGATATTTTCGTGCGAATGCAAGCCGCTAACATGATCATGGATCGTGGATTCGGCAAACCACGGCAGCATGTTGAATTGGCAACGAATGAAAGTGTAACGAAACGGGTTTTCATCAGTTTGCCTGACAATGGCAGGAAGGACTCGCCACTAGGCCCAACGATTGATGCGATTGTGCAACATGGCGAAAATTCACCACGGGAAACGTAACGTTTGCTAGACTCGGCCAGCACATATCAGGAAGAAATCGCATTCGGTCCACAGTCTGGACCGCAAGTGGATTTTCTTGCCACTAGTGCCGATATCGCAATATATGGTGGGGCAGCGGGTGGCGGTAAAACTTATGGTTTGTTGCTGGAAGCAGCACGACATATTGACAATCCTGATTATGGTGCCGTAATATTCCGTCGTGAAGGAGTCCAGATTACAAGTGAAGGCGGCTTGCTCGATACATCGTTTTCACTATATAACGAAATTGATGGCAGACTTAGATTGTCGCCGCAATATCAATGGCGATTCCCTAGTGGCGCAACCATTACATTCTCGCATCTACGTGGACGCGATGATGTTAACAATTGGCAAGGATCACAAATCCCGCTAATTGGTTACGATGAATTGACTCATTTCGATGAATATCAGTTTTGGTATATGCTATCGCGCAATCGTTCAATGTGTGGGGTGCAACCTTACATTCGCGCAACATGCAATCCTGATGCAGATTCATGGGTGGCCGATCTAGTCGATTGGTATATTGATCAAAGCACAGGATATCCGATTCGGGAACGTAGCGGTATAATTCGCTGGTTTGTTCGTTTTGACAACAAATTGCATTGGGGCAATTCCCGCCAGGAGTTGACTAGCACTTTCCCTGATATGTTGCCGAAATCATTTACATTCATTCCGGCAACCTTGACAGATAACGTTGTTTTAACACAACGAGATCCAAACTACCGTGCCAACCTACTCGCAATGAATCGTGTTGAACGCGAAAGGTTGTTGAATGGTAACTGGAAAATCAAACCCGAAAGTGGATCGTATTTTCCGGCGATAAATGTAACGATTATTCCGGCCATTCCTACTGATGTTAAATCATGGGTCCGGCGTTGGGATTTAGCAGCAACCGAACCAAGCGAAACGAATCCGAGTCCATCAGCAACGGCATCCGTTTTGATGGGTAGACGATCTGATGGTCGCATCGTAATTGCTGATGCTATCAACATTCGTAAAAACGCTAGTGTTGTGCGTGAAGTAATGAAATCGATTGCGAGTCAGGACAAATCACGTTTTAATCGCGTAACCATTGTGATTCCACAAGATCCTGGCCAAGCGGGCAAAGATCAAGTAGGTTCACTTACGAAACATCTTGCTGGTTACAGAATCAAATCGGTTAGGGAAACTGGCGCAAAGGCTACACGTGCAGAACCATTTTCCGCACAATGGCAAGCCGGAAACGTTGAAATAGTGGAAGGAAAATGGAATAAAGATTTCTTGCTCGAAATGAGTGCATTTCCTGGCGCAGAGCATGATGATTACGTTGATGCATCAAGTGGCGCTTTCCTAGAATGTATTGATAATCAATACGATAAATGGGTTGCGTTGGCATCATGAGCGAAACAACATCACGTTTCGCCAAATTCTATAAACGTTTCGACGGATTCATGAATGTTTTGTCTGGTCTTGGTAGCGGAATGGATCGCACCATGGCCACAACACAAACAACGCCAAGATCACTAAGGAATCGTTTCGGATATAGATATTCCGATATAGATTTGGCTGATCTATACTTAACCAACGGTTTAGCACAGAAAATCATAGATCGGCCAAGTGACGATTCTGTGCAACGCGGAATCACTATAGAAGGTGACGAAGACGATTTGATGCATGACGAATACGATCGTTTGCAAGTATTAGCAAAACTGGCAAATGCATTGCGTTGGTCTAGATTGTTTGGCGGCGCAGTAATGTTGCTAATTGCTAAAGATGGCGGCGATCTAAATGAACCGCTTGACTTGAACAATCTAGACAGTATTGATGAAATTCGTGTCTATGACATAACGGCTGTTCGCGGAACTGATCGTTTCTATGATGATCCGAACGATCCAGAAACGTTTGGCAAAATGGAGTTTTACCAACTCCTACCGCCAGGAGTAGAATCCTTTGAAATTCACGAAACAAGGTTGATTCCACTTGGTGGCGAGCCGATGCCGACTCGTTACAGTAATTCCAATATGAATGTGGTTCGACTCCCATGGGCCGGGCGATCTTCACTAGAACCTTGTGCGCCAGACTTGATTCGTTACCAACAAGGATTGGAATGGTCATTACGGTTACTTGAACGTAAACAACAAGCCGTTTACAATATGAACGGACTTGGCGAAATGCTTAATCAAGGCGATGATGCAATGGTGCAAGCGCGCATCGCCATGGTTGATATGACTCGAAGCAATTTGACTTCGATTGTTGTTGATAAAGACGATGTGTTTACCGTATTGACTGCGGGCATGGATGGAGTCGATGCCATGCTGAAAGAATACCAAACAGCATTGTCGGCATGTTCAAACATTCCGCTTATGATCTTGTTTGGTGAATCATCGAAAGGAATTGGTAACACTGGCGGCGGAAGTCTCGAATCTTATTACGGAATGGTTGCCCATATTCAAAGCGTAATAGCTAGGCCAGCACTAGAACGTTTGACTTCCGTTCTATGGGTGCAAAAGTCTTTGAAAGGCAAAGTTCCCGATAAGTGGAAAATCGAGTTTAATCCGTTGTGGATGGCGACCGATTTGGAGAATGCACAAACTGATTTCGCTAGAGCACAGGCTAATGCCGCAGAAGTAACGATGTTGGTTAGCCTGATGACAGAACAAATTATGACTCCAGAGGAAGTGCGCGAAATCGTAGTTAACAAGTATAGTGAATACGATTTCCCAACGGATTTGCCTGCCGTAGAAACAAACGTTAACTATGCAGAAGGAGTCGATACAACACTGATGGATGTTCCTTCCGATCCTAACGTGCAAGCGCCAGGAACGAAAGTGGTAATCAATGCTAACCCGAAACAGTAGACACAAACGCAAACCAATCAAAAAGATGAAGTTTCCGCATGGGCATGAATATGCCTATCGTAAATTGTTGCTTAATCTGAGCCATACACTTAAACTTTCGATTAAGAAACATCTTGCGCCAGTAGTGCCAAAAATGGCGGCAGAAGCTGGCGATATACATGCTTTGCCAACCGGAACGATTGTGCGACAAGATGCATGGCAAGATGATATGCGTCGTGCCATGGATAAAATCGCTAGAGAAATGGTTGATCCTACTGATAGAACCATCAAACAAATGATTGCGTTAGGACCACAGATAAATCGTTACAACAAAGATGAATGGCGGCAATTGGTTCGTTCACAGTATGGAGTCGATCCAACTAAGGAAGATCCTGAAAGATTCAATGCATTACTAGCACAATGGTCGCGAAACAATGCATTGTTGATCAAAGACATTCCTACAAAGACAATGAATCAGATTCAGCAACTATCTACGCAAGCTTTGCTGTCTGGTAAAACCGTTTCGGACATGACTAGTGAAGTTTACGATATCATGGCAGAACGAACGGATGTTACCGATTCGAGAGCAAAACTAATTGCGCGTGATCAAGTTGCTAAGTTGAATGGACAACTAACGCAACAACGTCAACGTGACATTGGAGTTGAAGGTTACATTTGGCGAACGGTTGGCGATGAAAGAGTCCGTGATACACACGAAGAGGTAGATGGCCAATACTTTAGTTGGGATAATCCGCCTTCCGAAACGGATGATAATCATCCGGGCGAAGATTATCAATGTCGTTGTTGGGCCGAACCAGTTTTGCCAGAGTTTCTAGAATTTCAGGCATCATTACTAGATGCAGAAGAAATGGAAGATGCATGATGGTAATGAGGTATGACTACATCGAATTGAAAGCGGACGTTTCGAAAGAAGGATGGATTAAGGACAAGCCTGTTGTTACGCGCGCGGGTATTTTTGAATATCGCGGTATCGATGGCAAAGTGAAACGAGAGTTTAGACCCGAAACGGAAGTTTTCTCTAGTGATAGTCTCGTTAGTTTGGCGGGCGTTCCAATTACTGATGGGCATCGCGGGATCGTTAATCGTGACAATACAAGCGGCATTATTGGCACTGTTCTTTCTCCTGGCGTAAAGGAAGATTCGAACGTTGTTGCCGATATCATTATTCATGATCCGAACAAACTAGGTAAGAAACGAGAATTGTCCCTTGGTTATACTTGCGAAACCAAGGAAACTCCTGGCGAGTGGAATGGACAACGTTATGATTGTGAGCAATTCAATATTCGCTACAATCATTTGGCAGTAGTAACGAGAGGACGTGCTGGTAACGCCAGACTCCGACTAGATTCTGCCGATGCTGTTAGTGGTAATTTCGAATTAGAAAAGGAACCGGATATGTCTGACAATACCAGCAAACTTGTAGTGATTCGGCTGGACGAAATTGATTACAATGCTGCACCGGAAGTTGCCAATGCGCTAAAGAAGGCAAGGGATGATATCATTGCCATTCAGAAGCGTTTTGACAGTTTGGAAGCGGAACGAGATGCTTTCAAGACAAAATGGTCCGATGCCGTAAAGGCTGCGGAAGAAACCCGCCTTTCCGCCAGGAGCGAAGTTAAGGCTCGACTTGAACTTGAAACGATTGCTAAGAACTATTCGGTAAAGTGTGACGAATCTGATAGTGACCGTTCTGTGCGTGAAAAGATTCTTGCTAAGTTGAACGGTGGACTTCGTTTCGATGGCAAATCCGATGATTATGTTGATTCGGCATTTGAAATTGCCATGGTCTACGAAGGTGATAAGAACAAGAAGGTTTCTGGTCAGAAACAGCGTATGGATAAATCTGACGGAAAGCGGAATGATGAAAATGTTCCCGCTGCCGTTTCTGGAAGGGAACTAATGTTGAAGCGACTTCGTGGTGAAGTCGAAGAGAAAACGGCGGCGTAACAATGCCATCCAAAAGCAAAGCACAAGCTAATTTCATGCGAGCCGCAGCACGTAGCAAAAAGTTTGCTGCTAAGGCTGGAATCTCGCAGAGTGTAGCAAAGGAATTTGCTAAGGCGGATAGCAAACGTGGAACGAAACATCTTCCAACTCGGAAAGGTTAGGATATCAAAATGAGTGATCGTATTATGGAACGTGATGCGGGCGATCCGGAAATCAACCCGCAAGTTGTTGCCAATTCGTATGCACAATATCTTAGTGTTGCCTTCGCTGGTATGAAGGGCGACTCTATGGATGATAATGTTGATACTTTTGCTTGTGCAACGAATCCAATTGGTTTCGGACTTGTATGCAGTCGAACTGTTGCGGGCGCACTTACTATTGCCCAAGGTGGCGCTATTCCTATTGGTGTTTCGTTGCATGATCACACCATTGCATCGCGTGGTGGTTATATTCAATACGATGCAGTATCAGTAATGAACCGTGGCAAGGTTTGGTGTCAAGTTGGCACTGATACCGCCAACATTGTTGATGGCGCCTATGTTGCTTACGAAACTGCAACGGGAAAAGTGTTGTTTACTCCTACGGGAAACACTGTGCTTCCGAAAGCAATTTTTCGCAGTGGTGTAGTTGCAGTTTATGATATTACTTACACTACCACAACGAATATTGCACTTGTCGAATTGCACTATGGGTTGTCGGTATAACAACGAAATTTAGGAGTTACTCCAATGCCGTTCGATACAGCCGAAACCCACACTCGTTACGATGAAAGGTGGGCAATTTCTCTTGCTGATGCAGCAACGAAATTGTTTCATGAAGATGCACTAGGGGATTCCGTTAGTGTTGGCGTATGGCTTGCGAGAAACCTTGATTATGTTGTTTCCAAGGTTTACACTCGTTTGCTTCCCGCAATCAATGCGAATCGCTTGGTTCCTGATGATACCAGCATCCCTGAATGGGTTGAAACAGTAACGACTACACAATACGATGCCGTTGGCATGGCCAAAGTCATTGCAAACTATGCTGATGATTTGCCCCGTGTTGATGTTCGTGGCGCAGCCAAAACTACCACAGTCAAAACGATTGGTGATAGTTATGGTTATAACGTTAACGAATTGAGAGCATCGCGTGCTACTGGTATTGGTCTAGATCAGCGAAAGGCTGATGCGGCCAGGAGGGCGGTTGATCTAAAGATTGCCAGTATTAAACTTAACGGAGATGCAACGTTTGGACTTTTCGGATTGTTTAATAGTCCGAATATTCCAGAGGCGATTCTTCCTACACTTGGCGATTGGACTACTTTGACTGGCGATCAAATCTATGCCAATTTGATCTACATGCGAACCGCTTATCAGCAACAGAATCTTGGTGTGCATGTTGCCAATTTTCTTGAATTGGCGCCGAAAGCTTTTGTCGCAGCATCAACCAAGATGATTACGAGTCCGACTCCTACTTCTCCGCTTTCCGCATTCCAAGCAAATTTCCCTGAAATCACTGTCGAAATGATTTGGGAACTGCAAGGCGCCGGAACTGGCGTTAAAGATTTGGCTCTTCTTTACGAGCGCAGCCCTGATAACTTGGCGCATCTTTATGTCATGCCGTTTACGCAACTTCCTCCGGAAGCACGGAATCTGGAAATTGTCGTTGACTGTATGGCACGTTCCGGTGGCGTTCAAATCTTCTATCCCTTGTCATTGTTGAAGGCAATGACTACTTAATGTTGCTGTGAGGAAATCATCATGGTTTGGGTAATTAACAAATCGCAACGTGCATACAACATTGGCGGTGTGCTGGTTTCACCATTGATACCAGTTCAAATCGATGATGATTTTCTTAACAACGAACGAGTAAAGGAGATTCTTGCAGATGGAGACATCGAAAGAACAGAAGAACCGAGTCAGTCCGCTAATGAAACCAACCCGGCAAGTAGTGATAACCAATCCGGAACAAGCGGCACTAATGAATCCCGGCAACAACATGCTAGTAGTAAACAAACTGACAACGACCTACCACCTATCCCCAAGAGTCGCTGAAAATATGCCGCCTGTGCAACAAGCGAATCGTTCTTTGGGAGTAAGGGTTAAAGGTTTCGTTGAAAACATCGTAAAGAAGTAGGAGTCATCTATGCCTTACGTAAGAGGTTTTCTAAACATCGTTTCGGGTGATCAACCCGATAATTCCCTTCCGGGTGGGGAACATCCGGATCAGGGACTCCCTGGCGCGCCATTGGTCCCTGGCAATGCCCTACCGTCCCCACCATTGGGCGTGTGGCCACCTCCGACAATTTCGCATCCCATCGTGCCCGCGCCTCCGAATGTGCCTCCTGGCACGATTTGGCCAAGTCCCGGTCGTCCAAGTAACGAATTACCTTCGACTCCTGGTAGGCCGAGTCAAGGACTCCCTGGCACGCCAGATAATACACTTCCGCAACAACCTGGCAGGCCGGATCAAGGTTTGCCTTCGACTCCTGGCAGGCCAGATAACTCGTTGCCATCTAGTTCGTTTTGGGTTGTTGCCGGAATCCCTGGTGTTGGCTGGCGCTACATTTGTGTAGACCCTAGCTTGGAAGTTGGAATGCCTTTGCCTCCGACAGCAACACCTAAGAAGTAATGGGGTCAAAATGAAAAAATTGCTGCTAACTACTACGCTTTTGCTTGGTTTTGCCAGTGCTGCTAATGCAACCATTATTGCAACGTTTGGTCAGACTGAAGATGTAAATACGGTTTTTGCAACGGATAATGGCGCGTTCACAACTATCGTTGTGAACAATTCCATTGCGGGAATCAATGTTTTCGCTGGCGGAACTCTTAGTAGTGCAGTCTTTAGTATGCACGCTAGCAGCACTGACAATGCAACCATTGTTGGTCCGGCAATCATTCAGCATTATAGTGGAACGTTTTGTTTCACTAGTCTGAATGGTTGCGCTGGCATTAACTATCTTACCGGAACGTTTTCGGATGCTGCGTTTGGTGCTAATGGTGGACCGGGACTCGTTTTGAATGTGAACAATCCGCCCGATACGCTAGTGCTCACTTCATCGGTTATTGCTGCAAGCGAACTAAATCCACCATCATCGTTTAACCTTGGTTTTACTAACCTAGGGCCAGCACTTCATGTCGATGGTCAAACGATTGGTGCATTCACTGCGGCATACGCTGGAAACGTTTCATCTAATCTCGCTACGGTTCCGGAACCAACCAGCATGGCACTATTGGGAACCGCAGTGCTTGGAATTGGAATGCTTGCGAAAAGGCGTAAATCGCTTTAATGGACACTAGAACATTCATTGCGGAAATGCCACCACATTACGATAATGTGGTGGCGATTCTGCAACTATTTTTTCCGCAATACTTTGATCCGGATTCGCCACTATACGTTGATCCGGAAATCATGACTCAGCTCATTTGGCTTGCGGAAGAAACTAGACCGTGGTGTTTGTCAGAAGATCGACAAAATTTCGCGCAAGCAATGTATACGGCTTATCTAGTTTCATTACGTAATGAAACTAGTTCTGGCCAGACTGTAACCCCTGTGTCTGGCCCTATCACTTCCGAAAAGGAAG